>Ga0335076_10003116_pt1 | contig 16617 bp, 10 predicted proteins | sample Lox_Sample_25_FD_206717 | JGI IMG/M metagenome (GOLD analysis project Ga0335076, IMG submission 206717) | Soil microbial communities from Loxahatchee National Wildlife Refuge, Florida, United States - Lox_Sample_2.5 | ecosystem: Environmental > Terrestrial > Soil > Wetlands | place: USA... | reverse complement strand
TGCGCTCGCCGCGCTGGCGGCGCGTGCAGAACTTCGGCGCGCGGGCGCAGCGGCCGCTGTGGGCGAGCACGGGTGTGAAGGACCCGAAGGCGTCCGACCTCCTGTACGTGCGCGCGCTCGCCGCCCCGTTCACGGTGAACACGATGCCCGAGGCCACCCTGCAGGCGCTCGCCGACCACGGCCAGCTGGGCGCGCCGATGGCGGACGACGGCGGCGACTCGGCGGCCGTGCTCGCGAAGTTCGCCGCGGCCGGAGTCGACCCGGACGCGCTCGCCGAGCAGCTGCAGCAGGAGGGCGCCGCGGCGTTCGTGAAGTCGTGGAACGAGCTCCTCGGCGTGCTGGCGACGAAGGCCGCCGAGCTGGGCGCCGCCGCCGGATGAAGCGACCGAAGCAGGTGCTCGTGATCGACGTCGGCGGCACACACGTGAAAGTGTTGGCGACCGGACACCGCAAGAAGCGCGAGTTCGAGTCCGGCCCGAAGCTCGGGCCGCGCGAGATGGTCGCGCACGTGCGCGAGCTGACGCGCGACTGGCGCTTCGACGCCGTGTCGATCGGCTATCCCGGCCCCGCGCACGGCGGTCGCCCCGTGGCGGACCCGCACAACCTGGGCCCGGGCTGGGTCCGCTTCGACTTCAGGCGCGCCTTCGCGAAGCCCGTGCACCTGATGAACGACGCGGCGATGCAGGCGCTGGGCAGCTACGAAGGGGGGCGCATGCTGTTTCTGGGTCTCGGCACGGGCATGGGCTCGGCGCTCGTCGTGGACGGCGTGGTCGAGCCGCTCGAGCTCGCGCACCTCCCCTACAAGAACGGCAAGACGTTCGAGGACTACGTGGGGGAGCGCGGCCTCGTGCGGCTGGGCTGGCACCACTGGCACCGCGCGGTGCACGACGTGGTCGACCGGCTCGCGGCGGCGATGCAGGTCGAGTACGTCGTGCTGGGCGGCGGCAACGCCCGGCTCGTGAAGCGCCTGCCCAAGCACACGCGGCGCGGCGACAACCACAACGCCTTTCGCGGCGGCTACCGGCTCTGGGAGACACGATGACGGACGCAGCGCGTTCCGATGCCCTGGTGTTCTTCGGCGCAACGGGCGATCTCGCCTACAAGAAGATCTTTCCCGCGCTGCAGGCCATGGTGCGCCGCGGCCATTTGAGCGTGCCCGTGATCGGGATCGCGCGCGAAGGCTGGAGCCTCGAGCGGCTGCGCGAGCGCGCGCGCGCCAGCGTGGTCGAGCACGGCGGCGGCGTCGACGCGGCCGCCTTCGCGAAGCTCACGTCGCTCCTGCGCTACGTCGAGGGGGACTACACCGACCCGGCTACCTTCGATCGGCTGAAGCAGGCGCTCGGCGGCGCGCAGCGGCCGACTCACTATCTCGCGATCGCGCCGAGTCTCTTCGAGACGGTCGTCACGGGGCTGGCGCGGTCGAACTGCGCGAGCAGCGCGCGCGTCGTGCTCGAGAAGCCGTTCGGCCGCGACCTCGCCTCGGCGCGCGAGCTCAACCTCACGCTGCACCGCGTGTTCGACGAGAAGGCGATCTTCCGCATCGACCACTACCTGGGCAAGGAAGCGGTGCAGAACCTCTTGTTCTTCCGCTTCGGCAACACCTTCCTCGAGCCCATCTGGAACCGCAACTACGTGCGCAGCGTGCAGATCACCATGGCCGAGAAGTTCGGCGTCGCCGGGCGCGGCAAGTTCTACGAGGAGGCCGGCGCGATCCGCGACGTGGTGCAGAACCACCTCTTGCAGGTGGTCGGCTTCCTCGCCATGGAGGCGCCGGTCAACACCTACGCCGAGGCGGTGCGCGACGAGCAGGCGAAGGTGTTCCGCGCGATCCAGCCGCTCGAGCCGAGCGACCTAGTGCGCGGCCAGTTCGAGGGCTACCGCAAGGAAGCGGGCGTGGCGCCCGACTCGACCGTCGAGACGTTCGCCGCCGTGCGCCTCGACATCGACTCGTGGCGCTGGGAGGGCGTCCCGTTCTTCATCCGCGCCGGGAAGTGTCTCCCGGTGACGACGACCGAGGTGCGCGTCTCGCTGCGCCGCCCGCCGCTGCAGCGCCCCGAGCCGCACCACGGCAACTACTTCCGCTTCCGGCTCAGCCCCGACCTGCAGCTGGCGCTCGGCGCGCGCGTGAAGCAGCCGGGCGAAGGCATGAAGGGCACGTCGACGGAGCTCTCGTTCATGCACCGCGCCGACGGCGACGAGATGGACGCGTACGAGCGCCTGCTCGGCGACGCGATGGAAGGCGACCAGACGCTGTTCGCGCGCCAGGACGCCGTCGAGGCGGCGTGGTCGATCGTCGATCCCGTGCTCGGCAACGCCGTGCCGGTGCAGACGTACCCGCAGGGCACGTGGGGGCCCGCAGCGGCCAACGCGCTCACCGCGGGCGTGGGCGGCTGGCTCGACCCGCAGGCGTGAGTCAGTCGGGCCGCGCGACGCCGCGCCGCGACAGCAAGAGGCCGATCAAGGCCGTCCAGCCCGTCTGGTGCGAGGCGCCGAGGCCCTCGCCCGTGTCGCCGTGGAAGTACTCGTGGAAGAGCAGGGAGTCGCGCCACTCGGGCCGCATGAAGAGCGCGCTCTCGCCGTAGATCGGCCGCCGGCCCCGCTCGTCGACGAGGAACAGGCGCAGGAGCCGCCGCTCGAGCTCGTCCGCCACCTCGCCCAGGTGGGCTTCCTTGCCCGAGCCGGTCGGCAGCTCGAGCTTGAGGTCCTCGCCGAGCGCGGAGTGCAGGTTGCGCAGCGACTCGATCGCCAGGAAGTTCAGCGGGAACCACACGGGCCCGCGCCAGTTCGAGTTCCCGCCGAACAAGCCCGTCTGCGACTCGGCGGGCTCGTAGCCGAGCCGGGCATCTACACCATCGAGTGTCACCACGAGCGGATGCTCCAGGTGGTAGCGCGACAGCGAGCGCACGCCGAAGCGCGACAGGAACTCGCTCTCGTCCAGCATGCACTCGAGGATCCGGCGCAGCCGGACCAGGTCGACGGGCGCGATCACGTGCGGCAGGCCGTCCCGGGTGTAGCAGTGCAAGAGGCGCTCGAGGTGCGGGCGATGGTACAGGAACCAGCGCGCGCGCTTGCTGAAGTCGGGCAGCTTGCGCCACAGGTCCGTTTCGACCCGCACCGCGGCGAAGATCGGCAGCAGGCCGACCATCGAGCGCGCGCGCAGCGGCACGACCGAGCCGTCGTTGCGGCGCAGCCGGTCGTAGAAGAAGCCGTCGCGGTCGTCCCACAGTCCCTCGAGCGCTTCGGCGATCACGGCGAAGTGCTCGAAGAATTTCACCGCCACGCCCTGGTACGACGGATCGCGATTCGCCAGCCGCAGCGCCATCTCCAGCATGTTCAGGCAGAACTTCGCCATCCACGCGGTGCCGTCCGTCTGCTCGAGCAGCTCGCCGCGCGGCAGCATGTTGCGGTCGATCGGTCCCACGTTGTCGAGCCCGAGGAAGCCGCCCTCGAACACGTTGTCGCCGAGCGCGTCCTTCCGGTTCACCCACCAGGTGAAGTTGATGAGCAGCTTGTGGAACACCGTCGCGAGGAACTGGAAGTCGCGCGCGCCGTCGATGCGGAACACCGCGAGCGCCGCCCACGCGAACACCGGCGGGTTCACGTCGCTGAAGTTCCACTCGTACGCGGGCAGCTGCCCGCTCACGTGCATGTACCACTCGCGCAGCTGCAGGTGCAGCTGGTGCTTCGCGGCCGCGGGGTCGACGTGCGCGAGGATCACGCAGTGGAAGGCGAGATCCCACGACGCGTACCAGGGGAACTCCCACTTGTCGGGCACGGCGAACACGTCGCGGTTGTTCAGGTGCCGCCAGCCGGCGTTGCGCCCGCTCTTGCGCGACTCGGGCGGCGGCGGCTGGCCGGGATCGCCGTCGAGCCAGCGCGCGACGTTCAGGTGGTAGAACTGCTGGCTCCACAGGATCCCGGCGAACGCGCGGCGCATCACGAGCGATTCTTCGGCGGTGGCGCGTGCGGGCGCGATCTCGGCGTAGAACTCGTCGGCCTCGGCCTCGCGCTGGGCGAGCGTGCGCGCGAAGCCGTCGCCCAGGTCGAGCCGCTCTGCGCTGCCCGAGTCGCGCGCGAGCCGCAGCCGCAGCTCCGCCGTCGCGCCGGGCTGGACGCGCAGGCGGTACCAGTACGACAGCTTGGTGCCATGGCCGTCGGGGTTCACCGTGGCGGCGCCGGCGATCACGTGGTCGTGGATGCCGTCCTTGGGGTAGGGCACGACCAGGTCCGAGCCGAACACCCTACGTAGATTGGTGTCGTTCTCGCAGAAGAGCAGCTCGGGCATGCCGCCCGCCGGGTCGGGCCCGGCGGCGAGCTTCCAGCGGCCGAGCTTCTCCTCGTCGGCGATCGCCGTGCACGGCTGCGCGCCGGCGCGCAGCCGCGGCCGCGGCACGCGCTCCCACGACCAGCGGTTCCGGAACCACAAGGTGGGCAGCGCGTGCAGCTCGGCGGCGTCGGGCCCGGCGTTGCGAATCCGCAGGCGCACGCACACGTCGTCGGGCGCGGCCTTGGCGTAGTCGGCCTCGATCTGCCAGTAGCGGTCGCCGTCGAACACGCCGGTGTCGGCCAGCTCGAACTCGCGGTCGCTGCGGCCGCGCCGGCGGTTCTCTTCGAGCAGACGCGCGTAGGGGAACTCGGCCTGCGGGTAGTGGTAGCGCCAGCGCAGCCACGACGCGGTCGGCGTCGCGTCCACGTACCACCAGTACTCCTTCGCGTCCTCACCGTGGTTTCCCTCGGGTCCGGTGAGTCCGAAGATGCGCTCCTTCAGGATCGGGTCGCGCCCGTTCCAGAACGCCAGCGCGAAACACATGCGCTGCTCGATGTCGCAGATCCCCGCGAGCCCGTCCTCGCTCCAGCGGTAGGCGCGCGAGCGCGCCTGGTCGTGGCTGAAGTAGTCCCAGGCGCGTCCGTCCGGGCTGTAGTCCTCGCGCACGGTGCCCCAGGCGCGCTCGGCCAGGTACGGCCCGAGCTGCTTCCACTCGCCGGGCCCGAGCAGCGACGAGGTCGCCATCCGCGCGTGCTCGGCGGTGCTCACCGCGGAATCATCGCACGAAGCAGAGCTAAGATCCGGAGCGAAGGAGACCCCCCGATGGCCACGATGAGAGCGATGCAGGTGCCGAGAGCGGGTGCAGACTTCCAGCTCGTCGAGCGCGAGATCCCGCAGCCGGGCCGCAGGCAGGTGCGGATCCGCGTGCAGGCGTGCGGCGTCTGCCACAGCGACGTGATCACGAAGGACGGCGTGCTGCCGATCCAGTATCCGCGCGTGCCCGGGCACGAGGTGATCGGCACGATCGACGCGCTGGGCGCGGACGTCGCCTCGTGGCAAGTGGGCGCGCGCGTCGGCGTCGGCTGGCACGGCGGCCAGGACGGCACGTGCCCGGCGTGTCGGCGCGGCGACTTCGCGAACTGTGCGAGCACCATCGTGTGCGGCATCAGCTACGACGGTGGCTACGCCGAGTACATGGTCGCGCCGCTCGAAGCGCTCGCCCGCGTGCCCGAGTCGCTCGACTCCGCCGAAGCAGCGCCGCTCATGTGTGCGGGCATCACCACCTTCAACGCGCTCCGGCGCGCGGGCGCCTTGCCGAGCGACCTCGTCGCCGTGCAGGGCGTCGGCGGGCTGGGCCATCTGGGGATCCAGTTCGCGAAGAAGTTCGGCTACCGCGTCGCGGCGGTGGGACGCGGGCCCGAGAACGCGGTGCTCGCGAAGACGCTGGGCGCGGACGTGTACGTCGACAGCGCGGCGACGGACCCGGGCGCGGAGCTGCAGAGGCTCGGCGGCGCGCGCGTCGTGCTGTCGACTGCGCCGAGCGGCAAGGCGATGTCGCCGCTCATCAACGGCCTCGGCCCGAACGGCGTGCTCGTCGTCGTGGGGGCGGGCCCCGATCCGATCGAGGTCGCGCCGGCGCAGCTCATCTTCGGCCGCAAGCGCATCCACGGCTGGTCGGCCGGGATCCCGACGGACTCGGAGGACACGCTCCGCTTCGCCGAGATGACCGGCGTGCGCGCCATGATCGAGAAGTTCCCGCTCGCACGCGCTGCGGAGGGCTACGCGCGCATGATGAGCGGGAAGGCCCAGTTTCGCGTCGTGCTCACGATGTGAGCGCCGCCGCGCAGTCCACAGGCAACCCACCGGCAAGAACTTCAACGGCGCAGTTCGTACCGGCCCCGTGTAGGCTGGCGTGAAACGCGGCGTGGCTCGTGCACATCGGGTGTGTGGCCAAGCCGCAGGAACCCTGACCCCCCATGTGGATCGTACGACTCGCGCTCCGGCGCCCCTACACATTCGTGGTGATGGCGGTCCTCATCGCCATCGGCGGGGTGCTCGCGATCGCGCGCACGCCGGTCGACATCTTTCCCGAGATCAACATCCCCGTGATCTCGGTGATCTGGAGCTACACCGGCCTGTCTCCCAACGAGATGGAAGGCCGGATGATCACGATCTCCGAGCGCGCGATGACGACGACGGTGAACTCGATCGAGCACCTGGAGTCGCAGTCGCTCGCGGGCGTCGGGCTCATCCGCGTGTTCTTCCAGCCCGACACGAACATCGGCTCGGCGAACGCCGAGGTCACGGCGATCAACCAGACGCTGCTCCGCATCATGCCGCCGGGCACGACGCCGCCGCTGATCATCCGCTACTCGGCGTCGAACGTGCCCATCCTGCAGCTCGCGCTGGAGTCGCAGACGCTCACCGAGCAGCAGCTCTACGACTACGGCTTGAACTTCATTCGCACCCAGCTCGCCACGGTCCAGGGCGCGCAGGTGCCGCTGCCGTGGGGCGGCAAGGTGCGCGCGATGATGGTCGATCTGGACCCGCAGGCGCTCTACGCGAAGGGGCTCTCCGCCGCCGACGTGTCCGCGGCGCTCGGCACCCAGAACGTCATCCTGCCCGCGGGCACCGCGAAGATCGGCTCCGTCGAGTACAACGTGCGCACCAACGCGTCGCCCGCGATCGTCGACGCGCTGAACGACGTGCCGGTGAAGCAGATCGGCGGCGCCACGGTGTACCTGCGCGACGTCGCGCAGGTGCGCGACGGGTTCCAGGTGCAGACGAACCAGGTGCACGTGGACGGCCGGCGCTCGGCGATGCTCACCGTGCTGAAGACGCCGACGGCCTCCACGCTCGACATCGTCCGGCGCGTGAAGGATGCGCTGCCGCGGATCCAGGCGACGCTGCCGCCCGAGCTCGAGATCAAGCCGCTGTTCGACCAATCCGTGTTCGTGCGCGCGGCGATCGCCGACGTGCTGCGGGAAGGCGTGATCGCCTCGGCGCTGACGGGCATGATGATCCTGTTGTTCCTCGGCTCGTGGCGCTCGACCGTCGTGATCGTGGTGTCGATCCCGCTCGCGATCCTGTGCTCGATCATCACGTTCTCGCTGCTCGGCCAGACGCTGAACGTGATGACGCTCGGCGGGCTCGCGCTGGCGGTCGGCATCCTCGTCGACGACGCCACGGTCGAGATCGAGAACACCAACCGCAACCTGTCGATGGGCAAGCCGGTGCTGCGCGCCATCCTCGACGGCGCGCAGCAGATCGCCATGCCCGCGTTCGTCGCCACGCTGTGCATCTGCATCGTGTTCGTGCCGGTCGTGTTCATCAGCGGCGTGGCGAAGTACTTGTTCGTGCCGCTCGCCGAGGCCGTCGTGTTCGCCATGCTGGCGAGCTACCTCTTGTCGCGCACCGTGGTGCCGACGATGGTGCGGTATCTCCTGCCGCAAGAGGCGCATCTGCACGCGCCCGACGCAGAGGAGAGAGTGACCGACGCGGGGCCCATCTGGGCGGTGCACCGCGCGTTCAACCGCCGCTTCGAGCGCTTCCGCAGTGGCTACGGCGAGCTGCTCTCGTGGTCGCTCGACCACCGCCGCGTAGTGATCCTCGGCTTCGCGGGCTTCGTGGGCGCTACGCTGCTGTTGTTTCCGCTGATCGGCCGCGACTTCTTCCCGAACGTCGACGCGGGGCAGCTGCGCCTGCACGTGCGCGCGGCCGTGGGCACGCGCATCGAGGAGAGCGAGCGCCGCTTCGCGCAGGTCGAGGACGTGATCCGCGGCATCATTCCCGCGCACGAGATCGAATCGATCATCAACAACATCGGCCTGCCCGCGGGCGGCATCAACCTGGCGTTCAGCGACGCGTCGCTCGTCACCAGCGCCGACGGCGAGATCCTGATCTCGCTGAAGCACGAGCACGGCTCGACCCCCGGCTACGCCGCGAAGATCCGTGCCGCGCTGGCCCAGCGCTTCCCCGACGTGACGTTCTTCTTCGCGCCGGCCGACATCGTGTCGCAGATCCTGAACTTCGGGCTGCCCGCGCCGATCGACGTGCAGCTCGTCGGACGCGACCCGAGGAACCTGGGCATCGCCGAAGACCTGGTGCACCGCATCGCGGCCGTGCCCGGCGCCGCCGACGTGCGCCTGCAGCAGGTGCCGCGCTATCCCGAGCTCGACGTCGACGTCGACCGCTGGCTCGCCGCGCAGGTCGGCTTCAGCGAGACGAACGTGGCGCAGAGCCTGCTCGTGTCGCTGTCGGGCACCGCGCAGGCGCAGCCCAACTACTGGCTCAATCCGCAGACGGGCGTGAACTACCAGGTGGTCGTGCAGACGCCGCAGCGGCTGGTCAACTCGATCGAAGCGCTGAACCAGACGCCCATCGCGCTGCCCAACCAGCCGCGCCCGCAGCTGTTGGCGAATCTGGCCACGATCCGGCGCAGCAATTCGGCGCCCGGCGTGGTGAGTCACTACAACGTGCAGCCGGTGCTCGACGTGCTGGCGGCGGCCGACCGCCTCGACCTGTGGTCGCTGCTGAACCGAGTCACTCGCATCGTCGACGAAGTCCGCCCGAATCTGCCGCGCGGCACCTTCATCACCATCCGCGGCCAGGCGCAGACCATGCGCTCGAGCTTCACGGCGCTCGCCGGCGGCATGGTGCTCGCCGTGGTCCTCGTCTACCTGCTCATGGCGGTCAACTTCCAGTCGTGGCTCGACCCGCTCATCATCCTGTCCGCGCTGCCCGGCGCGCTCGCGGGCGTGTTGTGGATGTTGTTCGTCACGCAGACGAACGTGTCGATCCCCGCGCTCATGGGCGCGATCATGTGCATCGGCGTCGCCACCAGCAACGCGATCCTCGTGGTGCAGTTCGCGAACGAGCTGCGCGCCGAGGGCAATCTCGACGCGCGCACGGCCGCGCTGCAAGCGGGCACCACGCGCCTGCGCCCGGTGCTGATGACCGCGCTCGCGATGATCCTCGGCATGCTGCCCATGTCGCTCGGGCTCGGCGAAGGCGGCGAGCAGAACGCGCCGCTCGGGCGCGTGGTGATCGGCGGGCTGGCGCTGGCGACGCTCGCCACGCTGGTGTTCGTGCCCGTCGTGTACAGCCGCATGCGGCGCCGAGCGGTCTCGACCGAGGTGCCGGCGGAGCTGCGCGAATGAAGCTGCCCGCGTCGCTCGAAGCGCGCTTGCCCACGTCGAGGTCCGGCCGCATCGCGGTCGGCATCGGCGCCGCCTTCTTCCTGCTGTTCCTGATCGGCCTGGTGCCGCGCATCGAGCTCGCGCGCGCGCTGCGCTCGCAAGCCGACGTCACCCGCGAGCAGCTGCCCATCGTGTCGACGGCCACGCCGCGCCGCGCGCCCGAGGTGCTCGAGCTGCCGCTGCCCGGCAGCACGCAGCCGCTGCTCGAGACCGAGATCTGGGCGCGCACGAACGGCTACCTGCAGGAGCGCTACGTCGACATCGGCGACCGCGTGAAGAAGGGCCAGCTGCTCGCGCTGATCGACACACCCGAGATCGACCAGCAGCTGCAGCAGGCGATCGCCACCATGAACCAGGACCAGGCGAACGTGGCGAAGGCCGAGGCCGACCTCGAGCTCGCGCGCACCACCTTGGCGCGGTATCTCGCCGCGGGCCCGGGCACGGTGTCGAAGCAGCAGATCGACGAGCGCCAGTCCGGCGTGACCGACGCCGCGCGCCTGGTCGACGCGGGCCGCGCCACCGTGAACGCCGACCGCGCGAACGTGCGGCGGCTCACCGAGCTGCAGAGCTTCCAGAAGGTGTACGCGCCGTTCGACGGCGTGATCACGGTGCGCAACGTGGACCCGGGCTCGCTCATCTCGGCGGGCTCGACGAGCGGCACGACCGAGCTGTTCCGCCTGTCGCAGGTCGACGTGCTGCGCATCTTCGTGTTCGTGCCGCAGTCGTACGCGCCCGACATCCAGGTGGGCGAGAACGCACAAGTCACCGTGCGCGAGCGCCCCGACCGCGTGTTCACCGGCACCGTCACGCGCAGCGCGGGCGCGATCGACCCGACCTCGCGCACGCTGCTCACCGAAGTACAGGTGCCGAACCCCGACGGCGCGCTCCTCGCCGGCAGCTACGCGACGGTGAAGTTCAGCCTCACGCGCTCGAATCCGCCCCTGCTCGTGCCGTCGAACGCGCTGCTCATCGACGCGAAGGGCACGCGCGTCGCGCTGGTCGAGGAAGACGGCACCTTGCGCTACCGGCAAGTACAGCTCGGCCGCGACTACGGCAGCGAAGTCGAGGTGCTCGCCGGACTCGAGGGCAACGACACGGTCGCCACCGGCCTCTCGCCGAACATCGCGGAGGGCACGCGCGTCGGCCGCCAGCCGCCGCCGCAGACGCCCCAGACGCCGCCGGTCGGGGCGGGGAAGAAGTGAGCGCGCGCGCTCTCGCCGCGGCGGCAACGACGTTCGCGTTCGCGGGCTGCGCCGTCGGCCCCGACTACGTGAAGCCCACCGTCGAGATACCCGCGACCTACGGCGAGCTCGCGCCGCCCGACGCGAACACGCCCGCGAGCGCGACCGCGAACGCCCCCGCGCGGAGCGAAGCCGTTGCCGAAGGCACCCCTGCGGCGTGGTGGATCTCGTTCGGCGATCCCGAGCTGTCGTCGATCGTGTCGCGCACGGTCGCGTCGAACCTGACGCTCGCGCAAGCCGAGGCGCGCGTGCTCGAGGCGCGCTCGTCGGAGCGCATCAGCGCCGCCGACCTGTATCCGATGATCGGCTCGTCCGCGTCGTTCACGCGCGCGCGCGCGAGCCGGAACGGCGCGGGCGTGCTGGAGCAGGGCCACTGGTACGATTTGTACTTCGCGGGCTTCGACGCGAACTGGGAGCTCGACTTCTTCGGCGGCAACCGCCGCGCGGTCGAGTCGGCCGACGCGTCCGTCGAAGCGAGCGAGCACGACCGCGACGCCGTGCTCGTGTCGCTGCTCGGCGAAGTCGGCCTCGAGTACGTCACCTACCGCAGCCTGCAGCAGCGCGTCATGCTCACCGAGCAGAACCTCGACGCGCAGCAGAAGACGCTCGACCTGACCCAGCGCCTGTTCGCGGCCGGCCTCGCGCCCGAGCTCGACGTGCAGCGCGCGGCCGCGCAAGTGGCCACCACCGCCGCGGCGATCCCGGCGCTGCGCGAGCAGCAGGCGCAGACGCTGCACGCGCTGTCCGTGCTCGTGGGCGAGCTGCCGATGACGCTCGCGCCGGAGCTCACGGCGACGGGCCCGATCCCGACGCCACCCGCGCAAGTCGCCGTCGGCCTGCCTTCCGATCTGCTGCTGCGCCGGCCCGATGTCGCGCGCGCGGAGCGGCAGCTCGCCTCGCAGACGGCGCAGATCGGCGTGGCGACGCGTGACCTGTTCCCGCGCTTCTTCCTGAGTGGCGTCGGCGGCCTGGCGAGCGTGAAGTCGAAGGACTTCTTCGAGTGGGACAGCCTGGCCGCGAGCTTCGGCCCGAGCGTCACGTGGCCGATCTTCCAGGGCGGCCGCATCAAGGCGAACATCGCGTTCCAGGACGAAGCGCAGCAGGAGCTCCTCGCCGCCTACCGCCAGGCGGTGCTGCAAGCGTTCCAGGACGTCGAAGACGCCCTCGTCGCGTTCGCGGAGCAACAGGCCGCGCGCGACCGCCTGACCGACGCCGTGAAGGCCAACCAGCGCGCCACCGAGCTGGCGCGCAACCTCTACGCGCAGGGACTCACCGACTTCCTCACCGTGCTCGTCGCCGAAGAGAACCTGTTCACGAGCCAGGACTCACTCGCGCAGACCCAGCGCGACGTCGCTCTGCAGCTCATCGCGCTGTACAAGGCGCTGGGCGGGGGCTGGGAAGTCGCGAGCGCGACGCCGTAGGCGATCGGCGCGCCTTCTCGACGCCGGCGCGCGACGGCGCTGGCTCCCGACGAACCTGGAATCGTCGTCGGAACGTCATGCCTCGCTTTCCTCGCTCCCTCGGTTTCGTCATCGCGCTCGCGTAGATATTCGCCTCGCGTCCGCGATTGCGCGGAGCATGACCGCGCACAACTCACTGGAGGTCCCATGCCCAAGCTTTCCCTGGTCGCCCTGTTGGTGGTGGCGACGACGGCTCTCGCGGCCAGTCAGCCGGTCCACGCTGCGCAGCCCAACGTGGCGGACATCGACACCGTGGTGGTGATCTACCTCGAGAACTGGAGCTTCGACGCTCTGTTCGCCCGGTACCCGGGAGCGAACGGCATTTCCAGAGCCACTGCAGACCAGTTCACGCAGCTCGACCGGGATGGCTCGGTGCTGAGCGGCCTGCCGGCCGTGTGGGGCGGCATGAACTCTGGCGTGGCCGTCGGAGCACCGCAGGCGCCGGTGAACCTGACGCAGGCGCAGACGGGCGCCTACCTGAACACGTTCAACCATCCCTACACCTATCGCGCGCTGTTCCAGTCCAACGGCGATCTCACGAACAGCACGCCGCTGGACTACACCACGCGCGACCTGTACCACCGGTTCTACGAGAACCAGATGCAGATCAACGGCGGCGCGAACAACAAGTTCGCCGCGTGGGCCGATTCCGGCGGGCTGGTGATGGCGTACCACGAGCACACCGCGGATCAGCCGCTGTGGAACGTCGCGCAGAGGTTCACGCTCGCCGACAACTTCTTCATGTCGGCGTTCGGCGGCTCGTACCTCAACCACCAATTTCTGATCTGCTCGTGCGCGCCGATCTACCCGCAGGTGGGCGGTGTGCCGACGAACCCGAACCCGGGCGGTACCGCACAAGCGCCGTCGCAGGTGCAAGCGGACGGCGTCACGCTCGTGACGACCGCCGCTTCGCCGGCGTCGGCGCTCACGGGTCCGCCGGCGTTCGTCGCCAGCACGATCCTGACGCCCCAGGTCGATCCCACGACCTTCAAGCCGTCGTCCACGGGCGTGTTCTTCACCGTGAACACCTCGCAGCCGCCGTATCCTCCGAGCGGCAACGCCCAGGCGGGACCGAACGGGCCGCAGGATCACGTCAACCCGCTCTCCAGCACGACCATCCCGCCCCAGACGCAGACGACGATCGGTGACCTGCTCGATGGCGCCGGGGTCAGCTACGCGTGGTACGCGGGCGGCATGGGCGACTACAGCACGCCGGGAACGGCGCTGATGCTGGCGCCGTTCGCGGATCAGGCCGGAACGAACGTCCCGCACTTCCAGTATCACCACAACCCGTTCAACTTCTACGTCAAGTTCGATCCGCAGGGTCACTACAACCCAGTGACTGGCGCGCCGGATCCCAACGTGCCGGCCGGCGCCTACCGCGCGGCGCATCTCCGGGACGGCGGACTGTCGGGCGCAAATTTCCTGGCGGACATCGACGCGGGCAACCTGCCGCACGTCACGTTCTACAAGCCGCAGGGCAGCATGAACGAGCACCCGGGCTACACCAACGTGTCCAACGGCGACGTCCACGTCGCCGCGGTTCTGCAGCACCTGCAGGCCAGCCCGCAGTGGCAGCACATGCTGGTGGTCGTGACCTGGGACGAGAACGGCGGCCAGTGGGACCACGTCGCGCCGCCGAAGGGCGATTTCTTCGGCCCGGGCACCCGGATCCCGGCGATCATCGTGTCGCCGTACGCGAAGAAGGGCTTCGTCGACCACACCCAGTACGACACGACCTCGATCCTGCGCTTCATCACGCGGCGCTGGAGCCTGCCGGTGCTGGACGGCATTCAGCGGCGTGACAACGCGCTGCAGGCCAACGGCAACCCGGCGATGGGTGATCTGACCAACGCGCTCGTCCTCCCCTGACGGTTGCCGGTGAGCAGCATGGTGACATGGGCGGTCGCGGCCGCGACGTCCGCCGGTCTGGCGCTCTGCGCCGCCGACGGCGTCGTTGCAGGAGGCTCGCGCACGGTGACACCGAAAGGTGTTGAAGCGGAGGAGCCTCTGCCGTTCGATCCCGCGCCGCCGATCGGGCCTGCGCTCGCGCGTGTCGCGGCACTGACTGCGTTGGGCCGGAAGCTCTTCGACGATCCGGCGCTCTCGGCGTCCGGACGCATGGCCTGCGCGAGCTGCCACGACCCTGCGCACGGCTTCGGGCCGCCGGACGCGGCGCCGGTGCGCCTGGGCGGCCCGAATCTCGATCAGCCGGGCACGCGCGCAGTGCCGAGCCTGGCCTACTCGCAGTTCTCGCCGTTCTTCGACGAGCATCACTACGAAGAAGACGACGAGGCGGACGGCGGGCTCGACGCCGGTCCCACCGGCGGGCGCACCTGGGATGGGCGCGTGAACCGCGGCCGCGAGCAGGCGAGCCTCCCGCTGCTGTCGCCCCGCGAGATGGCCAATCCCGACGCCGCCAGCGTCGTCGCCAAGGTCGCCGCTGCGGAGTACGCCGGCGACTTCCGGAAGCTGTACGGGGAGGGGATCTTCGCGGATCCCGCGGCGGCGTTCGCCGCCATCGACGAGTCACTCGAGACCTACCAGGAGTACCCGCCGGAGTTCGCTCCGTTCAGCAGCAAGTACGACGCGTTTCTGCTCGGCCGCGCCCAGCTGACGGAGCAGGAACGGCGCGGCCTCGCGGCGTTCAACGATCCGGCTCGCGGCAACTGCGCCGTCTGCCACGTCAGCCGCCTGAGCGCCCGCGGTGCTCTGCCGCTGTTCACCGATTTCGGTTTCGTCGCGCTCGCAGTGCCGAGGAACAAGGCGATCCCGGCCAATGCGGATCCGGCCTACTTCGATCTCGGCCTGTGCGGACCCGAGCGCCGCGATTTCGCCAAGCGCAAGGAGTACTGCGGCAAGTTCAAGACGCCGAGTCTGCGCAACGTCGCGCTGCGCCCGGTGTTCTTCCACAACGGCGTCGTCACGAACCTCCGCGACGCCGTGGCGTTCTACGCCAAGACCGAGCGGCAGTACGACGACCTTCCCGCCGAGTACCGAAGCAACGTGAACCGCGAACCGCCGTTCGACCGCGGCCCAGGCGACGCGCCGGCGCTGACCGAGCAAGAGATCACCGACGTCACAGCGTTTTTGAAGACGCTGACCGATGGATTTTCAGAGACCCCCTCGCCAGTCACCGTGACTGGCGCCGGGGCAGACCACCTTGATTCCACGAGAAGAGGACTCCAATGAAACGTTACCTTGCGGTGTTGGGACTCGCAGTCGTCACGGGGACCGTCGCGGCGCCGGCTTTCGCGGCCGAGGTGTTCCAGACTGCGACGCTGGGCGCGTCGAGCTCGGGCAGCTACTCCATCGGCAGCGACGGCTCGGACCTCGGCAACATGGTCGGGGCCGCCTTCGTCGTGCCGAACGGCAACAGCCTCGACCTGACCGGGGTCGGCGCGACCTTCGACGGCAACTACAACCTGCTGCCCGGCTCGGGCGAGCAGAAGATCTTCATCGCCATCGTGGCCCTGGGCGACGGTGGGGCGCTGCCCTCGTTCGCGCCCAGCGACATCGGCGGGCACGCCCTCGCCAGCATCGTGTTCGCGCCGCCGACGGTTGCAGGCGACTTCGCCGTGCCGACCTCCCTCGTCCTCGGGCCGGGTGCCTACGCCGCGATCTTCGGCGGCGGCGGCCTGCTCGGCTCCGATGCCGCGGGCCAGGCCGGACTGGCGGACGGCAACGCGACGCTCGGCTCACCGAACGTCTTCAGCAGCTTCTACGATCCGGGCTCGTGGTCGAGCTACGGCTTCGACACCGGCATCCGCATCTTCGAGACCGGAACGCTGACGCCGGTCCCGGAGCCGGACGCGCTCGTCCTGCTGTCGCTGGGATTCGTCGTCCTGTGCGCCGCGTCGGCGCGGCTGCGCCGGCCCCAGCCTACGCGCCCATAGCGGGTCAGGCTCGACGCGGTCAGGGCAGCGCGGCCAGCGCGGTCGCGAACTTGTTCGCGACCGCCTCGAAGCCCTTCTCGGTGGGATGCAGCTCGTTTGCCCACCAGTCCTTGTACGTGGCACCGGTCGAGAGCGTGTTCCGGACGTCTACGTACTGCAGCGTCGGAAACGTCTGCTTGTCCTGCGCCAAGGTCGCGAGCATGACGTTCAGATTGTCGATGAGCCTCCGCATGAGCGCGGTGTTCGCCTGCAGATCGTCGAAAGCCTTCTCGCGAAAGCCCGGCTGGAGCCACGGCCCCGGCAGGATCCAGCCGCCGCCGAGAAACCCGCGCCCGTCCGGCACGGGGTAGTCGTAGCCGTGCACCAGGATGGGAAGCTGCTTTCCGTTCAACAGCGACTGGCAGATCCTGTTGATCCCGCCGAGCAGAGCCCGATAAGCGATGCGAATCCGCTCGAGCGCGCCGGCGACGACGTCGTCGTTCCAGCCGGCGATCGGAGAGAGGCTGCTGTTCAGCAGCATGCCGAACTCCTGCCCGGCAATGTCGTTGCCACCGC
>Ga0335076_10003115_pt1 | contig 16619 bp, 14 predicted proteins | sample Lox_Sample_25_FD_206717 | JGI IMG/M metagenome (GOLD analysis project Ga0335076, IMG submission 206717) | Soil microbial communities from Loxahatchee National Wildlife Refuge, Florida, United States - Lox_Sample_2.5 | ecosystem: Environmental > Terrestrial > Soil > Wetlands | place: USA... | reverse complement strand
GCGTTCCCCCCCCGGCAAATGCGCATCATTGTAGCGGAGAAGCTTGGAATTTGCGGATACGAACGTCGCAAACGCCGTCAGAACCCTGGAAAACGGGTTCTGACGATTCGCGAAACGAATTTTGATTCAGCGGCCCACCACCATATCGCCCATGGGTTCGGAAGAGAAGAACAGGAAGAAGTTGGACGGCGCTTCGATGACGCGTCCAGCTTTCTCCGCCGCCCGCAAGCCTTTCACGGAGGTAATTCCGCTGCTGCCGTCCTGCGGCGGCCAGTCACTTTGATCAAGCACTAGTACCGGCAGCACCTGCCACCATTCCGCGGGAAGGTGGATGTCGGAATCGTCCAGAACATGGCTATGGTTGGGGCTGGGGACAAAGACATTCGCGGTGGGCGGATTTTGAATGTATCCCAAGGCCGCCAGCACCGGCGCCAAGTCGATGCGCGAGGCATGCATCGTGCAACTGCCGGGATGCAGACCCGGATCCGGGCATTGCGTGTAGACCAGGGGTTTGGCCTTGAATCCTTCGGGCAGTGCGCCGAACAGTTGGATCAGAGTCTTGCCAAGATTAACTCCGCAAAGGGCATCCGCCACGTCTTCGCACGGAAGCGCATCCTGGGGATTCTGATCGTTGTCCACGGAGAACATTGGCACGAGAACATAAAGCGGATCGGTGGTTTTGGATGCCTTGCCCGGCGCCCCCGGAGGATTAATCGTGGGATCGGTTCCGGCTTGGCAAATTGGAATCTGCATCTCGCCGGGGTTCACTTGTGCTTCCTTCTTATTGAAATTCAGGTCGCTTTTCGGTTGGTCGACACAATCGAAGCTCTGGGTGTAGGTGAAAGTCAGCACCTTGCCCGCCCCGAAGCCTTCGGTTTGGTTGTGGTCAAGTTTTCCTGGAGTTTGGGCGAGGGCGGCGGTGGTGGCTAGGGTGAGGGCAAGTAACACAAGGGACTGGCGGGGGTACCACTTCATGATTTCCTCCAAAAGGCGGCTAGGGTCGCCTTTGTGAGGAGTACGGGCCGGAACGGTTGCCGGATTGTGATTATTTGCAATAAGTTTCTTGGTAGAAGGGAAATCTGGAGCGCTGGGACGGGTTAGGGAATTGCGACGCGAATCTCTTCCGAATATCGGCTTTCCTTGCCAGCCTCGTCCACCGAGGTGACCACGTAGAAGTAGGTCCGGCTCCCGTTCACCAGGAAGTCTTCGTATTGCGGACGGCTTAGACCGGTGGCAATCTTCACGTACGGTCCATTCGAGGTCGGGCCGCGATAGACGTTATAGGTTGCAGCCGGAGTGCCATGCCCTGAAGCCGGGGGGCGCCAGTTCAGGGTGACGCTGTGGGGCTTTGGCGGGCTGCCTCGGCGAAATACAAATAGACCGATCAACCCGCAGATCGCCAGAGCCACAATCAGGATAACGATCGCTGATTTCTTCATCCCCCAACCTTTCCCCGATCTTGCGCCGAGAAGAGGAGAATAAATGAAGTGAGGCGAGATTGGAGTTTCGCCTGCCGCCGATCCCTAAGGAGTTACGTTGGGGAGCGCCCATTGCGGGTTCGCTTTGCCGAGAAAAATGTCCGGCAAGCACCTTTTGCCAGAACAACATGGCTCTAACTGACCAAATCGGACCTGCGCCCGCGAATCGCCATCTCTGGACTCTCCAAAGCTAACGACAGAAATGTCGAATTTTGCCGATGAGGATACCGTGGGTCAGAGCGATCACACCTCGCCAAACTCGTCTCCAATCTCCAGAGCGCATCGAGACTGGAATTCGTGGTGCATTCTACGGGACATGTCCATCGGCCGGAAGCTGACCCTCATCATCGCCATCATTAGTGGTGTGACGCTATTGCTCGCCGGCAGCGCACTTGGCTTGTACGACGTGATCGCCATCCGCCAGGCCACCATCCATGAGGTGCGCACCCTGTCGGACGTGATCGCGACGTACAGCGCAGCCCCGTTGACCTTTCACGACGCGGAGGCTGGCAAAGCGGTGTTGTCGGAGCTGCGGACCCAGCCGCATGTCACCGCGGCTTGCATTTACGCGCCTGACCGCACCGTGTTTGCAGTGTACGTGCGAGCTGGCAGTACAAGCCAATTCGTGCCGCCGCCCGTCCGGCCCGAGGGCACCTTTCTGGAAAATGGCCACGTGCTTCGGTTCCGCACCGTCTGGCTTTCCGGCGAAGCTGTGGGAACGGTTTTTGTCGAGTCCGACTTTTCTAGCATGCGGGACCGGCTGCGCAGTTATCCACTGGTGATCGGAGTGATCCTGGTGTTTTCGTCGTTGGTGGCGCTGGGCCTGGCGTCCCGGTTACAAAAGCTGGTGTCACGGCCGATTCTGCAACTGGCCAGGATGACCAAACGAGTCTCCAGCGAGCGAAATTATACCCTGCGCCTTACGCCGGCGAGTCGTGACGAGATTGGCTTGCTGGTGACCAGCTTCAATCACATGCTCAGCCAGATCGAAGAGCGGGATGAAGAACTGCAGTGCCATCGTGACAACCTGGAACGGGACGTGGCCGCCCGGACCACGGAACTGGTAGCGGTGAATGCCCAACTGGTTTCTGCCAGGGACGCCGCCGAGGCCGCCAGCCGTACGAAGAGCGAATTCCTGGCCAACATGAGTCACGAAATTCGTACGCCCATCAACGGCATCCTGGGCATGACCGAACTGGCGCTGGACACCGAACTCAGCACCGAGCAGCGAGATTACCTGCGCCTGGTGAAATCCTCCGGCGAGTCGTTGCTGGGCGTGATCAACGACGTGCTTGATTTCTCCAAGATCGAGTCAGGAAGATTAGATCTGGAACTGCTTGAGTTCAATCTCTACAGCTGCGTAAGTGATGTGATGCGGGTACTGGCTTTGCGCGCCCATGAGAAGGGTCTCGAGCTGGCCTATGACATTACGCCTGATGTGCCCTCCCAGCTGACCGGCGATCCTGGACGTTTGCGCCAAATCCTGATGAACCTGGTGGGCAATGCCATCAAGTTCACTGAGCACGGAGAAGTGCTGCTGGAAATCTCGAAGCAGGGCGAAAACACGAGGCCGATTGAACTCCACTTTGTGGTTACCGACACCGGGGTGGGAATCGCCGCCGATAAACATAAAATCCTGTTTCAGGCCTTCACTCAGGCCGACAGCAGCACGACGCGAAAATACGGGGGGACGGGGCTGGGGCTGGCCATCTCCGCTCGCCTGGTCGAGCTCATGGGAGGAAGAATCTGGCTGGAGAGTTCCGAAGGAGAAGGCAGCCGCTTCCATTTCACTGCGTCATTCGCCCCGGCAAACGGTGCTCAACAGCAACCCTCGCCCGCTGCACCGGCGGAGTTGGCCGGGGTTCGAGTCTTGATCGTAGATGACAATCAGACCAACCGTCGCATTCTGAGCGGCATGACCAAAGAGTGGAAGATGCGCCCCTTCGAGGTCGAAGGCGCGGAAGCGGCGTTTGCCGTTCTCAAACTTGAGCACGAGAGAGGCGACGCTTTCCGTATTGTGCTGGTGGACGTCTGCATGCCGGTCGCCAGTGGTTTTCACCTGGCTGCGCGCCTGCAGAATGACCCGATCATGGAGGGCACGTCCATCGTGATGCTGACCTCCGCCGGCCAACCAGGGGAAGCGGCGCGCTGCCGCCAGCTGGGCATCTCCGGTTATCTGCTCAAGCCGGTATTGAAGGCAGAGCTGCAACGGGCGCTGCTGACCGTGCTCGGCAGCCGCCATCTCGAGGGCGCGACATCACCCGCCTTGGTGACTCGGCACACCCTGCGGCCTGCGACACGCAAGCTGCGGGTTCTGGTAGCAGAGGATAACTCAGTCAACCAGACCTTAATCGTGCGAGTGCTGCAGAAGATGGGGCACTCCACCACCCTTGCGCAGAACGGCAAAGAAGCCTTCACCCTCGCCGCCAACGGAAAATTCGATATCTGTTTTATGGATGTGCAAATGCCCGAAATGGACGGCCTGGACGCCACCGCGGCCATTCGCGAACTGGAAGGGTCTAACGGGAACCACCTGCCGATCTTCGCCATGACTGCTCACGCCATGAAGGGGGACCGCGAAATTTGTCTGCGGGCGGGCATGGACGGATACATCAGCAAGCCGGTGCGGTTCAGCGATATCGAGCACACCTTGACCACCCTGGCCGAATCGCCGAGGCTCAACCTGCAGCAGGAGTCGCCGCCCATGCCTTGGTCCCGAGCCGAGGCTTTGGAGCGTCTTGGCGGCGATGAGGACCTGTTCCGCGAACTCTGCCGTATATTCCTCGAGGAATCGCCCAGGCTGCTGGAAGCCCTTCGACAGGCAATTCGGGCGGGCAGTCCCGAAGTTATAAAGCGGGCGGCCCACTCCCTCAAGGCGGAAGTTGGCTGCCTGGGCGCCAGCCGCGCGGCCAAGCTGGCCCGCGAAATCGAAGACATGGCCAACGCTGTGGACCTTGTGCGCCTGGGCGAGGCCATGCGCCCACTGGAACAGGAGCTAGCCGCCCTGGTTGAAGCGCTGCAGGGCAAACAGGAGTCCGCACATGCGGTCACTGATTAGCAAATTGCGCGAGCAGGGGCTGACGCTGGAGCGGGAACCATCCGTTCTCGACACCGTCCTCATCGCCGAAGACGATCCGTTGTTTCGACATCTGCTCCAAAGCTGGCTGACGAAATGGAAATATCGCGTGGTGGCCACGGACAATGGCATGGATGCATGGAACATTCTCCAGCAGGAGGATTCCCCGCAGATGGCGATTCTCGATTGGATCATGCCGGGAATGGATGGAGTCGAACTCTGCCGGCGGATTCGCTGCTGCGAACCGGGCCCCTACCGCTACCTGCTGTTGCTGACCGCCAAGGACGACAAGCAGGACGTGGTGCAGGGTCTGGAGGCGGGCGCCGACGACTATCTTACCAAGCCCTTTAATGTGGATGAGTTGCGGGCGCGCGTGCGAGCCGGCCGCCGAATTCTGGAACTGCAGGAGGCGCTCACCCGGACCCATCAAGCCTTGCAGTTTGAAGCGGCTCATGATGGATTGACCGGCCTGTGGAATCACCGCTCCATCGTGGATACGCTGGAGCGGGAATTGCAGCGCAGCTCGCGTACTGGCGAACCGCTCGGGCTCATCCTGGCCGACGTCGATCACTTCAAGCAAGTAAACGACTCGTACGGTCATCTCTCCGGAGATTCCGTGTTGCAGGCGATGGCTCATCGTTTGACGGCCGCGGTGCGCAACTATGATTCCGTCGGCCGCTATGGGGGCGAAGAATTCATGATCGTTCTTCCCGGTTGCAATGCCGCCGACCTTTCGGCAAGTGGCGAACGATTGCGCGCCTGCGTGGCCAGCCAGAGTTTCTCGGTCAACACCGGACAGCTGTTTCTCACCGTCAGCATCGGCTCGGTCTCCGCGCAAGCGCCTGCTAGTGGCCTGCTGGATTGCGAAGCCCTGATCTGTGCCGCAGACGATGCCCTCTACCAGGCCAAGGCCAGGGGCCGAAACCGCGTCGAGGCGGTCTCGGAAATCCCCGCCCGGCCGCGAGCCTAAGGTGTGGCAACCCCTCAGCTAAGGCAAATCCTCTAGTGTGCGCTGGCGCATCCGGCATATAATGCCGCCAATAAGTCGGGGGCGTTCCATGAAATCCCTAGCCGCACTGCTGTTCTGCCTGAGTCTTCTTCTCTCTACCCAAGCTGCAGCTCAACGGGGTGGAGGCAAAACTCCCGGATCGTCGCGCCGGGGGATGCCCGCAGCGCCCTCGTCCATGGCGGTGCCCACGGCATTGTTCCTGTCCGGCAAGGTTGTGGTGGAGGACGGTACACCGCTGACCGAGGCGGCCGGCATCCAGACCATCTGCCACGGGCAGAGACGGACGGAGACGCACACCGATTCGCACGGAGGATTCAGCTTTCAGTTCGGGGGCCAGACTCCCGCCATGACGGCCGACTCGATCAGCGATGCTGACAATACAGGCGCGGCCGCGGATCCTGACGGCCGGGGTGGCGCCGCGCAAGGCCGTTCCCCGCAACGTGACTTCCGGGATTGCGAACTGCAAGCTGTGCTCGCCGGTTTCCGCTCCGACAGCATTGAGCTCAGTTCCAGGCTGGCTTCCATGGAAGGCATCGAGGTGGGCCGCATCGTGCTACATCGCCTGGGTGCGGTGCAGGGTTTCACCGTCAGCGCCACCAGCGCTTCGGCTCCGCCTAAAGCCAAGAAAGCCTACGAAAAAGGGCTGAATGAGGCAAAGAAAGGCAAGTGGTTGCAAGCCGAAGAGCAGTTTCACGCGGCGGTTCAGATCTATCCCAGTTACGCCGTAGCATGGCTGGAATTAGGTCGCGTGCAACTTCGTAGCGGCAACGCGGCCGCCGGGCAGCAGTCCTTCCAGCGTTCGCTGGATGCCGATTCGAAATTCGTGAGCCCGTACGAGGAACTGGCTCTGATGGCGGCACGGCAGAAAGACTGGAATCACGCTCTGGAAATCACTGACAAACTGATCGCGCTTAACAACCTGCTGCCGCAAGCCTGGTTTCTGAATGCAGCCGCGAATTACAACCTGCAAAAGCTCGACGAGGCCGAAAAGAGCGCTCGCGAGGGCCTGAAACTTGATCCGGATCATAGGATTCCGAGAATGGAGTTCCTGCTCGCCACCATCCTGGTCGACAAGCGCGATTTCTCTCAGGCCGGCGACCATTTCCGCAGCTACCTTGAGTTGTCGCCTAACGCCGACGATGCTGAGGCGGCGCGCAAGAAACTGACGGAAATCGACAAGGAATCCGCAGCCGCCTCGATGCCGTCTTCCCCCAAGTAGCGGCTAGCGCCAGACGGGCTGGCCCGCATGATCGCGCAGGATGAATACCTCGTCGCCGCGCGTGATTTCGCGCGCCAGCAGCGCATCTTGCCCGTCGTAGCGCAACTGCGAACCCAAAACCTCGATTGTGTCCCCGACGTTGAACTTCACCTCCTGGCTCCGCAGGAAACGCGCCGGCGCCACGTGTACTTCAAAGAGTCCATTGTCGGTCTTGAGCTTGAGATGGGTGCCCTGATCGTCGCTGATGGGACAGTAATAGTCCCGAACCTCCTGGACTACGCCACGCGCCTTGGTCTCGGTGGCCGCGTTGTAGGTAGGAATGCGGGCCTGACGCTTCGGGCTGGTAGCCGACAACACGATGATCAAGACGACGGTCAACACACCAAGAATGATTTTGATATTTTTCATGGCCGATCTCCTTCCGATCGACATATGGAATGGGCTTGATCTGCACCAACGAAGAGCGGATCTCTAGCGCAAGGGCTGTGCCTGGACGGGAAAACAACCAGCATGGCGTGCGCCGGTTGGAAAGCAATTTCGGATTTTGGGTCCGGCGGCATGGGACCACCCTGGACCTCGCCCGACAGAAAGGCCGAGCTAATTGTCGTACAAAAACAACCGCCGCGCGGTGAGCTGGATCACGCCTTCCGGTGACTGATCAGGCGGCGGCCGCTTTGCGCCCGGCAGCGAAGCTGGCCACCTGAGGCTTCACCAACTTTTCGAAATCGGCGTAGGCCAGCCGCACCAACTCGCGGTGAGAACCGGCGTTAAATGCGATCTCGTTATCCAATGTCAGCCTCTGCTCGACAAACACGGGAAGGTCATAGAGATTGCCAAAGGGGGGCATTGCGCCGGTTTCGCAGTCGGGAAAATAGTCCCGGAAATCGCGCTCACTCGCCAGGACGATGCTGGCGGCTCCCGATGCCGCCCGCAAGCTTGGCAAATCTACCAGGGATGAGGCGGGTAGCACTGCCATCGCCAGCTTTCCATCCAACTTCACGATTACCGTCTTCGCCAATTCCTTTCCGGAGATATGCGCCGCGGCGGCAATTCCCTGAGCTGTGTAAGCCACGGAGTGGGAGATGACTAGGTAGGCTATTTGGTGACGGTCGAGAAATTCTCTCAGTTTTCTCAGCGGCACAAAGACCTCCTGAGTGGGGGATTGTTCCTCTGCCCTCCACATCTTCCATTTTGCGCCTCTCCGCAGTGCGCGGCGAAGCTTTGCTTGATTTGGGTGTTGAGACGATTCCTAAAATGAAATCGGCCCTTTTGGGCCGAAACAGCCGAAGTCCCGGCGAGTGCAGGTGCAAAGCGCTTTTTGTGCAAAGCGCTGCATTTTCTAGCCACAAGGCTCCGGATCGCGTTATGATCTCTGGGCTTAGGGCAGCGGGTGTGGAAGTAGAACTGCACTTCCAGGAGTGGCCTCCCCTGCCATATCCAGGCCGAACCCAGGCTGTTGCAGGAGATGGTTGTGAGCTATCCGGTGATGCGAGTGCGACGCAAGCGCAAGTCCCGTAGCCGTCGACGCATACGCCGGGCTATGGTTCTGGCGTCCCTTTTGCTTGTTGCATTCTCCTTTTGGGTGGCTTTTCAGCGCCTTGGCCCACCCAGTTCCTGGTTTGCCACCGATAACGCCTCCAGTTGGGAGAAGGGTGATCCCAGCCGTAATCTGGCAATTCTTGCCAGCCGGGAGTCTTGGTCGCTTCCAGCGGCCCTTCCCCGCCGTTCGGTCTACGGATATTCCCTGATCGCAGGCGGCGTGCGCAGCCCCGAAGAATTGCAGCAGGCGACCGCACGCGATCCAGAACTCGCGGAACACTACGCCGGGTTCGATTTCACTAGCGCACGGGTCATTGAGGTGGGCCAACCAAAGCTGGTGTATCTGTCCTACAAGCTGCGTGGCAAACTCTACTGGACAAAAGGGAAGCACCCGCTACACAAAGGCGAGAAACTGATCACCGACGGCAAAATTATCGCGCGGGCGCGCTGCGGGAACCGGGTGTCAGAATCCGCGCAAAAGGCAGTGTCTTCGGAAGAACCGCCGGCCGAAATGTTCGAAGTGCCGATTTATTCCGGCGACGGCTCAACCGAACTACCCTATCCCGGAGGCTTGGACGCGGGACTCTTGAATCGTCCGGACTTTCCCCAATTCGAACTCGGTCCCGGTGCTACAGCCGGATTGCCCGGCGGCTGGGGCTTTCCTCCGATTTTTCCGCCGCCGGTTCCCGGCACGTGCACCCCGCCGGGCGAAAAGAGCGGCGGCAAGAAAAAGAACCCCTGTCCTGGTCCACCACCGGCACCGGTTCCCGAGCCCGGCACCCTGCTGCTAGTCTCCTCCGGAATCGCCGGAGTCTACTGGCGTTGCCGCAGGAAATCATCGCAGAAGCGGAGTGGAACGCTATCTTAGCCACGCCGCAACCGAAACCGCCCAAGATTCCGAGACGCGGCACACCGGCCGGGTCTCTCCGGTAGCTGCACTTAAGTTTCTGCGCTTGGTCTTTACTGCCTGCTAGAATCGGCTTGTTTGTATGGATGTCCTCCCCAAGAGCGCGCTGTTTTGCGCCCTAGCGATCTCCGCCGCGGTATGTCTACCCGATCGTCTTCTCGCGCAACAGGCCGTGACGGTCGAATCGATTTCATTGGTCAGCGCCGCAGAAGACTTTGAAATCGAGATCACCAGCAGCGCTCCCATCACGCCGCAAAGCCAGGTGATCGACAATCCACAACGCCTTGTGATTGATTTTTTGCAAGCTGTCCCCGGTCCCCATCTGCGCAATCTGTCGGTCAATCGGGGAGAGGTAAAGTCGGTGCGGGTGGGGCTGTTCGCCTCTCATCCTCCGGTTACCCGCGTGGTGCTCGACCTGAAAGGACCCCAGAGTTACGAGGTTCTACCCTCGAGAAACAAAGTGCTGGTGAAAGTCGGCGAGAGCGGCACACCCATGCAAACCGCGAAAGCCTCCCTGCCGGGGGAGCCACTGCGCCCGTCCTCCACCACCCAGCCAGCACCTGTGGTTGCTCCGCCGCCCCCGCCGCCGGCTCCCAAAGTCATCGTACATTTTCAGAACGGACTGCTTAGCATTACGGCAGAGCGGGCCAGCCTGGCCGAGGTGCTCGCCGAAGTGCAGCGCCGCACCGGCGCCAGCATTCCGATTCCCGCCGGAGCGGATCAGGAACAAGTGGTGGCGAAGATCGGTCCGCTGCCGGCCGAAGCAGCGCTGGCGTCGATGCTGAATGGATCGCGATTCAACTTCATCCTGGTCGGATCGGAAGGAAACCCTGCAGCCTTGCAGAGCGTGATACTCACACCCAAGAGCGGTCTACCCGAGGGCCAGGTGATCTCGACGATCTCACCGGTAGCTCAGCCGGTAAGCAGAGCGGCCCTGGTGCCGGTCCCGCCGCCACCAGCCTCAGATGAAGACGACTCTGAGGACGCAGACGAACCGCCGGATCAACCCGCTCCACCGCCTCAACAGGAAGCCCCACAGTTGCCTCAGCAGCCCGATCAAGCCCAGCCGCACTAGTTGTTGCTATGGATGTATCAGCCGGACGGGGACCGGCGAGACGCCCCCACCGCTGATCGGTCCGGTTGTCGCGGTGCCGTTGCCACAGCCCGAGACATTGAGCGGCTTGATCGTCAGGAGATGCGGGAGCGGGGCCGCGCCCGGGTTCAAGACCGCGGTGACGAAACCCTGCATAAACCCAATGACCCGGACCTGGTTGCCGAAGGTCAAGCCCGTATCAAAGATCGGTATGGTAACGATCGACGAACTTGTGGTGACGGGACTTCCCTGAGTAATCGGCGAGCCCGCGCCGATCATTGGGTTGTTACTGCCAGCGGTAATCTGGATCGGATTGGTGGGCAGGCCGCTGGCGTCAATTTGATCCTGTCCCTGGCCTGCGCCGAAACCGCCGGCATGGATCAGGCATTCGAGGCTGCTCTGAACGTTCCACAAGTTCGCGTGAGTGGTGTCGATGGTAGCGTTCACCGTGCCGCCTCCGCAGGCATATGCCGTGGTGTCGCATCCGGCAATGCTTTGCTCGTAATCCGTGCCTGACGAGGCACAACTGGGCACGGCTTCGGAAGTTCCGGAAGCCACCTGCGCCGGCAGAAATTGTTGAGATGAGAGAGGCGTTGGGAAGCATGTGCTGCTGGTAGGGCAGTTGTAAATCATGTCGAACGCTGGTTCGGCCGGGATATCGGCCATCACGGCTCCACTGGTGGAGTTGATCAGCGGGGAAGTCGGATTGGCTGGATCGAAATTCGCGAGCAGCCAGGGCTTGACGCACATCGGCGCAATGGGCACGGGGCTTCCCAAGAGAATCTGCGATCCCGACGGGTTGTAGGCTTCCGCCATGGCGGTAGCACTCACTGTCCCTAAGCCGCGTCCCCAAATCCTGGCGAAGAACACCGGAAGATTGGTCTGCTGCAGGGTTACTGTAATGATGGCATCATTGTTGCCGTGCGTCGTGAAGTCGGTGACGGCACTTACCAGAAGCGGACGTCTTCCGGCGACCAGATTCTGCTGCAGAATTCCGTTGCTGCCGCCGTCGGTGATGACCTTGGAGGCCATGGTCTGCGCCAGCGTGATGTAGGCTGCATCCGTCGTAGCCCCTGAATCCGCGATGGCCTTGGCGCCGGCCAGCGCGGCCGCATCGGCGGCGCGCTGAATTTCGGCACGCGCCACATACAACGTCACCACATCGATGGCCAACGCCGCCATGCCCAGCAGCGAGACCAGCGCGATCACGACCACAAAAATGGTCTGCCCCTGCTCGCCCCGGCGCCGCCTGAAAGCCAACTGTTCCGCCCTCATCGCCTCATCCTAATCCATGTTCGGGACTACCGCGTTCGTCGTAATCTGCGTGATCCCCGCATAAGTCGCGCTTGGAACCAGTAGCGTGATGACTCGATTAAAGTGCCATTGGTAGGGATAGCTAATGCTGACTCGGGTACTGATCAAGTGCGTCGCTTGGCTGCCGGATCCAAGCAGCGCCGGGAAAGAGTATCCCCGTTCCACCGTCAAGGTCAGCGGTCCCGGACACGTACTCGTGGCGGTTGTAAACACCCAACTCAAGGGTGTGCTGCCTGCGGCGCCGGAGATTCCATTCAGACCGCAATCGTCTACCCGATTTCCAATCAGATACTGATCGACGACATTCCGGACGGCCAGCACTGTAGTGGGCGTTGCGGAATTGTCCAGATCGCCAGTAGGCAGATTGGATCCGCGCCGCGCACCCTCCCGCGCCGCCGTATTCAGCTTTTGCTTGAGATTGAAGGCGTCACCAAAGTCAAAGATTCCTACCACGAACACCACCAGCAGAGGCAGGGAGATGGCAAATTCCAGGAGTTGAGCAGCTTCGGCACCACACAGCAGACGAATCCAGGCCCGAAATCTTCCTACCGGCCACATCATTCCTCTCCCGCCATCTGGGAATATGCCTTGAGAACGATCTGCTGGTTATTCAGCGAAGTGAACGGGAGATAAAACTGATAAGGATACTGAAAACTTACGGCCACCCCGCAGGACGATGGCGTACTGGTAGCGGCTGGAGTCAGGGCCACGTTGTGCTGAATGCAGATTTGCGGTTCTCCCGGGGAGACGCTCTCGCAGGGAACTGGTCCACCTGAGCAGGCGATATCACCGCAAGCACAATTCGCCGGCGCAACGCGGGTCACCCGCGCCGGATCAAGCTTGGAGGCGAGCAGCGCCTGGGCCACGCGGTCGGCGATTTCGGTGCGGGTGGAAGCCGAATTGCCGCAAGTCCCGCAGGTGCTTACCACTGCTACGCGCGCACCCTCACGCGCCGCGTGGGTGATTGTCGCATAAATGTTATAGGCCCGCCCAAACCAGTAGATCCCCAGAATCAGCATGAAGACTAACGGGAGGACCGCGGCCGCCTCCGCAATCTCGGCCCCGCTGGTTTCCGCTGCGATTCGCTTCCAAAGCTGCATGGAATATCTCAAGATCTTCCCAAAACCTGGCCTGCACCGTAAAGGATAACCGCAATGGCTGCTGCGACGCCAAACGGCACTTTCAGCGACTCGGGATTGTCCAGAGTCAAGTCCTGTCCTGGCAAATGAAAGCTCAACAATGCGGCTAGGATGCGTCCCATATTGCGCAGGGTCTGCTTTACCCGCTTCTTCCAGATGATTAGGACCATCGCCATCACACCCGCGATCAGGATTGTCCCCAGCAGAATGCTGATCAGTGGACCAGGACCTGCGAATGCTCCCAGTGCCCCGGCGAGCTTCCAGTCCCCCCCGCCGAGGCTTCTCACCAGGACAAAGGGTAGCAGAAGCGCCAGCCCCAATCCCGCGCCCAGCAGCGCTTCTTTAGCGCCCGCCCAGCCCGCGGCGAGGGAATTGGCAGCTACCCCAACCAACAATCCCGGGACGGTCAGCCAGTTCGGGATGCGGCGCGAGCGCCAATCCATCCATCCGGCAGCGGCTCCGAACACAATCGCGAGCATCCAAACCGCCTCTTTGGCCATCAGGATTCGTCCGGAGACGGCAGAAATGTCCAACTCGTTGGGGCCCGCCGCGATGGAAGGGGGAGAGCCTCCATGCCAGCCAGACGGGCCGTCAAAGTTGCTCGGAAGCAGCTAACGCGCGGATTCTCACACGTTAAGGGGACCAAGTCAATGCGAAGAAACGACAATTTCGTTGAACTCCACCGTCAAGACGGGACTTGCCCCGGGTTGCTGCGACCCAACCTTCTAACGCAGGCCAATCAAGGCTCGACGAGCCGCGCCTCTGCTGCAAATCTCTCGGGTTGATGATCAAGGCCGCAAAAGGGCAGAGACAAAAAGCCCGGCCGAGGCCGGGCTTCAGGATCGAATTGAAAACCTAGCGGCTCAAGGGACGCGGGGTATTGCGCTCGGCGATGATCTTGCGCGCATTTTCGGCCAGCGTTTTGGCCTGAGGCAGCAGATCGAGCGCCTTGACCACTTCCGGATCGGTCTCCGCCCGCACCTTCAACCCTTCCTCCTGGCCAAAAGCATCCACGAAAATCTCGCTCTTGATTTGCGACCGCACCCAATCATTGTTCTCCAGCAGGTCCGCTTCGGTGTAGGCGATCTTTTCTTCGTCGAGGAACTTGCGGAAGTCCTGCAAGGTCACATCATCGACTTCAAACTCATTGGTCGGATGATGATTAATGACATAACGCTTGGCGAAATTGAAAAAAGCATAGTGGGTCAGCAGCTCATCCTGGAAGTGATTGCTCTTGGCCGCCGGGATGCTCACATCCGGTGTAATGCCCCCGCCGCCGTAAACGGTTCGTCCACTGTCGGTGAGTTTGACTTCGCGGTTGTTATTATTCGAGTCCGTATCACGATTGAAATAGTAGTCATACAGCGAAACGTTGGAGTAGTCGCGCTGGATCAATCGTCCGCTTGGGGTATAGTACTTCGCGGTGGTGAGCGCGAGCCCGGTATTCTCGGAGAGCGGATAAACCGTCTGCACCAGTCCTTTGCCAAAGGTAGTCTCACCGGCGATCAGCCCGCGGTCATGATCCTGGATGGCGCCAGCGACGATCTCCGCCGCCGAAGCCGTGCCCCGATTGACCAGCACTACCAGCGGATAATCCTTGCCGCTATTTCCATGAGTCGCGACATAGCGCTTCTCCGGCGACGAGCGGCCATGGTGCGACACGATCAATGCGCCCTTGTGCAGGAACTTGTCGGCTACGCCCACCCCTTCACTGAGCAGGCCGCCAGGATTTTGCCGTAGATCAAGGATCAGACCCCTGATATCTCCCATCTCGTCCAGAGCCTGGCCGACCTCATGTTCCGTGGTCTCGTTAAATCCGGAGACGTGCATGTAACCGATCCCGGGCCGGATCAGAAAGTGCAGGTCAACGCTGTACCGCGGAATTTCGTCGCGGACTACACTGAATTCCAAAGGCTTGTCCGTGCCTTCCCGCAGGATGCTGATATGGACTGTGGTGCCCTTAGGCCCTTTGAGCAGATCGGCGACGTCCGAAGTGCTCATATTGTCGGTGGGTTTGCCATCGACCGCGATGATGATATCGCCGGGGCGAATGCCAGCGCGATAGGCCGGCGTTCCTACGAAGGGCGCGATCACGATCACTTTATTGTTGCGCGGGCCAACCGTCATTCCGACGCCGTAGTACTTGCCGCGCTGGTCCTCGCGCAGCAGCGCGTAGGACTTGGGATCGAAGAAGTTCGAGTGCGGATCGAGCACATGCAGCATGCCCGGGATGGCGCCATTGTAGATCGCCTTGTCCGCATTCACCGGTTCGGCGTAGTTTTGTTCCACTACGTCGTAGACCTCTGTGAACTGGCGCAGGCTGTCTCGCACGTCGGAATCGCTGCTCGGCGCGATGGCCGGGTTGCGTTGCGCGAACAGCAGTCCCAGGAAGCCGCAAACTGCCAGAAACAAAGTGATAACTAACAGGGAACGACGTGTACTACGAACCATCTTCAGTGTCCTTCGGTTGGGGCGTGGAAAAGTGCCCGGTCACCGCACATTCTGGGCGAAGTATAGCACGTGGCTGACCACCCCAGAACCTGCTTTTACGACCCGAGGTAACCATTGGGTCGCCCGCCATTTACCTATTGATATCGATGCGTCCTCCGGGCTCTGGGTTCTCATGAATTCGTCAAAATCGGTTGGCTGCGCGCTGGGCACGGAAACTACCCCTCCGCGGGAGATAGTGTCCTATTTTGCTATTAGGGCACTACCCCGCGAGAAGCTAGGCTGGCTTTTTGAGCTCAATGGTGTTCTCATGCATCTAAAGGTAAGGACCTCGATCTTCCCTAACCGGTTTTTCAGCTGAGGACAACGATGTTGGACGAGAAGCCCTTTCTTAGCCACATCTGGGCATCGAAGCTGGGACGCTATGCGGTGGGTATCGGTGTGCTCGCTGTCGCCTTGCTGGTGCGCTGGCTTCTGAACCCCCTGTTTGGCAGGAATATTCCCTACATCACGCTCTTTCCGGCCGTCGCTTTCGCCGCCTGGTATTGCGGAGTCTTAGTATCGGCGGTGAGCACTGGAATCGCGGCGGTGGCCGCGCAATATCTCTTCGTCAGTCCGCACTCTCTCCTGCCGGCAACCACCGAGCAATGGCTCGGTGCTGCTGCATTCGTGCTGGTGTGTGGCATTCTGGCCGCCATGGGCGAAGTGCATCGGCATGGCCAGGAAATCCTCTTCCGCGCCCACCAGGATCTCGAACAGCGGGTCCGGGAGCGTACCCGCGAACTGGATCAGGCCAACCAGGGTCTTCGTGACTTGACGGCGCGGCTGCTTAAACTGCAGGACGACGAGCGCCGCCGTATCGCCCGCGAACTCCATGACAGTGTGGGGCAGATGCTGGCCGCGCTGGGCATGAACCTGGCTAGCCTGGGCGGCGAATTACAGAGACTTCTCGCCACCGCCAAAACCGTAACCGACAGCGAAGGGCTGGTCAGGCAGATGACCCAGGAGATTCGCACCATCTCCCATCTGCTGCATCCGCCCCTCCTGGACGAAGCCGGATTGGCCTCGGCGCTGCGCTGGTATACGGAAGGCTTCGGCGCGCGCAGCCACATCCAGGTGACCCTGGAATTTGCGGACGATGTCGGCCGCCTTCCCAACGAATTGGAAACTACCGTTTTCCGCGTCGTCCAGGAATGCCTTACCAATGTCCACCGGCATGCGGAGAGCCCTACCGCTAAGGTACGGATTACGCGCTCGGGGAGGTATCTTAGCGTCGAAGTATCCGATGGCGGCAAGGGAATATTGCCCGAAAAACAAGCCGAGTTGGCCTCGGCGGGCACCCCGGGCGTGGGCCTGCGCGGCATGCGCGAGCGGGTGCGGCAGCTGGGCGGTGACTT
>Ga0335076_10003113_pt1 | contig 16624 bp, 13 predicted proteins | sample Lox_Sample_25_FD_206717 | JGI IMG/M metagenome (GOLD analysis project Ga0335076, IMG submission 206717) | Soil microbial communities from Loxahatchee National Wildlife Refuge, Florida, United States - Lox_Sample_2.5 | ecosystem: Environmental > Terrestrial > Soil > Wetlands | place: USA... | reverse complement strand
GGGTGAGACTTGTGCAGGCCAAAGAAAAAGCGTCCCGCTAAAAAGGCCGCTTTTCTACCCGTGTCGTGAGGTTCTTAGTGCGGTCGCCCTGCCGAAGGTGCTGGCGCGGACGCCCGCGGCGCGGGGCTGCTAGCCGCCGGCGCACTCCCTCTCGAAAACGATCCGCCGGATGCATCTCCCGAAGATCCTCCGCCCCATCGCGAGCCGCCCCAGCCGCTGTTCGGGCGTTCCATTACTGTCGAGCGCGGCACTGGTGGCGGCGCAAAACTAGGCCGCGGCGGAGCGCTTGCACGAACCGGCATCTGCGCGCTTCGGAATGAATCTCTGCCCATTTCCGCCGTGCCCCTCTCAAGTTGGCCGCGCGCGGTCGCCGGATAATCGCGTCCATTGGCTCCGGCCACGTCGCCGTGCCGGGCGATCACATTCGAGTTGATGAACCGATGGCTCGCCGGATCGTACAGGATTCTCGATTCGCTGCCAGCGCTCGTTCGTGCTGACTCCGCTTCTCCCCCGCCGCCATCGAACATGGAAATCGCCAGGGGCGCGGGTTGAGCGGCGGGTTGCAGGCTGCTCTGCAAAAGATTCTGCGCCGGCCTTTTCTCAATCTTCCAATTGGCACCGGTTTCCGCGACCATTCGATCCGATACGCTTCGGGCATTCACGGGAAACACGCCCTGGCTCAAATTGATCGGTTTTTTCCCATTCTTGTCCATCGGATTGCTCAGCACCAGGCCGGTCAAGCCCGTCGAGCGCACCCAGACCGCCGTTGCCGCCCTCCAGCGCCTGTGGTTCCTGTAACCCCATCCGTAACCTGCGTAATTCCCGATGTAGGGCCCCGGGCTCCAGCACCATCCATACCCCGGTGCCGAGATCCAACCTCCGTAATGGTAGGGCAACCATCCCCAGGGCTGGCTCCCCACGAATGTCCACCCCAGGGTCGGATCGAAATACCAGCTCCCGGAATTAAAGGGAGACCAGCCGAAGCCTACCCCGTATGGCATCCAGCAACTCCCATATCCGCCAACGCCAAACCAACTCCCGTAGGTGTACAAATCTCCGAATCCGGAGACATATCCCCCATAATTGGGACTCTGGAGAGCTGCAGATGTCGCCGTTTCGGCCGCCTGCACTCTGCCGCCAACCCATTGATCAAAATCATCTGGCGCTGCTGCGTTCCCAACGGATTCCGATCGCGGATCGCCGGCCCTCATCGATAGCGATTGCCCCCTCGTGAGTGGCGTTTGTTTATCTTTGGATAGGACGGAAATCCGCCCCTGAAATACCTGAACGTTGCTGCCGTCATCGAAATTATTCACCCGGAATGTCGTCCTGCCCTCGGCTTGCACGCTGAAGTCCCCGCCTGTCACGCTGAAATACTCACCTCGCTCCGGATTTACTGTAAACTCCGCCGAGCCCTGGCGAAGAATCAGCCGGGTCGTTCTCGCTCCATCTTCTAGGGAAAGATCGTAAAATTCCAGGACCGTATTCTCTGCCAGAAACGCCATAGCCCCGTTCTCAAACTCCACGGCAGCCCGGCCCTTATCCGTTGCCAGCACATATCCTTGCCGAATCGGCAAATTCATTACTGCGGTCTGCCATCCTGCTCCGGAAGCGGTCAGAGAATCTCCCTTCACATCCTCCGCAAAGCGAACGTCACCCTGCACAATACTCAAACGCACGATCCGGGCATGGCTCACGTCTGCTCGAACGGGAGACACCCAAAAACACCCGATGAGAAACGGGACAACCACAGCGGTTCGGATGGGATTTGGTTTTGACATACTCACCCCCGTCAGTGCGGCAGATGACCTGTACATAGTATGACGCCGAAAGTTGGGAACACGTTACTCCGGACGACTCCCTCCTCATAGGACTTTCCATCCTCCATTCGCCAGGATCTATTTCCGGCGTTGCGAGGCCCGCTGCCAGAAAACATTCCGTCGATGCGTTGCATGAGAAAATCGCGTGCCCGGCGTCTTGACACGCGCAAAGTGAATCATTAGTTTCAGTTAGGGGGATTGTGTCAATCGCTCCCGCTCTGCGTCTTAGGATCCGCTCGATCGCTGGGGTTGGGGCTCCTGCATCGTGGGGTGGGGATCGCTAATCACTGCAGCGCAGTTCTCAGACTGAGGGAAAATCATGCACCGCACGGCAAAGGTAGTTCTAACTCTATTCGCACTCATCATTTCTTTCATCGGAGTCAGGGCCTATGGACAGGGGGGCGCCACCGGCGCCATCAGCGGCAACGTCGTTGATACCAGCGGAGGCTTCGTCGCAAACGCCGAGGTTCAAATCTTCAATGCGTCAACAGATACTCTGGTCCGCAAGCTTCCCACCGGCGCGGATGGGAGTTTCGTCGTCGCTCTTCTTCCGCCGAGCACCTACTATTTGGTGGTGAACAAGAGCGGTTTCTCTCAAGCAAGGTCGTCGAACATTGACGTGCGGATCACCGAGACGGCAAAGGTGACCGTCACGCTCAAGCCCGGTTCCGTGGCCGAAAAGGTGGAAATCACCGCCGAAGTCACCACTGTCGAAACCACCAATGCGACTACCGGCCAGTCGCTCGGGACCCAGACGATCCGTGAGCTTCCTCTCGCTACCCAAAACTATCAGGAGCTCCTCACCCTCTCCACGGGTGCGTCCGGCGAATTGAATGCCGCCGCACAGCTCGGCCGGGGATCTGTGAAACTCTTTGTCAATGGACAGCGCGAAGATAACAACAACTATCTCATCGAAGGCATCAGTGCTACCGACTACAACGTCGCTCAGGCCACTTACGTTCCTTTGCCGAATCCGGACGTCATCCAGGAGTTCAAGGTCCAGACCTCGCTCTACGACGCCAGCCAGGGCCGCAACGGCGGCGGCAACGTTAATGCCATTCTCAAGTCCGGCACTAGAGAACTCCACGGCGATGCCTACGAGTTTTTTCGCAACGACATCCTTAATGCCAACGATTTCTTCCTGAACCAGCAGGGACTCGCTCGTCCCTCCGTAAAGCAGAACATTTTTGGCGGAAGCCTTGGCGGCCCCGTCGTCAATGAAAAGGCCGGCTTCTTTTTTGTGAATTACCAGGGGACGCGCCAGCGCAGCGGTCTCTCTCCCGGCACCTTCATCAGCACCACGATTCCGAATTTGCCTGACGTGCGCTCCGAATCCGAACTCATCTCGACGTTCTTCCCCAGCGGGCTACCTGCCGGAGTAACCGGCCTCGATCCGGTCTCTGTCGCTTTGCTCAATTTCAAAAGCAATCAGTTCGGCGGAACTTCTAATGGCTTCCTGATTCCCAGCGGCAATCCTTCTACCGGGGCTTTTGCCATCAGCTCGCCTGGCAAATACACGGACGATCAGTTCACTACCAACTGGGATCGCGAGTTCAAGGGTGGTGAGGACAAGCTCTCCGTCCGCTTTTTCTTTGCCGATTCCGAAGCCTATCTCCCCTTCGGCGGCGGCGATTTGCAGGAATCTCTCGGAAGCACTCTCGCCAGCAGCATCAGCACCGCCTCCTTGAATTTCCCTTTCGATACCCCTGTCCACGCGCGCTTCTTCAACACCACCGAAACGCACCTCTTTTCCCCTAGCCTGGTCAATGAATTCCGCTTCGGCTTCGTGCACATCAACGACGACCTCAACAACGTGCCGCCTGTCACCGTTGACGACCTTGGAATAGACAGGCCCACCAACAGCGTCACGGACTCCATCTACAAATTCGTCTTCGCCAGTTCCGGCTTTGAAATTGGCCCCGCGCCGTTCGGCAACCAGCAGCAAACTCAGAATAACTACACCTTCATGGACACTCTCAGTTGGGTGAAGGGCGCGCATGTGCTCCGTCTCGGTGGCGACATGACTTTCGTCAACCTCGACAAGAATTTTCCGCAGGTCTTCAATGGCGAACTCTTCTTCACCAACACGCCCGACGGCCTCACGGACTTCCAGAATTTCCTCCTTGGAACTCCGGAGTTCAGCTTTGGAGGCGGCGGCGTTTACAACCACAAATACCGTTCGAACAACTACAGTGTCTTCGTCCAGGATGATTGGAAAGCCGCCAGGGATCTCACGCTCAATCTTGGTTTGCGCACCGAAGTGTTTGGGGCGTTTCACGATGGCGATTGCCACATCGGCAATCTCGATCCGAATCTTGCCAGTCAAGGCGATTTTCCGTTTCTCTATCCTTCCTGCGTGAATTCTCTGAACCTTTCCGGGCTCTCGGGCAACTCCAGCGTCACCACCTACGACAACAACTACTCCACGGGAATCGGGCCCCGGCTGGGTTTGGCCTATGACGTTTTCGGCCACCACACCACCACCATTCGCGCAGGGTATGGCATTTACTACGTTCGCGAAGATGTTGGTACCGTGGACCAATTGTCCTTCCAGACCCCTTTCCTTCCCGTTGCCTTCGGCGGCAGCCCCGCGGGCTGCATGGGCAGCATTTATTCGCAGAATCCTCCTGCCGGCTGTCCCAATCCGAATCCCAACGGCCTCCCTCAGGCCGGCACTCTCGATCCCACCTTCGTCCCTTGCCTTTCGGTGTTTCAGGGCTTTCCCGGGGGCGATACGACCCAGGCCGCGAATTACGGCAACGCCACCGGGGCCGCTTGTCCCGGTCCTCTTGGCTCTATCGGAATTTTCGGCCTGCAGGTGCCGCGTCACTTTGTCGTTCCGAGCACCCAGCAATGGAACGTCACCGTCCAGCGCTCCCTCGGGAAGGACTGGGTTCTTGAAGTCGGCTACATCGGCACCCACGCCATCCATCTGCGCGAAACGCGAGACAGCCTGCAATCCCAGAACGCCACCCCTTCGAGTCCCGTCAAGATCTCCAGCCCCTACTGCAATCCGAATCCTTGCACCATCACTGCGAACACCTTCGATAACGCCGTCGCTCGCTCTCTCGTCCAGGGCATCAATGGCTATGCCGGGTTCCAGCTGTTTGCGAACGACGCTTATTCGCACTACAACTCATTGCAAACAACCTTGTCCCGCCGCTGGTCCCGCGGCTATTTCCAGGCGGCCTACACCTTCTCGCGTTCCACCGACGCCACTTCCACCGGCAACACCGCCTTCAACACCGCCTTCAACGATGAGTCGTCGCTCGACGCTTCCCGCGGCCTTTCCGACTTCGACCGCACCCACCGCTTCGTCGTCAGCTACCGCTACGACCTTCCCTTTTTCGCAAGCGCGGAGGGCATCAAGCGCGTTTTGCTTTCCAATTGGGCCGTCAGCGGCATCACCACCGCCCAATCCGGCGCTCCCTTCTCCGTCACCGATTCCGGCGCGGGCAGCGCGTTTCTCGGCCTCGGCTTCACTCCCGGCACGCTCGGTGGTCAGCTTGCTTCCGGAGCCACCATCGCCAGCGGCCTCTCCGGCGGCAGCATCGGCCAGCGCGTCACCAATGGCTATCTCAATCCCGCTGCCTTCACCACGGCTCCTTTGCTCTATCCAACGCAGTGCGCCAGCGACTCCAATTACTGCACCACCGCCTTCGGAGACCTTGGCCGCAACATCTATCGCGGCCCGTTCCAGCAGAATTGGGACTTCTCTCTCATCAAGAACTTCAAATTCACCGAGCGCCAGTCCCTGCGCTTCACCACCGACTTCTTCAATCTCTGGAATCATCCCAATTTCGCCAATCCCACGGTCACCGACGTCGAAACCATCGGTGTTCCGAACAGTCCGTTCGGCAAAATCACCAGCACTGTCGGCACTCCGCGACTCATCCAGTTCTCGCTGCGCTACGCCTTCTAGCTTTTCAGCCTTGTTCCGTTCAGGGGCACGATTTGTCGTGCCCCTGTTTCTTTCGGCCGTCCATCCATCAGCTATTCGTCAGGCTCCGCCCTTACAAGAGATTGTCTCCCGTGTTGTCCTGGTTCGGACCCTGCCTGCGCTCCCTGTTCCCGCTCGCGGCCCCGGCTTTGTGGCAATTTCAATCTCGTGCGGTCTTCGCTACCTCTTTTTCGTTTTCGCCTTCCTTTTTTCCATTCCCACCATCTTCCCCGAAGGTGGATCTTTCTTGTTCAGCCTCGCCGCTTCCACAATCAATCTCTTCACCCCCGGCCTCTTCAGCTCGGCGACGCTCCGCAATTTCACGTGTCGCACGCCTTTTCCCGTTCCCTCCAGCAGTTTCTCCGGGTCGGGCAGCGCCGCCCCGCGCAGAAACGCGAATGTCACATGCTCTTTGCCCACCATGAAGCAGCACAGCGGCCCGTTCGAATCAAACGACGGAATCTTCCACGGATTCACGTACTCTTCGCCGCCCTTTACCGTCCTTTTCACCAGTGCCCGCACCGCCTTCGTCACGCCCTCAAGCTTCCCGGCCTTCTTCACATAACCGTCAATCCAAATCCTGGCTTGTTTCCCCTCAATCGTCGGCATCGGTTCCTCCTGGCCCTTTTGCGCCATTCAATTCCTCTCTTGCCAGTTCCCCAAGCCCCTCATTTGCCAATGCTTCGCGCCTGGTGCTCGGCTCTGCCGCCCATTTGAATCTTGCAGGCGCCTGTCCGGTTAGGGGTCGTATGCTGGAGCGCCTTTACGTCGACCACTGCTTGTCTCGAACATTCGAATGATTTCATCAGCTTGCCTTTTTCATTCTAAGCTGCAAGTCCATGTCGTATAGCCGCTTCCAGCGTATCGAGGTTTATATCCTTTAGAGCTTTAAAGCGAATGCAATATCCGGTCACGCTCGCCTTGCCCAGTTTTTTCCCATACGTTTTGGCCAGGTACTTCTTATCTTTGAGGCCAAGAATATAGACGGAGATTCCGGTCTTGTTTCCGCTCACGCCAATTCGAAAAAACTCTCTGCTTTTTCCATTGGCATATTTTATTGTGTGAAATCCATATCCAATCGTAGGATTGGAAACAGTATGATCTTTGCTGTCCTTGCCATCGAAGAACCATAATTTGCATTCGGGCGACACTTGAAGCGTGAGCCGATGCAACTCTTGCAGGTCGCTGCGTTTTGGCTCCGGTTGGCTGGCGATATACTTCTTGATTTGTTCTTGTACGCTCATGGGTTCTGAACCTCTCCCCGCGGTTCGTGGTTCACCACCACCGAAATCGCTTCATGGATATATACCCTGAGCTTACCGCGAGTGCCAACCTTCATCCTTTCGGCGTTGGAAGGGTTAAGATGGCTCCCCCTCCTTCGGTCCGGGCGCAGTTCGCGTGAACAGCGAAACAAATTCTTTCGGCCACCGCCCGGTCAACGGGCAAACCGCCCAAGTTCATACCAGCCCGAAGATGGAAGGCAACCCGAAAAATCAGGCGCTACGCCCGAGTTGCCCGTAAGTCAGGACTTAACCGCCAGCGGATGGCGACTTGATTCACTTCTACAGGACATCAGCTGTAGAGCCAGATCCCAGTCTGCAATCGCGTTGGTTGCATGGTCCCAACTGGCAGTGATAAGTTTCACAGTATGGGCTCGGCGCCGGCCATCACGATTCATGTCCCAGGTCCGCTGCGCACGTACTGTGCCGGCGCAGCGCAACTCTCGATCTCGGCACACACCGTGCGCGCCGCACTTGAGGACCTCCAGAGGAACCAAGCTGCTTTGTATCGCAATGTCTGTGACGAAACGGGTACGTTACGCCGGCACCTGAACATGTTCGTGAACTCTGACAATGTGCGCGACCTCAACGGCGTTGACACGACGCTGGCGGCGGGGGACGTGGTCACGATCCTGCCGGCGGTTTCAGGAGGCTAAAGATGGCGGATCGAATCATTCTCACCATCGGCACCAAAAAGGGTGTGTTCGTCGCGGATGCCGCGAAGCCGAGGCGCAGCTTCGCTCTGCGCGGGCCCTTTGGCCCGGGCGTCCCCGTATACTCCACGCTGATCGACACCCGCGGAACACCGCGCCTCTATGCTTCGAGCTGCAATCCTTTTTTCGGCATGAAAGTGCTGCGTTCGACGAACATGGGGAAAAGCTTTGCGGAGACGAAATCGGCGCCAGCGTTCCCCAAAGACGACGGACGCGCGCTCGTCAACATCTGGGCACTTGAAGCCGGTGGTGGCAAGAAGGAGCTATGGTGCGGCGTCGAGCCGGCATCCTTGTTCAGAAGCCATGACGGTGGCGATTCGTGGGACCTCGTGCCTGGTATTAGCAACCACGATCACGCGCGCAAGTGGCAACCCGGCAATGGCGGGCTTTGCATGCACACCATCATTCGCGACGGCAATCGCGTGCACTTGGGAATCTCAACGGGCGGCCACTATTTGAGTGAGGACGGTGGCGAAACATTCAGGGCGTCCAATCAAGGCGTCGGCGCCGGCTTCGCACCCGACCCCTATCCCGAGTTCGGTCAGTGCGTGCACAAGATCGCGCGGCACGACGACGCGCCCGGTCGGCTCTACATGCAGAACCACGGCGGATGGGCAGATTGGACGGGGCCGGGCGGGCCCCGGCCGGACATTGGTGTACTACGCAGCGACGACTATGGCCGCTCGTGGCGGTCGATCGCCAAGGGATTGCCGTCGGACTTCGGCTTTCCTATCGTGGTCCACCCGCACGACGCCGATACGGTATACGTCGTGCCCCTTGAGGGGGCGACGCGCTCCTGTCCCAGTGCCGCGCCAGCGGTTTGGCGCAGCGAGAATGGCGGCGAGTCGTGGAGCCGGGTTGCACGTGGATTGCCGAAGAAGCAGAGCTACTTCACCGTCCTGCGCGACGCGATGGACATCGATCGGCTCAAGGCGCCTGCACTCTACTTCGGCACGACGACCGGTCAGCTGTGGATCGGGAGAGAGGGTGGTGAGCAGTGGGACTGCCTGTTCGATTCGCTGCCCCCGATCTACAACGTCAAGGTCGCGGTCGTGTGACGCCAGTGTAGACCTTCGCTGGTCGGTGGAACGTGTAACACGCTCCTCGTGGAAGTGACCCACCCTGATACTCGACGGATTGTCGGCAACTCGGAAGTTATGGCAGAAGTCGCGCCAGGTCCCGGTAAACGCGCAAACCGCCCAAGTACATACTTGCCCCAAGATGGAAGGTAAGCCGACAAATCGGGACTTGAGCGCCGATTTGTCCTCAAGTGCTATCATTGCGCGCGATGCACCCTTTCCGCTCTCTACTTGCCGTGTTGATGCTAGGCTCTCTTTGTGGCAAGTCTATTCAAGCCCAGAGCACAGGGGCTGGAGCAGTTACAAATCAAGTTGTTGCTAGCGTCCAGACCGTCGCCTACTGCGACATTCTTCAGCATTCAGACAAATTCAAAAATAAGATGGTTCGAGTGCAGGCCGTCTACGAAACGGATTTTGAAAAATCCGTGATTAACTCACCGGCCTGCCCAGCGCCTTTTCCGATGAGGTTATGGGTTGAGTTTGATGAGCGATGGGAATCTCGGACACCGCGCAAAGTGCGGAAGAAAGTCTCGAATCTGAAGTGGAGAGTGCCTCTCGATGTTGTGCTTGTCGGGAAAATCAAGACTGACGGCAAATACGGCCACATGGACATGTATCCCATCGAGATTGAGGTTTACAAAGTAGAGGCTGCGACCACACGGAAGAACGCTATGCCTCACTCTGGCCCTGGTTAACGGCGAAACCGTCCAAGTGAGAGCTGGGAGGAACTATTCCGGGAACCCGACAAATCAGGAGTTGGCTGTCCTTAGAAGGATGGCCGCGGTTGTCGGAAATCAGCTGGCGGCTGTTCGAGCTCCAATCCGCCGGAATGCGGACGCTGCACGTAACCAAAGGCCGGTCTTGGCAGGTTTTCGATGCACTTTTTGGAGCACGCGTGCACCAATAGCGGAAGCACGTCCGTCGCAACTCTCAGTGAAATCCACGCCTGAAGTATTTGCTCTCGCGCGAAAGGTCCACCGCAGACACTGCAAGTTGCCGGTGTGAGCGCGGGCGAAATCTGCGGCAATCTCGGGAAGGGAGATCTGTACTTGTAATTGCCATAGAGACACCGCGTACTGACCCGACTTCGCGTCAGATGCTTGCACCTCGTGATCTCGTAGGGAAACCAATGCAGGCAACGCGAGGTGTACGGATCGAATTCTTCCAAATTCGTCATGTCGCCTATCTCCGGAGGGATCCGGACAAGGTGGCTCCCATATAGGCTCAAAGCTTTAACCGACTTCAGGGTCCCAATCGTCTTGGGCAATGTGACAATCTGCTCCCACTGCTCCGAGCCGATTTCCGCGCGCGGATTGAGCTCATCGGACCTCTCCTCGAGAACCTTCGCGATGTACGCTTCCAGAGATTCCCCGGCCTCAGAATCTGTGTCTTGAAATTCCGGATGAAGCAAGAGCTCGTGCCACGCGGGGCGAACGTTCTCTTCTCCACGGTGCTCCTTTTCGTCGGCCTCGTATTGCGGATCGAAGCAGTGGCACGACGCGTAGCGCAGCACCGGGTTGGGCCGCAATTCGGCAAAAGCCGTTCCTGAGCGCTGATTGAAGCGCGGGCGGTAGAACTTCACGGGCGGATCTTCGGCAGCGCGCTTCTTCAGACGCTTGCGGAGTAGGAAGGCGACACCCGAGGCCGCGATAACCAACAGGCTGAATTGTTCCCAGAATACGGAAATAACCAAGTAACAGAGGGCAGAGGTATTTCGAAAGGCCATTTGATACAGCAGATTAAACGATCCGCGTCTTTTTTGCGACGCCCTCCATCACACGCATGATTAACGCGGTGCAACAGCAAAGCACGCAGATCGAGCTGTTCCTTCGTGGGTCTCCAGATCGCCGGAAAACGGTTTTCCACCAGCAGCTTCAGAATCAGTTCCGCATCGCGGCGATCATGTTTCTGCTTGCGGGGCTCCGCCGCACGAATCTTCGCAGCGTCCCCGATCTGGCATTCGATTCCCAACTCCTCCAGCAGGTTCACAAACCAGTGCATCGAGCCAGTGGCTTCGATCCCCACCCGCACTGGCCGCGGAAGCTGAGCATAAAACTCCCGCACTTGGTTGCCCTCATGCGTCAGGGTCTGATTCACCAGCTCTCCGGTGGCGGTGTCGAGCATCGCCAACGTCTGCTGGCGAGCGTGCAAATCACATCCTATAATTCGCATTCGGCCTCCTTCGTTCCGAGCGCTGTTGGGATGAACACCGCACAGTCTACTCGGCTCGTCGCGAGGCCGACCTCGTTATGACATCAACCGGCAACTGTGGTAGTAGGCTCCATGTTGGCGGTAAACTTGGCATTCTTTCAAAAAGCTTTCTTTGACCCTGAACGTAGTTGTTTGGATAACAATTGCAGAACGCAAAGACGCGAGGATCTTATGCCCTCCCTTTTCTCTCGGCTCAAGAAAGACAAAACAGCTGATAAGGACGAACCGTACGCTGGTTCTGTTCGAGTGCTTCGCAGTACGGAATTCGCTTTTCACTTGTTTGAGAAGTTGAATCCTGGCGAACACAACCTTGCGGTTTGCCCGTACGGTGCACGGGCGGTGCTCGGCATGCTCTTCGAAGGCTCGACTGGCGACACACGGAAGGAGATAGCGGAAACACTACGGCTTGATGAAGATCCAAATAGCAGCGGCAACTGTTACGAACGACTGGGGAGGCCGTTGGGATTTCAGTTGGAAACGGAACGTCGGGGATTAGAGATGCTCACGGCGAACTCGTTGTGGTGCGACGATGGATTTGTCCCCAACGAAGAGTACGCGAAGACGTTAAAGGAACATTACTGGGCTTCGATCCACGCGCTCAGCTTTCGCGCACCCGATGCGGCAGGCCAAGTCAACAGATGGGCCCAAGAAAAGACGAGGGGAAAAATCCGTGAAGTCATCAGCTCACTGGAGGAAAACTCTCCGTTGATTGCGCTAAACGCAGTGTATTTCAAAGGCTTGTGGATCACTCCGTTCGAAGCGGAGCGGACGAAATTAGAAGAATTTACGCTACAAAACGGCGCCAAAGAACTGGTGCCAATGATGCGACGGACAGGAGAGTTTTCTTACATCGAGCGAGGCGGCGCACAGATTGTGAGGCTACCGTATCGAGGCAGCATGAGCATGTGCGTGTTGCTTCCGAAAAGAGACCTCAGCTTTCCAAAATTCTGTGCAGAATTGCGCAGTAGCGCAGGCACCTTTACTGCCGCGATGGCTGAACGACCTGGGCATGTGAGGCTGCCGAAGTTTCGGATCGAGACAGAGGCGGATCTGACCGCACCCTTGAAAGCAATGGGGATGGAGCGGGCATTTGACCCAGCTGGTGCTGCACTTGAAAGAATCAGTGAAATCAAACGATTGTATATGAGGGGGGTGTTTCAGAAGGATTTCGTGGAAGTGAACGAGAAAGGCACGGAAGCTGCGGCTGTGACGCACGAGTCTTGCCTAGAGGCACTCGATCCAGAGCCGCCTCCGCCTCCATTTGAGATGATTGTGGACAGACCGTTTGTGTTTGCAATCTGCGATGACTTTACCCGCACAGTGGTGTTCTTGGGCGCAGTGGTGGACCCGATGGCGACCCAGTGACGCGAATAGAGAATGCAGAGAATCATTATGTCCTGATTAACGGGGTAACCTCCCATCAAGTTGGTATCAGTACCGAGCCTTACGCGCCAGAGGCCAAAAAACTGTGCTGAGGTCCCCGGCAAAGTCCGGGGCAACAACTCCCCTTCAACCCCCATATTGCTCCATTCAACCCCCAAAAGTAACCTTGCAATAAATAGTACTTTACAGTTAGACGAATATCTGCTATCATTCCCCATGTTTGCCCGTCAAAGTTCGTTCTGCTTCCAGGCTCCCGCCGATTTCTCTTTGCGCTGCTGCACGCCTCCCTCCCGCAAGGTCAATTCCTTTGATCTCTGCCTCTTGCGCGAATTTGCCTGCCCGGGACTACCTCGCGGGGCGGCTAAACCTTTTGCTTGCCGCACTGAGCATCCGGCGAAGGATGCGACTCCTGAGGAGCATCACGACGAAGGATCTCTCTTTCTACCTAAGTCTTTTCCTTGCCACACATCCAAAATAATCTCCCGTAACTCCTTTCCCTGCCACACATACAAAAACAAAGGACTTATAACTCCTTTACTTGCCACACATCCGCAAAAACAGGCGTGGGGGGAGGCAAATTGTTAACTACGAATCCCAAAATGGAACCGCCCCGCCATCTCCTCCCCACCACCGCCGCTGCCTCTCTTTTCCGGGTAGAATGGACCCCATCTCCCCAGGGGGCCCCGAAATGAAACGATTGATTCACTTCTCTTCTGCGCTACTCGCTGTGCTTTTCTTGCCAGCGATCGCTTCTGCCCAAGCCAGCCCATTGCCAGAGAGGCCTGTTCGCCCCATCTACGAACGTCTCCTCGCCGAGATCAACAAAATCCCCATTTACGACAATCACTCCCACGCCACTTTCCCTGATGACCCCGACATGGATGCTATGGCTGCCCCTCCCGGAGAAAGCTCGGTCCTTCGCCTTCGGGAGGACAATCCTGAGTTCGTCGCCGCGGCAAAATCGCTTTTCAATTATCCTTACGACGATTTCAAGCCCGAACACGCAAAATGGCTGATCGCCAAAAAAAAAGCTGCCGAGGAATCCGGCGGCACGGCCTACTGGGACAGTATTTTGGACAAGCTCAACATTGAAACCTGCCTTGCCAATCGCGTCGCCCTCGCTCCTTATCTCGATCCCAAGCGCTTCCACTGGGTCTTCTTCATGGATTCCGTTCTCTTTCCTTTCGACAATTCCGCCCAGGCCGCCAAGAACTCCGACATGGGCGTCTATATGCCGCTGCAGGAAAAAGTCCTGCACCGCTACATGAAGCAGGAAGGGCTGTCCACTCTGCCCCCGGATCTCGACGGATACGTGGCTTTCGTTCGCCGAACCGTGGAGGACAACAAGAAAAAGGGCGGTGTGGCCATGAAGTTTGAAGCCGCTTATTTCCGTTCACTCTATTTTTCCGATCCGCCGCGCGAAAAGGCCGAAGCCATCTACGCGAAATATCACGCCGGTGGTGTGCCTTCCGATGACGAGTATCGCGTCTTTCAGGATTACGTTTTTCGCAGGCTCATTGAAATCGCCGGCCGGGAACATCTCTCCATGCACTTCCACAGCGCCGTCGGCGTCGGCGATTATTTCAGCCTGCGCAACGGCAATCCCCTCAATCTGGAAAACGTTCTCAAGGATCCCCGCTACAGCAATGTGAATTTCGTCCTGATTCACGGGGGCTATCCCTACACGCTGGACATGATCTGGCTCACCGCCGCCAAGAATGTCTATACGGACAGCTCGCTCATGGGCTATTACGTCTATCCCTCCGAACTGAAGAATATTCTCAAGCAGTGGATTTCGCTGTTTCCCGACCGCATCATGTTCGGCTCCGATGCGTTTCCCTTTAACGACGCCGTCGGCGCCGAAGAGACTTTCTGGCTCGCGGTGCACTCCGCGCGCACGGCCCTCGCCGCTGCTCTCGCTGAACTTGTCTCTGAAGGTGCGTTTAACGAAGACAAAGCTCTCGAACTCGCTCACATGTATCTGCACGACAACGCTGCACGTCTCTACGGAGAAATGAAATGAGCCACCTGAAATACATTCCCTGGAATCAGGTCGAGCGAGAGCGCCTCAATCCCTTGATTGATCGCGAAATGTTGTACGGCGAAAAAGTTATGCTTGCGCGCGTGCTCATGAAGAAAGGCGCTCACGTCCCGCTCCACCATCATCACAATGAGCAGGTCACCTATATTCTCGAAGGCGCGCTGAAATTCGCCATTGACGGCAGGGAGATCGTCGTCAAGGCGGGCGAAGTTCTCTGCATCCCTCCGCACATGCCGCACGAGGCCTGGGCCCTCGAAGACACCGTTGATCTTGACGTCTTCGATCCGCCCCGCGAAGACTGGCTGAACAAAACTGACGATTATCTTCGCCACGGCAGGTGATGTACGGAGTTCTTTACCATGGCAACAATAGCTGCCCCGGGACCCTTTTTCTTTCCGCAGCGTGGCCGCGAAAGGTCATGGACAGGAGCACGGTGAGTTGTTTACCTTACCAAGGTGACTGATTCCGAGCGTGGGGTCTGTCCTCTGAGGGGCTCAACATGAGAAAAATCGTGCTGGCAGCTGTTGCTGTCTTTTCAGTCGCGTCGGGAGTCAAAGCCCAGGGTGTTTCGGCATTCCCCCCCGCGTCGAATGTCCCTGCCCTCGCTCCGGGGGCGCTAACGGTCCCGCTATCCTTTTCTCAGCCTCCCGCTTCGCTGGTCGCGACCTCCGAGGCGGCCCCGGCGGGTCCCGCGCCTAGCTTCTGTGCGGATTGTGCATTGCCCACACTCGCCGAAGCCGCTCCAGATCCCCGCCCGAGCCCTTTTTGGGGAGGAGGCGAGGGCCTGCGCTGGGATCTGGGTGTCGGCTACGAATATGTGCGCTTCAATTCCTATGCCTTCGATTCAAATCTAAACGGATTGCACACCTCGCTCACGTATTTCCCCAATGACTGGTTTGGCATTGAGGGCAGCGTGGTCGCCGCGTTCGGCACCAAGCAATTCGACAACGAGACTTCGCGTTACCTGCTCTATACGATCGGGCCGAAAATCGCCTGGCGCACGCGGAAATGGGGCCCCTGGGTGCACGTGTTGGTCGGCGGAATGCACATGATTCCGCAGATCGCGGGACAAGGCCAAAACGGCTTCGCAGTGCAGGCGGGGGGCGGCGTGGACTATCGCATTACTGTAAATCTGAGCGCGCGGTTCGATGGCGATTACGTCCGCTCGCAGCTGTACTCGTCGGGCCAGAACAATTTCCAGTTCGGCGCCGGCTTTGTAATTCATTTCTGACGAAGCCCAGATTCCCGAAACCTTCTCTGCGAACACGCTGTTTCTGCGCTCGTCCCAGCTTCGCCCGCTCGGCGCTACCAGATTTTGCAGGCGTTTTCGCGGACCATGGCGTCGCCTTTTTTGCAGCCAAACGCTTTCGCGAAAGCCTCCATGTTTGAAAGCGGTCCGTTGGCGCGGAACTTGGAGAGCGGATGCGGATTCGTGTGCGCCATCAGACGGGCGTACTCAGGCCGCTGATTTGCTCCCCAGACCTGCGTCCAGCCGAGGAAAAAGCGCTGCTCAGGAGTGAAGCCGTCGAGATTCTGCGGGCGCGGCTTGCCTTCGAGCGATTTTTCGTAGGCCGCGTACGCAATTGCCAGTCCGCCGAGATCGGCGATGCTTTCGCCGAGAACAAGCTTGCCGTTTTCGTGAAGGCCGGGTTCGACTTCATAGCCGTCAAACTGCTGCTGGACACAAGTGGCGCGCTCCTCGAAATTCTTATGATCTTCGGGAGTCCACCAGTTGCGCAGATTGCCGTCTCCGTCGAATTGCGAACCGGCATCGTCAAAGCCGTGCGTAATCTCGTGGCCGATCACCGCGCCCATTCCGCCGTAGTTCACCGCGTCGTCGGCCTTGGGATCATAAAAGGGAGGTTGAAGAATTCCCGCCGGGAAGACGATTTCGTTCATGGTGTCGCGATAGTAGGCATTCACAGTGGGCGGAGTCATGCCCCACTCGGTGCGGTCCACGGGCTTGCCGATTTTATTGATGCCGAAGGCGAATTCGAACTCATTCGCACGCCGAACGTTTGCGACGAAACCGCTGCGCTCGATGGGCAATTTGGAGTAGTCGCGCCACTTGTCGGGATAGCCGATCTTGACGTGAAATGCCTCGAGTTTTGCGAGCGCGGCCTTCTTGGTTTCCGGGCCCATCCAGGAAAGCGTTGG
>Ga0335076_10003110_pt1 | contig 16627 bp, 17 predicted proteins | sample Lox_Sample_25_FD_206717 | JGI IMG/M metagenome (GOLD analysis project Ga0335076, IMG submission 206717) | Soil microbial communities from Loxahatchee National Wildlife Refuge, Florida, United States - Lox_Sample_2.5 | ecosystem: Environmental > Terrestrial > Soil > Wetlands | place: USA... | reverse complement strand
CGCGCCGTCGGTCGATTTCCAGACCCCGCCGCCAGTTGCACCGAAATAGTAGGTGGTCGGATCACCGGCGATGCCTGCAGCCGTCAGCGAGCGCCCGCCGCGGAAAGGGCCAATCAAGCGGTATTTCATGCCCTTGAACAGCGGATCTTGGTTCTTGGCGTTGCCGTCCTCGTCATCGCTGGTGTCGTCCGTGGACGCGCTTTGGCTGGCGAGCGAGTCGTTTTTCGGCTTTGTTTCTTTCGTGGCCGCGCTCTGGGCAAACATGCCCGGCGCGCCGAACAGCAAGGTAAGAACAAGCAATGAAATAGCGGAACATGGTTTCAATGGGCGCATAGACGGGTCTCCTGGAAAGTATGCAATCTGTAATCTTAATGCCCGCAGCCGGTCGGTTGGAAGAGGGCGGATGAGAGTCCAACTCGACTCTTTTGCGAGCGCTTCGCAAATTCTGTAGCTGAGCGGTTCGCGGCGAAAATGCGGGCCTGAACCTCATCCCTTTGCCAGTTCCTCGCGCGCCGCTTTCAGCTCCTCGCGTTTGCCCGCATCCACTTTCGGATAAGCAAGCTTCAACTCTTCCAGCGTGTCCACAACAACCCCCGCCACTACAGCTCGCGTGAACCATTTGTTATCCGCCGGGACCACGAACCAGGGAGCGTTTGCCGAGGCCGTGTTCTGAATCATTTCCTCGTAAGCATTCATGTAGTCGCCCCAAAACTGCCGTTCGTGCACATCCGCGGCGGAAAATTTCCAGTTCTTTTCCGGCTCGTCCAGCCGGGCTAGAAAGCGCTTCTTCTGTTCTTTCTTCGAAAGGTTGAGAAAGAACTTACGAGTAACAATACCATTGCGCGAGAGATAGTCCTCCAACCCGCGAATGTCCTGGAACCGCTCTTTCCAGATATCCTTCTTCACCAGCTCCGGCGGCAGCTTTTCGTTTTTCAGGACCTCGCGATGCACGCGCACGATGAGGACCTCTTCGTAATAAGACCGGTTGAAGATCCCGATTTTGCCGCGTTCCGGCAGGCACCGCGTGGTCCGCCACAGAAAGTCGTGGTCGAGTTCTTCTTGAGAAGGCTGCTTGAAGGAATACACCTGGCATCCCTGCGGATTCACACCCGACATGACATGTTTGATCGCGCCATCCTTGCCGGCCGCATCCATGGCTTGAAAAATCAGCAGCAAGGCCCAGAGATCCTGGGCGTAGAGCTTGTCTTGCAGCTCAGCCATGTGGGCTATACCCTTTTCCAAAAGCTCGTCGGCGTGCTCTTTGGAATGCAGCTTTCCGGTGTCCGCCGGGTCGAAATCCTTCAGACGAAATTTCGCTCCGTCGGTTACGCGATAGGGTTTGATCAATTTGCTGGCCCAGCTCATGGACACCTCCGAGGCGTGCGATGAAAGAGTCTATAGCAGCAGATGGCTTTCGAGGAAAGTTGAAGGATGCCGGTTTGTGGGATTCCCTGCTATACAATCGAGAAAAATGCGCCCGCCCGGGTGGCGAAACTGGCAGACGCACGGGACTTAAAATCCCGGGCTCCGAAAGGAGCGTACCGGTTCAATTCCGGTCCCGGGCACCAGGCTGTTTGGCGCGGGCATCCTTGCCCGCAGGGATCCCTCGACTGCTCTGGATTTCGGCTGCGGGCTCCCGCTTTGCTCACGCCCGCAAATCGCCTCAACTTAAAATCCCGGGTCCCGAAAGGGACGTACCGGTTCAATTCCGGTCCCGGGCACCAGGCTGTTTGGCGCGGGCATCCTTGCCGCAGGGATCCCTCGACTGCGCTCGGGATTTCGGCTGCGGGCTCTCAGCCTGCCCGCTCCAACCTCTTCCGCTCCCACTTACCTAAATCAGCGGCCGCGTCATACGTGCTTTGTAGGAATTCCAGGAGCGCAGCTTTAGGATTGTCTGACGTCCGCACATCGTCATACATCAGCAAAAATTCTTTCAATTGCGGATGGTAAAACGCCGCCTCAGGTCGGACTCGCTGTTCGGCGAAACCGGCCGGCTCCGGCGCGGCATAAGAATAGAACGCTGGCCCCTTGATATCGCCACCGCCCGCCCAAAACCCTGCGCTAGAAACTTCGTGCGAGTAGGCTTCGCGCGTGATCGGGTCGGCTCCCGGGCGCTCCGGGGCCCTCCGGCCAGAGAAGCGCGTTACCGCCAAGTCAAAGCTTCCCCAGAAAAAATGGACCGGGCTCGCCTTTCCAATAAATCCTGCCCGAAATTCCTTAAGTATCTGGTCGACCCAGACCAGAATGCGCCAGAATTTATGGGTCGCTTCGGGATCATAGGCGGCATGGATATGATCCTCTTCAAACCGAATCGGATCGGGGATCTCGACTGGCATCGTCCAGATCTCGACCGAGACTCCCAGCTCCTCTAGTGCCTCCATAAATCGTTTGTAGAACTCAGCCACGCTCTGCACGGTGAGTGGAAGTGTGGCCACGCGGCCGTCGCTGGTTTCAATGACCAGCTCGTGGTCCACGAAGTCAAACTGAACTTCGACTGAGCCCTGCGGCGTGGGCATAGCCGAGGTCGTCATTCCCCTTGCAGTCACATAGAAGGCCACATTCCACCACTGGTTCACCAGTGGACACAATGCGAGGCGCACTTTGCCGACGATCTGCGTCCACATGTGCAGCGTGGCCAGGGTGGTGCCCCAGCTTTCCAGCGGCAGAGCGGGCAACGCTTCCGGGCCTACGAGATTGGGAGGAAATTTCGGCATGATGATCTGATTTCGTCCTGCTGAAACTGCCCTTGGGTTCAAAACAGGTTTGCCTGGGCCGCAAAAAGCTATCTCACCACCAGCACTTCCCTGACGTTGTCTCTGGCGAGGAAAAACCGGATGGAAGAGAAATCGCGGAACAGGTTCTCGATGTGGCGATTGTTGAAAACGCGCTGCAGGCTAAAGCCTGCCCCAACCGAGGTGTGAGCAACGCCGGTCGGCCCTTTGCGCAATTCGCGGCGCGGCTCAATATGCTGCATTTCCAGCGTGTCCGGCCCCACAATGTGGTAACGATAGCAGGGCGCATCCGGCCCGGCTTCGCGGGTGTGGAAGAATGCCAGTAACATGCCGCCGGGCTTGAGCAGCGTCCAGAACCGGCCCACGACGGGCTTTACCAGGGTTTCATCGAGATAGTCCGGCAGGTTCCAGCAGAGCACCAGATCGAATTGCCCGCTCGGGAAGGCCAAGTTTTCGGTCAGAAAGCGCTTGCTGTCCAAGGCCGCATTGCCCAACTCATCCCGGGTGAGCAAGTCGGGATCGGTTGATGAGAGCAGCAGATCCTCGCTGTAGATTTTGTGTCCACGCTCTGTGAAGTAACGGATATTGGCCGGCGAGGTGTATCCCAGATCGAGGACACAAAGAGTGCCGTCGGTTTCCAGGACCTTAGCCAATTCGGCCAGACCGCTGGAACGGCGCGTGAGGCGCCTGGCGGCCTGCGTTGCGCCGGACTCCTCGCCGGCGCCGCCCGATGACCGAAACAGTTTCATGAAGCTATGCGCAACGGACGCCATGAGAGACTTTGATGGCTTCCGGTTCTGCCTTCAATATAGCGCGTAGCACCGGCAAAACCGGGCCTAATCTTCTGTTTTCAGTTACCGGCGGGTTTCCCCTGGGAGCCACTACCGGCCGAGGCAGCGGAAGTGGATGATCTGCCGCTCTCCCTCTGAACCTCAATTTTACCCTTGAAATAGGCGCCTTCTTCGATGGAAACACGCTGGGTGATGATGTCGCCTACGGCGACCGCCGACTTTTTCAGCTCGGCGCGTTCGGTGGCCTGGATATCGCCTTCCAGTTTGCCTTGGACTACCACGCCCTTGGCATTCACATTGGCGCGTACGTGCCCGCTGTCTCCGATGATCAGACTGTTGCCCTGGAGCTGGATCGTGCCTTCCACCTGCCCATCCACGTACAGGTCCTCGCTCCCCGAAAGCTCTCCCTTGATGATCACCGACTTGCCAATGTGGGCAAACTCCGTTGTTTTGGGCGTCTCCATGACCTCGCCCTCCTCAGGCGCATTTCCGCATGCAATGGCAGCGGGAAACCGGCCTCCGGCAAAGTGCCCGTCCGGCCAGAGAAAAAATTGAATCGAGGGGGACACCGAAAGGACAGTCTGACGGAGTCCCAAGCTGAAGGAACTATATCCCAGCAAGGCGCATGCGGGCAAACAAGCAAAGGCCCATTGGGGAATCGGAAGGGCATGCGCGAGCGGCCGGACTTGCCATGCCGCAGCGATCTCTTCGTAATGTTCAAGGTACACACAGGAAGTCTTAGGTTTCGTCTAAGCTATTCTTAAAGCGTGGCGAGACTCCCGCACATCCGGACCCGAATCGGGCATGTGGTTTGTGTTTTTCTTCTGCTGCTCCTGCGCCCATCCTTCGCCGAAAGCCCTCCAATCGCGCCCAGCGAGTTGGTGCGAGAAGTCGTACGCAATGAAACCGACACCAGCAGCGACACAAGCAAGTACATGTTCCTGGACCGCAGACAGAATTTGCGCAATTCGCAAACCAAATTGATGGTTGAGACCCGCGATGCCATGGCTGGGATGATCGTCGCCAATGACGATCATCCGCTGAGTGCCGCAGATCGGCAAGCGGAGCTTGCGCGCGTGCGCCGCTTCGTAAACGATCCCGAAGAATTGCGGCGCAAGCAAAGACAGGAACGGGACACGGCTGACCGGATCAACCGGATCGTGAAGGCGCTGCCCGACGCCTTTCTCTACGACTATGCGGGCACGGAAACGGGAAGAACTGGCGTAGGCAATCCCGGCGACGAACTCGTGCGGCTCAAGTTCCGTCCCAACCCGAAATATCAGTCACCCTCCCGGGTCGAGCAGGTCCTAAGCGGCATGCAAGGGATCATCCTGATTGATGCGCAGAAAAAGCGAATCGCGCAAATTGACGGGAATCTTGTTAAAGAAGTGAGTTTCGGCTGGGGCATTCTGGGCCACTTGGACCCGGGCGGACATTTTCTGGTCGAACAGGGAGACGTCGGTGATGACCACTGGGAGATCACGCGCATGCACCTCAACTTCACGGGGAAAGTGCTGCTCTTCAAGTCCATCAGCATGCAAATCATTGAGACGTTCAGTGACTTCCGCCGGGTTCCTGCCGGCCTGACCTTTGCGCAAGGAGTCGAGTTGCTGGAAAAGGAGCAGGAGAAGTGGGCAGGCAACTCCCAGCAGGCAGGAAATCAGCGGGCGCAGTAAGGTGCGGCGTTTGCCCATCCGTAGAAATTTTCTTCAGACTGCTTTTGTCCCAACCCGCAGCGTTTCCTTGCGCGCGGTCAGCTTTTCGATTAAATCGATCCGCGCCTGGTAACCCGTTCCCGGCGCATCCGGCACTGGGATCATTCCTTGCGGTGAAACTTCCACCGGTGGATCAATAATGTCTTCCTTCCAATAGCGCTTGGAGGCGGACACATCTCCCGGCAAACGGAAATTATCCAACGTGGAAAGCGCCACGTTGTGCGCGCGCCCGATGCCGGATTCCAGCATTCCGCCGCACCAAACAGGAATGTTGTTTGCCCGGCATACCTCGTGGACTTTGAGCGCTTCAGTGAATCCACCCAGCCGGCCCACTTTGATGTTGACGATGCGGCAGGCGCCGGTTTCGATGGCCGCTGCGGCATCGCGAGCGTTGCGAATGGATTCGTCCAGGCAAATCGCCGTCCGCAATTCGCGCTGCAAGCGGGCATGGTAGTAGATATCGTCGTCCCACAGGGGTTGTTCGATCATGAGTAAATTGAATTGATCGAACTCGCGGAGATGCTCGACCTGGTCGAGCGTGTAGGCTGAGTTGGCGTCGCAACTGAGCAGGATTTCACCCCAGCGCGAGCGGATGCGCTCGAGAATATTCGCATCCCAGCCCGGTTTCACTTTCACCTTGATGCGGCGATAGCCTGCATCCAATTCGGTCTGAATCTTTTCCAGAAGTTGCTCCACCGAATCCTGAATGCCGATGGAAACGCCGCAAGCTATCTCGCGGCGCGTGCCGCCGAGCAATTTCCAGAGCGGCTGCTGTTTTTGTTTTGCCTCAGCGTCCCAAAGCGCATTTTCCACCGCAGCTTTCGCCATGTGATGTCCGCGCACGCGGGCCATAAGCGGAGCAGACTCCCGGCCAGAGCTAAGAGTTTTGCCGAGGATCGCCGGCGCCAGGTAATGTTTGATTGTGGGCCAGGCTGTTTCGATCCACTCAGAACTGTAAAACGGGTCTTCGCCGGCCACGCATTCGGCCCAGCCTTCGACTCCATCGCAATGTGCGGTAATCAGGAGAATGCGGCGGCTATAAGTTCGCCCAAAGCTCGTCTCAAAAAAATGCACCAAAGGCATTTGAATTTCGCGCAGCGTGATGGCTTCGATTTTCATTTAGGATTTTCGTCCCATCGTCCCAAGAGAAACTTTCCGTTCCCTTCTTCGTCCCTTTCGTATCCGAGCACAGCCAAGCCTTGCGCGAAAGCTTCCAAGAATTCTTCTCGATTCTCATCTTGAATCTGCCTGGCAAACGACCGCGTCTCAGGCGAAACTTTCCATTCGTAGATTCTTGCCGGCACGGAAATTGTTTTCTCAACTTCAAACTTGGGTGCCGCGCCGCCATTCAGCAATTGCTCCACCCGCTGCGATTTCAACCACCACTCGGCCACCAGCCTGTCGCTCGGTAAGCCTCCATGCAGCGGAGATGACGTGACCCCGTACTGATTGCAGTTGTAGCGGCGCACGATTGCGCCCAGGCGCGCAATGTTGAGAAACGAATTCTTGATCTCGAGCGGATCGAACGTCCACTCCATCAGCTCAACCCCGCGAGCGATGGCGTCGTCGCGCTGGCAAATCTTGAGCCGTTTTCCGAGTCCTGCGTTGCGGTAGTGCGCGCGCACCGCCAGCATCTGGGAGTGCAAATAAGGCTTGCCGCCGCGAATTCCGGGAATCGCCATGGCAAATCCGATCAGCTCTTTGCCGTGGAATGCGCCCACGACCTGGCCGCCAATTTTTTCCGACATAACGAACAACCGCAGCGGTATCAGGTCGGCGTCGTTAAAACCCCATACTTCCTTCTGCAGCGCCACACACGCCCGCATTTCATTGAGGCCGGAGCAAGGCCGCACCACAATTTCTCCGGCGGCTACTTCGGGCTTGGTTCGTGCTGTTTCGCTGCCTGCCATAGGGCTTCCAATTCATTCATTGACGCTTGTTGCGGGCTGCGGCCCGAAGAGCGCAGCTGCCCTTCCATCCACTGAAAACGCCGCCGGAATTTGCGGTTGGTTTTGCGCAGCGCCGACTCCGGATCGACCGCGAGATAGCGCGCGATGTTGACCAAAACGAAAAATAAATCACCGACCTCATCTTCAAGGCGTCCACGAAGATCTTCCGGCAGATCCTGTTTTCCGGAACCCGCAACTCCATGCACTCGCGGTCGTGGTCCCGGAGCCGGAAACTCGCGTAGATGTTCTTGCAGCTCTTCCGTCTCTTCCGTCAGCTTGGCAAAAAGACCTTCGATGTCCGGCCAGTCGAACCCGACGTGCGCCGCCTTGGAACTGAGTTTGTGAGCTTCAAGCAGCGCGGGCATTGCGCCCGAAACCCCTGCCAAGACCGAAGCTTCATTTTGCCCACCCGTCTTGCCCTCGACCGACGACCGTTTTTTCTTCTCCTCGGCTTTGAGCGCTTCCCAATTTCTGAGCACCTCGGAAGCAGTTTCCGCCTTCACGTCGCCAAAAACATGGGGATGGCGGTTCACCAATTTGTCAGAAAGCCGGTCCAGGACATCATCGATCGAGAAAGTCTTCTGCTCCTTCGCCATTTCGGAGTAGAAGAGAACCTGGAGCAGCAGATCGCCTAATTCTGAGGTCAGTTCATTCCAATCACGATTGTCGATAGCCTCGAGAACTTCGTAGGTTTCCTCGAGGGTATAGGGTTTGATGGAATCGAAGGTCTGCTCGCGGTCCCAGGGGCATCCGCCGGGAGCACGCAGCCGCGCCATGATGGCAACGGCGCGTTCAAAACGCTCGCCTGTCGTAGGCATCTCTGCAACCAATCTAAATGACGGCCGAAGTCATGGCAACGCAGCGTAGACGTTGGCCGACCGGGCACGTGACGTTAAGCAACCGCCTTCCAACTAAAGTCACTTCCGCGGCCATGACCAGCGGAGCAGACTGGTATGGAGGTTTCTGAACCCTGTTTTGGCCGGCAGCTTAAACTGATAGAAATGCAGGTCTTCATTCCAATCCGGCGGTCGCTGGAAAGCGAGCACTTCCACGTGATCGTGATTGGCGGGGGGATTAACGGCGTCGCCATTGCGCGGGAGTGTGCCCGGGCCGGACGCCGCACACTCATCGTGGAGCAGCATGATTTTGCCGCGGGTACGACCAGCCGGGCTACGCGAATCATTCATGGCGGGCTGCGCTATCTCGAACACGGCGAAATTGGGCTGGTGCGGGAGTCCCTACGTGAGCGGCAAAGGCTGCTGCTGGAACGGCCGCACCTGGTGCATCCCTTGCATTTCCTGGTCGCTCTCGGGCCAAACAGCCGCCGTAGCGCGTTAAGCGTTAAGTTCGGGCTATGGCTTTATCGCCACCTGGGAGGTGGAGGTTTGGGCCTCGATCAGAGTCAAGCCGACGAGCACAAGCTTGAGAGGCTCCTCGACTCCGGACAGCAGTGGTCGATATTCAGTTTTGAAGATGCGCAATGCGAGTTTCCGGAGCGTCTGGTCGCGGAATGGCTGGCGGAAGCAATCGCAGCTGGAGCCGAGGCTCGCAACCATTCCCAGGTCCTCGCCGTTGACGTTCGTCACGGACGCGCCGTCGCGATTCTGCTGCGCGACCGGCTCAGCGGAAAAGAAGAACGCGTCGAAGCCACCTGGGTGATTAATGCGACTGGGCCCTGGGCGGACCGCCTGTGCCAGCGTTCCCATGTCAACACCCCGCATCCCATGATCGGAGGCGTGCGCGGATCGCACATCGTGCTTCCCCGCTTTGCCGGGGCGCCTGACGCGGCCGTGTATACAGAAGCGCTGGACGGCCGCCCCATCTTCGTCGTCCCCTGGAACGACCAGGTATTGGTGGGCACAACGGAAGTGGCGGATCGCGGCGATCCGGCGAAGGCCGCGCCCACGCCCGATGAGATCGACTACTTGCTTTCTTCGCTACTCAAGTTATTTCCCCGCCTCAAAGTCTCGCAGCAGGATATTCGTTACAGCTTCGCCGGAGTGCGTCCGCTGCCGTTTTCGCCGCGTGGAGAGCTGGCCGCGGTCAGCCGTAAACACTATCTCCACGACCATAGCGACGACGGCGCAACTCACATGATCTCGGTCATCGGTGGCAAGCTCACTACCGCCGCGGAATTGGCGCGGCAGTGCGCGGCAAGACTTGGTATTTCAGCTAAGTCTCCCGCCGGAGTAGCCATCGCCTCGCAAGATCACAACGAGCTTCTATTTGACAACTGGTTGAGCGAAATCAGCGGCGTGAGTGGCTTGAAGGAAGAGGCAGCCCGCAGCATTGTGGAGTGGCATGGCCCGCGCTCTATGGCGATTGCAAAATCAGCGGCCGCCAGTCCCGAGTTGCGTGCTCCATTGTGTTCTCACACATCGCACATCGTGGCCGAAGCGGTTGACGCAATTACCGCAGAGTGCGCGACTACGCTGGGGGACATTCTGTTGCGGCGGGTGCCGGTGGCGTTGGGCGCGTGCTGGTCGCAGCCATGCGGTCGCGAGGCCACGGCCCGTATTGCCTCCGTCGTGGGGTGGGACGACCAGCGTGCCGCCGCCGAACTGGAAGGTTTTGAAAATGAGCGCGCCGCGTTCCTGCGCAAACCCGGAAGCGCAATCCCACTGCATCAAGCAGCGGACTAGCTGCCTCCCTAAACCGCTCCGGCAGGCCGCTGGAGCTCCCCCGCACTCATGACGCCGGCCCGCGGAGCGTTTTAACCAGCAGCTCGGTGTCGTCGGAAATAATTCCGTCAACGCCCCACTCTAAGAGACGCAGCATGCTCGTCGGCTGGTTTACCGTCCACACCAGAATTCGCTTTCCCGCTTTGTGAATTTCCTCCACAAGCGGTTCGTCAACCAGAGACTCGTGCGCGATCACCCACTCCACGGCGAGCCTGCGCCAGAGCGCGAGTTGCGTGGACCTTTCGCAAATGATGCCTAGCGGAATATGGCCACTGCGCCCCCGCAGTTCCGTAACTACTTCGGAGATAAAAGACGAAACGACAAATCCGCGTTCTGGAGGATTCTCGGCTAACGCCAGGAGTGTTTTCGATTCCAGATTCTTGACTTTGAGCTCAATGTCCAAGAATGCTCTCTTGCCATAGTGCCGCAGCACGTCCTCCAGGCAGGGAAGGTCCTTCAAGTCATCGCAGGAAGCGCGAGAGACGGTTACACCTCGCGTTTTGGCATCATGGCAGATCAGCGCGCGGCCGCAAGCCGTAAGCCGCACGTCGAGCTCGAAGCCGTCGCAACCGTGCTCCAGGCAGAGATCAAACGAAGGCGGGGTATTCTCGGCAACGCGAGCGGTCGCACGTGCTCCACGATGCCCCAAAAGCAGGGGGAGGTTGGGCATCGGCTGCATATTTTACGGTAGAGAAAAAGGCGTAACTGTGCAATAAGGCGTGGAAAATCAGTCTAAGTCGAAGTCCCGAATAGGCTTGCCGGTTTCGGGAGATTCTTTTGCTTTTTTCAGGGCTTCCTGAAATTTCTTCTCCAGCAGATCAGAGGCGTGCTTCTGGGCTTCGACCGATTGCCGGAAAATCGACTCGCGGCGGCTGTCCTGCTCTTTCATCGCGCGGGCGGCTTCTTCCATATCGGCGAACGTTCGGGGCTTTACCGCGGGAGTATGCGCGATTACCGCTTTCTCGACCGTATCCACTTTCAGGACGGCACTACAACAAGGGCAGGTTACTTCGAAAGCTTCGCTTTTTGCCGGCGCTTGCTTGACCATTACTAAATCATATCGCAAATCACCGCCCGTGGATGTGCAGCTTGATGGGAAGAATGTGGAACATGTACAGCATCTCCCAACCGAGCAAAAGCACCGAAACCACAACCACCATGACCGCGAGTATTTCCCCGAAGTTCATACGGTTGCTGGTCGGCTCCAGGTGCTTGGTGACAAGCCCCAAAATGTTCAACGTGGCAAAGCCGAAGACTAGCGCCCAAAGAATGCTGTAGGCATCGCCTTTCTTTTCCTCGTCTTGAAGGACGATGAGAAACAAAGCCCGCAGTTGCAGTCCCAATCCTGCCCAGCCGGCGAGGGTCTTGCTGGCAGTTTGTGCCGCTGTCCGGAACACGTGCATCGTACTTTGGGCCTCAGGCAGGGCATTCAGCCCCTTGCCGAAAGGGTTAGATATTACCCTTTTCCGCGCCGGAAGTCAGCGGGCAATGAACTAGAGGGTTATCACCTGATGGTCCAGGCAATCGGTGTGGATTGCGTCGTAGAGGTTATTCACGAGTTCCGGGCCGTAACGGCCGAGGAAATAAATCGCGGCGGTCTCGCGTTCCTGGAGCGTCTTATTGGGATAAAGCAGGTTGCTCAGCAGGTCGGCGTGGCGGTTGAGCACTTCGCTTTGGCGCAATTCCGCCCGTGCGGCACGCGAGCGAAGTTGTTCCAACTGATGCTGTATCTTGGAATGGGCATTGGCCGCAGCTTCGACCAACGTCTTATCCAGACGCGCGAGCGAATCCTGGATCGCCGCCATCGACTTCTTCACGGCAATGTCCGCTTCATCGAACGCCGCCTGCAAATCCTGCGGCAGGGCATGCTTGGCCAGTGTTTGGCGAACCGCTTCCGGGCCGTGAAACAGAGCCGTGAAGCTCAGACTGTAACGTTCAAGTAAAGATTGAGGTTTGGCTTCTATCAATGTAGCGGAAAAGCGGGGAATAATCGGCGTGACTCGCCCCAATAGAATCTCGTATACAACTTCGGCCTGAGCAAAATATGCCACTTCGGCGCTACCGCCGGTGTAGGCAAGCGTGGGAAAGAGATAGTCCTCCACAACTGGTCGCAGCAAAACATTGGGACTGAAGTTACGCGGCTCGGAGTCAATTCGCTCGAAGAGTTCGGCCCGGGAAACAACTTCGTCACCGATCAGGAAATCCTCGCTGGCCGAACCCCCATTCGCGCGCCGATGGACCGGCACCCGCGAACCCTCCTTCATCGTAAACAACAAGGTCGAAGAGGGCGTAACTTTCACCTGCTGATGGTAGCCCGCCGCTTCCAGTTCCCTGCCTCGCGCCAGCAGCGCTTCATCAATCTCCGCTGCGCATTCGAGTGCTGAGCGGTACACGGGGGTTGCGATCGCATTCAATTCGGGATCCGAAGCATCGAGCAAAATCACTCCGTAATTGGCGAACATCCGGGCAAACAAGCGGGCAAATGCGCTGCCGAAGTTTTCCCCGGGACGATAGGAATGGCGTAGCGCCGAAACCACTGGTGAGTCTCCGAGAAGCTCCGCTGCCGCTTGCACGACGGGCACAATTTCCTCGCCAAAAGCGATGGCGCCGACCGGAGCGTCAGTCACGCCATGCGTGGGCGTGGCGAGCTCGTGCCGAACCCCATCCGCTCCCGGAATCGAGATATGGTTCACTTCGGCCAAGTCGTGGTCGTACGTGGCCAGCCAGAATATGGGAACACACTCCACACCCGCCTTTGTCGCCTGCTCTGCGAGTTTGATCGCGGTCAGCGCTTTATAAATGGAGAAACCGGGTCCACCGAACAAACCTACCTGTTGTCCGGTTACGACTGCCGCCGCGCCCGCACGGAAGCGGCCGAGATTCTCCTGCACCTTCGCCCATGCGCCAAAATCCCGGTTCTGGCGCTCTAAAACAGCCGCAACTCGCTCCCTGCGTGACGAGTCGTAGCCATCATTCGGCACTTCTTTAAGCCATTGATCGAAATGTGGAGATCGGGGATAGAAACGCTGAACTGTAGGCGATGACGAGAGAAAGTCTGCGAAGAGCTTGCTGGTATGCGGGATTTGGCTGAAAGGCAAACAGTGCGCCTTCATTGCGCTTCCTCTCGCCAGATTTGGACGATACAAGCCATGCAAAGGTTAACGCGGAGTCAGGTCACCCCGCCAGCGGGTTGCCAAAAAGATCAGATGTCAAAATCAGTAACCGGATGCAAAAGCTCTGGTTTGAGCGTTCCTGACAAGACACTCGAAACCTATTGTTGCTGCTGCATCTGCTGCGCGGCCGGGGGTGGTTGCGGAGGAGCTTCTTGCGCCTTCTCCACCAGCACCGACCAGTCTTCTGGGACGGGGAAACTTTGGTCCAGTTCAGGAGCAGCGTCCGAAGCGGTGACCTTTACTGCGACCGACAGCTCACTGGCAGTTTTGCCGCGGAAGATGCCTTTGGTCGGCGGCACATCAGCGTAGTCGCGGCCGACTGCCGTGCGGATGTGTCCGTCGCCGGTGATTAAACGATTGGTGGGATCGAAACCCACCCAACCGAGCGGCGGCAGGAACGCCTCGACCCAGGCGTGCGTCGCGTCCGCGACCGGCCGTTCGCTCTCATCCCGGCGATGCAAATATCCACTAACGTAGCGGGCCGGAATCTGCACTGAGCGCGCCAGCGCGATCATGATGTGCGCAAAATCCTGGCAGACGCCCCGCCGGTTTTCGATGGCTTCGTCGATTGGCGAATCAACCTTCGTGCTCCTGGGCACGTATTCGAACCAGTCGTAAAGCCGCTGCTGGAGTTCCCGCATCAGGCGCAAGGGATCGTCACGGCGGCAGACGTCAAGTTCTTTTGCCAGATTCAACAAAGCTGGCGTCGGGCGCGCGAATTCGCTGGGCAGAAGCATTTCCCAATAGTCGCCTTGCTTCACGGCAGCATCCAGTTCGTTCCAGCCGTCGTTTGGCAGGGCTTCCGGCAGCCCAGTCTCAAGTTGCCTCTCAATCAGCGATTCCGAAACGATCACCAGCTGGGAATGCGGGCCGGGGATGTCGAAGTGATGAATGTTGTTTCCCATGTAATCGCGATAGGAAAACACCCGGCAGCGCGGGCTCACCGACAAATGAAATGTCAGGCAGCGCTGTCCGCCGTCGCTGCGCGGATGCATGCGCACTTCCATTACGCTCTCGCTCACCGGCGATGCGTAGCGAAACTTCGTGAGGTGCCGAACAAAATAGAACATAAGTCAGGCCGCGTTTCTCATCCGGCGAGGGCGGTTTGGATCGAATAATTCACGTACAGCTCGTAAAGCGCGTGGTGAATTTCCCGGCACTGCCGCACAATTCCCTGCAAATATCCGCCCGCGCCCTGGGCCAGAATTTCCGAGATTTGCGCAAAGCCCAGCGAAGCTTGCAATCTTCCGGCAAGCCGGGTGAGCGGGACGGCGTGGCGCTTGCCGGCTTCGCCGTGAATGGCTTCCAGCGCGCTTTGCAGCCGGTCGACGGAATAGCGCACCGCATGGGGAAACTCCGGGTTCAGCAGCAGAAATTCGAGAATACGATCGGGACTGAGATCGGCCGTGTAAACCTTGCAATAAGCCTCGAACGCCGTGCAGCAGCGCAGCAGGCCAATCCACTCCAGGTATTCGCTGCCTTCGAGAGTCCGCTCGGGGTGTCCCCAGAACTCGCGATGGTAAACCTCAAGGAGGGTCGTAATGGCCATGGCGCGCTCGATATAGCGGCCCACCTGAATGAATTGCCAGCCTTCTCCGTGACTCATGGTCGAATCTGTGACACCCTCGAAAAGGTGCACTCCTTCGATGACCGTCAGTAGAAACTCCGATGGCAACTCCTCCTCGACCTCCTGCAAGTTATAGCGGGTCACCTGAAGATAGAGCCGGTTCAGACGCTGCCATTGTTCACTGCTGATTTCTTCTCTCACCTGCCGGGCATTTTCGCGCGCTGAGGTCAACGACGCCGTTACTTCTTCCGTCCATGCCAAACCCGGAGGGTTGCCCAGCGCACTGTGAAGCCGCTGCCAGCGCCGGTCCGCCACCGAAGGCGGCTCATCGAGCATCAGATTCAGATTTACGTCGACCAGACGGGCCGTATGTTCGGCACGTTCCAGGTACCGGCTCATCCAGTACAAATTGTCGGCCACACGTGAAAGCATAATAATCAGCGATTCAGAACCCAGGTATCTTTGCTGCCGCCGCCTTGCGACGAATTCACTACCAGCGAACCGCGCCGCAACGCCACGCGCGTCAGCCCACCGGGGACGATGGTCACTTTGTCTCCAAACAAAACGTAAGGCCGCAAATCCACGTGGCGGGCTTCGAGGCCGTCGTCTACGAAACACGGCGCTCGTGAAAATGTGATCGTCGGCTGGGCGATGTAATTGCGCGGATCGGCCAGGATGCGCTCGCGAAATTCGCGCCGTTGATCCTCCGTGCTGTGCGGCCCGATCAGCATGCCATAGCCACCGGATTCTCCGACCGCTTTCACGACCAGCGTCTCAAGATTTTGCAGCACATGATCGCGCTCAGCCGGATTCGTGAGTAGGTAGGTCTCCAGATTGTTGAGAATCGGGTTCTGATCGAGGTAATACTTGATGATCTTGGGAACGTAGGCGTAAAGCGCCTTGTCATCCGCCACGCCCGTTCCAAAGGCGTTCGCCAGCGTCACATTTCCGGCGCGGTACGCATTGAACAAGCCAGCCACTCCCAGGACCGAGTCCGACCGAAATACCAGCGGGTCCATGAAATCGTCATCCACGCGGCGGTAGATGACATCGACCTGGCGAAGCCCGGTGGTGGTTCGCATGTAAACGACGTTGTCATGCGTCACCAAATCACGGCCTTCTACCAGCTCAATTCCCATCTGGCGCGCCAGATACGCATGCTCGAAGTAAGCGGAATTGAACACACCTGGGCTAAGCAACACGATCGTCGGCTCGGGCCGACCCTCCGGCGCCAGCGAACGCAACGTACTCAAAAGTGCCTGCGTGTAATGTTCGATTGGCCGCACGCCGTAGCGCAGGAACAATTGGGGGAAAATCCGCTTCATCACCCGGCGGTTGGTCAGCATGTAGGAAACGCCGCTGGGCACACGCAGGTTGTCCTCGAGCACCACGAACTCGCCGCTGGGCAGGCGAATCAGATCGCTCCCCGCGACGGCGACATAAACATTGCGCGGCACTTGCAGCCCGCGCATCTGACGCCGGAAGTGGCGGCAGCTGCACACGATTTCCCGCGGCACAATTCCATCCGCCAGAATTCGCCCTTCGTTGTAGATGTCGCTCAGGAAAAGATTCAGCGCGGTGATGCGCTGCGTCAGTCCGCGCTCAATCTGGTTCCACTCGGCGCTGGTGATGATGCGGGGCAAAAGGTCATAGGGAAAAATCCGTTCCATTCCCTCTTCCCTTCCATAGACCGTGAACGTAATGCCCTGGTTCAGGAGAGAAATGTCGGCAGCGTGTTTGCGCCTGCGGATTTCATCGGGCGAGAGCGAAGTAAACGTTTCGAGTAGCGGCGCATAGTGAGAGCGCGCTTTGCCGGCGCTCTCAAAGGTCTCGTCATAGGCGCTGTCGAGGACGTAGTTTTGCAGCGCGGGCGAGTCGAGGCGGTCCGTCTCGGCGCCGTCTGTCTCGGTCAAATCCATGTAGAAGTATAGGTGGAATACTCAAGGGGAGCAATAGAGTTGGGTGGGAGTTCGAGGTTTAGCGGCGGCGGGCTTCTAGCGACCAGTGCGAAGGCCCGAC
>Ga0335076_10003109_pt1 | contig 16634 bp, 14 predicted proteins | sample Lox_Sample_25_FD_206717 | JGI IMG/M metagenome (GOLD analysis project Ga0335076, IMG submission 206717) | Soil microbial communities from Loxahatchee National Wildlife Refuge, Florida, United States - Lox_Sample_2.5 | ecosystem: Environmental > Terrestrial > Soil > Wetlands | place: USA... | reverse complement strand
ACCAGCGCCGGCGACCTACCCGAGCCCGAGCCGGCGCTCCCGCTGAAGGACGCGGCGACTCTGTGGGCCACGCCGCTGGGGACACCGTGTTTTGTCAGCGCCGCGGTGACATTGGTGTCATTGCGGCTGATCAGGATCGCGCCGAGGACCGCCAAGCCAAGGCTCGCGCCGAAGTTCCGCGCGGTCTGGGTGATGCCGGTCACCTCGCTGTAGCTCGTACTCGGGGCCCGGTTGACGGCGTCCGTGCTCGCGGGGCCCAGCATCAGCCCGAGCCCCCCGCCGGCCAGCGCGATGTAGAGGCTCTGGGCGCCGAGCGAGAGGTCGGTGAGCTTGCCGGCGAGCAGGAAGAAACCGACGGCGCCGAGTGCGCCACCGAAGACGACCGGGGGTCTCACCCCCCGCCGGTCGAGCATGCGGCCGCCGACCTGGGCCATGATCACGAACCCGATGAAGAACCACAGGATGTACTCGCCGGCCTGCGAGGAGTTCTTGCCGAGTGCGACCTGGGCGTACACGCTCCCGAAGAAGAAGAACGGGACGAACACGATCGACATCATCCCGAGCACGGCGGTGTCGGTCGCGAACGCGCGGTCGAGGAAGATCTGGAGCCGCAGGAGCGGGTATTTGATGCTGAGCTCGTAGCGGACGAATACGAGCATCAACACGAGGCCGACCACGATGCAGGCCCAGGTCAGGACGCTGCTCCATCCCCACACGCTCGACTGCTCGAAGCCGAGGACGGTCAGCCCCATCCCGCCGGTGATCAGAGCCGTCCCACGGTAATCGAGGGGCTGCGGCTGGGGCTTGTCCTCGGGGCACGCGATCTGTGTGAGGACGATCGCGATGATCGCGACCGGGATGTTGATCCAGAAGATCGCGCGCCATGTCCACTGCGTGAGGAACCCGCCGGCGATCGGGCCGATGGCGGTCAGCCCGCCCGAGATCCCGAAGAAGATCGCCATGGCCTTGCCGCGCTCGCGCAACGGGAAGGAGGCCACGACGATCGCCACCGCCGCCGGGAACAGCAGCGCCGCAGTCGCGCCCTGAACCACGCGGAAGAAGATGATCCACACCTCGGCGACCCCACCCTTGGGCGTGAGGCCGCACGCCGCTGAGGCGATCGCAAAGCCGGTCACGCCGACCAGCACCATCCGCTTTCGCCCGAGCACGTCGCCGAGCTTCCCCCCGAACGCGAACAGCGCCGACAGCGCCAGCAGGTATCCGTTGATCACCCACTGCGTGCCGGTGGCGGAAAGGGACAGCTCCTTCTGGATGTTCGGGATCGCGATCGCGACGATCGTCTGGTCGATGAACGTCATCGCGACGGCGAACACCATCGCGGCCAGCACGAGATTCTTGTTCGTACTCATGGTGAACGATCCTGAGCCATATCAGGGTGCATTGCAAGGGAGGCGCGCACTAGGGCACGGCGAGCCGCTGGTGAACGAGCCGCACGGCCATCGAGCCCTCGCCGACGGCCGAGGCAACCCGCTTGATCGAACCCGAGTGGACATCGCCGACCGCGAAGATGCCCGGTCGACTGGTCTCGAGGAAATACGGACGTTCGTCAGCATGAAAGGTCAGTTGCTCGGCCTCGAGGTCGCGTCCGGTAATCAGGAAGCAGTGCTCATCCATCGCCACGTGGCCCCGCAGCCAGTCGGTGTGCGGGTCCGCGCCGATGAACACAAACAGCGCCTTGGCCTCAAGCTCCCGACGCTCACCGGTCCGATTGTCGACGACGACCACGGCCTCGAGCGCGGGCTCGCCCTTGAGCTCGACGACCTCGGTGTAGGTCATCAGCTCGACCTGGGGCCGGTTCTCGAGTTCGTCGATCAGATACCGCGACATCGACTTTCCCAGGTCGCCGCCGCGGATCATGAGGCGGCAGCTCGCGGCGCGCTGGGAGAGGAACATCGCCGCCTGGCCGGCTGAATTGCCGCCGCCGACGATCAGCACCGGGTCGCCCGCGCACATGTGAGCCTCGGCCTGGGTGGCGGCGTAGTACACGCCGACCCCCTCGTAGCGATCGAGCTCGGGCAGGTCGAGCTTGCGGTACTGAGCCCCCGTGGCGACGATCAGCGTGCGCCCGTTGATCGCCGATCCGTCGGCGAGCTCGACCGCATAGTGACCGTTGTCCGCCGTCAGGCCGACGGCCATCGCCGGCACCACCATGCGCGCCCCGAGCCGCCGGGCCTGGAGGGTCGCGCGCTCGGCCAGCTCACTCCCCGAGATCCCCGTCGGAAAGCCCAGATAGTTCTCGATCCGCGCCGAGGTGCTGGCCTGGCCACCGAACGCGATCTTGTCGATCACCTGGGTGTCGAGACCCTCGGAGGCCCCGTAGAGCCCAGCTGCCAGCCCCGCCGGGCCCGCGCCGACGATCACCAGATCGCACATCGGCGGCGCTGCGCCGCGCGACCCGAATCCGAGCAGCCTTGCCACCTCCGCGTTGCTCGGGTTTCGCAGCACGCCCTCTCCGCTGATGATCACGGGCGTGTCGGCGGCGCTTATCCCCAGCGCTCGTAGGAGCGCGTCGGCCTCGTCGTCGTCCTCGAGGTCCATCCACTGGAAGGGCATGCGATTGCGGACGAGGAACTCGCGCAGGCGGTGGGTGCACCGCGAGTAGCGTGAGCCGACCAGCTTCACCCCCGCGCCGATGTCGATCAGGATCTCGCGGCGCGCGAGGAACGCTCGCAGGATGATGTTGCTGAGCTCCTCGTCGCGTGAGACCAGCTCGCGTAGCCGCTCGGCCGAAATTTGGACGACTTCGCCAGAGTCCCGGACGACGGCGGACAGGTACGGCGGCGAGCCGGTCAGGAGGTTGATCTCGCCGAGGAACCGATGCGCGCCGTGGACGGCGATGACGCGGTTCTCGTGCCCGAGTCCCTGGACGATCGTGACCGCTCCCGACTCGACCAGGAAGAAGTCGTAGCCGGCGTCGCCCTCGCGGAACAGCACCTCCCCCGCCTGAACGGCCCTAAGCGTGCCGGCCATGCGCAGCCGGGCCCGCTGCTCCGGACCGAGCCGGGGAAACGCGCCGTTCCGGTCCTCGGGTTCCTCGACGCCGACCCCGAGCGGCTCGTCGAAGGCTGTCCCGAGCGCCTCAGTCATCACTCGCCCTCGATCACGAACATCGCGTCGTCGACGTAGCAGAAGGACCAGTCCTCGCCAGGCTCGACGGAGGTGACGATCGGGTGCCCGCTCTCGTGCACGTGATGGGTGGCGTGGCGGTTGGGGGAGGAATCGCAGCAGCCGACGTGGCCGCAGGTGCGGCACACGCGCAGGTGCACCCACGTCCCGCCGATCTTCAGGCAGTCCTCGCAACCGGCGACTCGATCAGGCCGCGGGACCTGGATCTGATCCAGATGCGAGCACATGCCTGGGCTCATGAGTGCGCCGCCCTGGTGCGCGGGTTGGACAGGGGAGTGAGCGTGTGCTCGAGGTGTTCCCGCATGTGCTCGTGCTGGGGCGGCAGCCGGAGGGCCTCCCCGAGGTGAGCCGGCTCCTCGTCGATCGCGAAGCCGGGGCTCGGGGTGGCGAGCTCGAACAGCACTCCGCTCGAGACCCGGAAGTAGATACTGAGGAAATACTGGCGGTCGATCACGTGCGTGGGGTGCTGCCCGAACGTCGCAACCTGTTCGCGCCACGCCTCGTGGTCCTGGTCGCGGTCGCACCACGCAATGTGGTGCACGCTGCCGGCGCCCTGGAATCCGACTTCGGGCGGCGGGTCGTCGTAGGTGTAGGTCGCGCTCCGGTGGCCTTGGATCGAGTACACCCCGGGCGCGGTGCTCTCGAACCCCATGCCCTTGGTGAGGAGCCGGTCCTCGGATTGGTCGACGGTGCCGTACGCTCGCACCCCGTCGAACCCGAGCAGCGCGTGCTCGGCCGGGATGTCCGGCGCCTCGGCTATGAGCGGTTCATCATCGTTCGGTAACGCACTGAGCTCGAGCTCGAGTCCCTCAGGGTCTTTGAACAGGATCGCCTCGGTGATCGCGTCCCGGCCGACCTCGACGCCCTCGGCGGCGAGACGGTCCGCCCAGAAGGCGAGCGAGTCACGCGAGCCGACGCGCCAGCGCAGCCGGTAGATCATTCCCGCGCCGGCGCGGCCGGGCGCCGCATCGGGGAACTCGAAGAAGGTCAGGATCGAGCCGGGCGCACCCCGCTCGTCGCCGTAGTAGAGGTGGTAGACGTCCGGGGCGTCGAAGTTGACGGTCTTCTTGACGAGCCGCAGCCCCAGCACCCGGGCATAGAAGTCGACGTTCCCCGGCGCGTCCGCCGTGATGCACGTGATGTGGTGGATCCCGTCCAGCTCCATGGTCCCTCGTTTCGTCTTGGTGAGCGCGCGCGGGATCGCGCACATCTCACCTTGACAAAGTCGTCAAGGGACTTGGGGGAAATTCGCTCGGCCGCTTGCTACTGCCAGTAGCGCTCGACCGTGTTGGCGTCGCGGACGTGGGCGTCGTCGGGGTTGGCGCCGGCGTCGCGCAGCGCGCGCCGCTGCCGGAGGAGGTCCCAGCAGCGGTCGAGTTCGATCTCCACGTCTCGCAGCCGCTCCTGGTCGGTCTCGAGCGCATCGGGGTGCGCAGTGTCCGCCTGCTCGCGGTTGCGCAGCTCGTGCTCCTCGTTGACCAGGGTCTCGATCCGGTTCGCGATGCTTTCGTCGCTCATGCTCTGAATGCTATCCCCGGTGGTGATTGACGACCTCGATGTTGTTGCCGTCGGGGTCGAAAACGTAGGCGGCGTAATAGCCCGGGTGGTACTGGGGCCGCTCGCCGGGAGCGCCTCGGCTCTTGTAGCCGGCGCCGGTCGCGACGTCGTGAAACCGCTGGACAGCGGCGTCGTCGTCGGTTCCGAACGCCATGTGGACGTGCTCGGTCGGCTTGCCGGCAACGAGCGAGAACGAGCCGCCGCCGCGGCCGCGGAACTGCACGCGTTCGGGCGTGTCGGCGTCGAGCAGGATGCCGGCGTGGGGCGCGATCGCCTGGTAGAAGGCCCTGGCTTTCGCCACGTCGGCGACGCGGATCCAGAGGTGGTCGATCACCCCGGCGCGGTTTGGCCGGCTGTCGTGGACGGCCTCGGCGCTGTTCCCGTCCGAGTCGAGCAGGAACGCCCCGTAGTAGTCGGGGGCGTACTGGGGGCGGAGGCCGGGCGGACCGTCATCGTGGTAGCCCGCTTCGGTGCCGACCCGCCAGAACTCGTCGACGTGTTCGCGGGAGGGCGCGCCAAAGGCCACGTGGAGCCTCTGCGTCGGCGGGTTGTCGGCGTCGGCGGCGGCCAGTTGGAACTGCCCCCACTCCGAGAACGCGTTCGTGCGGTAGCTCTGGTCGATCGCGAGCGGTCGCAGCACCGTGTTGTAGAAGCGCTCGGACGCCGCCCGGTCGCTGACCCGGATCGTGACATGGTCAAACATCGTGGCGGGCAGGTCCGTGACCCGGGTGGGCGGGTCCGTGGCCCGGGTGGACGGGTACGTGGCCCGGGTGGGCGGGTACGTCGAGGGCCGGGTTGCGGTCGAAGAAGCCGAACGGCTTCAACCAGAACGAGACCGTATCCACGGGCATCACCGGCCAGTCCTCGGGGCGGGTGACGTGGTTGATCCCGAACACGTACCAGAGCACGACGTCAGTGTTCTCGATCTCGCGGTCGCGCGCCGTCCACACCGGGAGGCCGGAGTCCTCCTCACTCAAATTCGGGAACTCGCCGCAGGGCCAGCGCTCGTCCTCGGCGTACGGAGTGACCCATAGCGTGTGCTGGATCGCGCGCGCCCGACGGACCACCGGCGAGGCGCCGTCGAGCAGCGACGGGATCGCCGCCGCGGGCTCGAGCTTGTAGCCGACCGCGGTGCCGAGTCCGTTCATCACGTTGTCGTTGACGACCTTCCAGGCGCGCTGGCGCTGCCAGTCGTAGTCCTGGATGCCGTGTTGCTCGGTGCGCAGCGGCGTGGCGCGTTGGATGAGCGCGATCCCGTAGGGGTCGTCGTCGTGGGTCGGGGAGGGCCGGGGGACGGCTTCGGTGGCGTACACGGTGTTGCGCTCGCCGTCGACGTCGAGGTCGAGCCGGGCGACGATGAAGTGCTGGTGAAACGGCGCGTACGTACGGTGGTCGATCACCGTCCCGTACGGCGGGGGATCGTCGTCCGGGAACGGCGTCGTGACCATGATCCCGGTGGCGCGCACCTCGCACTGGATGTTCCCGTCCTGGTAGAAGCGCCAGTACACGAGGTACTCGTAGTTGGCGACGGTGGCGTGGAAGGAGACCACGAGCCGGCGCATCCGGCGCGTCTCCGCGCCGGTCCGGTCGTCGACGTGCTTCCACAGCACGCCGTCGTCCTCCTCGTGGATGCAGATCGCGTTCTTGATCGTGTACGGCTCGCCATGGGAGTCATGCAGGACCGCGTCGAGGTAGGCGATCTCGCCGAGGCAGTCGCAGCCGAGCTCGAGCGACGTCGTCATCAGGCCGAGTCCCCACTCTCCGATGTCGAACGCCGTGCGGCGGTAGTGGTCGGGGGTGGGGTCGCGGTAGGGCACGACCATCTCGGCGAACGACAGGCGGTGCGCGACCTTGCGCGTCTTGCCGGAGTCGTTATACGTCAGGGCGTGGATCACGAGGCCCTCGCGGTAGTTGAAGCCGATGCGCATCGACCACTTCTGCCAGCTGAGGTGGTTGCCGTCGAGCGTGAACGAGGCGCCGTCGGGCTGGGTTATGTTCAGCGGCTTTAAATCGGGGCGGGGTGTGAGTCCGGGGACCAGGCCCGGGCCGTACTCGCCCATGACGTTCGGCGGCGGCCCGGGGTCCACGTCCTCGAGCTCGAGCAGCTCCATCGTGTTCATGTCGACGACGGGGTGCAGCCCGCTCAGCATGTTCGCGTACGGGTTGGCGTCCGGGGAGTTCCGGTGCCAGACATCGGCCCAGGCGATTCGCCTTCCCCGGTAGCGCTCGGGGACGAGCTCGGCACCGTAGGCCCAGGTGTCGAACAGGACCAGGTCCATGTCGGTGACACCTCGCTTGCTGAGCGCCTCAATCACGCGTGGGTGGGTGCGCAACGCGGCGTCGCAGTCATGGAACTCGTCGGGCGTCATCGGCGGGTGTTCGCCGGGCAGCAGTGGCTTCCACGAAACGATGCGATTCGCATCGAGCGAGACGGTGCCCTTGAACGCGGCGCCGTCGTCGCGGTTCCAGCACACGACCTCGGCCTCGCGCTCCGGGGGCGTTCGTGCGATATCGCTCAGCGTTCCCTTCGCCGGCTCGTTCAGGTCGATCGAGGCAAAGCGCCACCGATCGGTGATCCCGCGCTGGTCTCGCACGATCGCGGCCGCGGTCCTGATCTCCTCGGCGGTGAGCGGATCGAGGGGGTGGCGCCGGGGCATCGGGCGCCAATCCTAAGCCGGTACGTTTACGCGGCGATGCTCGACCCCATGCAGCGCTGGCGGGAGTACGGCGAGAAGCCTGATTACGCCGGGCCACTCACGTTCGGCGGCGTCCCTTGCACCCAGGACCCGGCCGAGCTCGCCGGGTTCGACGTCGCGGTCGTCGGCGCGCCGATGGACGAGCTCGTGTCCGACCGTCCGGGGGCCCGATTCGCCCCGCGCGCGATCCGAGCCGCGAGCTGCCCACCGGGGCCTCATCTGGAGGACGGCGTCGATGCGTTCGCGGCGTTGCGGATCGTCGACTATGGCGATGCCGCGGTGGTGCCGGCGCAGCCAGAACGCAGCCACGCTGCGATTCAGAAGACGGTGGGCGAGGTCGTAGGCGCCGGGCTCCTCCCGATGATCATCGGCGGCGACCACTCGATCACCGCGCCCAATGCGCGTGCCTGCGCGGCGCGCCACGGGCCGCTCGGCCTCGTCCACTTCGATACCCACACCGACACCGGCGTCGAGGTGTTCGGGGCGACGCTGTCCCACGGCACGGTGATGCGCACGATCGTGGACGAGGGCGTGATCGACCCGCGTCGCTACGTCCAGATCGGGTTGCGGGGATATTGGCCGGGTCCGGCCGAGTTCTCCTGGCAGGCCGGACGCGGGATCACGAGCCTGTTCATGCACGACGTCCGAGAGCAGGGGATCGCAGAGATCGTGCGCGCGGCGATCGAAATCGTCGGCCCCGGACCGGCGTTCCTGACGGTCGACATCGACGTCCTCGACCCCGCGTTCATCCCGGGCGGCACCGGGACCCCGGAGCCGGGCGGGATGACCACCGTCGACCTGCTTTGGGCGGCGCGGAGAGTCGCGGCCGGATTGGATCTGGTCGGCGCCGATCTCGTCGAGGTGATCCCCACCGGGATCGCCTCCGCCGATCCGGCGGCGCTCGCGGGCGACCGAATCGTGCGCGAGATCCTGACCGGAATCGCTCTCCGACCGGCGTAGCGACTGCGATTTACCGCGAATATCGCGGGTTTTCTCAGTCGCTTCGTGATCGCGGCTCGCGGAGCACGTTGATCGTCCGGAATCGGGGATCGCTGGCGCCGTGGAGCCGCGCTCCGCTCCGCGCGAGCGCCGTCAGGTGAGTGACGATCCCCTCTGAGATCCGCTCGCCGGGAAGCAACTGGGGCACGCCCGGCGGGTAGCTGGCGATCGACTCGCACGAGACACGGCCGACCGCCTCGTCCACGGGCACGACCTCGACCTCGCCGAGGAACGCGTCGCGGGGCGGGACGACCATCTCGCCGAGCAGCATTCTCGCGGGGACGGCAATCGCGGCCGTGGTGCCCGGTTTGGCGATCCGCTTGACCGTCTCCTCGATGTCGCCGGCGAGGCGCCGAAGCGCGGGGGCCGAATCGGCCAGGCCGACGACCAGCACGACCGTGGCCTGCGTGGGGAGCTCGACATGGACGTCGTAGGAGCGCCGAAGCGCATCCGCGACCTCGTAGCCGGTGCATCCCGTGCCGCGGACGTCGAGCACGATCCGCATCGGGTCGTACGCGGCGATCCCGGCACGTCCGATCAGCGACGCGTCGACGAGACGGATCCCCTCGATCGTCTCGAGCTTCGCGCGCGCCACCGAGATCGCCTCGAGCACCTCGTGCAACAGCTGCTCTCCATGTAGAGCGAGCTGCCGGCGGGCGCCGTCGAGCGAGGCCAGCAGCAGCGACGACGGACTGGTCGAGCGCAGCAGGCGGAGCACGCGTGCCACCGCCTCGGGGTCGATCCGGCCGCTGAGCCCGACGTGCAGCATCGCGCTCTGGGTCAGCGAGCCCGCGATTTTGTGCGTGCTCGTCAGCATCGCGTCGGCGCCCTGCTCGAGCGCCGGCGGCGGCAGCGCCTCGTGGAAGCCGAAGTGCGGACCCCACGCCTGGTCGACCACGAGCGGGACGCCTGCGTCATGAGCTACCGCGGCGAGCCCGGCGACGTCGGCGGCCATCCCGTAGTACGTCGGCGAGACCACGAACGCGGCGCGTGCGTCCGGCGCCGCGCGCAATGCCGCCGCGAGCGTAGCCGGCATGACGCAGTGCGTGATCCCGAGCTCCTCGTCATATTCGGGGAGGACGAAGCTCGGCACGCCGCCGCTGAGCACGAGGCCGTCGAACAGCGAGGAGTGGGAGTTGCGCTGGACCACGACGCGGGCGCCGAGCGGGGCGAGCGCGAGGCACAGCGCATGGTTGCCCTGCGTTGCGCCGTTGGTGAGGAACCAGCTGCGGGCCGCGCCGAAGGCCTCGGCGGCCATCGCCTCCGCCCGCTCGTACGGGGTCGGCGACGGGCCGACGTCGATCCCGTGGATCAGCTGCGGAACGTCGGCCGCGAGCGCGTCGAGGCCGATCGCCTTGACCACGCCGGGGTCCGCCCCCGGGCCACCTTTGTGGCCCGGGACGTGGTAGCGCGCCGCACCGCGGAAGGCGTATTCGACGACCGCGTCGAGGTACGGCGCGACCGGTTGCTCGGGGACGTGCGAACCGGACGCGGTCACGCTTCGATGTGGCTCATCACGTGCTTGATGCGCGTGTAGTCCTCGAGGCCGTAGTGCGAGAGGTCCTTGCCGTAGCCCGAGTGCTTGAAGCCACCGTGGGGCATTTCGGCGACGAGCGGGATGTGGGTGTTGATCCAAACGCAGCCAAAGTTCAGGCGCTTTGACACGCGCATGGCGCGGCCGTGGTCCTTGGTCCAGACGCTCGAGGCGAGCCCGTACTGGACGTCGTTGGCCCACCGCACGGCCTCGTCCTCGTCGGTGAACGGCTGGACGGTGATGACCGGCCCGAAGATCTCGCTCTGGGCGAGTTCGTCCTGCTGCTGGAGCCCGTCGATCACGGTCGGCTCGAAGAAGTAGCCCTTCTCGCGTGCACGGCGGCCGCCGGTGACGATGTTGGCGTGGTCGGGGGTGCGCTCGACCATGTCGGTGACGCGGCCAAGCTGGGTGGCGTTGTTGAGCGGACCGTACAGGACGTTCTCGTCATCGGGGTCGCCCGTGACCGTACCCTTCGCCTGCTCGACGAGGCCGCCGACGAACTCTTCGTGGACGCGCGGAGAGACCAGTACGCGCGTCGCCGCGGTGCAGTCCTGGCCTGCGTTGAAATAACCGGCGACCGCGATCTCCTCGGCCGCTTTCGCGAGGTCGGCGTCGTCGAAGATGACGACCGGTGCCTTCCCGCCGAGCTCGAGGTGTACGCGCTTGACGTCGGTCGCGGCCGACGCGGCCACCTGCATCCCGGCGCGGACGCTCCCGGTGATCGAGACCATCTGCGGGATCTTGTTGCGGACGAGCGCGGCGCCGGTCTCGCGATCGCCGAGCACCACGTTGAACACTCCGGCGGGAAGGAACTCGGCCATCAGCTCGGCCATCCACACCGTGCTCGCCGGGGTCGTGTCGGAAGGCTTCAGCACCATCGTGTTGCCCGCGGCGAGCGCCGGGGCCCACTTCCACACGGCCATCATCGCCGGGTAGTTCCAGGGAGTCACCGCCGCGCACACGCCGATCGGCTCGCGCCGGATGAAGGACGTGTAGCCGGCCATGTACTCGCCGGCCGAGGTGCCTTCGAGAACGCGGGCGGCGCCGGCGAAGAAGCGAATCTGGTCGACCATCGGCGGCACTTCCTCGGACAGCACGAGCGCCTTGGGCTTGCCGGTGTTCTCGCTCTCGACCGCGACGAGCTCCTCAGCCCGTGCCTCGATCGCGTCGGCGATCTTCAGCAGCGCGAGCTGGCGCTCCGATGGGGTCGTGTTCCCCCACGACTCGAACGCGCGCGCCGCCGCCTGGCACGCGGAATCGATCTCCTCCTCAGAGGAGATCGCCGCCTTGGCGAACACCTCCTCGGTGACCGGGTCGACCAGCTCCAGTTCTCTGCCATCGAGCGCGGCCACCTCTCCGTCAACGAAATTGGTCAGTGTCTTGGTCATCGTCTCTCCTTTGCCTCAAGCGATTGCGGTGACAACGCTACCGACGGCGATCTGTGTCCGTTGGCGACCGCCGCATCACGGGCGGTAACGTGAACGCCGTGGGTGTTCGGCGCAAGCAGCTGGCACTGGTCGCGGCGATCATGGGGTCATTCGTGGCCGGGCTCGATGCGACCGCCGTGAACGTGGCGCTGCCCTCGATCCGCGCGGACCTCGGCGGCGGTCTCGCCGGGCAGCAATGGGTGTCGAACGCCTATCTGCTCGCGCTCGGGTCGCTGATCCTGGTCGGCGGATCTCTAGGCGACCTGTTCGGCGAGCGACGTGTGTTCTCGGTCGGGGTCGGCGGCTTCGGAGTCGTCTCCCTCCTGTGTGCGATCGCTCCGAGCATCGGCTTCCTGATCGCGTGCCGAGCGCTCCAGGGCGCCTTCGGGGCGCTGCTGATGCCGAGCTCGCTGGCGGTCATCGTCAACGCTTTCCCACGCGAGGAGCGCGGCGGCGCGATCGGCTCGTGGACGGCCTGGTCGGGGATCGCGACCGTGATCGGCCCGCTCGCGGGCGGTTGGCTGGTCGACACGGTGTCGTGGCGGTTGATCTTCGCGGTGAACGTTCCGTTCGTCATCGCCACGCTCGTGCTCGTGTCGATCGCGGTGCCGGCGCGCGAACCGGGCACGACGCACGCGCCGATCGACTGGCTCGGCGCGGCGCTCACGTTCTTCGGGCTCGCGGGCCCCGTGCTCGCGCTCATCCGCCAGCCGGACGTCGGTTGGACCAGCCCCCAGGTCTGGGTACCGGGCATCGGCGGGCTCGTGCTGCTCGGCGTATTCCTCGAGCACGAGCGCCGCACCCCCGCGCCGATGCTGCCCCTAGATCTCTTCAAGGGGCGGAACTTCTCGGTCGGGAACATGGAGACGTTCGCGATGTACGGCGGCCTCGGGATCGTGTTCTTCCTACTCGTGCTGTTCCTCCAGGAGGTCGCGGGCTACACGGCGCTGCAGTCCGGCTTCGCGTTGCTGCCCTCGACGATCGTGATGTTCCTGCTGTCCAAGCGCATGGGGCGGCTGGCCGACCGCTACGGGCCGCGGCTGTTCATGGGTCTCGGCCCCCTGCTCGCGGCCGTCGGCCTGGTGCTGATGACGAGATTGGGCGCCCACGTCGACTACGCGACCGATCTGCTGCCGGCGCTGCTCGTGTTCTCGCTCGGCCTCGCGAGCACGGTGGCGCCGCTTACCGCGACCGTGCTGTCGGACGCCGACGACTCGAACGCCGGCATCGCCTCGGGCGTCAACAACGCGGTCGCGCGCGTCGCCGGCCTGATCGCGATCGCAGCGATCGGCGCAGTCATCTCCGCCCAGTTCAAGACGTCGCTGGATCAGAACCTCGCCGGCATCCCGCTGTCGCCGGCGGCCCGGACCGCCGTCGCCCAGGCACGCGGGCAGACGCTCGCCCGGGTCGACCCCGCACGGGCCGGGGTGCAGGTAGCTCACGCCGTGCAGTCGGCGTCGGTTGAGGCGTTCCACGTCGGCGTCGGGATCGCGGCGGGGCTGGTGGCGCTCGGCGGCGTGCTCGGCCTGGTCGGAATCAGCAACCCGCGGCGCGCCGTGCGCTGCGAGGACTGCGCCGGCGGCCAGTTCGCGGGTCAGCCGCTCGACGCCGCGAACGATCCGACGCCGCTTCCGGTCGTGCACCCGCCGCATCCGGCGGCGAGCTCGGTCACCTGAGGCGTCCGTCAAGCGATCCGGACGGGGCGGAGCCCCATCGCCACGAGCTCGACCGCGGCGTAGGCGAGCGCGTCGAACGTCAGCGAGTCCTCGATCACAACCAGCACGGAGTCGTCGTTGACGAACCGGGAGACGACGCGGAACAGATGCCGGCCGTCGGTGAGGTACCGGTCGGGAACGAGATCGCGCGGGCGCAGGCGGGCACGGCGCACGGACAGCGGCATGGCAGCTCGAGTGTCTTGCCTATGCCTCGGCGTTGCAATCGTGCACGCTGGTCAATCGTGTAGATGCCGGCACCGCCGCGACGGGCGGTCACGCGCCGGTGAGGTCTCGCCGCTCGAACGCCGCAACCGCGGCGGCGGCCGCGGCCAACCCGATCCCGACCATGACGCCGGCGGCGCCCGCGCGAAACGACTGCGTGGGCACGGCCGCCACGTGCGCGAACGGGGTGATGTCGACGAGCCATTTCGGCACCCCCAGCAGTGCGCCGATCAGTTGCCAGAGGAAGGCGATGGTCACCAGGCCGTAGGCGATGCCGACGCCGGCTCTTGGCGCGATCGCGTAGGCGAGCGCCGCGACTCCCAGGAACAAGATTCCCGCGGGCAGGCAGTTGCCGCCCGCTTCCAGCATTCGCGACAGCGCCGGTGCGACGTGTTGCGAGGCCGCGCCCGCCCATGCGAGCAGACCGGCGACGAGCGCAAGCCCGACAGCGCCGGCGACGGCGAGCGCCAGACGGCCGGTCAGCCAGCGGCGTCGGCTCACCGGGAGCGACAGCATCGTCTCCAGCCGTTGCTCGGACTCCTCGTGCCGGGCGGCCGCGATCTGGGAGCAGGAGAACAGGCTGATGACGAGCACGAAGAAGATGAAGGCGAAGGCGATGTAGCCACGAGGGCTCGTGATTGAGCCTTCTCCGAGCTTCGCGAATTCACGCTGGAGCTGGGACGAGATCCCGGCCGAGGAGACGCTCTTGGAGATCACGCCGACGATCAGTGCGAAGGCGCCCACGCCGGCGATCCACACGGTCAGCCCGCCGAGTTCGCTCCGTAGTGCCTGGGCGGTGGGCGAGGACAGCAGCCACATCCGGGGAGCGGCCGTGTCCCGGGCACGCATCAGGCCGGCGCCGACGTCGCGCTCGACGGCAAGCCGCGCTGCGCCGGCGAGCAGGAGCGTTGATATCGCGATCGGAAGGAGCAGGACGAGCGGCTCGGCACCAGTGAACGGCCGCAGCTCCTCCGCCCACCCGAGCGGCGTGACCCAGCGGAGCCAGCCGACGCTCGCCGACGTGTCGGCGACCACACGCAGCAGGAACGAGATCGCCACGACCGCGCCGCCGAGCTCGATCGCGATGCGCTTGGTCGGCGCGAGCTGGCTCGCGAGCGCGCCGACGCCCGCGAATACGGGCACCATCGACACGATCGCCAGAGCCAGGTAAGCCGAGCCGCCGGCGGCGAGACCCGCGATCACCGAGCCCACCAGGACGGCGAGCCACAGGAGCGCAGCTTCGCCCGCGATCCCTGCGACCGCGGCGAGGTAGAGCCTGCCGCGCGAGACCGGGCTCGCGAGCACCAGCTCCGTACGACCCGCATCCTCCTCTGCCCGCAGGGCTCGGACCGCGGCGAGCAGGCCGAAGATCGCCGCGAGGATCGCGAGAATCCCGCCGGTCCGCCAGGCGCTATAGCCGGCGACCGTGAGCAGGTCGTACGCCTTGCCGTAAAACAGCACGACGGCCTTGTTATGCGCAAAGCTTTCGGCGAAAGCCAATCGTTCGGCCAGCGTCGCGTAGGTATGCCGGTAGCTGACAGGATTGAGGAAAGAGGCGATCGCGAACAGATAGGCAAACGCGATCGTCCGGACGCGGGCATCCCGGAACGCCCGCCGCGCCAGCGGCCCGAGGGTCTCAGTCGGTTTCGACACCGCCTACAGCGGAGTCGTAGTGATGGAGGAAGATCTCCTCGAGCGACGGCTCCCGACTCGTGAGGCTGGTCACGTGATGCCTCGCGAGTTGTTCGATCAGCGGTCCGACGTCCCCGGTGACCTCGAACCGCAACCTCTGCGGACCGGTACGCGTGACCTCGGTCCCAGCCGGCGGCGAGATGTCCGGCGCCTCGCTCGCGAACGTGACCTCCACGGTCTGTGCGCTGAGGTGCTTGAGCTCGGCGAGGGTGCCCTGGTCGACGAGGCGGCCGGCCTTGAGAATGCCGACCCGGTCGCAGGTGGCTTCGACCTCGCTCAGTACATGGGACGAGAGGAACACCGCCTGCCCGCGCTCCTTGGCCTCGGTGATCGACATCCTGAAGGCCACCTCCATCAGCGGGTCGAGCCCGCTCGTCGGCTCGTCGAGCAATAGGAGGTCCGAGCGAGTGGCGAGCGCCGCGATCAGCTGCACCTTCTGGCGGTTGCCCTTCGACAGCGCCCGGATCTTCTTGCCCGTATCGAGCTGGAAGCGTTCGATGAGCGCGTCGCGATAGGCGACGTCGACGCCACCGTGGAGGCGTCCGAGGAACTCGAGCGTCTCCGCGCCCGTCATCGCCGGCCACAGGAAGGGCTCCCCGGATACGTATGCGACCCGGTCGTGCGCGTGGACCGCGTCGCTCCAGGCATCGGCCCCGAACAGCTCGGCACGACCTGCCGACGGCCGGTGGAGCCCGAGCAATAGACGAATCGTGGTCGTCTTGCCGGCGCCGTTCGGCCCAAGGTAGCCGTAGACCTCCCCGGGCTGCACGGTGAGGTCGAGCGCGTCGAGGGCGAGGGTCGTCCCGTACCGCTTGGTCAGCCCCGACGTGCTGATGGCGGCGGCGGGCGTTGACAAGGAGACCTCCGTTCCGGACGAGCGGCGCTAGGTGTGCTGTTCGGCGCGCACGACGCGCGCCTGGGCAACGTCCATCCAGATCTCCCAGCGGCGGGAGGCAGCTTGCCGAGGATCGTGGAAGTGGTAGGGCCGGCGCCCGTCGAACTCCATCCGCCGCAGGTGGCACACGCCGCCGAGTACGGACGCGATCCGCCGACGCGGCCAGCCGATCGCGTCCTCGATCTCCGGGAACGGCCGCGGCCGGTCGGGCGCCGCCGCGAGGCCGTCGAGCAGTGCTCGCATGAGGTCGCTGCAGCGGTCGTAGAACCGCGCGATCTCGTCAGGATCGGTCATCGCGTTCTCGGGTACGCACTCCCCGAGCGTCGGGCTGCTCGTCGTCGCGGCCATTTGAGGCGGTCCAAGAGTAGTCGGTAGGCTCGGCGCGATCAGGAGTCCGGCTGAGGCCCCCACGTAGGTCCGCATCCGACATTTGACGAGCAGCTGCTCCTCTGGCTTGGCGACGAGTCCGCCGCGGCGCGCGCCGCTGACGCCGAGCGGATTCGCGAGATTGCGGCGGAGTTCGCGCTCGGGTTCGACCGGCTGGCCGCCATCGGCCCGGCCGTGACCGTGTTCGGCTCGGCGCGCACGCCGCCGCAGCATCCGCACTACGAGCTGATGCGCGCCGTCGGCGCGGCGCTGGGACGAGCCGGCTTCGCGGTCATCACCGGCGGCGGGGGCGGCGTGATGGAGGCCGCCAACCGCGGCGCACGAGACGTCGGCGCGTTGTCGGTCGGATGCAACATCGAGTTG
>Ga0335076_10003108_pt1 | contig 16635 bp, 12 predicted proteins | sample Lox_Sample_25_FD_206717 | JGI IMG/M metagenome (GOLD analysis project Ga0335076, IMG submission 206717) | Soil microbial communities from Loxahatchee National Wildlife Refuge, Florida, United States - Lox_Sample_2.5 | ecosystem: Environmental > Terrestrial > Soil > Wetlands | place: USA... | reverse complement strand
TTCACCTGGATGAGCATCGCAAGGGCACGTATTCAGTCGAGCTGAAGGCCCGGCTGGACGATCTTGCGGATTGGGGTGCGGTCGGCAAGCTGGTCGGCGAATCCCATCAGAACTACTACGCGGTGCCCGTGTTCCATGGCTACCACCGCGTTCCCGCGGCCGACGAGCTCAAGCACCTCGGCGCCGCGCTCGCGAGCTACGGCTCGATGGGCATGTTTCATTTCGTCGGCGTGACGCCCGAGGCCCCGTCGATCGGGGCCGCCATGGGGGGGGCTTCGTCCTATGAAAGACTGAAAATCGAAGATCAGGACATCGAAGCGACCCTGAAGCGCTACAGGCTCGGCGACGGCGACGCGAGGCTGGTGGTTTTCTCGGGCCCCCAGCAGTCATTGTTCGAGATGAAGAATCTTGCAAGCCTGTTCAAGGGCAAGTCGGTCAAGAGCGGCAGCACGTGCATCGTCACCACCAACTCGGCGATCCTCAAGCAGTCGCGCGACCTGGGCTACGCGCAGGCGCTGGAGGCGGCGGGGGTGACGATCCTCGAGGGCGTCTGCTTCTACATCCTGCAGAATCTCTCGCAAATGCGCGAGAAGAACCGCTGGACCAACATGGTCTCGAATTCCGCGAAGATCGTGAATATCATCGGCGCGCACCGCTTCAACACGATCCTCCGGCGCACGGCCGATTGCGTGGAGATCGCCTGCTCCGGGGTCTTGCGTTGACCTCGATCGTCGTGACGCGCGCGTACGGCCCGGCCGTGGAAGGCGAGGCGGTGGTGTCGGAGGAGGGGTTCTCGCCGCGCTACGACCTCGACCGCTGGACCGGCGTGATCACCAAGCCTGGGCACAAGCTCGAAGGCACGAGCATCGTAGACAAGGTCTGCTTCTTCCCCACGGCCAAGGGCGGCATCGCCGCCGGCTGGGCGTTCTACGACATCAAGTGGAAGAAGATCGCGCCCAAGGCGTTCATCTTCGGCGTCACCAACCCGGTGATGGTGCAGGGCGCCGTGTTCGCCGGCATCCCGATCACCGAGGGCTGGTCGCCGCATCCGCGCGACGCTGTCAAGACCGGCGACTGGGTGCGCGTCGATCCGGCGCGCCGACTGATCGAGGTCCTGCGGCGCGCCTAGCCGCGCTATTTCTTCTTCGCTGCGCCGGCGAAGTCGAGGTTGTGGATGCCCTCGAGCTCGTCCTTGTACTTCGCGTGCACCGCTTCGAATTCCCGGATCACCTTGGCGAAGGCGGCGACCACGGACGGGTCGAACTGCTTGCCGGACTCGGCGATGATGCGCTTCGTCGCCTCCTGCGTGCTGATCGGGGCGTGGTAGCGCTGCGTGGTAGTCATGGCCTCGTAGGCGTCGACGACCGCCATGATGCGGCCGGGCACCGGGATCTCGTTGCCCTTGAGCTTCTTCGGATAGCCCGTGCCGTCCCAGCGCTCGTGGTGGGTGAGCGCCATCACGCGCGCCTGCTCGAGCAGGGGATCGCGGTGCTCGCCGATGATCGCGGCGCCGATCTCCGGGTGCTTGTGCACGAGCTCCCATTCGACCTTGTTCAGCGTGTCGGCCTTCTGCAGCACGTTTTCCGGCACGCCGAGCTTGCCGATATCGTGCAGCGGCGAGGCCTGCGAAAGGATCTCCACCACCTTGCTCTTCAGGCCGAGCGCCTGCGACAGCAGCGCGACGTACTCGCAGGTGCGCACGACCCCGTTGGTGAGCCCGCCCTCGCGGATCTCCATCGCGCGCGCGAGGCGCCGGATCAGCTCCATGCGCGTGTCCTGCAGCTCCTCGGTGCGCTGCAGCACCTGCTCCTCGAGCGCGCGCCGCTGGTCCACCAGCGAGAGCTGGGTCTTCACACGCAGCATGACGATCGGCGCGCTGATCGGCTTGGTGATGTAGTCGACCGCGCCCGCCATCAGCCCGCGCGCCTGGTCCTTCGGATCGCTGCGCGAAGTGACGAAAATCACCGGGATGTGCGACAGCACCGGGTTCGCCTTCAGGCGCGCGCAGACCTCGTAGCCGTTCAGCGACGGCATCTCGACGTCGAGCAGGATCAGGTCGGGCAGCGGCTCCGTGTCGGCGGCCGCGAAAGTCTCGTCGCTGTTGGTCGCGAACTTCAGCTCGTAATTCTTCTTCAGCATGACGCCGAACAGGTTCCGGATGTCCTCGGAATCGTCGGCGACCAGGATCACGGGCCGGTGGCTCATGGCCGGGGGATTATAGGCGCTTGCGCAATTCCGTCTTCAGCACCTTGCCGTAGTTGTTCTTCGGCAGGGACTCGACGAAGCGGTAGTCCTTCGGGCGCTTGAATCTCGCGATGTTCTCGAGGCAAAGCGCATCGAGGTCTTCGCGCCTCACGTCGGATCTTTTGACGACGAAAGCGACGACCTCCTCGCCCCATTCCGCGTGCGGCCTTCCGACCACGGAGCATTCCGCGACCGCCGGATGGCGCAGCAGCACTTCCTCGATCTCGCGAGGGTAGATGTTCGAGCCGCCGGAGATGATCATGTCCTTGGAGCGGTCGAGCAGGGTGAGGAAGCCCTGCTCGTCCAGGCGCCCGATGTCGCCCGTGTGCAGCCAGCCGCGCCGCAGCGCCTGCGCGGAAGCCTCCGGGTTGCTCCAGTAACCCGCCATCACGCAATCGGAGCGCGTCACGACCTCTCCGGATTCCAGCACCTTCACTTCAACGCCGGTACGGGCGAAGCCGCAGGTTTCAAGCTTCTCCCTTCGCACATGATTCGACTGCGGCAGGCCGGTGATGGTCATCGGGCTCTCGCCCTGGCCGAACAGCTGGTAGAGATGCTCGCCGCCGAACAGGTCGATGGCGCGCAGCGAATCGGCGACGTACATCGGGGCGCCGCCGTAAGTGATCGTCTTGAGGCGCGGCGGCCGGCGCGCGGCAGGGCTCGCGAGCAGGCGCACGATCATCGTCGGCGCGGCGAAGAGCGACGCGTTCGGCCAGCGCTCCATGAGGCCGAACAGCTCCTCCGCGTCGAAGCCGCCGCTCTCCGGGATCACGTTGACGGCGCCGGCGGCGAAATGCGGCAGGCCGTAGAGGCCGGAGCCGTGCGACAGCGGCGCGGCGTGCAGGATCGCGTCGCCGGGGCCGAGCTTGTCGATGTCGGCGAAGTAGGCCTGCGTGGCGAACAGCAGATTGCGGTGCGTGAGCATCGCGCCTTTCGGCACGCCGGTGGTGCCGCTCGTGTAGAACAGCCACGCGACGTCGTCCGGGCGCGAGTCGAAGGGCTCCCGGAGTTCGTCCTCGAGGCCCTCGAATTCATTCGCATGAAGGAAACACGCCTTCGCCCCGCAGTTGCCGACGATGTACTCGAATTCCTTGGCGTGCAGCTTGGCGTTCATCGGCACCGCCACCAGGCCCGCATGCCAGCAGGCGAATATCAGCTCCCAGTATTGTGGGCAGTTCTTCATGGCGAACGCGACGCGGTCGCCGGGCTGCAGATCGAATTTCGAAGTCAGTCCCGCGGCGAGGGAAGCCGCTCTCTTGGCAAGACCTAAGTAGCTCGCCACCGCTCGCTCACCGACCGCGAGCGCCGGCAGATCCGGATGCCGGCGCGCGTTCTGCAGCAGGAAGTGGACGATGTTCACGGCAGGCCGAAGAAGGCTCGCGCGTTGCGCGTCGTGTCGCCGGCGACCTGCTCGGGGGATTTGCCGAGGGCTTTCGCGACCGTGCGCAGGATATGCGGCAGGTGCGCCGGCTCGTTGCGGCGCGCCTTCGGCTGCGGGTGCAGGTCGCGCGGCGTGAGGTATGGCGAGTCGGTCTCCAGCATGAGCCGGTCGGCCGGGATGTCCTTCACCAGCTCGAGCAGGTGCCGCCCGCGCCTCTCGTCGCAGATCCATCCCGTGATGCCGATGTAGAGGCCGAGGTCCAGGTAGGCATGGAGTTCGGCTCTATCGCCGGTGAAGCAGTGCGCGACGGCAGGGGTCAGGCTCTTCTTGCTTTTCAAGAGATTTGAGAAATCGGGAAACGCGTCTCGGGAGTGCAGGAATAGCGGCTTGCGCAATTCGATCGCAAGGTCCACCTGAGCTTCGAACCAGGTTGCCTGGTCAGGATGCGGCGAGTAGTTGCGGTTGAAGTCGAGGCCGCACTCGCCGATGGCCACGACGCGCGGCTGCTGCGCGAGCAGGCGCAGCGCCGGGATCGTCGTGCCGTCGCATTCACGTGCATGGTGCGGGTGCACGCCGGCGGTGCAGTAGAGGCTTTCGCGGGCCTTCACGAGCGCGAGTGCGGCGGTGCTTTCCGGTACCGATGTGCCCGTCACCACCACCGTCGCGACGCCGGCTTCGCGCGCGCGCGCCACCACCTGATCCAGATCGGCATGAAACGCCGGATGCGTAAGATTCGCACCGATATCAAAGAGTTGCATGGCGCGCGGAGTATACTCGCGCCGCCATGCCGACCCGCGACGCGGCGCTGGAAGTCCACACCCTGGCGCAGGATCCGGTGCCGATCCGCGTGCGCGCGAGCGGGCTGTGGACCTTCCGCGGCATGAAGGAGCACGACGCCGATCTCACGCGCAAGTTCGCCGAGCTGACGAGGCAGCCGCCAGAGCGAATCGCGTGGGACCTCACGGACGTGAACGAGATGGACGATGCGGGCGCGGTCTGGCTGGTGCATGCGCTGCGCAATTCGAAGCAGGTGCAGGTGTCCGACGGGCATCGCGAGATCCTCGCGCAGATCGAGCGCGGACTGCAGGCGCCGAAGGAGGCGGAGCGCATCGACCCGCTCGCTGCCGTGGTTCGGCTCGGCGAAGGTACTTTCGATGCGGGCGTCCACCTGCGCGACGGCGTGACGCTGCTCGGGCAGCTCGCGCTCGACGCGAGCGGGCTCATGCGGCGCCCGCGCGAGTTTCCGCTGCGCGAATTCTCCGCGGGCATCTACCGCTCCGGCGTGACGGCGCTGCCCGTGACGATGCTGGTCGGCTTCCTGGTCGGCGTCGTGCTGACTTACCTGTCCGCGCTGCAGCTCAAGCGCTACGGCGCGGACCTCCTGGTGATCAACATCGTCGGCATCGGCGTGCTGCGCGAGCTCGGGCCGATGCTGGCCTCCATCATCTCGGCCGGGCGCTCGGGCTCGGCGATCACCGCGCAGCTCGGCGTGATGCGCGTGACCGAGGAGGTGGAAGCGCTCTCCGTGATGGGCATCTCGGTGACCACGCGGCTCGTGCTGCCGCGCGTGCTGGCGCTCGCGGTCGCGCTGCCGCTGGTCGCGTTCTGCACCGACGTGGCCGCGCTCGGGGGCGCCATGCTGGTGTCGCAGTTCACGCTCGGCATCACGCCGGGGGCGTTCCTGCAGGCGCTGCCGGAAGCGGTCGAGGTCGTGAACTTCTGGATCGGCATCTGGAAGTCGGCCGCGTTCGGCTTCGCGGTGGCCTTCGTCGCCTGCCACTACGGCCTGCGCGTGCTGCCCAACACCGACAGCCTGGCGCTAGGCGTGACGCGCTCGGTGGTGGCGTCGATCACGATCGTGATCATCCTCGACGCGATCTTCGCCATCGCGCTGCGCAACGTCGGCTGAGCATGGACGCCGACGAGTACGTCATCGAGATCGAGGGGCTGGTGAACACCGTCGGCGCGGGGTCCATCCTGCACCGCGACCTCGACTTCAAGGTGCGGCGCGACGAGGTGATGTCGCTCGTGGGCGGCTCGGGCAGCGGCAAGACCCAGCTGCTGCGCGTGATCCTCGGCCTCAAGCGCCCGGCGGCGGGCAAGGTCCGGGTGTTCGGCGTCTCCTGGGACGACCCGAACGTGAAGAAGGTGCGCGACGCGCGCCGGCGCATGGGTATGCTGTTCCAGAACGGCGCGCTCTACTCGGCGCTCAGCGTCTACGACAACGTCGCGTTCCCGCTGCGCGAGCGCGGCGGCATCTCCGAGGAGGACATCCGCGCGATCGTCAACACCAAGCTCGCCCAGGTCGAGCTCGAGCCGCGCCACGGCAGCCTGCTGCCGGCGAATCTCTCGGGCGGCATGGTGAAGCGCGTGTCGCTGGCGCGCTCGCTGGCGCTGTCGCCGGACCTGCTGATCCTCGACGAGCCGACCGCGGGGCTCGACCCGGACCGCTCGGAAAGCTTCGTGCATCTCATCAAGCGGCTGCGCGAGGAGCACCGTTTCGCGGTGCTGCTGGTGACCCACGACCTCGACACGCTGTTCGAGCTCACGGACCGCGTCGCGGTGCTGGCCGACCAGCATATAATCGCCTGCGATTCGCTCGACATGGTCCGCGCCATCGACCACAAGTTCGTGCAGAACTTTTTCGGAGGGGACCGGGGCCGCCGCGCGCTGGAAAATGGCAGGGCGGGCCGGGCCGCGAGCATGGAAGGCAGCGCCTGATGGAAAGCAGGGCCTACGCGCTCATCACGGGCCTGTTCGTGCTCGGCATCGCCGCCTGCATCGTGCTGTGGGCGAACTGGCTCGCGAAGACGCCGGTCGCGCGCACCGCGTACCGGGTGGTTGCCACCGGCGCCGTGTCCGGGCTCAACCCCGAGGCGCAGGTGCGGTACCGCGGCATGAGCGTGGGCCGCGTTTCGGGCATCGCGCTCGACCAGAAGGACCCGCGCCGCATCCTCGTCAATATCGACGTGGACAGCAACATCCCGATCACCAAGGGCACTTACGCGCAGCTCGGCATGGAAGGCATCACGGGCATCGCCTACGTGCACCTGCAGGACGACTACAAGGCGATGCAGCCGAAGGAGCCGGGGCCCGACGGCGTGGTCGAGTTGCCGCTCAAGCCCGCGTTCCTGGACACCATCTCCGACAGCGCGGAAGGGGCGGTGCGTGACGCGCGCGAGCTGATGGCGAACCTGAACGCGCTGCTTACGCCCGAGAACCGCAAGAAGATCGACGCGCTGCTGGCGTCCCTGGAGCAGGCGTCGGCGCGCCTGCCGGCGACGGTCGCGGGCGCGGAAGCGATGCTCTCCGAGGAAAACCGCCGCCATGTGGCCAGCACGCTGCGCAACGTGGATCAGGGCTCGAAGAGCCTGCCCGAGCTGACGCGCGACCTGCAGCTGCTCGTGAAGGACGGCCGCGAACTGGTGGCCCAGGCCAGCCGGCTCACGGCCGAGGCGCAGGGCGCGGCCGGAGATGTGCGCGAAGACACCCTGCCGCGCGTCAATGCGCTCGCCGAGTCGGTGGACCGCGCCTCGCAGCAGGTCGGGCGACTCGCGCTGCAGCTCGACCGCGAGCCGCAGAGCGCGATTTTCGGCCGCAAGCCCGGCAGGCCCGGGCCCGGCGAAGCGGGGTTCCAGTGATCCGGGTCCCGACGCTTCTGGCCGCCGCCCTGCTGGTTGCGGGTTGCGGCGGCGCCGCCGCCCCCGAGCCGCGCAGCTACGATCTCGGACTGGATGCGCCCGCCGCGAAGCTCGCGGCCGTGCGCATCGGGACCGTGCGCGCCGTCGCGCCCTTCGACGGCACGGACATGCAATACCGGCTCGCGTATCGCAATTCCGCCGAAGTCGCTGCCTATGCCAACAGCCGCTGGGCGGCGACGCCGGCCGAGATGCTGCGCAAGCAACTGCTGCGCGCGGCGGGCGAGGGCGCCGGCAAATGCCTTCTCGACGTCGAGATCCAGGAGTTCAGCCAGGTCTTCGGCGCAAAGGATTCGAGCGAGGCGCGCATCGAGCTTCGCGCGGCGCTGCGCGGTGGCCCTGCGCGTGGTCTTAGCGTGACGGAAGCTGACGCGGGCCCCGACGCCGCAGGTGGTGCGGCGGCCCTGGCACGCGCGGTGAACCGCGCCGTCGCCGAGCTGGGCGCCTGGACCGGCGTCCAGGCGGCCTGCCGCTAGCTCAGGCCGGGATCGCGTAGCCCTTGTCGCGGAACAGCCGCAGCGCGGCTTCGGCCACGTCGGCGTCGTAGAGCCGTCCGGCGCCGCGCTCGATCTCCTCGAGCGCCGGCCGGATGCCGAGCGCGGCCCGGTAGGGACGGTGGCTGGACATCGCCTCGATCACGTCCGAGACCGCGAGAACGCGCGCGCCCTCGCAGATCTGGCCGTTGCGCAGCCCGGCGGGATAGCCGCTGCCGTCGATGCGCTCGTGGTGCTGCTGCGCCATGGCGGCGATCGGCCAGGGGAATTCGACGACCTTGAGGATGTCGTAGCCGTTCGGCGCGTGCAGCTTGACGAGCTCGAACTCGGCGCCCGAGAGCCGCGTCGGCTTGGAGAGGATTTCCGAGGGCACGCTGATCTTGCCGATATCGTGCACCTGGCCGGCGATGTCCAGCGCGCGCAGCGTGTCGTCGCTCAGGCCAAGATCGCGGCCGATCGCGCAGGCCAGGCTGGCGACGCGCCGCTCGTGTCCCGCCGTGTACGGGTCGCGCAGCGCAACCATGTGCGAGAGCGCGCCCACCGCGCCGCGCATGCCGCTCTCGAGCTTGTGCAGGTACTCGTCGTGCTGGCGCTGCGCGCGGCGGCGCTCGGTGATGTCCTGCACCACGCCGATGATCACGCGCTTGCCGCGGATGCTCGCGACCGTGCCGTGCGCCCCGACCTCGACGAGGCTGCCGTCCTTGCGCCGGCCGCGGAATTCGTATTGCACGCTGCTCACCTCGCCCGCCAGGCGCCTGCGGATGTTCTCGGTGACCAGGTCCCGATCCTCGTGCGCGGCGACCTCGGCCGCGGGCCGCCCCGTGAGCTCGCCGGCGGCGTAGCCGAAGATCTCGGCCATGCGCGGGTTCACGTACGAGAAGCAGCCGTCCTCGATGATGTAGATGCCGGTGATGGACTGCTCGACGATGGCGCGCAGCTTTTCCTCGGCCTCGCGGCGCGCGGAGTTGGCGCGCCGCCGCTCCGTGACGTCGTGCACGATGCCGTAGACGCAGCGGCGGCCCTCGATGTCGATCGGCCCGCAGTAGATCTCCACGTCGCGCAGCTCGCCCGAGGCGAGCCGGTGCCGGCCGTTGGTCCGCGCGATGGCGCCGGACGCCGCCTCGCGCAGACGTTCGCGCACGAGTTTAGGGTCGGTCTGGCTCACGTCCCAGACGTGCATGCCGAGCTTGCGGATTTCGGCGGTCGTCCAGCCGTAGAAGTGCTGCGCGGCCGGATTCGCGTCGACGATGCCGCCCGTCTCGGCGTCGAGAATCACCATCGCCGACTGCCCCTCGGCAAAGACGGTGCTGTAGTGCGCGAGGTTCTTGCCGGAAGCCCGCTCGGCGACATCCGACACCAGCGCGATCACGTAGTCGCGGCCGCCATGGCGCCGCGGCGCATGGCTGAGGTCGATCTCGGCGTGCACGACGCTGCCGTCCTTCCTGCGAAGGCGCTGCACCATGCGCACGTGGCCGCCAGGCTTCGTCGCCAGGCGCTTGAAGTTCGTTTTGCAGTCGATCTGGTCGTCGGGGTGGCAGACGTCTGTCCACGCGAGGCGCATCAGCTCGGCGCGCTCGTAGCCGACCTTGCTGCAGAAGCGATCGTTGAAGCGCACCCATTTGTGCGACTGGCGCTCGAAGATCGCGACGCCGACGAAGGGCAGCTCCAGCAGGACGTTCATCCAGCCGGATTGCGAATCCCTTTGCGCCTGCCGAGGTTTGATCGCGCGTCTCATGCGGTTGAAGTTATGAACCTTTTCTCCGCACATGGATAGCGCGAACGGACCGGAATTTTGCAAGAATCCGTCAGGCCCCGGGGCAAGGGGCGGCTAAGAGAGCTTCTTCAGGCGGTACAGCAATTCGAGCGCCTGGCGCGGCGTGAGCTCATCGGGGTTCACCGACTGCAGCGCATCGCGCAGCGCATCGATCTCGGATTCGGATTGCACGTCGCCGGGGCGCGCGAAGAGATCGTCCTGGCCGCCGCGCTGCAGGCTCTGCTGCTCGAGGGCTTCGAGGATCTTCTTCGCCTGGCGGATCACCGGCTTCGGCACGCCCGCGAGCGCCGCTACCTGCAGGCCGTAGCTGCGGTTTGCGGGGCCTTCCTCGACCGCGTGCAGGAACACGATCGAATCCTTCTGCTCGACGGCGTCGAGATGGATGTTGGCCGCCGTCCTGTAGTCGAGCGCCAGGCGCGTGAGCTCGAAGTAGTGCGTGGCGAAGAGCGTCAGCGCGCGGTTCTTCTCCAGCAGGTAGCGGCCGATCGCCCAGGCGAGCGCGAGGCCGTCGAAGGTCGAGGTGCCGCGCCCGATCTCGTCCATGAGCACGAGGCTGGAGGCCGTCGCGTTGTGCAGGATGTTGGCGCTCTCGGTCATCTCGACCATGAAGGTCGAGCGCCCGCCAGCGAGATCGTCGGAGGCGCCGATGCGCGTGTAGATCTGGTCGATCGGCCCGAGCTTCGCGCGCTTCGCGGGCACGAAGCAGCCGGTGTGGGCGAGCAGCGCGATCAGCGCCACCTGGCGCATGTAGGTGGACTTGCCGCCCATGTTCGGGCCGGTCACGAGCAGCAGCTGGCGCGCGGCCGAGAGCCGGCAGTCGTTGGCGATGAACGGATCGACGAGCGCTTCGACGACCGGATGCCGGCCCGCCTCGATGTCGAGCAGGGTGTCCGCGACGAAATCGGGCCGCGTGTAATTCCTCTTCGAGGCGAGGGAAGAGAAACAGCTCAGCACATCCAGCTGGGCGAGCGCGGCGGCGATCTTCTGCAGGGTCCTGATGGACATCTTCAGCTCATCCAGGACGGATTCATACAGGCTCTTTTCGAGGGCCAGCGCGCGGTCGCGCGCCGACAGCGCCTTTTCCTCGAAAGCCTTGAGCTCCGGCGTGATGTAGCGCTCGGCGTTCTTCAGGGTCTGGCGTCGCCGGTAGTCGTCCGGGACCTTGTCCGCCTGTGCGTTCGTCACCTCGATGTAATAGCCATGGACATGGTTGTAGGCGACTTTGAGGTTCGGAATCCCGGTTCGCGCCTTCTCGCGCTGTTCCAGTTCGATCAGGAAAGCCCCCGCATTCGATTGCAGTCCCCTCAGCTCGTCCAGCTCGGCCGAGTAGCCGTCCGCGATCACGCCGCCGTCGCGCAGCATCGCCGAGGGTTCGGGGGCGATGGAACGGGAAAGCAGTTGCAGGCAGGTTTGAGGGGTTCGAATGTCTTCAAGAAGTTCCTTCAGCAAGGTGGAAGAGGACGGGACCGCGGGCCGCAATTCCGCTAGCAGTCCGAGGCTCTCCCTCAGTCCCGACAGGTCGCGCGGCCGGGCGTTCCTGAGCGCGATGCGCGCTGCGATGCGCTCGACGTCCGCAAAGCGGCGGAGCACCGCGTGAATGTCCTTGTCTTTGCCCGATAGGTTTTCAACAGAATCCAGGCGTAAATTCAAAACAGTCTGGTCTCTGAGCGGGTGGTGCAGCCAATGGCGCAGCAGCCGGCTGCCCATGCCGGTCGCGCACTCGTCGAGCAGCGAGAACAACGTCGGCGCGGGCTCGCCGCGCAGCGTTTCCGTGATCTCCAGATTGCGGCGCGTGGCGGCGTCCATGCGCAGGTATTCGCCCGCACGCTCGGCGCGCACCGCGACCACGTGCGCGAGCGCCTGCCCCTGCGTCTTACGCGCGTATTCGAGCAGCGCGCCGCAGGCGCCGAGCGCGGGCTCCAGGTCCTCGATGCCGTAGCCCGCGAGCGTCGCCGCGCCCAGCTGCTCGAGCAGGCGCTTCCGGCCAGACGCGGCGTCGAAGCTCCACGCCGGCAGGCGCGTGACGGTGTAGCCGGGCAGCTCCAGGCCGTCGGCGGCGAGGATTTCCGCCGGCGCGATGCGGCGCAGTTCGTTTTCCAGGGCCTGCGGCACGATTTCGGAGACCCGCAGCTCGCCGCTGGCGAGCGAGAGCCACGCCAGGCCCACCGAGGCGCCGTCTCGCGAAACCGCTAGCAGGACGTTCTCGGATTTCTCGTCCAGCAATGCCGGATCCGTGAGCGTGCCGGGCGTGACGATGCGAGTGATCTCGCGCTCGACCGGCCCCTTCGCGGCGGCGACGTCGCCGACCTGCTCGCAGATCGCCACCGACTCGCCCAGCTTCACGAGCCTGGCGAGGTACTGCTCAACCGAATGCACCGGCACGCCCGCCATCTTGACCGGCGCGCCCGCCGACTGCCCGCGCGCGGTCAGCGTGAGGTCGAGCAGGCGCGAGCCTTTCTCCGCGTCGTCGTAGAACAGCTCGTAGAAATCCCCCATCCGGTAGAACATGAGGATGTCCGGATGCTGCGCCTTCAGGCGCAGGTACTGCTGCATCATCGGCGTGTGGTCCATGGCGGCTATCCGCTGTTGCGCAGGCCCGCCGCGATGCCGTTGATCGTGAGGTGGATGCCGCGCTTCACGCGATCGTCCGTCTTGCCGCTGCGGTGGCGGTGAAGCAGTTCCACCTGCAGGTGGTTCAGCGGGTCGAGGTAGGGCAGGCGGTCGCGGATCGAGCGGGCCAGCGCGGGATTGTCCGCGAGCAGCGAATCGTGCCCGGTGATAGCCTGCACGGCGTGCACCGTGCGCTGCCATTCGTCGCGGATGCGCCCGAACACCGCGTCGCGCAGCTTCGCGTCGGGCACGAGCTCGGCGTAGCGCGAGGCGACGGCGAGGTCGCTCTTGGCGAGCACCATTTCCATGTTGGCGATGACGGTGCGGAAGAACAGCGAGTTGCGGTACACCTCGCCCAGCAATTTCATGCCGGCAGGATTCTTCGCGCACCACTCATCGACCGCCGTGCCGAAACCGTACCAACCGGGAAGCATCAGGCGGCACAGGCTCCAGCTGAAGACCCACGGGATCGCGCGCAAGTCCTCGATGCGCTGCGAGGCTGTGCGCGAGGCGGGACGGCTGCCGATGTTGAGCTCGGCCAGTTCCGAGACCGGCGTGGACGCGCGGAAATAGTCGGCGAAGCCCGGTGTGTCGTAGACCAGCGAGCGATAGGCGGCATAGGAGCGTTCCGAGAGCGTGTCCATGACGGCGTCAACGCCGGCGTCCTCCTCGCCGCCTTCCGCGAAGCTCGCCTCCAGCGTCGCGGCGACGAGCGTTTCGAGGTTGCGCCGACCGACGTCACGGTCGGCGTACTTGCTGCCGATGATTTCGCCCTGCTCGGTCAGGCGGATGGCGCCGTTCAAGGCGCCCCTGGGCTGAGCGCGGATTGCATCGTAGCTCGGCCCGCCGCCGCGCCCGACCGTGCCGCCGCGCCCGTGGAACAGGCGCAGGCGCACGCCGGCGTCGCGATGCACTTCCACCAGGGCGCGCTGCGCCTTATAGAGCGCCCAGTTGGCGGTCAGGTAGCCGCCGTCCTTGTTGCTGTCGGAATAACCGAGCATCACTTCCTGGACGTCGCCCCGTCCGGCGACCCATCGGCGGTAGGCCGGCAGGGCGAAGGCGGCGCGCATCACGCTGCGTGCGTTCTCCAGGTCGGCGATGGTCTCGAACAGCGGGATGATGTCCAACGCCAGGCCCCGGTCGAGCGTGAACAGGCCGACTTCCTTGAGCAGCAGCACCACTTCCAGCAAGTCGGAGACGCTGGCCGCCTTGGAGATGATGTAGTGCGGCAGCGCGGCCGGCCCGTAGAGCGCGTGAATCTCTGCGGCGGCGCGCAGGACCGCCAGTTCGCCCTGCGTCTTCTCGGCGTAGTCGAGGTGCGGCGACACCAGCGGGCGCGCGGTCGCGAGTTCCCGCAGCAGCAGCTCCACCCGAGCGGGCTCGTCCAGCGCGCAATAGTCGGCCTGCACGCCGACCGCGCGGAGCAGGTCGGCCACCGCCACTTCGTGCACGTCGGCGTTCTGGCGCATGTCGATGGCGGCGAGGTGGAAGCCGAACACGTCCAGTGCGCGCTGCAGCGGACGCAGGCGGACGGCGGCAAGCTTCGACGCGCCGTGGCTGGAGAGCGAATCGGCGATCACCTGCAGGTCTGCGGCGAACGCGGCTTCATCCGGATAGGGCTCGGCAGCGCGGTGCGGCTCGCGGGGAGGAATAAACCCCGCGCGTCTGTGGGCGGTCGCGGCCAGCCGGGAATACCTGCCGGAGAGCGCCTGGCGGTAGGGCTCGTCCTGGCGGTGCGGAGACGGATCGCGTGCCGCGTGCGCGAGCCGCAGCAGCGCCGCAGTCGGCGCCAGCAGGCGCAGTGACATCGACAGTTCCGCACCCAGCGCGTTGACTTCCTCCAGGAAGTAGGCGAATGCGGTGCGTGCCTGGCGCGTTATCGCCTCGCGCAGCACCTCGGCGGTAACAAAGGGATTGCCGTCTCGGTCGCCGCCGATCCAGGAGCCCATGCGAAGCAGTACCGGCAGGGTCCGGCCGCCGAGCGTTTCTTCCATTTCTTCGTACAGCCGCGGCACCTCGGTCAGGAAAGTCAGTCGGTAGAACGAGAGCGCGTTTTCGATCTCGTCGATGACGCGCAGCCGCGCAAGCCGGATCATCGCCGTCTGCCAGAGTGTGAGCACGCGCGCATGCAGCCGCGCCTCGATGCGCTGCCGCTGGCGCTCGGACAAGCGCTCGTTCTCCAGCTGCGACAAGGCCGCGGCGATGCCGCGCTCGCAATCGAGGATGCTCTGGCGCTGCACTTCGGTCGGGTGCGCGGTGAGCACGGGCACCACCATGGCGCGCGCGAACCAGGCATCGAGTTCGGCCTCGCCCGCGCCGCGGGCCCGCACCTGCGCGAGCGCGTGGGAAAAGCTGCCCGGCTCGGGCGCCGCAGTCTCGCGTTCGCGTTGCAGCGCGACGCGGTTGGTCTGGCGGTCCTCGGCGACGTTCAACAGGTGCAGGAAGTAGCTGAAGGCGCGCACCACGTCCAGCGTCTGGTCGCGGCTAAGCGAGTTTAGCTGGGCCTCAAGCCGTTCTCGCGTCGCTCGGGCTTCGCTGCGCTCGGCGCGGCGAAAGGCGACCGCCTCCTGGCGGATGCGCTCGATGCGCTCGTAGCCGTCGATGCCGGTCTGGTCGCGCAACACCTGGCCCAGCACGCGCCCGAGATACCTGGTCTCCTCCCTCAGGAGACCGGCTGCCATCGTTTCAGTCCGCGTCATTTCAATCCGGATAACCGGCTGGATTGTCCGACTGCCAGCGCCATGCGTCGCGGCACATGGCTTCGATGCCGAGCTTCGCGGACCAGCCGAGCTCGCGCGCGGCGAGCGACGCGTCCGCGTAGCTGGCGGCCAGATCGCCCGCGCGCCGCGCCACGATCTCGTAGGGCACCTTGCAGCCGGTCGCGTCTTCAAAGGCGCGGATCACCTCCAGCACCGAGTAGCCGCGCCCTGCGCCGAGATTCACGGTGATCGAGCGGCGCGTGCGGTCCAGGTAGCGCAGCGCCGCGAGGTGCCCGGCCGCCAGGTCCATGACGTGGATGTAGTCGCGCACGCCGGTGCCGTCCACCGTGTCGTAATCGCCGCCGAACACGCGCAGTCTCGGCATGCGCCCGAGCACGACGCGCGTGAGGTAGGGCAGCAGGTTCTCGGGCGTGCCGCGCGGATCCTCGCCCATGCGCCCGGAGGGATGGGCGCCGATCGGGTTGAAGTAGCGCAGCGTCGCGTGCAGGAACGAGGGGCGCGCTGCCGCGCGCGCTTCGAGCAGGCGCTCGACCGCGAGCTTCGTTTCGCCGTAGGGATTGATCGGCTGCAGCCGATGGCGCTCGGTGTAGGGAAGGAATTCGGGATCGCCGTAGACCGTCGCAGAGGAGCTGAACACGAAGCGCTCGACGCCGTGGCGGTCCATGGCCTGGAGCAGCACCTCCGTGCCGCGGACATTGTTGTCGTGGTAGCGCGCCGGGTCGGCGACTGATTCGCCGACCGCCTTGAGGCCGGCGAAATGCATGACCGCTTCGATGCCGGCGCCCGCGAATGCGCTCTCGAGCGCGTCCGCGTCGCGCACGTCCGCGCGGACGAAATCGACGGCGGCGCCCGGCGCGAGCTCGCGAACGCGCGCGAGCACCGAGGGCTTGGAATTGGCCAGGTTGTCGACGATGCGCAGCCGGTGCCCGGCGCGCGCAAGTTCCACGCCGCAGTGCGAGCCGATGTAACCCAGCCCGCCGGTCACAAGAACGTGCATTCAAGGCAGTGTAAGCTAGCGCCGGCCGCATTGCACCATGTCCATCCCGTCGACCACCGACACCGCCGCCGCGAATGCGCGCGGCCCGATGCCCAGCATCGAGCAGGAGGAGCTGCGCGGCATCTCGCGCACGGTGGCGGAGATCCACTGGCTGCTGCTGATCCTGGTGCTGCTGTTCGTGATCTTCGGCAACTCGGACAAGCTGGCCGAGGCCGCGGTGATCGCGGCGTCGTTCTTCTACGCGGCGTTCGTGATGGCGTTCCGCTACGCGAATTTCTACAAGCACGAATCGCGCTGGAAGATCGCCCTCGAGACCTGGGCGATGATCGGCTTCATCACCTGGGTCTGCCTGTACACGGGAGGTCTGGCGAGCCCGCTGCTCAATACCTACCTGCTGCCGGTGATCACCGCCGCGCTCACGCTGGGCAAGATCACCACGCTGGCCGAGGTGGCGCTGATCGCGGCCTGCCACGTTTACCTGGGCGGCAGCTTCTCCGCCGAGGACCTGATCTCGCTGCCGTTCCTCGGCGGCTTCGCGGCGCAGATCGCGCCCGTGCTGCTCGTCGCCTACATCATCACCATGTTCTCGGCCGACATCCGCTATGGCCTGAACCGCGCCAAGCTGCTGTCGGAAACCGACGAGCTCACGGGACTGCTGAACATGCGCGGCTTCTCGATCGCCGCCAACCGCCTGTTCGGCCAGGCGCTGCGCTACAG
>Ga0335076_10003107_pt1 | contig 16641 bp, 16 predicted proteins | sample Lox_Sample_25_FD_206717 | JGI IMG/M metagenome (GOLD analysis project Ga0335076, IMG submission 206717) | Soil microbial communities from Loxahatchee National Wildlife Refuge, Florida, United States - Lox_Sample_2.5 | ecosystem: Environmental > Terrestrial > Soil > Wetlands | place: USA... | reverse complement strand
CCGTTCTAACTCTTGGAGAAACGAGCATGAGCAGCAATCCCCAGCGCTTCGAGCCGGAAGTCGACGATCCCGCCATGGAGCTTGCGGACTTTCTGATCCGGCGAACGGAGTTGGGGTTCATTCAGTGGGAGAATCACCCGAACGGATTTAGCGCGACGCTGCGGAAGGCGCTGGTGGCGGATTTCATAACGTTGCGCGATAACGTGGGCGAGCGGCTGTGGCGGTTGTTTACGTTGCGAGACCGGGACATGGAATTGATGCGAATCGCCCCGCATTTGGAACCCGGGCGATATTCTCCGCTGGCGAATGCCCTCGATAAGTTGTACCGCGCGATTACGAAACCTGGTCCCAGGCGCATCCACTAAAGAAGCAGTTCCTCAGGGGCTAAAGCCCAGTTTTTGGTGAACCCAATGTCGGAGCTAAAGCTCCGACCCCCTGGTGTGCCCATTTATGAGGCTGCTTGTAGTCTAAAATCCGAGAAGGCCTACAAGCAGTAAGGAAGAGTATGTCCCGAAAGTCCGAGGGGCGAGTAAGGACTTGATGGTAAAGCCGGAAGGCACTCGGCAAGCGTATTGTTGCTTGCGAGGAGAACCATGCTGAGAATCCTACTGATCGTGGTGTTGGTCCTTTTGGTTTTGGGGGCGTTGCCGGCGTGGCCGTACAGCACGGGATGGGGCTACTATCCGAGCGGCGGGCTGGGATTGATCCTAATCATCGTGCTGATTCTGGTGTTCGCAAAACGAATTTAGGGCGCAGCGTTTCTTTGGCTGGGAGTGAACCTGCGAAGAACGAACTCCTCGAGGACGTTGATGGCGGCGCTGGAGGCAATGCCGATGGCGGCGTTCTCGAAGGTTAACGCGGCACCGTTACGATCTTCCGGGGCGTAGTAGAGATTGGAGATGGCGCCCGAGGCGAGATCGCCGACGATGCCGGAATAGTTTGGCTGCCACTTCATATTGTCGCCCTTGCAGATGACGGCGTTGGCGAGGGCATAGAGAAGGCGGGAGCGGGTTGTGCCGGTGCCCTTGTAGAAGTAGCGCGGATCCTGTTTGAGGATGGATGGCAGGATGGCGTCACCGATGTAGATTCCCGATAGAAGATTGCCGTAGGACGCGCCGTAGCGCCTGGCGTAACCTGCTGCGCCTTGGCCATAGCCGTTGTAACGGCCGGCAGCCTGATCGATTCCCGCAATCACGCCGACGGAGAGGAAGCTGACGGGGTCAGTGGTGGTTTTCCAGGCGAGGCTGAACTTCTGCTTGGAAGTGAGCGGGACGGGGTTCTTCGCGTAGCTCACATAGAAATTGGGAATTAGACCGAGGACACGTTGTTGCTCCTGCTCCTTGACTTGCTCCTGGGCGATCTCGATGGTTGAAAGGGAGACGTGAACTTCGGTGACTTCCGTGGCGAGAGGTAAAGTGATTTGTGGGACGAGGAAGTCCTGGCCGGGAGTGAGAGTGCCGGAAAAAGTCTGGGAAGCGAATCCTTGTGCGGACATGGTGAGTTGGAACGAACCGGGAGAGATGTCGCGAAAGGAATAGCGGCCATCGTTATCGGATTCGGTGTCGCTGGCGAGGGGCTTGCCGTCACGAAGGACGCGCACGCGGGCGCCCACGACGGGGGAGGCGTTCTTGTCGATGAGCCTGCCGGAAATGGAATCCGAGGGGAGTGGAGATTGGGCGTAAAGCGGCAACAGACCAAAGATGGCCAGTACGAGGATGACGGAGATGCGGCGAAGGTGCGGTGACAAGAGGATGCGGCGAGGTGCGGCGAGAATGTCAGGTCGCATTCGAGAAGGAGAGACCTCCCAGAGAGTGGATGCGCGGGGGTGAGGAGGAGTTGTCGAAGAATTGTTAAGTTTGTTTTATGGGCGAGTGGGGCAAAATCGATATGGCCCAGGCCCCGATGTGGCCAGGGATGCGATCACATTGAGGATTACTTTATAGGTTTTCTTGAATGAAGCGGGGACTGAGGTGAACGTCGAGTTGAACTAACGGCGAATCACCAATGGTTTTGAAGCTGTGGACCTCGCCGGCCTTGATGACGAAGATGTCGCCAGCGGCGCCCTCGAAAGTCTTGCCGTTCACGGTCCACACGCCGCGGCCTTCGCGGATGAACTGAATCTCGTCGTAGGGGTGGCGATGAGGACCTGGTCCCGAACCGGGTTTTCCATGGAAAAGGAAGACGGAGACGGAGGTGTTCTCGTGCTCCGCTCCGATAAATTCATGGGAACTGCCGACAAAAGGTAGGTCCTGCTGGCGCACGTGATGCATGAAAGCCTCCTGGGAAAGTTGGATGAAAACGGGGCGAGTTCGAGCACATCAGCTAGCGGAGCGAAAAGGTTGGCGAGGATGCGGAGGGCAAGTGCTTCCCCTTGCTTACCGAGGGGAGGGGTGGTAGTCTCGGTTACCGAGGACATAAAAGAGATGAGCAGACCTTCGGATCTCGTGCAGGGCACGTTGGACATGTTGCTGCTGAAAATTCTGGCGCTTGAGCCGATGAACGGATTCGCGGTGAGCCTGCGGCTGAAACAAGTGTCCGACGAAGTGTTACAGGTGAGCGACGGATCGTTGTATCCGGCGTTGCACAAGCTGGAGCAAGAGGGCTGGATCACAGCCGAGTGGAAAACGTCCGAGAATGGCCGGCGGGCGAAATATTATTCGCTGACGCGACTGGGACGGCGGCAGTTTGAAAAAGAAGCCGAGAACTGGGACAGACTTTCGACGGCGATCACGCGGTTGATCAAGCTAAGAGACGCCTAGGAGCAAGGGGGCGATCATGCGACTGGAGCACTGGCGCTACATAATTCCTATGCGCGTTAGATCGCTATTCCGGCGTGCGCAGGCGGACCGAGAGTTGGACGATGAGCTGCGCGACCATCTGGAACAAGCAACGCAGGAATACGTGGCGAAAGAGATGGCCGAGGAGGAGGCGCGGCGGCAGGCACGGCTAGACCTGGGAGGCATCGAGCAGACTAAGGAAAAATGCCGTGAGGCGCGGCGGGTAAACTGGATTCACGATTTCATTCAGGATTTGCACTTTGGTGTTCGCATTCTGCGCAAATCTCCCGGCTTCGCGATCGTCGCCGTCCTCACATTAGCCCTCGGAATCGGCGCGAACACTGCTATTTTCTCCGTCGTCTATGGTGTACTTCTCGACCCGCTCCCTTACCAAGATCCCTCGCGTCTCATTTTATTGAACGAAACTACCCCGTTAGTCGGCACAGTGAGCGTTTCCGATCCAAATTTTCTGGACTGGCGCTCGCAAAGCCGCGCGTTTTCGCAAATGGCCGCCGTCCACGAGGTTGGCTTCAACCTCTCTGGCATCAGCCAGCCCGAAAGCATCAGTGGCGAAGCGGTGTCGCCTAATTTTCTTTCGTTGCTCGGCGTGCGTCCTTTCCTTGGGCGCGATTTCGACGCCTCCGAAGAAAAGTCGGGCGCAGCACCTGTAGTTATGCTGGGCTACTCACTCTGGCAATCGCATTTCGGGTCGGATCCCGGCGCCATTGGACGAACCGTTCAGTTCGACGGGCGGAGCTTTACGATCATCGGCGTTCTTCCAGCGAATTTTCGCTGGGTCGAAAAAGTTCAATTCCTCGAACCTATTGGGACTTGGCTGGTCACGAACCCCGAGGCAACTGAGCGGGGCGCGCGCGGTGACATGGTGGTCATCGGAAGACTCGCGCCCGGAATTAGCCTCGCTGCCGCGCGGTCCGAAATGGAGGGGATCGCCGCCCGGCTGGCCGAACAGTACCCCGGCAGTAACGATCAGTTCGGCGTCCTGCTTACGCCCGTTCGTGAAGCCTTTGTGGGCGACATGCGGATAGCAATCCTGAGTTTGTTCGGCGCGGTTATTTGCGTGCTATTTATCGCCTGTGCGAACGTCGCGAATCTTCTGCTCGTTCGCGGCACAGGTCGTATCCGCGAAGTCGCCCTCCGTGTGGCCTTTGGGGCCACGCGTCGCCGCATCGTGCGCCAAATGCTCACGGAGAGTTTTGTTCTGGCGCTGGTTGGTGGCGGCTTGGGCATCGCTCTCGCCGTGGCAGGCAGCAGCGCCATCACGCGAATGCTTCCGGAAGATATGCTCATGGGCGCGACGATAAGATTGAATCCGGCGGTGCTCGTTTTCGCCGCCGGGCTCATCTTGCTCGCCGCGTTCCTCTTCGGCCTTGCCCCCGCGGTGCGCTCCTCCAAGTCCGGCATTTACGTGCAAGCGAAAGAGGGCAGTGCCGGCACGGGAACGGCTGGTTCGCACAATCGTCTGAGAGGCATTTTGGTGGTCGTGGAACTTGCGCTTTGTCTGGTACTTCTTGCGGGAGCGGGCTTGATGATGAAGTCTCTGCACCTGCTGCTCTCGGTGAGCCCCGGCTTCCGGCCCGAACGGCTGCTAACCATGCAGATGGAGTTGCGAAGTCCTCAATACGACAAGGACCCGCGCGTCATCAATTTCTGGCAGAACGTGCTGGATCGCGTTCGCGCGCTTCCTGGTGTGCAAGGAGCCGCACTCGGAAACAACATTCCCCTGACCGACAACCACGGTCGCGGCGACATCACCATCGAAGGCATGCCGCAGCCAAAACCCGGGAGTTATCCGCACCCTGACTTTCACAGCATAAGCGACGGCTACGTCAGCACCGTGGGGATTCCGCTGCTGCAAGGACGCGAGTTCGTGGAAACCGACAACGAAAAGGGCGCGCCAGTCGTGATGATCAACAGCAAACTGGCTCGCCAATATTTCCCCAATGGCGATGCTGTCGGCAAACGAATCATGTTCGGCCATCTTGATTCGTCGAAGCAGTGGTTCACCATTGTCGGCGTCATCGGCGACACCAAAATGTACGGTCTTGCCAACCCCGCCCGCCTCGAAGTCTACGTTCCATTCCACCAGTCTGCGAGCAGCGATATGGACGTGCTTGTCCGGTCCCGCGTGGAGCCTTCCGCCATGACCGCCGCCATTCGCGGGGAAGTCGCCGCGATTGACAAAGACCAACCCATTTTCGCCATTGCCACCATGGAAGAACTAATCAGCGCGTCGGTAGCGGGGCGAAGATTTACGCTAATTCTGTTGGGTCTCTTCAGTGGTCTCGCGCTGGTCTTAGCGGCCATCGGGATCTACGGCGTGATTTCTTACTCAGTCGCGCAACGCACCCGAGACATAGGGATTCGCATGGCGCTCGGCGCCTCGCAGGGCCGAGTTTTGCGCGACGTTCTCGGCGTCGGCTTGCGCCTTATCGGTCTTGGTATCCTCCTCGGCCTTGTTGGCGCGCTCATTGCGACGCGTGTTCTTTCTTCGCTCCTTTACGGTGTAGGATCCACCGATGAGCTCACCTTCACCGCAGTCTCTGTCGTCCTGACCATAGTTGCGCTGTGTGCCAGCTACTTGCCCGCGCGCCGCGCAATGCGCGTCGATCCGATGGTCGCACTGAGATACGAATAGACCACGTGACGGTTGGTTTTCGATCGAAGACTAATCCGTCTTGGCAGCCACCAGCGGCGCGCTTTGCTCCTGCGCGTTCCCCGCGTAAAATGTAGTACCTAAGGACATTTTGATGGCGACCAAAACTCAAGCATTGAGCGGGCAGGCCGCGGCATCTGCAAACCTGACAAATGAAGAAATTCTACGCTATAGCCGGCACTTGATCATGCCGGAAGTGGGTATGGAAGGTCAGCTGAAGCTGAAGGCTGCGCGAGTGCTGCTGATTGGCACGGGCGGACTGGGCGCTCCTCTGGGATTGTATTTGACGGCAGCGGGCGTAGGACACATCGGGTTGGTGGACTTCGACGTGGTGGATTTTACGAATTTGCAGCGGCAGGTGACCTTCGGCACCAGCGACGTAGGCAAGCCCAAAACCGAAGCAGCGAAAGCCCGCCTGAGCAACTTGAATCCCGACGTGCAGATCGCCACGTACGAAACCAAATTGAGCAGCCAGAATGCGCTGGAACTGTTCAAGGATTACGACATCATTGTGGATGGCACGGATAATTTTCCGACACGGTATTTGGTGAACGACGCGTGCATTTTGCTGGGAAAGCCCAATGTGTACGGGTCGATATTCCGTTTTGAGGGCCAAGTCACGGTGTTCGGCATGCCAGATGGCCCGTGCTATCGCTGCTTGTATCCGGAGCCGCCTCCGCCAGGGTTGGTGCCATCGTGCGCCGAAGGAGGCGTGCTGGGCGTGCTTCCCGGAATCGTGGGTTCATTGCAGGCGCTCGAGACCATCAAGCTGATCATCCATCGCGGCGAATCCCTTACGGGCCGCCTGGTTCTGTTCGACGCGCTGGCCATGAAATTCCGCGAATTGAAACTACGAAAGAACGCACATTGCCCGATGTGCGGAACTCACCGCAAAATTCACGAGCTTATCGACTACAACGAGTTCTGCGGGATCCGGGGCGAAGAGGAGGCGGAGAGCAATCTTCACGTTCCAGAAATTACTCCCCGCGAATTGAAAGAGAAGCTGGATAAGGGCGAGGATATTTTCATTCTGGACGTTCGCGAGCCGCATGAATACCAGATCTGCAATCTAAAGGGACATTTGATCCCGCTCGGGGAATTGCCGCGGCGGGTGCATGAACTGGATTCCGCGCGCGAGATTGTGGCCCATTGCAAGAGCGGAAAGCGTTCAGCGCAAGCCGTCGATTTTCTGCGGCAAGCAGGATTCCGGAAAATCTACAATTTGCGTGGGGGCATTTTGTCGTGGTCCACGGAAGTGGATTCTTCCGTGCCGCGGTATTAGCAGTGGACGGGTGTGTTCATGCAATTGTGGAGTTCGCGCGCAAGTGCAGTATGCTGAAGCCCTGCAACGCACTCAATCCCTTTGACGGAGGAACCTGTGGCGGGAACGAAAATCACAATTTTCAGTAATGGTCCGATACGCATCGAAGGCGATTTCGAAATCGTGGATCAAGAGGGCCGGCCGTTTGGGCTAGGCGGCCGAAGCATCATCACGGTTTGCCGATGCGGGCATACCGGGAATTCGCCGTTTTGCGACGGAAGTCATAAGCGTCAGGGCTTTGCGAGTGTGATTGAGGCGCGGGAGCTTCCACCACCAGCGCCGAAGGTGTGAGGAAGGGTTGCTGCCAAAGTGAGACAATCTCAGAGTGAGACGAAGTCCAGGTTTGGGCCAGCGTTGTTCAAAGGCCTGCTAACTAACTGGATACACGGGGCATAGTGTATCAAAACAGGACGGGAGCAGCCCTGTTCTGCGTCTCGCAGTTGTCTCACCTGCAACAGGCGCTGTCTATCGTCCGTGTAAGTCACTGATATTCAAACAAGTTAGAGGCTGCGAAGGAGTGCCCAAAAAGGGCACGTACGTGCATTCCCTGAGGTTGCCGGTTTTCTTCGGCGATTGGGGGATGTTTTGGGGGATTGGGCAACAATCACCGGGTTTCTTCGGAAGGACCGTGGCCGGTTGCCAGCCATAGGCTACGGTGTGTTTCTGGCGGGCTTGCTGGGAGCGGTGCTGTACTCGCGCTTTGCCCACGTAAGCGGCGCACCAACGACTTATTTGTATCTGGAAGTGGGGGGTTCGCTGCTGTGCTTTTGCTACGCAGCCAATGCACTGGTGCGCTTTCGCGGCACGCATGACCGCATCGCGCTGATTCTTGCGTTTGCGTTTGTGCTCTCCGGGATGATCGAAACCGTCGGTTACTTCGGATTGAACGATCTGTTGCGCTCGGGGCAAGTGGAACTTTCCCATGTGCCGATGGGCTGGATGGTCGGCCGGACGCTGTTGGGGGTGCTGCTGTTAGCGGCGCTCGCGGTGGAACGGTTCCTGCCCACTTCGCGGCAACCCAGCCGTGAGACCGCCGGCGCATTGTTCGTAGTAGCGGCCGCGGCGTACATCACCAGCGCCGCATTTATCGCGGCACCGGCCACGCCAATCGCCAAGTATGGAGCGTTTTTCTCGCGGCCCTGGGAGATGCTGCCGGGCGGCCTTTTTGCATTAGCAGCGTATTCCTTCTACCGGCGATATCAGAGCCAACAAAAAAGCGAAGCGTCGCTGTACGACTATTCTTTGTTTCTGGTTGCGCTGTTGAATGCCGCGTGCCACATGGCGGCTCTGTTTTCGCGGCGGATTTTTGATGGTCCGTTCTTTATCGCTGAGCTGAGCAAGGTGGCGAGCTACGCGATCATTCTGATCGGTGCGCTGATTGATCAAGCGCGGCTTTTCGACCAGGTGCGTTCGCTGGCGATCAGCGATCCATTGACCGGACTGGCGAATTACCGGCGCCTGATTGCGGTGATCGAATCGGAACTGGACCGTTCGCGGCGCACGAACCGGCCGTTCAGCGTCGTGCTGCTGGACATGGATGGGCTGAAGACGATCAACGACCGCTACGGACACCTGGTGGGCAGCCGCGCACTGGTGCGCCTGGGAAAAATCCTGCGGAATCATTCGCGAGCCATCGATACGCCCGCACGTTATGGAGGCGACGAGTTTGCGCTGGTGCTGCCGGAGGCGCCCAAGGAGATTGCCACGCGAGTGTCTACGCGAATTCGCGAACGTCTTGCGTGTGAAACCGAAGAACCCATGCTTTCGGTCAGCGCAGGGATTGCCGCGTATCCAGAAGATGGAGATACCGCCGAAAAGCTGCTGGGTGCGGCGGACCGCAGCCTGTATCGCATGAAGCACCGGGGACGCGGGATGAATTCGATCGCGCGAATTGCGGCGTGCCTTTAAGGACCAGGAAGAGATGACGCGAGCGAACCAATTTCGGCACAACCGCAGCGAGAACCGGATTCCGATGGAGATTCCGGTGGTGCTCGAAGGTCATCGGAAGAACCCCGGCGTGGAAGTCACCTTTACGGAAAACGTGAGCGCCAAGGGGGCGCGCGTGGTGAGCACGCGGCGTTGGGATAAAGGTGCGCCGGTGGTGCTGGCATCGCGCACGGGAGAGTTTCGTTCTGCAGCTCGAGTGGCTTACTGCCAACCACTGCGTGGCGACGGCTACGCAATCGGCGTGGAGTTCCTCGAGCCAGTGGGGCGATGGGTAGTTCAATCTGCGAATTAGCTTGACGGCTTTCGGCGAGCGGTTAGGAGGGAACTGCTGGAACACTTCTTAAGGAATTCAGTTACTGCGCAAGCAAAGCGCCGCACGGTGAGAAGGACCGGACGGCGCTTTTGCCATTTTAGACGCCGAAAAAGCGGGGGTTCAGGCTTGATTGAGGAGCTCTTCGTAGACGTTCAGTGTATTCTCGACCATCAGATCCGAAGAGAATTTTTCGATGACGCGGGCTCGGCCAGCTTCGGCGATTCTCTGCGCAAAATCCGGATCACGCAACAGACGAGCGGCAGCCTCAGCAATCCGAGAGGAGTTTTTGGGTTCGACCTGCAGACCGTTTTCTTCGTTGTGCACGATCTCTCCGAGAGCACAGCCGAAGAAGGTGATGGAGGGAATGCGGTAAGACATTGCGGAAAGCAGCGAAGTGCCCAGCCCTTCGAACAACGAGGGGAAGATGAAGAGATCGACGGCCTGGAAAAAGACGGATACATCTTTCAAGAATCCAGCAAAGATCACGTTTTTGCGGACCTGAAGTTCATCGGCGAGGGCTTCGAGTTCCGGCCGGTACTCGCCGTGGCCTGCGAGCAAAAGCTTGCAATTTGGAAAACCCGGCTGAAGAAGGGCCAGCGCGCGAATCACCCACTCGTGACCTTTGTCCTGCTGGAGGGCGCCAGCACAGCCGATCACGACGTCCCCATCTGCGAAAGACCAACGCTGGCGCGCCGCTTGTTTTTCGGAGGGCGTAGGGAGAGGTGGAATGTCCACGCCTTCGTATACGACCCGGAGTTTTTCGTGGGATGCGCCGGAGGCCGCGGCTTGCCCGGCCACCCACTGCGAATTCGCCAGGATGCAATCGGCGCGACGGTAACGAGCTTGCGCGAGCCACCGTCTCGATAAGGGAAAACCGACGCGACGCGAAACGACAAACGGGAGCGCCCGATTTCTGACCGCAAGCCAGGCCGCAGTGACCGCGTGCGCTTCGTTGGCATGCACAAGATCGATCCGGCCATCGGTCAAAATGGAGCGAATGGTGGCCGCGGCGGACAAGCGGCGCATTCGGCGAGAAACGCTGTGAACGTAGATGCCGTGTTTCTTGGCGCGATGACTAAGGGAAGAACCGTGAGTGGCTACCAGTTCCGCGGCGTGGCCGCGCTCGTATAGACCCTTCAGCAGAAGGAGGGCCTGGTTTTGGCCACCGCGCCATTCCGTTTCCAGGTCCACCACCAAGGGAATCATGCAACACCTTGATGAGTCGTCTGGCGATTGGCTTGGACGAGCTTTCCCAACTTTTTGTACTTGAGCCACACGCCGCGGGCCGCCATTTGAGCAATCAGCAAGCCCCGATGACCATCGAGAAAGCCGGCAGCGAGGATGAAGTGGCGAAACCAGCTCCAGGGCGCAGCGATCCACATACCGCCGCGCCAGTTGCGGCGTCCGGCGTCAAACATTTCCTGCGCCACGGAGGTAGTGTATTTTTCGAGCTTGGCTTGATGTTCGGAAAAGTCGCGAACGGTGTAGTGGAGAAGGTCGCCTGCGAGGCGTCCAACGGGACCGCTGTAGTGAAGAGCAGAGTGAATGGCACCGGCGAAACTTGCCTGGTCCCGGCGATAGATGCGGCGTTGCCAGTCGGGATACCAGCGCGAATGACGAATCCACGCGCCAAGATACCAGGTGAGCCGAGCCATTTCGTACACGGCGAATTGCGGCGCCTGGTTTTTCCAGTCGAGGACCGATTGCTTCAGTTTGCCGGTGAGTTCTTCATCCGCATCGAGCAGGAAGATCCAATCATGAGAAGCGAGGGAAGCGGCGTAATTTTTCTGGTCGGCGTGATTGGTAAAAGGACGAAGTGAAACCGTGGCGCCAAATTGGCGCGCGATTTCCTGAGTACGATCGGTGCTGCCGCCGTCGACCACAACGATTTCATCGGCGATCCCTTGAACGGAGGCCAATACGCGCGGCAAGTTTTGCTGCTCGTTTTGTGCGACAAGGCACACGCTAAGGCGAATCATTTCCGGGCCATGGTTGGGTGGTCCGCGCAAGTATCTCATAGCTGCGGTGAGGAGGCGCGTTCCGGGTGGAGGGGGGCAATCGCGGTGATGCCGGAATCGAAGAGGGATTCCTCGCTACGCTCGGAATGACAGGGTTATTTTGAGATGGAAAAGTGGGCCGCCAACTGTCGTTGCGGGGGAATCGAAGAGGGATTCCTCGCGAAAGGCGCGATGCAAACCCATCCCTCGCTACGCTCGGAATGACGGGTTTTCTTTTGGAGTTTACATCGTGCCGAGACGGGGCGCAGCATGCTGCCCCTACGAGAATGGGAGTGGCGCACTAAGGAGCTAAGTCGAAGGCGGGGCTGGGGTGGTGAATTGGCAGTTCAGGCGAATGGTGGTGCCGCCGACGCGAAACTCCGCGCCATCGTTGAGCATGGCAGCGCGGATACGCTCTTCGCCGAAGAAGGTGCCATTGGTGGAGTCCAGATCTTTGAGGCTGAAGCAGGTTTCGCGGACTTCGAGGAGGCAATGCTGACGAGAGACTTCCGGGTCGGTGAGGGGAAAATCGGCGCCTTTGCGGCCGATGATGGTGCGTGTGCGAGTGAGCGTGAGGCGGTGGCCCGTTTGGGGCCCGGTGATCACCGAGAGGCTGGCGAGGACGGTTGTGGGCAAGTCTGGATTATCATCGACGGCCGGAGCCTTCATGCGCGTAGCGGAAGTGTCGCTGCGGGCGAAGGAGGGCATAGGCGAAATGATCACGGTTTCGTCGGCCTGGTGCTTGACCTCGACGATGGTGGTCTTCCCACATTTGGTGCACCGGAACTGAACCTTGGAGTGCTTTGCCAGGACGGAGTCGTTCAGGAGATGCTGCTGCCCGCAATGAATGCAGCCCGCTTGCATAAGTCCAAAGTACCACGGACTAGCGGGTGAGGCTCGCGTGGAGTGGGAAGCGAGTGCAGCGAAGTAACGGACTGGCGCTGCGGCTGAGTTGCTAGATGGGCCGTCGAAGCGGCGACAGCAGCACGGTTCGGCGCTTGAGCCACGCACAGGCGAGAAGGCCAGCGCCCAGCAGAAGTAAAGACGAGGGCTCAGGTACGGTCGACCCAGTCACTTCGAGAGCTGGTGCGCCCCCTACGGGAGCCAGAGTCCACCCGGATCCATGGCTGACCGCAAATGCGCTTGTGTCCCCGGTGCTATTGAACATCCAGCGTGCCGATGTATCCGAGGCGATCGGTCCGACCACTACCCAATAGGTGACGCCCCCCGATAGGAATTGCGTGCCCATTGCAGATAAAGCCTCGAGCGTGGGCGTGGAGGACAATCCCGTGACGGACCAAGAGTCTAAGACGCCTCCGGGAAGGCCACCGACGCTGGTCTCAAGGAAGACCTGCACGCCATTTGTTCCATCGGAAATACCCAAGGGGATAAGAATTTGGCTGAGGTCAACGTTCCCTGAAGGGGTAAAGGATTTTGCGATGGATTCGGGACCAGGAATCAAAGTGGCAAAAGTGCTGGTTGGACCTGCAATGGCCCAACCGGCGCTAGTATTGAAAGAGTTTCCAGGTCCAAGATTGCTGAACACAACACCGTCTGCAAATGCGGGACGGGGAGAAAGAAGAAAGCCAACTGCTGCCAGCAAGACGAACGATCTTGTAAGTGCGGAAGCAAGCTTTGTGATCAATTATCTATCCCTCCAGAAAACGGAACACGCCGCGAGGGAGGGAGCAATCGTCACGCCAAACGGAGTCGCAGAAAAGAAAAGGCTTAGAGCCGCGGATGCGATCGGCCCGGACGGTCCTTTTCCTACTTCGTGCGATATGGTTGCAAGGTGTTGCACTTTCCTGGAGAGACGGCGGTTTACGTTGCGCGCTCCACAGATGTGCTAGCATTGAGGATTAGTCTTCAGGCAGGAGAGCGATTGTGGCGGAACACATTTCCCGAAAAGAATTGAAGCAGGACAAGGTCCGGGAGACTTTCGAACATGGCGCCGAGGCCGTGCTGTCGCATACCCGGCTGGCGTCCATCGCAGTTTTGGCACTGATTTTGGCGGCTTGCGGGTATCTTGGCTGGAAGTTTTACAGCGACCGGCAAACGGCACAGGCGCAGGTCGCGCTGGACGACGCGATGAAAGTGTTCAATGCGGCGGTGGCCACGCCGGGCCAACCCACGCTCCCCGGAGAGGTAACGTTCCCGAGCGCGGAGCAGCGGGCCGAGGCAGCGGCACCCAAGCTGGAAGCGGTGGCGAACCAATATCCGCATACAAACCCGGGTAAGCTGGCGCGTTATTATTCGGCATTGTCTCTGATGGATCAGGACAAACTGAATCAGGCTTCGGAGCAGCTGAAGAAGTTGGATGCTGGATCGGACAAGGAATTAGCAGCACTGGCGAAGTATCAAAGCGCGCTGATTGCCGAGCGAGATGGAAAGAAGGAAGAGGCCATCAAGACGCTGCAGGCGCTGAGCACTTCGGGTTCGGTGCTGGTGCCCAAACCGATGGTGCTTCTGGAATTGGCCGGGTTGTACAGCCAGACTGATCCGAAACAGGCGACTACGCTTTATGAGCAGTTGAAGAAGGACTATCCCAATACTCCTGTAGCGGATGAAGCGGACCGAGGGCTGGAGTTACTGGCTCCGCATTCCTAAGGCTCGCCCACGCGAGCGGCCGGGCGTTAAGTCTCCCTGAGTGACGCTGGAGGTTCGGCTATCGAAACGTATCCCGCTTTGGCGCCTTGGGCGATGCGTTCCGAACAGTCGCGGGGCCGCCGCCATTTTGAACCCACCCACCGGTATCGCAGCGAATATGCGCGGGATCGCGACCGCATCGTGCACTCGCGGGCGTTCCGGCGGCTGGAGGCCAAAACCCAGGTTTTTACGGCGCGTTTCTCCGATCATTTCCGGAACCGCCTGACGCACACGCTGGAAGTTTCGCAGATCGGGCGGACGGTGGCGCGGGCGCTCTCGTTGAATACCGAACTGGTGGAGGCGCTGGCGCTGGTGCACGACATCGGGCACCCTCCGTTTGGACATGCAGGCGAGCGGAAGCTGGACGAGCTCATGCGCGCCCGGGGCGGCCGCTTCAACCACAATTTCCATGCGCTGCGCATCGTGGAACAGTTCGAGCATCGCTATCTGGAGTTTGCCGGGCTCAATCTGACCTTTGAAGTGCGCGAAGGCATCGTAAAGCATTCGCGCGATTACAATTCCCAGGAGTTCCCGGAGCTGGCGGAATACCTGTTGGATTTGCGGCCACCGCTGGAATCGCAACTGATCGATTGGGTGGACGAAATTGCATACAACACCGCGGATCTGGATGACGCGTTGGAAGCGAATCTGCTGGATGTGAATCTTCTGTGTGAGGAATCGCCGAACTTTGGGGCAATTTACAGGAGAATCGACGCGCAGCACCGGGGAGCACCGGCGAAACTGAAGTTCAGCGAAGCATTGCGTCACGTGCTGGACGATCTTGCGACGGACCTGATCACGAATACGTCCAGTCGAGTGCAACAGGCCGGCGTGGGTACGGTGCAGGAGGTCCGGCAAGCGCCGGAGCGCCTGGCGAGTATGAGCGACGACGGGCGCAGCGGTAATGGCCGTCTGAAGAATTTTTTGTTCGCTCACGTTTACAGCCATCCGGCGATTACCGAGGATAGCCAGCGCTCGGTGCGCTGCCTGGAAGAGCTTTTCGAGTATTACCTGCAGCAGCCGGAGTCCATGCCGGAAACGCACGAGGAGATGGCACGAACGGAGCCGCGTCATGTGGTCGTGTGCGACTATATTGCCGGCATGACCGACCAATTTCTGCTGCGACAGCATCAAGAGCACTTCGGGGGAACCGGCGCTTCGGACGCTTCTATCGGACGGCTGCAGCGGATAGAATGAAGCAGCGTTCCGGAGCCGGTCGATGCGTTTTGTGCGATTCGTTTTGATTTTGTTGATTGCGGTGCTGTGCGTTCTGGCGCCGGGCAGCCGCGCACAGATACCAGGGCTGAGCTCAGCCACCGGCAGTGCGGCGTCTTCGTCGTCGCAACCGCAAATCCCACCCGATCCCCTTGGACGTGAAAACCCGCGAGGGTGTTTGCTTGGATTTATCAAGGCAGCGCAGGAAGAGCGCTACGGGGTCGCGGTGAAGTATTTTCAACCGCTACCGGCCCGGCGGCACGCCTCTCAGGAGGACGAAGAGGAATTGGCCGAGCAGCTCTTGGCGATCTTGAACCAGAAGTTCACGGGCCCGCTGGATTTTGTAAGCCGCGAACCGCAGGGGCGGTTGGACGACGGATTGCCGCCAGACCAGGAGCGCATCGCGGGGACTGACGACAGCTTTCCCATTTTGCTGGTGCGCCTAGAGGACGCAGAGGGGAGGAAACTCTGGTACTTCTCGCGAAGCACTCTGGAGCTGGTGCCGAAGGTGTACGACTCGCTTTCGTTTCCAGAGATGGAAAAGAAGCTGCCAACGTACCTGGTGGAGCACCGATTTTTGGGAGTGCCGTTCTGGCAGTGGCTGGCGATCCTGCTGTTCATCCCGTTGGCGTTTGTTGCGGCGCGACTGCTCACGCTGATTCTGGAATTCGCGACGCGCTCCTGGCGGAAGGCGCGGCGGCTGCCGATGGTGGCGATGGACCCACTAACGAAAATCGGCCCGCTGACGTTCATGTTGGCGTTGCTGATTCATTACGCGTTGGTGGCGTATATCGGGACGTCGCTACTCTATCGCTTCTACTACCGCAGGCTGATCTGGATTTTCCTGGCCATCGCGTTCTATTGGCTGCTGACGCGGGTCACGCGGGCGATTTCGGCGCGAATCGGAGCGAGCTTCTCGAGCCGTGGAATGTATGCGGAGCGATCGATTGTTTCGCTGATCCGGCGATTCGTTGAGGTGAGCATTTTCATTCTGGTCACGCTGATCGTGCTTCACGGGCTGGGATTCAACGTGAGTGCGGCGCTGGCCGGAGTTGGAATCGGCACGTTGGCACTGGGCCTCGGCGCCCAGAAGACCTTCGAAAATATGTTCGGAGGGGTGTCGATTCTGTTCGACAAAGTGATTCTGATCGGCGATGCGTGCAAAGTGAACAATCAGACGGGGGTAGTGGAGGATATCGGGCTGCGTTCGACGCGCCTGCGGACGCCGGAGCGGACATTGCTGTCCATTCCCAATGGAACAATGGCCACGGCGGTGATCGAGAATTTGCGATTTCGAGACAAGTTCCTGTGCCAGCAGGTGATTCGTTTGCGGTATGACCTTTCGCCGGATCACGTTCGGTTTGTACTGGAACAGATTCGGCAACTGCTTCTGGATAATCCGAAGGTAGAGGATTCCACGTCGCGGGTGCGATTTATTCGTTTTGCCGACTACGCACTGGAAGTGGAAATTTTCTGCTACATCCTGGAGAGCGAGTACGGGGCGTACTTAGCGGTGCAAGAAGGGCTGCTGCTTTCGATTATGGATACGCTCGAGAAAGCCGGGATCGTGGTGGCCTTGCCAACGCAGACCACCATCGTGAGCCAGGATGCGTGGGTTGATCCGGAAAAAGCCAAGGCGGCGAAGGTGGCGGTTGAGAAAATGCGGGCTCCCGGAGTGCCGGGAGCGCAGGAGTTTCCACCGAACTCCTGAGATTGGATTGCGAACTCGCCGCTAATTATTGAGCGAAGGT
>Ga0335076_10003105_pt1 | contig 16642 bp, 10 predicted proteins | sample Lox_Sample_25_FD_206717 | JGI IMG/M metagenome (GOLD analysis project Ga0335076, IMG submission 206717) | Soil microbial communities from Loxahatchee National Wildlife Refuge, Florida, United States - Lox_Sample_2.5 | ecosystem: Environmental > Terrestrial > Soil > Wetlands | place: USA... | reverse complement strand
CTTTTCCTTCCGTACTGAACGCCAACCCTGCTTCCACCGCGACATCCCGGAACTTTCCGTTGTGCAGGTTTCTGTAAAGTTTGTTTGGCTGCGTGTCATTTGCCACCAAAAGATCCGGCCAGCCATCCTGGTCGTAATCCAGCATGGCTACTCCCAGACTTTTCGAACTGCTGTCGAAAATTCCGCTGCTCGCCGTTACATCCTCAAAGGTTCCGTCTCCACGGTTGTGATACAGCCAACACGTATCCCCGCGGTAGGCTTCCGGCGTACAGTACGATTTGTTTTTTCCATCCAGGCTACAGAATACGTCGTGTTCCGCGGACCACCGCACGTAATTGCAAACGAACAAATCCAAAAATCCGTCTCGATCGTAGTCGAACCACACCGCGGAGGTGCTCAAGCCCTGTTTCCCCTGCAGCCCGCTGCTTTTCGTCGCATCTACAAACGTGTCTTTGCCCGTGTTTCGAAACAACCGGCTCTGCCCCACGCACGTGATGAAAATGTCCGGAAATCCGTCGTTGTCATAGTCCCCCACCGCCACACCCATCCCGTACAGCTCCACGTCCAGTCCCGCGGCTTTCGTTACATCCGTAAATGTCCCGTTGCGATTGTTGCGATACAGCTTCAGTGTGCTGCGCTGGCGTTTGTGCCCCGTCCAGTCCATGGAGTTCACCAGCAGAATGTCTTGCCAGCCGTCCGCGTCGTAGTCCAGAAAGGCGCAACCCGATCCCAGCGTTTCGGGCAGCAGCTTTCCTCCGTAGGCCCCACTATTGTGTTCGAAGTGAATTCCCGCGGCGCCACTCACATCCACAAATCGAAATCCAGGATCCGCTCCCCCTGCCCAAATCTGACCCGGCGCCACTCCCGCCACCACCCCAGCCCCGATTCCTTTCCAGATAAACTCGCGCCGCTTCACGAAACCCTCATGCCCGTTTTCATGGCAAATTCACCAGACCGTTGCGAATCGCGTATACCACCAGCTCCGCCGTCTTGTGGATCCCCAGCGCATCCATGATGTTCGCCCGGTGCACAGACACGGTATTCACGCTCAAACTCAATTCTGTCGCGATCTCCTTGTTCGACTTGCCGGCCACAATATGTTGCAGAATTTCCAATTCGCGCGGCGTCAGTCCGGTATCGCGCTCGCCCTTCAGGTTTCCCCCTCGCGTGATCTGCGGGTCCAGCACTGTTTTTCCTTCCGCCACTTTCTTGATCGCGCTCACCAGATCCAGATCCATCGCGTTCTTCAATACGTAACCCTTTGCACCCGCTTCCAACGCCTGTCGGATCAAGGTGTCTTCCGAATGCATGCTCAGCATCAGAATCGCCGTTTCTGGCCGCTTCTCCAAAATTCTCCGCGATGCCTCAATTCCGTTCACCTGTGGCAGCGCGCAATCCATCACGATGACGTCCGGCTGCAAGGCTTCCGCCCGTTCCACTGCTTCCAGCCCATCACTGGCTTCGCCAACAACCTCAAACGACGTCTCGTCCTCCAGCATTCGCCGGAATCCCCGCCGCACCAGCGCGTGGTCGTCCACCAGCATCACCCTCAACTTATTCTGCATGCGCCTCCACCCTCGCCCGCGGTATTCGCAACTTGACCAGCGTCCCAGACCCATTCAGAGACACCGTGGCCAGTGACGACACCGTCAGCGCTCCTCCTAACAGTTCCGCGCGTTCCCTCATGGCTACCAGCCCAATTCCCGTTTGCCCTTCCGTAGGCGCCAACCCTTTTCCATGATCCTCTACCTCCAACTCCAGTTGCGCCGGCTGAAACCGCAAACGAATCCACGCTTCTTTGGCCCCTGAATGCCGGCTCACATTATTCAGCGCTTCTTGTAACACTCGGTAGATCTGTACTCCCGCGCTGCTTCCCACGGCGTACGGTTCTCCCGTTTTTTCGTAATGAAGCGCCAGCCCCGTTTGTCTCTCCACCGTCGGAATATACCAATCCAGAGTGCTTTCCAGTCCTTCTTCGTCCAACAGCACCGGATGGAGAGCCTGTGACAAGCTGCGAATATTGTTCAGCGTGTTTTGCGCAATCTCCCGTACTTCCTGTAAGTCCGCATGCACTGGCGAATCCGCGGGAATTTGTTTGTCCGTTCGCTTTAGCAGAGACCCAATGGCTGTCAACACCTGTCCAAACTCGTCATGCAGTTCCCGCGAAATGTGCCGAAGCGTCGATTCTTGCGTCGCAATTAGTTTCTGTGCCAGATCGCTTCGTTGCGAAGAAAGTTCTTCCACGTGCGCGAACAACCGCCGGTTGTTTCGAATCAGGTACAAGCTTGTCAGCACAATCGCCAGCAGAATCGCGGCCAGAAAAAAATACAACTGCCGTTGCACCCGCCCGTAAATCTCCGCAATGCGTCCAGCTGCCAGCTCTTCCGCCTCGTTATTTTGAACCAACAGCCGCGAAACCGCCGAACTCAGCGCCGCTTGCCGCGGCTGCAGCGTGTCGCGAATCTGTTCTCGCGCCAGGTCCTCATCATAGGCTGCTTGCGCGAACATCCGGTCGCTCGCGTCCCAGAATTGGTTTAGCGCCTGAAACAAATAATGCCGCTGCTCGCTCGTCGGTGCCGCTTCCGAGAGCGGCGCCTCCAGCCGCAACGCATCGTCCAGATCCGTATGAATCCGGTCGAACTGCGCGCTCCACGCAATCAGCGGGTACGGTTCGCTGGCGTCCAGCATGTCCCGCATCGCCAGCCCCACCGAGTTCAAATCATTTTGGATGCGCAACAGTTGCAGCGAATCGCGCCGGTTGCGGTCCACCAGTTCGCTTTGCAATTTACGCAATCCGGCGAATTGCATGGTGATGTACGCCGCATACACCAGCACCGCAAGAATGGTCACCGCCAGCCCGAGATACAATCCTCTCGCTGGACCTGGTTGCGTCCCCGCACTCTTCTCCACGTCAGCAAGGATATACCGCCCAGCCAGCCTCGACCAACTCGCGCCGGTTCGCGGACTCCTCGATGCTAGACTTTGTAGCACCAGCGTTCCATGATGCGGCGCTCGATGAAAGCCGCGACCTTATGTGGAACGTTGTTGGCTAATTTGCTGCGTTGACCGTGCGAGCTGTCATCCTGAGGAGCGCCGTTTGCGGCGAAGGATCTCAACTTTTGGGTAACAACTCATGATCTAAAGTGAGGTGTAAGGCGTGGCTTTTTCTCAGGGGGAATCTTGATCGAGGTTGGTCTCATTGGTTTCGGTCTCGGTGGCCGCTGTTTCCACGCGCCTGTTATCCGCGCCGTCGAAGGTCTTCGCCTCGCCGCCATCCTTCAACGCACCGGCGATTCCGCGGCCCAACTCTTTCCCGGCGCCCGCGTTGTTCACGCTCTCGACGATCTTCTCTCCATCGACTCCATCCAACTCATCGCTATCTCCACGCCAAATCAGACTCATTTCCCCCTCGCCAAGCGCTCTCTCGAAGCCGGAAAACACGTCGTTGTCGATAAGCCCTTCACCACGACCGTCGCCGAAGCCGTCAAACTCCTTACCCTGGCCAAGCAAAAGCAGCTTGTCCTCTCCGTCTACCACAACCGCCGCTTCGACGCGGATTTTCAGGCCCTCCGCGAAGCCATAGCTTGTGGCGACCTCGGCCGCATCATCCGTTTCGAATCCACCTACGACCGTTTTCGTCCCACCTCCAAACCGGACGCTTGGCGCGAAAAGCCCGGGCCCGGCAGCGGCGTTCTTTTCGATCTCGCCCCGCACCTTCTCGATCAGGCCTTCATGCTGCTTGGCACACCAAAATCCATTACTGCTGACGTGCGCATTGAGCGCTCCGGTTTCACCACCGACGACGCCTTCGACATTTTCCTGCATTATCCAAACAGTGCCCGCGCGCTCCTTCGTGCCACCATGCTTTCTGCTGCACCGCGTCCTCGCCTGGTCGTCCTCGGCGAGAAGGGAAGCTACCTCAAGCGCGAATTCGATCCCCTGGAACCGAATCTTCGTGCCGGCATCATTCCCACTGGTCCGTCCTGGGTAGTGGAAAAGCCGGAAAATTATGGAGAACTCACGACAGTTGAAAACGGCAACGCCACTACCCGCAAAATCCCATCCACCGGCGACTGGCGCGAATTCTATGCCAACATACGCGGTGCCATTCAGGACAACGCTCCCCTCCTCGTCACACCCCAACAAATCCTGAACGTCATGCAAGCCCTCGAACTCGCGGTCGAAAGCAATTCCAACCGCACCATCGTTCCCTGGCGACAACCAGGTCTCTAGCTCGCGCTACCGACGGAAGGCTTTTTCCTTTAGGTGGCACCGGCACTCCTGCCGGTGTGGTCGCCACATGAGAGTTTTGGTCGGCGCGCCGACATTACCGCAGTTGTTACACATCACCGGTGTTAATACGCCACGCGTAGCAGCGGATTTACCCTGCCGCCTCCCATCTTGACAACAAGTCAGAGTCAGACCGAGGTGCTTGAAAATCACCTGCCGGACTTTGCGCATTTCTATTCGAACATCTGCACCGCAACTTCTTCATTTTGCGCAGCGTTCCCACTCTGGAACAAAAACCCTCATATTCGAATAGCATTTCACTATTGATAAAACTTATCTAGTCAGCGCGCCGACCAAAAATTGACCGCCCAAATCTGCGTGTGAATCATCTAACGAGCCGTAGCGGCAACACTAGCCGTGCGCCAGAACAGGGGAAAAAGGTGTTCTGTGCCGCCCTCTACCTCGCTCTCATCGTATAATTCCACTTCCAGGGAAGGAGCCATATCCATCCATGAACATCGAACTTGCCCCTTCAATTCTCTCCGCCAATTTTGCGCAACTCGCTGCAGACGCCCAGCAGGCCATCGATGGCGGCGGCACCGTCCTTCATCTTGATGTCATGGATGGCCATTTCGTTCCCAACCTCACCATCGGGCCGCCCGTGGTCGCATCGCTCCGCAAACAACTCAACGTGCCTTTCGATTGTCACCTGATGATCGAAAATCCTGACCTTTTCATTCCCGAGTTCGCCGAAGCCGGTGCGAACTGGATCTCGGTTCACCAGGAAGCCTGCATACATCTCGATCGCACACTCCACCTCATCGCATCTCATGGATGCAAACCCGGCGTGGTCCTCAATCCCGCCACTCCCGTTGAGACCCTGACGGAGGTCCTCGATCTCGTTCACCACGTCCTGGTCATGAGCGTCAATCCAGGTTTCGGCGGACAAAAATTCATTCCCAATTCCCTCAACAAAATCGCCGCGCTCGCCCGCATGCGTCACGAACGGAAACTCGATTTCCGCATTGAAGTGGATGGAGGAGTCGATCTGGAAACGGTGGCCGACGTGGTCAAAGCCGGCGCGGAACTACTCGTCGCGGGCAGCGCCGTTTTTTCTCACGGCAACATCCGTGCTAACGCCGCGAAGCTTCTCGAAGCCGCGCGTTCTGCCACCATGACCCGCGCCTGATCTCTGACCTGTAAGAAGGTTTGATTGTCATCCTAGAGCATTTTTCGCGACGAAGGATCTCAGCCTATCCGAAAGCGTGAAACTTTAACCCCTCGCCCTTTTTCGTAGTTTCGCCGCCAACGCTGCCACCTGCGCTCGCGTCTCCTCCAACGTCCCGGAACAATCAATCGCCTCCGTCGCCTGATCCAGCTTCTCCTCCACAGGCAATTGCGCCGCGATTCGCCGTTTCGCCTCGCTCTCGCTCATCCCACGTGCCCGCAGCCGTTCCAGTTGCTGTTCCGGCAAACAGAATGCCACCACTAATCCGTCCAACTTATCAGCGATGCCCGCTTCTACCAGCAGCGCCGCTTCCACAAATCCCGCGTCCCGCACACCATCGCGTTGCCACTCTTCAAACTTTTTCCAGACCACTTCTTCCACGCGCGGATGAATGATGTGATTCAGCTTTTCCAATTTCGCCGGATCGGCGAACACTAACGCGCCCAATTTTCCTCGATCGATCCGTCCAGCGGCGTCCGCTAAGTCCGCTCCAAACTCGCGCAGCACTTCATCGTGCGCCGCTTGCCCTGGCTCCAGAAACTGGTGAGCCACCACGTCAGCTTCCAGCACCGGAAAGCCCATCTCCCGCAGCATCGCCGCCACCGCGCTCTTCCCACTTGCGATCCCGCCGGTCAATCCCATTTTGAGCATGTAGTTTTATTACCTGTTTGCGATTCACAGCTACACTCACTGCCTGGCCACCGCCGCTTTCCCTCGCCTCAACTTCGCGGCTTTCACAGTATTGCTCATCAACATCGTGATCGTCATCGGACCAACGCCTCCGGGCACCGGCGAAATCGCGCCTGCCGTAAACACTGCATCCGGATGCACATCCCCGATTAGCACATTTCCCTTGGTGCGAAACTTTTCCAGACGCGCTGGAAAATTCTCCAGCAGTTTCTCCGCCTCCGCCGCATCGGTCACCCGATTTGTCCCCACATCAATGACCGCGGCCCCCGCACGAATCCAATTCGCCTGCACGTAGCCTGCCCGTCCCATCGCCGCCACCACGATGTCTGCCTGCCGCACAATGTCCGGCAAGTCTCGCGTCTTTGAATGGCAGATTGTCACCGTAGCGTTCGCATGCATCAGCAGCAGCGCCATCGGTTTCCCCACAATATCGCTGCGCCCCAGCACCACCGCGTTTGCACTTTCGATCGGAATTTTATAGCGGCGCAACAGTTGCATGCATCCAGCCGGCGTGCACGCCACCAGCCCGGGCCGGTTGCTCACCAGTCGCCCTAAGCTCACCGGGTGAAACCCGTCTACGTCCTTGGCGGGATCGACCGCCTCCAGCACTCGTTTCGAATCAATATGTGCAGGCAGCGGCAACTGCACCAGGATCCCGTCGACACTGTCATCCTCGTTCAGATCCTTCATCAGCTGCAGCATGTACTCGGTTGACACGCTCGCCACCGGCGTGTGCAGCCAGCTGGCCATCCCCAATTCTTCGCAAGCCGCAATCTTGCTCTTCACGTAGAGCTGCGACGCTGGATTCTCCCCCACCAGCACTGCCGCCAATCCAGGGCGGATGCCCTGCGCAGAAAGTTTTGCAATCTCCGCCTTCAACTCACCGAAAATTTCGTCGCGAATTTTCAGTCCATCCAGGATTTGCGCGCTCATGCGGCAAGCATAACACAGCGTCTTATCCGGCGAATTTGTGGCGGATTTATCCCGCCACCCACTCGGCGGAATCCTGTGTATCTTATTCGGCTGGCTAGACTCTAATCACAGCAAGGAATTTCATCATGGCTCTTTTCGGAGACGATGGGGGTCGCCGCGCCAAAGAGAAAGAAGCTCGTGCCTCCGGACGTCTCCCTCCCGGCCAATCACTCACCCTCAAGTGGCCGGTTTTACACGCTGGTAGCGTCCCGCGCTTTTATCCGGCTCGCTGGGATTTCAGAATCAGTGGCCTTGTGGAACAGCCGGTTCGCTTCTCCTGGGACGAATTTCGCCGCCTCCCCCAAACCGAAGTCACCAGCGATTTCCACTGCGTTACCCGCTGGAGCCGTCTCGACAATCGCTGGAAGGGTGTGCTTTTCACTGACGTTCTTCAGCGGGTCACCCTCCAACCTGGCGCTGAATTTGTTCTCGTCCTCGCCGAAGAAGGCTATACGGCCAATGTCCCGCTGAAAGATCTCCAGCGCTCCAATGTGCTCTTCGCTTTCGAACACGATGGCCAGCCGCTTACCGCCGAGCATGGCGGCCCACTCCGCCTCGTCGTCCCTCACCTCTATGCCTGGAAAAGCGTCAAGTGGGTGCGCGGTTTCGAGCTACTCGATCGCGACCAACTCGGCTTTTGGGAGCGCAACGGCTACCACGCCTATGGCGACCCGTGGAAGGAGCAGCGCTACTCCAGCCTGTAATCGGCAATCAGCTCGTCTTCACTTGCCATTCAACTCTGCTTCCGCGAATTTCCCATATAATGCCGCAATGCAAACTCGTCGCTCCTGCAGTCTACTTGCTGCATTCATTGTCTTCGCCGCGATTCCCCTCGCCGCGCAAAATCCAACTCCCACTCAAATGCCCAATGCCAAACTCTTCGGCGAACTCCCTGGCGATCCTCGCTCGATCAATAATTTCCCAACTGCCGCTGCCGTTTCCCCTGATGGCCGGTTCGCCGTCTTCCTTCACAGCGGCTACGGCTCTTATACTTCCGGTGAAAAACAATCTCTCACGGTCCTCAACCTCGTCGACAATTCCATTCGCGACTTCCCCGACGATCGACTCGCTAAACAAGCCAAGCAAACTTATTTCCTCGGGCTGACCTTCAGCCTCGATGGCAAGCGTCTGTACGCGTCCATGGCATCTCTCACCGATCCACTGGGAAAAGAGAAGGGAAGCACCGCAAACGGAATCGCCATTTACAGTTTTCAGAACGGACAAGTCTCAGCCGAGCGTTTTATTCCTCTCGCGCCGCGCGCCAGCATTCCCCACGGAAAAGTTCGCCGCGCCTTCTTCAATGACGTCACTTACCCGGCGGGCCTTAGCGTCGGCATCAGTGATGGTGTCGAGCGCCTGCTCGTTGCCTGCAACGGTTCCGATGAAGCCCTGCTGCTGAATACGTCCGATGGCAAAATCATCCACCGCTTCGATCTTTCCACTTTCCACCGCATCCCCGGCTCGCTCCCCTACACGGCACTGATGACCTCCGACGGCAAACGCGGCTTCGTCTCTCTCTGGAATGCTTCTACTGTGGCTGAACTCGACCTGCTAAAAGGAGTCGTACTGCGCTTCATTCCCCTGGAAAAACCTGCAGCTCCCCTCGAAGGTGGCTCTCATCCCACCGCATTGCTTTTGTCGCGTGATAATTCCAGGCTCTTCGTTGCCCTCACGAACCGCGACGAGATTGCTGTCCTCGATGTTCATTCCGGCAAGCTGCTCTATTCGCTTTCCACAAAACTTCCGGGCCAGATGTTTGGCGGAAGCGATCCTGAGTCCCTCGCCGTCTCCTCCGACGAAAAAACTCTCTTTTCCGCCAACGCCATCTCCGATTCCGTTGCTGTCTTCGATCTGACTCGCACCAGCGCTGGCGAGCCCATTCGTGCCGGAGGTTTCATCCCCACAGAGTGGTATCCCACCGTCGTTGCCATTGCTGGTAACGATCTTCTCATCGGCACCGCCAAAGGTCGGGGCTCCGGCCCAAATCCCAAGCCTTTACAAACGGGCGCGGGCAGCCGGCCGAGGTACCCCTACGGCCCCGCCATGACCCACGGCTCCCTGGCCCGCATTCCGCTCAACACTCTCCAAGATCATCTCCCCGCCTACACGGAAACCGCCGTGAAAACCAACGCCGCACAAGGGAATGTCGACCGTGTTCCGTTCGCCGGTGGCGAAAACAAAATCCATCACGTCATCTACATCATTAAAGAAAATCGCACCTACGACCAGGTTTTCGGCGACCTGCAAGGCGCCAACGGCGATCCTTCCATCACCATGTATGGTGAAGACATCACCCCCAACCAGCACAAACTTGCTCGCCAGTTCGGGATCCTCGACAATTTCTACGATAGTGGCGACGTCTCCGGCGACGGCCACGTCTGGTCCACTTCCGCTTCCATCTCCGATTATGTCGAGAAGACTTGGCCCATCGCCTATCGCAGTCGCGAGCACACCTACGATTCCGAAGGCCAGTTGCTCGGCGGCGTTTCCGCTAATGATGATCTTCCCGATGCCGGTGAGCCAACCGGTGGTTACCTCTGGAAAAACTTTGCCAAGCACGGGATCACCTACCGCCATTACGGCGAATTCATCAACACTAAGTGGTGCAACGCCAAGTCCGCCGAGGACCTTTCCCGCACCGGTCCGCCGGAAATTGAAGGCATCTCCTGCGAGCGTGCCTTCGTCAAAACCGGCGAGCCTCTACCCAAAAATGTTGGCGATCCTCGCGGGGGCCCCAGTCCTTATCCCTGGCCTATTCCGGTGCTCGGCAAAAATATCGCTTCTCAGGTCGAGCTTCGCGATCACTTCGATCCGAATTATCCCGATTTTAACGTCTTTTACCCTGATCAACTGCGCGCCGACGAGTTCCTCAACGAATTCAATGGATTCATAACTGGCCGCAATTCCGCGAAAGATCAAATGCCACAGTTTATTCTTTTGCGTCTCGGAAATGATCACACTGCCGGAGGCCGGATGGGCAGCCCCCGTCCCGCCGCTTCTGTAGCGGACAACGATCTCGCCGTTGGTCGCGTTGTTGACGCTGTCTCCCACAGCCCGTATTGGGACGACACCGCCATTCTGATTCTCGAAGACGACGCGCAGGACGGGCCCGACCACGTCGATTCGCATCGCAGCATTGCTTTGGTCGTCAGCAAATATGCACCGCTGCCCCATCCTGATCCCTTCGTCGATCACACCTTCTACACCACCATCAATATGATCCGCACGCTCGAAGCTTTGCTCGGTGCTCCTCCCATGAACGCCAATGACTCTCGCGCCGCGGTCATGGCGCCACTTTTCAGCGGCCCCGGAACGCAACCGGCATACTCCGCCGACTACCGCAATCGCGACAACCGCTTAATCTACGAAGCCAACGCGAGAGAATCGAAGCAAACCAAAAATCTGGATTTCAGCCACGCGGACGCCGCCGACCACGTCGTCCTCAACCAATTCCTTTGGCAGGACCGCATGGGCGACAAACCAATGCCTGCGCCTCAACACAACGTTTTCCCGCAAAACTGACGATGAGCCGAACACAGAACCGCCGCATCGCTCTAAATAAAATTGTCTGTTCCTGATTGTCGCGCTATCACTTCTCGCCCACTGAAAACGCTTGCGATCGCTTTGTCACCGCTTCGCCTGCCTCATTCACAACTTCGATATCCAACACGTACGCTTTGGCAGGCAATTCGCCCAACGACATCCCCACAACCACGGGAATCCTCAGATTATTCTCCGCAGCTTCGGCTTCAGAAGTGCCCCACACAGCTTTTGCCGCACCTTCGGCAGCTTCCACCGTGCGCCAGCGATCCATCACCACAACATCGCCTGTCTTTGCGTTCATCAGTTTCATTCGAAATCGGGAGCTTCCATCATGCTTTCCACCCGGTCCATAAATCTCGAAAAAACTCACGACCGTATCATTTTCAAGGAATCGCATGTCGCCAGCCGGCGTGAACACTACTCCATTCTCCTTCAACGGCACATACTTCGGCGCCCTTGCCGCCGCCGCTGCCCCTTCTGGCTCTCGTTCGAAGCGATTGCAAAGCAGCACATCGCTCATACCCAGCTCGCGCGTTGGCCGGTCCACCCGCACCGGCACTCTCGCTGTACCAAACTTCTCTCCATCGCTCACTACCACCTGCAATTCGTACTTTCCTGGCGCCAGCTCCATCTGCGTTTCGTAGCGGTCGGGTATTCCGGCGATTTCCCACTTTGCCAAAAATGCTCGCTCCGGCGGCAGTGGTCCGCGATAAAAATTCCAGGGAGCAGTACTGGCCAGATCGCTGAACCTTCCTACCACATTCCCGTCACGATCGCGCACCATCCCCAGAATCGCAACGATCGCGTACAGGTTCACTCGGGCCCACCGCCGCTTCACCGCGCTTGCGGGAAACTCCACCGCAATTTCCACTCGCCCTTTGTTCGAATGGCCAACCCGCAACGACCCTTCCTGCAGAAAAACCGGGAACGAACCCGCTGCTCCCGTTTCCGCAAAATCTTCCAAAAGCTTTCCAATTTTCATTCCGGCGATCGGATCCGACCCGGCATGCCGCACATTGCAGTACTCATCGCGCGAATAGACCGTCGCATGCCGCCGTTTCACGCGCACCTGAATTCGGTGACACGATCCTCGCGAGGTTGCCGGCGGCGTGTAGGAAACCAGATAAGTCGTCAAGGGCGTCAGCCTGACCCCATCCTCTTGCGGCCACAGGTCCGGACTCGACCACGTGCCTCTCGGCGTATATGACGCCTCGACGTGGTGGGAGATGTTGTCCCTCGCATCGCGAATCCGGGGCAATTCCATGCTCACGTCATTTACATCTTGTTCCACGCCATCTTCGAAAACGTGAAAGTCCTTAACCGCCAGATCCGTGACCTCCTCGTCCCACTCTTCATAGGATCCCGGCGCCGCAATCCGCCCCGTTCGGTCTACAACCACCACCGGCACCACCACCTCCGGAGCCTCCACGCGTATCGCAAACGGGCTCTCCGCCTGGGCATTCCCCGCGGGTACAGCAGCCATACCCACACTGCAAGCCAGCACGGCCAACAGTATGCGTACCCGTGTTGTCCAACCCCAATAACTCATCCAGCCACTCCGGCAAGAGGATTGCAGCGGTCTTTGCGCTCGAATGGTAGATGTGCCTCGCCCTAGATGTGTTTCGCTCAAAAAAAAACGCCCGGGCCGCGAAGCCCGGGCGTCCTGTCTCCACTGAAAAAGGATAACTGACCACTTAAAACTAATAGATGTCGTACTGCTCCCAGTGCAGCGTGGCGTCCGACTGAATGATGATGTGCTTGTGGGCATTCTGCTCGAGCTCATCGATCAGGATCGACTCCCTCGTCTTCAGCGCCTTGGCAATTTCCGGATGCACGCGCAGCGTCAGGTTCGGCCCTTCGTGATCGGCGGTCGCCATCTTCCGCGCCTCCGCCTGAATCTCATAGCACAGTGTCGGGATCGACTTCACCATCCCCGACCCGGTGCAATACGGGCAGGGCTGGCACAACACGCGTTCCAGCGCCTGCTTTGTGCGCTTGCGCGTGATGCACACCAATCCGAATTCGTTGAACGAAAGTGCCTTCGACGGCGCCTTATCCTGTTCCAGCGCCAACTGCAGAGCGCTCAGCACCTTTTCGCGGTTGCGCCGCTCTTCCATGTCGATGAAGTCCACCACGATAATCCCGCCCAGGTCGCGCAGCCGGATTTGCCGCACAATCTCCTTCACCGCTTCCAGGTTAGTCTTGACGATGGTGTCTTCCAGCCTCGTTGAGCCCTTGCCCACGAACTTGCCGGTATTCACGTCAATGGCCACCAGCGCTTCGGTGTGATTGATCACGATGTACCCGCCGGATTTCAGCCACACTTTCGCGCGCAGCGCTTTATCCAACTCGTGCTGAATTCCGAACTCTTCGAAGATCGGCTGTTCTTTCGTGTACAGTTTGACCTTGCTCACCAGTTTCGGTTGGAACCGGCTCACAAACTCAACCACTTTGCCGAACTCTTCTTCGCTGTCGATCCAGATTCCCGTGAAATCGTCGCTCACGTAGTCGCGCAGAATCCGCTCCACCAGGTTCAAATCCCGGTGCAACAACGCGGGCGCCTTACGCTCTTCATTCTTCTGCTTGATTTCGTTCCAGGTTTTTCCCAGGAACTCAATGTCCGTCCGGATTTCGTCGTCGGTCGCTCCGCCCGCCGCGGTCCGCACGATGAATCCGCCGGGATAGCTGCCGCGCGCTTCGCCCACCAGGCGGCGCAACCGCGAACGGTTCTCCGCACTGGCAATTTTCCGCGACACTCCGATGTGATCGATCGTCGGCATGTACACCAGAAAACGTCCGGGCAGCGCCACATGGCTGGTGATTCGCGCGCCCTTCTTGCCTAACGGTTCCTTGGCGATTTGCACCACCACTTCCTGACCGGCTTTCAACATTTCCGAAATCAGTTGTGGCCGCCGCTGCGGTGCGTGGCCATGCCCGCCGCCGAAGTGCCCGCGATGATGCTGGCCGCCACCACCACCCCCGCGCCGGTCAAACCGTCCACGCCCGCGATCTCCTCCGCCGCGCCGGTCAAACCGCCCGCGTCCTCCGCGGTCGCGCCCTCCACGATGTGGCCGCTGGAATCGCGAACGCGGATCACTTCCAACTCTGGCCGAATCGCGCCGCACAAATTCTTCACGCGGGACGCTGGCATCCCGTGGGCTGCGGGTTTCGCCCGGAAGCAAGACCACATCGTCTTGCTCCACCGCTTCATGCACAGGCTGCTCCGGCGATCCCGCGGCGATTTCCGATTCCACGTGTTTCATGGCCTCTTCGTGCGCCAGATCCGCACGTTCGGCTTCGCTCAATCCCGCGTGTGTTGCCTCTTCAGGCTCTTCACGTTCTTCGTGTTCTTCGATCTCGGTCTCGGGTTCCGCCGATAACGGACTTTCGACTTCATGGGCCTCGTCGTGCTCTTCGGCAAGAAGGTCCTCTTCTTCTCCCTCTTCCTCTTCGCCGTCCTGCTCCTCGAAATCCGCTCCGCCGGCCAAAGTATCCGCTTCGGCCCGCGCCTGAATCTCTTCATGCTTGGCTTCCACCAGCCGCGAAGACAGCGCGGTCAGGTCTTCCTCGCTCAATCCCGCGGTGCCGTTCCTCTGCAGTTCGGCATGCGCTTCTTCGTGGCTCTCGTCCAAAGCAGGAGCCGCCGATTCGCTGGACTCCGCGGCAGCGTCTTCACTGCCGGTTTCCGCGCTCGCGCCGGTTTCGCTTTCGTTATCCGCCAGCACCCAGTGCGGCAAACTTCCGGTGAACCGTCGCGGTCCTCCGGTTGTCGGTTGCGCACCAAACGCCGGTCTGCCTAACGGTTGCTCGAAATTGGGTTGCCGTTCTTCCGGCTCGTGCTCGACAGCCGGTTCCACAGGCGCAGCTTGCGGCCGTCCGCGGTATTTCGCTAGCGATTCACCCGGCAGCACGATGTCGTCTTCTCGCGATTCCAGGGGCGTGGATGGCCCCGGCCCGCGATCTCCGGAAGGCCTGCGGTTCTCATACCCTCGCGAATCGCGCTCTCCGCCCTGCGGCGATGCGTATTTCGAAGGAGGCAGGTTGCGTGCGCCTTGGTGACGACGATCACCACCGCCGCCGCTTCCTCCGCGCCTCCGGCCCCAGCGGCCGCGCCGGCCACCTCGTCCTCGATCCCCGCCCCGGTCGCGTCCTTGACCTCCCCGGTCATGTCCTTGCCCGCGATCTCCTCCCGCTCTCGGTGGATAATTCCGAGTAGGGTTGTAGCTTGGCGAAAAATTCTGTGGCGCCGAAGCGTTCGATTCTGGCTGCCGTTCATCCAGTTCCGCGGTTTCCGGCGATTCCACAACACCACCTTCGTGGCTCTCTTCTCCGTGCTCCGCGCCATGCGCGGCAGCTTCGCCCGCATGTTCGCTGGCGTGCTCCTCGTGCCCTTCATCAAGGTGCAAAACCTCTTCGTGAACGTTTGTCGCTGCGGCCAGGGATTCTCCCGGCAACACTTCCAATGTGGGCGCTCCGCCTCGACTGGCAGGCGCTAACCCCACCGGGGCCTCGCCGTGTCCGTGGTCGTAATCTTCCAGATTTTCGAATACGTCGCTGACGTACAGGAAGGCGTCCCCATCCAGGCCGATGTCCACAAATGCAGACTGCATGCCTGGCAGGACTCGAGTTACTTTTCCTTTGTAGATGCTGCCGACGAGCGCAAATTCTTTCTCGCGCTCAATGTAGATCTCGACGAGCTGTCCTTCTTCCAAAATGGCCACCCTGCGCTCGTGCGAGGATGCCGATATAACCAATTCTTTCGACATGAAAACTCCTTGGGATGCACCGCCGCGCGAACCTCACTGTCGGAGGTCCTGGGCAAGGCGCCGTCGCGATGCTGTTCGCGACACGCTGGCCACAGCAATCTGCTTGTTGCGGCATTGCGATCGAAACGAGAGGGAGTGGCCACGCTAAGGCCCTCGTACTTCCTGTACCTCTTGCTTTCGAGGCTGGTCCGTTGCCGGGTCTCTCCCGGGGTAACGGCGGACGTTGCTATCCTCACTCTTAGAAATTCCTTTTTACTGGCGTTCCCGCTTCAAGGGTCCGCCGCTCCGGCGCAGCCTTCCCGACTTCCTGTCCTGCGCTCGGCTTTGGCTCTTGTTCAATTGACGAATCGGCGAAGCCGGACATTCATCACTAGTCCAATCGCCAGAAATACAAACAGCGTGGCCGATCCTCCGTAGCTCATCAAGGGCAATGGAATTCCGGTTACCGGCATTGCCCCAATGACCATGGCCACATTCACCAAAACGTGAAAACCTAGCGCCGCTGCCACGCCCATGACTAGAAACATGCCTGCGCGATCTTTCGCTCGCTGCGCGTTCTGCACCAAGCGCAACAACAACGCCATGTACAGCCCCAAAGCAACCAGCACGCCTTTGAATCCCTGTTCTTCCGCCCACGCCGACATGATGAAATCGGAATACCGGACCGGAATGTACCCCAGCTGATTCTGGCTGCCGTTGCCGAATCCTTTCCCCCAAAAACCGCCCGAGCCCACCGCTATCTTCGATTGCAATACCTGATAGCCAGACCCCTTGGCGTCTTCCTCGGGGTGCATAAACGACGTTACTCTTTCTTTCTGATACGGCTTAAGGAAATGCCACCCCACGGGCAGCATTAAAACCCCTATCATTACGATGACTGCCGCATGTTTCCATTGCAGCCCCGCCAGAAATGCTCCTACGATCAGCATGGGCATCAATACGAGGGCGGTACCCAGGTCGGGCTGCTTCAGAATCAATGCTAATGGTAAGCCTACCAGAAGCCCTGCTTTAATCAAGTCCTGCAGGCTTAATTCGTCCGTACGCACCTCTGCAAAGAAGCGCGCCAACACTATGATTATAATCAATTTGACAAATTCTGACACTTGAAAGAATTCGCCCAGTATGGGAATCCACCGTTTCGCCCCAAAGCGCGTATGGCCCACCGCCAGCACGGCAACCAACGCCACCAGCGCCGCTATGTACAACCACGGAG
>Ga0335076_10003104_pt1 | contig 16642 bp, 14 predicted proteins | sample Lox_Sample_25_FD_206717 | JGI IMG/M metagenome (GOLD analysis project Ga0335076, IMG submission 206717) | Soil microbial communities from Loxahatchee National Wildlife Refuge, Florida, United States - Lox_Sample_2.5 | ecosystem: Environmental > Terrestrial > Soil > Wetlands | place: USA... | reverse complement strand
CGATCCCCCTTGCGCAGGCCCAGCGCCGACAGGCACGCCGCGCGCCGGCGTGCCAGCTCCCGAAGTCGGGAAAAAGCGAGAAAAGACTCCTTCAGGTCAGAGGCGACGAAGCGGAAGCCGGACTCTTCGCCTTCGGGAAGGCGGTCCAGCGCTTCCGCGAGCGTACGGGCATTCATGCAGCGCAGCGGTCTCCCATCTGAATTCCGGAGGGTGGCCTAAGGTAGACCGAGCCGTCCGGCGAGTCAACGCAATCGGAGCCGCTTCGCGGGCTTGCGGGGAGTCCGCTTGACCGTCGGCGGGGCCGCCGCGTAGCCTACGCGCGATGCTCCGGATGCACTACCCGATCCTGCGCACGATGGCCGCGATATGGCTCGGGTTCCTCGGGATGGTCGCGCTCGGTCCCGATCCGCTGCCGATTCCGCTGGCGCCCAGGCACGGGCTGTGGTTCCTGGCCGGCCTGCTGTACATGCAATTCCTCGAGTACGGGATCCACCGCTTCCTGATGCACGGCCGGATCCCCGGCAGCATCCGGCTGGGCCACATCGAGCACCACCGGCTGTTCCACGGTGAGCGGTTCCGGAGCCGCAACGCCGCCGACCTCGCCACCATCCCTGGCCGCTGGTGGATCTTCCCCGTCACCGGCGGCGCGCACTACCTCGTCCTCAGCCTGCTGCTCCCCCCCGGCGCCGCCACGGTCGTCGTCTTTGCCTTGGCGCTCCACTATGCGGCCTTCGAGCTCACACACTGGTTCACCCACGTCGACGCGAGCGCGATCGACCGGACCCTGGGGAGGATTCGCGGCCTGCGCACGTTCTGGGCGCGGGAGATCGAGCACCATCGCGTCCACCACAAGACCCCGGCGCGGGCCTTCAACTTCAGCTATCCCTACCTCGGCGACCTGATCGCCGACGCGAACCCGCGCCCGGCCCGGACCCCCCGCGAATCGCTGCCGTGAGCCCCGCCGCCTCGTCCCTGTCGCACGAGATCGGCCGGCAATACGATCTGTTCCAGACGTCGCTGGAGTCCGTCGGCAAGGAGCGCAAGTTCCTCAACTACGGATACACGGTGTCCCGCGCACAGACCTACGAGGAGCGGCAGGAGCGGCTCTGCCTCGAGGTGTTCGAGGCGGCCGAGATCGGCCCGCGAGACGTGGTGGTGGACGTGGGCTTCGGAAGCGGGGAGCAGGACTTCCTCCTGGCCCGCACGCGGGAGTTCGGGAGCCTCATCGGCTTCAACATCTCCGAGAAGCAGTGCCGCTACGCGAGCCAGCGCGCAGTCGCCGAGAACGTCGCGCACAGGCTTTCCTTCCGGCACGGAGAAGCGGAGGTTCTCGACGGCGTTTCGAGCGGATCGGTCGACCGCATCCTGGCCATCGAGTGCGCCTTCTATTTCGACCGTCCTCGCTTCTACGAGCGCGCCGCCGAAGTGCTGAAGCCCGGCGGCCGGGTCGTCCTCGCCGACATCTCGATGTCCGACCGCGTCGGGTTTCTCGACCGCTGGGGAGAAGGCTACGCGAGGATGGGCACGCGGTCGTCGAACCGGTCCGAATGGGAAGAACACTTCCGGACGAGATCGGTTCGGAGCATCAACGCGTGGACCCGGCCCGGAGCCCAGATGACGGTGTTCGAGATCCTCAGGACCGCGCCGTTCTCGGGATTGAGCCGGGCCGAACGCCGGGAGTGGTTCGAGATGGCGTTCTACAGCCAGCTGATCGCCCTGGGCCTGCTCCTCGACCTCGTCCACTACGACCTGATCGTCCTGGAGAAGAAGGCGGTCGCCTAGGGCGGCGTCTTGTCGATGGCCAAGGGGCGGGCCGGCTCCGACGGCTGCGCCGGGCGCGGTGGCAGGCTGACGCAGACGCTCGTCCCGTGGCCCTGGCCGGCCGACTCCACCCAGACCTGGCCGCCGTGGACCTCGACGATGCGCTTGACGAGCGCGAGGCCGATGCCCGTGCCATCGACGCTCGGGTCGAGGCGCTCGAACAGGCCGAAAACCCGCTGGTGGTGCTTGGGGTCGATGCCGACGCCGTTGTCGCGCACGTAGATGACCGGGCCGCGTGGTCCGGGCCGCGCGCCGACGACGATCCGCGGCTGGGGCTGGGCGCCCATGAACTTGGCCGCGTTGTCGACCAGGTTGCGCACGACCTCCTGCAGCCGCTCGCGGTCACCGTACAGCACCGGCAGCTCGGGCTCCACCTCGAACTCCACCCTCGCCGCGGCGAGCCGCCCGGCCACCGACTGCTGGGCGTCCTCCGCGAGGGCGCGCAGCGGGACGTCCTCCGGCGGGTTCGTGACGCGGCCCACGCGCGACAGGTCGAGCAGCTCGCGCAGCAGGCGGTCCATCACGTCGGCAGCGCGGCGGATGCGCGCGACGTCGTGGCGCGCGCTCTCGGTGCGGCCCTCCGCGAGGTCCTTCTCGAGCAGGCCGAGGAAGCCGCTCACCGTCACGAGCGGGGTCCTGAGGTCGTGGGAGACCGTGTAGGTGAAGCGCTCGAGCTCCTCGTTGCGCCGCTCCATCTCGCCGATCGTGCGCGCGAGCCGGCTCGCCATGTCGTTGAAGGCCTCGGCGACGAGCTGCAGCTCGTCGCCCGAGCGGATGTCGAGCCGCTGGTCGTAGTGGCCGCGCGCGACCTGCTGGACTCCCTGCATCAACGCGCCGAGCGGCCGTGTCAGCCCGGCGCTCAGCACCAGCCCGACGAGCGACACCAGCACGCCGGAGAGCGCGACCAGCTCCACCGCCTCCCACACCGAGCTGCGGAACTGGCGCTCCAGCCGGGCGTGGCTCACGGAATAGATGACGGAGAGCCGATGGCGGCCCCAGTCCTCGAGGTACGGGACCACGATCTCGAGCGGCGCGGCCATGGGCTCGCTCGGCCGGATGTCGGAGGGCTGGACGCGGCGCACCGCCAGCAGCCGCTCGCCGGAGAGGCGGGGCAGCTCGACGTCCGCGTCGGCCGGCGCCGAATCCATGAGCCGCGAGTCGAACAGCAGCCGGCCTTCGACGTCGCACACCTGGATCGCGGCCACGTCCTCCGAGCGCGCCAGCAGGTCGACCACGAGCTGCCGGAACTTGAAGTAGCCCGACTGGAAGTAGTTGTCGAAGCTCTGCGCGACGCCCGGCGTCGCGACGAGCGCGTACTGGTGGGCGGTCGCCTCGAGCCGCGCGCGCGACGCGCGCCGGCTCGCCAGCAGCAGGTAGGCTGCGTTCGCGAGCTGCATCACCACGAACGTAGCGCCGAAGATCACGACCAGACGCGTGCGCAGGCGGCGCAGGCGCGTCACGGCGGGCCGTCCGCCGGGTAGAGGTCGCCCGGCCGGAGCGCGAGGCTCACGGGCGGGTCCCAGCGCACGCGTTTGCGGCTGTAGACGACGGCCTCCGGCTGCACGACCAGCGGCAGGATCGGCCTGAGCTCGCTGAGGCGCGTGAACGCGCGCCGCAGCACGCCGGCGCGCGTCTGCAGGTTGGTGCTCGACTGCGCCTCGCGGGTGATCGCGGCGAGCTCGGCGTCGTAGAAGCCGCTGGCGTTTGTTTGCGCGGCGCTCGGGTTCGCCTGCGCGCCCGACGTGTCGGGCGCGGGAAACAGCACCTCGAAGGTGTCGGCCCCGTCGCCCGACTCGCTCGCCCAGCCGAGCAGATGGATGTCCGAGCCGCCGCGGGCCAGGAGCGCGTAGAGCGCGCTCTTCTCGAGCGCGTTGACCTCGACGTCGATGCCGACCTCGGCGAGCTGGCGGGCCACCTCGTGCATGATCTCCACGTCCCTCACGTAGCGGTTCTTTGGGCCGTCGAGGCGCAGCTTGCGGCCGGGCCGCAGGCCGGCGGCGCGCAGCAGCGCCTTCGCCCGCTCCGGGTCGTAGCGCAGCGGCGGCAGCTCGGGGACGTGGCCGACCGCGCCGCGCGGCAGCAGCTGGTTGGCGGCCGAACCCTTGCCGAAGAGCACCTTCTCGACGATCGCGTGGCGGTCGATCGCGAGGTCGAAGGCTTCGCGCACCCGCGGATCCGCGAAGGGCGGGCGGTCCACGCGCAGGCCGAGGAACAGCACGCGGTGGCCCGCGCCCACGACGAGGTGCAGCGCCGGGTTCTGCTCGAGCCGCGTCCAGGCCTCGGGCGGCACGGAATCCGCGAGGTCGGCTTCTCCCGCCTCGACGCGGCCGAGCCGCGCGGCGTCGTCGGCCACCACCGTGAACTCCGCCCGCGCGAAGGCCCCCGGCGGGCCCCAGTAGTGCGGGTTGCGCGTGAAGCTGAAGCCTGCGCCCGGCGACCAGCGCTCGAGCGTGTAGGGCCCGGTGCCCACGACCGGCACCGGGGTCTTCGCGATCTCGTCGGCCGGCAGCACGAAGCCCCACGCGAGCCGCGCGAGCAGCGTCGGGTCCGGCCGCAGGGCCCGCACCTCGACGCGATGCTCGTCGAGCGCGCGCACGCTCTCGATCGTGCTCAGGTAGCCCAGGTTCGGCCAGCGCAGGCGCGTGCCCGCCTCGAGGCTCGCGGCCACGTCGCGCGCCGTAGCCGCGCGGCCGTCCGAGAAGCGCAGCCCCCGCCGCAGCTCGAGCACGAAGCTGCGGTCGTCCGGGGTCAGCCAGTGCTCGGCCAGCGCTGGGACCACGTTCAATCCGCGGTCGAGCGCGATCGGCGCGCCCAGCACCCAGCGGTTCATCTCGAACGAGTAGCTCTCGTTGGCGGCCGGCGGGTTCGGGAAGAAGCCGGTGACGTCGGCGCGCACCGCCGCGCGCAGCACGCTCGTAGGCTGCGCTGCGCGAGGAGCCGAGCAGCCCGCGGCCAGCACCAGCACGAGGCACGAAGCACCGCGCCCGACGCCGCTCATGCGCAGGGAGCTTACCAGAGCCCGCGCTAGCGCAGCCGCTCCGCCAGGAAGCGCAGGCTCTTCTCGAGCCTCGCCCGCACGAACTCGTAGCCGTGGTCCCCGGGCGCGAGCTCGAAGCGGTGCGCGACGCCGCGCGCCTGGAGCACGCGGTCGAGCTCGCGGTGGCCGTTCGCGAGGCCGTAGCGGTCCTCGCTCCCGCAGTCGAGGTAGAGCGCGGGCGCCGTCTTCGCGTCGAGCGCCTGCGCGAGCGCCAGCGGGTCGTTCGCGCGCCACAGCTCGGCGTCGATCGGGTCGCCGAACACCTGGAAGAAGGCCGCCATCTGCCCGCGCCGCGCGCCCTGCTCGGCGGCCGGTGGCTTATCGAGCAGCATCGCGCTGTGCGTCGCGACCGCGGCAACGAGCGCGGGCTCCTTGAACGCGACGTTGAGCGCGCCGTAGCCGCCCATCGAGATGCCGAGCAGGCCGCGGCCGGCGCGGCTCTTCGCAACCCGGTAGCTGGCTTCGACGTGTGCAACGAGGTCCTGCGTCACCATGTCCAGGTAGCGCCCGCCCTTCGCGTTCACGAAGAAGGAGTTGCCGCCGTCCACCGCGACCACCAGGAACTCAGCCAGCCCTGAGGCGCGCAGCGTCGCGAGGATCGCGGCGAGCCCGCGGCCCTCCCAGAAGCCCGGGCCCTCGAAGAGGCCGTGCAGCGCGTAGACCACGGGGTAGCTGCGGTCCTTGGCTGCGTCGTAGGACGGCGGCAGGTCCACGACGTAGCTCACCTCACGGCCGAGCGCCGCCGAAGTGAAGCGGGCCTGTCGCACCTCCGCGGCGAGCGGCGCCGCGCCGGACGCGAGCACGACCAGCCACGCGAGCGCGCGCCGCATGCCCTGGCTCACTTCGCGTCCAGCACGTGCTCGGAGAACCAGTCCAGGTTCTGCTGGAGCGCGGCCCGGACGGCTTTCGGCTTGTTGAGGCCGTGGCCGAAGCCCTTGAACACGACGAGCTTCGCCTTCACGCCCTGGTCCACGAGCCCCTGGTAGAGCTCGTAAGCGTTCGGCAGCGGCACGCGCCGGTCGCCGTCGCCGTGCTGGATCAGCACCGGCACCTTCGCGCTCTTGATGTAGGTCATGGGCGACGTCTTCCGGTAGATCTCCATGTCGTCCCAGGGCGGCGCGCCCAGGTACTGTCGCGTGAACGGGTGGATGTCGGTGTTCGCGTAGTAGGTGACCCAGTTCGAGATGCCGGCACCCACGGAGACGGCGCGGAAGCGCGCCGCGTCGTGGGTCGCGAGGAACGCCGAGATGTAGCCGCCCTGGCTCCAGCCCATGACGCCGACCTTCGCCGGATCCACGAGGCCCTGCTTCACGAGCGCGTCGACTCCGCTCAGCACGTCCCAGGCGTCGCCCACGCCGAGGTTGCGCACGTTGCGCGAGCGGAACGCCTCGCCGTACCCCGCGCTGCCGCGGTAGTTCGGCTCGAGGATCAGGGCGCCCTTCGCCAGGAACAGCTCGATGGGATAGACGTAACCGCCCCCGACCAGCGAGGGGCGCGAGGTGCCGGTCGGGCCTCCGTGAACGACCACGAGCAAAGGACGCCTGGCCCCGGGCGCGTAGCCCTTGGGCTTCCGCAGCACGCCCTCGATCGACGTGCCGTCGGTGCTGCTCCACGAGACGACCTCGCTCGAGCCGAGCGTCCAGCCCGCGAGCTGCTCGCCGAGCCGGCTGAGCCGCGCCACCGCCCCGCCCGCAGTCGCGGCCAGGCAGGCCTCCGGCAAGGCGCCCGCGTTCGAGCCGACGTAGGCGACGCGCTCGTAGCCGCGGTCGAACGAGAAGCCGAACGCGAGCGGCGTGGTCTCGAGCGGCACCCGCACGACCCCTCGCGTCACGGGATCGAGGCGGAACAGGCCGGCCTCGGTCTTCTGGCTGGCGCCGAACCAGATGCCGCTCGGACCCCAGCCGAGAAGCGCGGGGTCCTCGTCGAAGGCCGCGGTCAGGCTCGCGGGCGTCCCGCCCTCGCGCGGCACCACGGCGATCGCGCCGTTCGTGTAGTAGAAGCGCTCGCGCGCCATCGCGCTCTGGAAGGCGACCTGCTTGCCGTCGGGGGAGAAGCGCGGGTTCGTGTCCGGGCCAGGCTGGGTCACGAGCGCGCGCCGAGTGCCGTCGGAGACCCGGACGATCGAGATGTCGGCGCTGCCCGCGTCCCCCGGGTCGGGGCTCAGAGCGTGCTCGAACACGATCTCGCTCCCGTCGGGCGACCAGTCGAAGCTCGAGACGCTCCACGGTCCCTCGGTGAGCCGGCGCGCCTTCTTGGTGGCGACGTCGATCACGTGCAGGTGCGTCATGCGGTGGTCCTGGCCGACCACCTCGTACTCGCCCAGCAGCTTCTCGCGCTCCTTGAGCGCGTCGCTCTTCGGGTCCTGTGACGTGAACGCGATCGCACCGCCGTCGGGCGACCACGCGAATGCCGTGACGCCCTCCTCGGCCGAGGTCAGCGCTTCGGCCTCGCCGCCGCGAGGGTCGATCAGGTAGATCTGGCGCTTGTCGCTGCGGTCCGAGACGAATGCGAGCTGCCGGCCGTCGGGAGCGAACGCCGGCGCGTTCGACGACTTCTTGCCGCTCGTGAGCCGCCGCAGCTCCCGGCTCTTCGCGTCGGCGAGCCAGATCTCGGTCTCGAACGCGTTGTCGTCCCAGTTCGCCTTGCGCACCACGTAGGCGACGAGCGCAGCGTCGGGGGAGAGCGCCACCGCCTGGACGCGCCGCAGCTCGACCAGTTGGTCGATCGTCGGAGCCGCGGAAGCCGCGGCGGGAGCCGCGGCCTGCAGCAGCAGGGCGAGCAGGACGTGCATCGAGACCTCCGGAAAGGCACGCATGCTACCACCGGCATGAGGCCCCGCTCGGCGATGCAGCTCAGCCGTTCGGGGCGCGCAGGTGGCGCTTCGCCTGGGCCAGCACGGCGTCGAAGCTCCGTGGCGTGAGGCGTCCGGTGAAGGTGTTCTGCTGCGAGACGTGGTACGAGCAGAAGAGGCGCACGCCGCCGCCGAGGTCGTGGCTGCGGCCGTGGGCGAACTCGAGCCGCCGCGGCAGCGGCCGGCCCTCCTCGCGTAGCATCGCGAGCAGGCCGTCCATCGCGATCCGGCCCAGAACCAGCACCGCGCGCAGCTCGACGAGCAACGTCCACTCGCGCGCGAGGTACTCGCGGCAGCGCGCGATCTCGATGGGTGTGGGCTTGTTGGCCGGCGGAGCGCAGCGGGCGACGGGTGCGATGTAGCAGTCGCGCAGCGTGAGGCCGTCGCCCCGCCCCGTCGAGTGCGGCTGGCTCGCGAAGCCGGCGCGGTGGAGCGCCGCGAACAGGAAGTCGCCGGAGCGGTCGCCGGTGAAGACGCGGCCGGTGCGGTTGCCGCCGTGGGCGGCCGGCGCGAGGCCGACCACGAGCAGCCGCGCCCGCGGGTCGCCGAAGCCGGGTACCGGCCGGCCCCAGTACTCCTGGTCGCGGAAGCGCTTGACGCGCTCGCGGGCGACCTTGCGGCACCAGGCGCGCAGGCGCGGGCAGCGCTCGCACGCCACGACCTCGCGGCTCACGCGGGCGAGGCTGTCGCGCATGCGAAGGGAAGACGGGGCCTCGGCTACTCGCCGCGGGCCCGCTTCAGCAGCTCCGGCGCGCGGTCGCCGAAGTACTTGACGACGAGCCGGCTCCAGGTGGGCGTGCGCCGCAGGTTGTTGACGTACTGGTCAAGGGCCTGCTTCAGCCGCGGGGCGTCCTTGCGCAGGCCGAAGGCCAGGCTGCCGGGCGGTCCCACGAAGCCGCCGATCTGGATGCTGCCGTCGCCCTGCTGGTAGAGGAGGGCGTCTTCGATGCCGCTGATCGTCGCGGTGATGCGGCCCGAGCGCAGCGCGTCGGGCACACCGCCCGACGGGACCCCGCTGTCGAACTCGACCCCGGCCGCCTGCAGCGCCTCCGCCATGCTCGAGCCCCTGACGGTGCCAACCTTCTCCTGTCGCAGCTCGTCGATCGTCGCGAGGACGCGCGTCGGCTTGCGTGAGACGAGCACGAGCCGCGTCGGCATCACCTCGGCCGCGAAGGCGATCTTCTGCGCGCGGGCGGAGGTCTCGGTCACGCCGCCCGCGAGCACGTCGCCGCGCCCCTCGACGAGCCACGGCACGAGCGCCGACCAGCTCGGCGCCTCGACCACCGTCACGCTGAGCCCGTTGAGGCGCGCGAAGCCGTCGAGTATCTCGCGGTCGAGGCCCGACGCGCCGGCGCCCTTGAGCCTGAAGAAGGCCGGTGAGCCATCCACGACCAGGACCTGCAGCGCGCCGCTCTTGCGGAGCTCGAGCTCGGATGCGGAGGCCGCTGCCGCCAGCAGCCCGAGCGCGGCACCCAGCCAGCGCGCCACGCTCTAGCCCTCGGTGCCGGTCTTCTTCTTGCCGGGCTTGGCCTCGGCCTTCGCTGGCGCGGGCGCCGCCGCGCTCTTGGCGGCGAGGCTGGCCTTGAGCGCCTCCATGAGGTCGATGATCTGCGCGGTCTTGGGGGCCTCGGCGGCGGTGACGACTTCCTGGCCCTCGACCTTGCGCTGGATCGCCTCCTGGTAGCGCTTCTTGACCTCGTCCTCGTAGTTCTCGGGCTTGAACTCGTCGTTCGCGATCTGCTCGATGAGCTGGGTCGCGAGCTTGAGCTCGGGCTCCTTGACCTCGGCGTCGTCGATCGGCACCTCGGAAAGCGGCCGCACCTCGTCCTTGTAGAGCAGCTGCTGCATCACGAGGCCCTTGTCGACCGGCCGGATCAGCACCAGGTACTGCTTGCCGCGCGCGGCCCACTTCGCGAGCGCGGCGCGGCCGGTCAGCTTCATCGCCTCGTTGATGAGCTTGTAGGCCTTCTCGCCGCCCTTGTCGGGGCCGAGGTAGTAGGCGCCGTCGAAGTACACCGGGTCCACCTTGCCGGCCGGGACGAACTCGGTGATCTCGATCGCCTTCTGCGCCTCCTCGGCCATCGCCTTGATCTCGTCCTCCGTGAAGGTGACGTACTGGTCCTTCGAGAACTCGTAGCCCTTCACCATCTGATCGCGCTGAACCACCTCGTTGTTGTCTTTCGGGCACACGTACTGCTGCTTCAGGCGCGACTTGCACTTCGCGTGGAGCATGTTGAACGAGACGGCCGAGGCGGACTCGCCGGCCGAGTACATGCGGATCGGGATGGAGACCATCCCGAACGACAGCGTTCCGGTGCCGATCGAGCGGGCAGGCATGACCTGATTCTAAGCCATAGGCTCTCGGCATAAGCCGTCGCCCTGGCGTCAGTGGTTTACGCGAATCTTGAACGTAAGTTCCATGTTCATCACCCGGCCGCCATGGCATGGGGCTTGCTCGTCGTGTCCAGATCTCCAGAGGAGGCTGCTTGAACTTCAACCGACTGCTCCGCCTTGCCGCCGCGACCGCCGGGCTCCTGGCGCTCTCGGCAGGGCTCCGCGCACAGGACGCCGCCACGGGGGTCGTCGCCGGCCGCGTCACCGACGCCGCCGGCTCGCCGCTCGCCGGAGTCAAGGTCCACGCGACGCGCCTCGCGACGGGCGTCGTGCGCGTGGCCACGACCGACGCGAGCGGCGGCCACGTGCTCACGAACCTGGCGCCCGGGGAGTATCGCGTCGTGTTCGAGGCCGCCGGCTTCAGCCCGAGGACGGTCGACCACGTCGTGGTCCAGGTCGGGCGTCGGCTGGCGGTCGACGCCGTGCTCGACGTGCAGGGCCGCTCCGAGACGGTCGAGGTGCGCGAGGCGGGCGTGAGCGTCCCGACCGGCAACGGCCTCGTCGGCGGCGTCGTGAGCCAGGGCGTCGTCGAGAACCTGCCGCTCAACGGGCGCAACTTCCTCGAGCTCGCGTTCCTGCTGCCGGGCAACGCGCCCGCGCCGAACTTCGACCCGACCAAGGCCAACGTGGTCGCGATCTCGTCCGCGGGGCAGCTCGGGCGCGGCGGCAACATCACGATCGACGGCCAGGACAACAACGACGACGTGGTGGGCGGTCCGCTCGCCAACCTGCCCGAGGACGCGGTGCAGGAGTTCCAGATCGCCACGAACCGCTTCTCGGCGGAGCAGGGCCGCTCGGCGTCGTCCGCGGTGAACGTCGTCACGCGGAGCGGCACCGACCAGTTCGGGGGCACGCTCAGCTTCTTCCTGCGCGACGACTCGCTCCAGGGCCTGCCGGCCACGTTCGACCGCAGCAGCGGTCCGGCTCCGTCCTTCGACCGCGAGCAGTACTCGGCGACGCTCGGGGGGCCGATCGTGAAGGGCAAGGCCTGGTGGTTCGCCGCGGCCGAGTATCGCAACCAGAACGCCGTCGTCCAGACCGGCGAGCGCGACGTCGCCACGCGCACGATCCGGCGGACGCTCTCGCCCGCGCCGCTCGACGACTTCCTGGGCACGGCGCGCGTCGACCTGCGCGCGACCGACAAGGACACGCTCGGCCTCCGCTACGTGATCCAGGACGAGAGCGACACCGCGGCGAGCACGCTCGACCGCGCGATCGGCTCGGCCTCGCAGCGCCAGGCGAGCGAGAACCGCCACCAGCAGGGCCTCGTGACCTGGACGCGCGTGATGAGCCCGGCGGCGGTGAACACGCTGCGCGCGAGCTACAGCGACTTCCGCAACACGATCGACCCCGTCGATCCCGGCCGCCAGCTCACGTTCCCGAGCATCCAGGACGGCTCGAGCTTCCGGGTGCCGCAGGGCACCACGCAGACGCGCTGGCAGTTCACGGACTCGGTCTCGTGGGTGAAGGGCGCGCACACGCTGCGCTTCGGGGGCGAGTTCTCGCACACCTATGGAGCCTTCGACCTGGGCGTCTTCCGCGACGGCCGCGTCGAGATGATCCAGGACTTCGCCCAGTTCGACCTGAACGGCGACGGCAAGGTCGACGACAACGACCTTCTGTTCGCCGTCACGCTCAGGAGCGGCAAGCCCAACCAGGACCTGGTGCTCGACGACTGCAGCAGCAACTACATCGCCGGCTTCGTGCAGGACGACTGGCGCCTCACGCCGCAGCTCACGCTCAACCTCGGCCTGCGCTACGAGCTCGACACCGACGTCAAGAACATCTCCGGCTATGGCGACATCAACCCGATCGTGAAGCCCTTCCTGCAGGGCGATCGCAACCGCGACTACGACAACTTCGGACCGCGCATCGGCTTCGAGTGGCTGAACCGCAGCGGCACGTTCCAGCTCCACGGCGGCTGGGGGCTCTACTACGACCGCGTCACGCTCGAGATCATGTCGCTCGAGCGCGGGCTCGACGGCCGCTCGCTGCCGATCGAGGTGCGCGCGGGCAACGTCTACTATCTCGACCCCTCGACCGGCGGCGTCGCACCGGGGGCGCCGACCTTCTCGAATCCCTTCACCGGGTTCATCATTCCCGGCGCAGGCGCGTCCGGGATCAACATCATCGACAACACGCTCGAGAACCCGACGGTGCAGCAGCTGAACGTCGGGACGCGCATCCGGCTGCCCGCGGAGTCGGTGCTCCAGCTCGACTACGTGCACAACCGCGGCACGCACTTCATCATCGGGCGCCCGATCGGCACGGTCTACAATCCGGTGGTGGGCGGCCCCGACCAGGTCGTGAACCTCGAGTCGAGCGTCGGCACGCGCTACGACGCGCTGCTCGCGAGCCTCGAGAAGCGCTGGGGCAACGGCCAGCAGCTCAGGGCCTCGTACACGCTGGCGCGCGCGCGCAACTACGTGAACGACGACCAGATCCCTTTCGGCGCCGGGCCAATCGACCCGAACGACCTCCAGAAGGAGTACGGCCCCACGCCGAACGAGCAGCGCCACCGGCTGGTGCTGTCGGGCTCGTTCCTGCTGCCGCTCGAGCTGCGGCTCTCGGGAATCTGGACGCTCGCCTCGGGCGTGCCGATGGACATCCTGATGCCCGATGCCTCGACGCGCGTGCCGACGCTGCCGAGGAACGCTGGCGGCCGCGAGTTCAAGACCGCCGCCGAGCTCAACGCGTACATCACCACACTGAACGCCAGCGGCGGCATCAACGGCGTGCCGCTGCCGCTCGTGGGCGACGACGCGAAGTTCAACGACGGCTTCGACTCGCTCGACCTGCGGCTTTCCCGCCGCTTCGCGGTCACGCGCTCGTTCAGCCTCGAGGCGATCGTGGAGTGCTTCAACGTCTTCAACGTGACGAACATCCTCGGCGTCTCGAAGTCGAACTACTCGGGCTTCTCGAACGTGCTCGTGCGCGACAGCTCGAACCCCGACGACCCCGGCTTCCTGCACTCGTCTTCGTTCGGGCACGCGCTCACGACCGCGGGCGGCGTCTTCGGCTCGGGCGGTCCGCGCGCGTTCCAGCTGGGCGTGAGGGCGCAGTTCTGAGCGCGGCCGGGGCGCCGGGGCTCGAGCGGCGCATCGGCCTGGCCTCCGCCGCCGCGCTGGTCGTGGGTGGCACGGTGGGGGTCGGGATCTTCCTGACCCCCGCCGGGATGGCGCGCGGGCTCGCGTCGCCAGCGCTCGTGTTCCTGGTCTGGGCGTTCATGGGCGGCACCGCTTTTTGCGGCGCGCTGAGCCTCGGCGAGCTGGCGGCGCGCTACCCGGAAGCGGGCGGCAACTACGTCTACCTGCGCGAAGCCTATGGGCCCTGGCTCGCGTTCCTCTACGGCTGGAAGTGCCTGCTCGTGATGGACCCGGGGCTCACCGCGGCGCTCGCGACGGGCCTCGGGGCCTACGCGCAGGCGACGCTGCCCGGAATCGCGCCCAAGCCGACGGCGCTCGCGGCGATCGGTCTCTGCGCCGCCGCCAACCTGCTCGGATTGCGGCTCGCCGGCGCGATCGGGCACGGGCTGGCGCTCGCCAAGATCTTGCTCCTCCTCGGCCTCGTGGTCTGGGGCTTCGCTTCGGGCGCCGGCGAGCTCTCGCACTTCGCGCCCTTCTTCGCGCGGCGGGCGGGGGCCGGGCCGCTCGTGCCGGCATTCGCGGGCGCCCTCGTGATGGCCTTCTTCTCGTTCGGCGGCTGGTGGGAGGCCGCGAAGCTCGCAGGCGAGGTTCGCGACCCCGGCCGGACGCTGCCGCGCGCGCTCGCCCTAGGCGTCGCCGCCGTCACGCTGCTCTACATCGCCGTGAGCGCCGTGTTCCTGTACCTGGTGCCGATCGGCGCGCAGGGCTCGGACGAGACGTTCGCGACGCAGGCCGGCATCGCGCTCTTCGGCGCGAGCGGCGGTCGAGCGCTCTCGGCGCTCGTGGTCGTGTTCGTGAGCTCGGCGCTCTTCGCCTTCATGACGTTCGCGCCGCGTCTCTACTACGCGATGGCGCGCGACGGCGCGGCGCCGCGCTTCGCCGGCTGGACCCACCCGCGCACGGGCACGCCGGTGCTGGCGATCGCGCTCCAGGCCGTGCTCGCCTGGCTGCTCGTCGCGCTCGGCAGCTTCGACACGATCGTGGCCTACTTCGTGTTCGTGACCGTGGCGTTCCTGGCACTCACCGTGGCCGGGCTCTACCGGCTGCCACGGCCGGCTCCAGGGGCGTACCACGTGCCGGGCTGGCCCGTGACCCCGCTCGTTTTCCTGGCGATGCTGCTCGTGATGCTCGCGCTGCTCGGCGCCGCGAACCCGCGCCAGGCGCTCCTGGGCAGCGCGGTGGTGGCCGCCGGCGTTCCCGTCTACCTCATCCTGATTCGCCCGCGCCGCGCCGCGGCGACCCACGCGCGCCTGGAGGAAGCCTGATGGCCTGGATCAAGACGATTCCCTTCGAGGAGGCCGACGAGACGCTGCGCAAGGCGATGGAGCAGCAGCGCTCGCTCTACCCGAAGGAGTACGAGCGGCGGCCCGACGACACCAGCGAGAGCATCGTCTCGAGCCACACCCTGATCCCCGAGGCGCTGCACCACGCCTTCGCGGCGTTCGGCTCGCTCTTGTCGCCCGCGCTGCCGCTCTCGCGCGCGCAGCACGAAATGATCACGACCCACGTGTCGGCGATCAACCGCTGCCACTATTGACTGGACTCTCACGCAGAGTTTCTGCGTGCCGTGACGTTGGACGAGGCGTTCGTGAAGGCGCTGGTCGAAGACTACGAGCACGCGCCGCTCACGACCCAGGACCGCGTGATGCTCGACTACGTCGGCCAGCTCACGCGCGACGCGACGCGCATCACGCCGGCGCACCACGAGCGGCTGCGCGAGGTCGGCTTCGACGACCGCGGCATCCTGCAGATCACGCTGATCGCTTCGTGGTTCAACTACATCAACCGCGTGGCCGACGCGCTCGGCGTCGGCCGCGGCCCGGCCGAGCCCTAGTATCAGGGGGCGCTGCGCCGCGCCCCTCTCGCACGCTCGAGTGATTCGGGCTCCGCTCGCCGCCCGTGGCGGGTCAGCGCCCCTTGAAGTGGCGCTTGGCGAGCGCCACCGCGCCGCGGCACGGGTCCTCGACGTAGGCGACGTCGCCGATCGGACTGGCGATCGCGGTGAGCAGTCCGCGCCGCACCTCGCCGCGCAGCTGGCTGCCGGCGAGCGCCAGCGGCGGCCGTTCGAGCGCCAGCCGGCGGATCGCGGTGTCGACCTGCCGCGCGAGGTCGCGGACGCTCTGCTCGACGAGCGCCTTGGCCGTCGCGTCGCCGTTGGTCGACAGCGAGAGGATCGCGGGCGCGAGGCCGGCGAGGTCGGCGGGCGTCATCCCGGGCGCGTGGACGTACTGGATCAGCGCGTTCGCGTCCGCCAGCGACCAGTGCTTGAGGATGGCGCGCAAGAGCGCCTGCCCGTCGGCGCGCCCGTCCACGGTCTGCGTCGCCACGCGCAGCGCGTCGAGCGACAGCCGGTAGCCGCTGCCCTCGTCCCCCAGCAGGTGGCCCCAGCCTCCGACGCGCACGGTGCGGCCCTGCGGCGAGCGCGCGAGGCACACGGACCCGGCGCCGCTGATGAGCGCGACGCCCCAGCCCTCCGGCGTGCCGGCCGCGACCACCAGCTCCGAGTCGTTCACCACCAGGAAGCGCTCCGCGATCGCCTGCTCCTTGACCCAGGCCGTGAGCTGCGCCTCGTCCTCGGGGCCGTCGATGCCCGCGAGGCCGAAGCAGGCCGTTGCGACGCCGGTCTCGCGCCAGGTGCTGCCCGCAGGCAGCTTGCCGGTGGCGTTGATGAGCGCGCCGTCGATCGCCATCGCGAGCGCCTTGCGCGCGTTCTCGACGCCGACCGCGTGGGGGTTGCTGCCAGGGCCGAAGCCGCGGCCGACGCCCTTGCCCTCGAGGTCGGTCAGGAGCGCCGTCGTCTTCGAGCCCCCGCCCTCGACGGCGAGCAGGAATCGCGGGGTGGATGGGGCGGGCATCGGCCTCTCTGCAGTGGAGCCTCGAATGCTAGCACGCGGCCCTCGCCGCACCCCGGCTAGCGTGTGTTCCGTCTCACAGGCTTCCTCTTCTTGACCCGGCGGGCCAGCGCCTCGCTCGCCTCGCGGGCGGCCTCGACCTCCGCTTCGACGCCCTTCCAGCCCTTGGGCAGGGCCTCGCCTTGCGCCTCGAACAGGAAACGCGAGGGCACGGACGCGGCGCGCTTCCCGTACTTCGCGCGCTCCTGTGCAGCGGACAGGGTCAGCGTCGTCATCGCCCGCGTGATGCCGACGTAGGCGAGCCTGCGCTCCTCCGCGACCCCGGACTCGGCGACGGCGCGCGCGTGCGGCAGCAGGCCCTCCTCCATGCCCACGAGGAACACGTGCTCGAACTCCAGCCCCTTCGCGGCGTGAAGCGTCATGAGCGTGACCGCGTCGCCGCGCGGCTTCGCCTCCTCGCTCGGTTCGTCGCCGCTCGTGAGCGCGAGCTCTTCGAGGAAGCCGTGGAGGCTCGGCTCGGCGGCGCGGCGCACGTGGTTCT
>Ga0335076_10003103_pt1 | contig 16643 bp, 15 predicted proteins | sample Lox_Sample_25_FD_206717 | JGI IMG/M metagenome (GOLD analysis project Ga0335076, IMG submission 206717) | Soil microbial communities from Loxahatchee National Wildlife Refuge, Florida, United States - Lox_Sample_2.5 | ecosystem: Environmental > Terrestrial > Soil > Wetlands | place: USA... | reverse complement strand
GTGAGGGCGATTAAAGGGGATGGACAGTTGGTAGGGGATTCTAATTCGGAGGCGGTGTAGTTCAAGAGGATGTCTGCCGTTAGTGAATGTTCTTTGTGTGTGCGTGGGCGGGGGTTGACTTTCGAGTTTGAGGTCTCTGTGGACAACGTACATTTCTTCGTGGAGGTATTGTACTGCCAATGCTAATTCCCGGAAGGTGCGTTTAACAAGAATGGGTGTCAAAAGTCCACGGTGTCGACTTGCGAAATCGAACAAATCCCCTCCCGGCGAAAATTCCAGTCCAAAAAGACATTTATCAGGGCACTCCTTGTAGGCTAGGAGACGGGTGATACTGGGATGCGATATTCGTTTAAGGATGTCGAGTTCTCGGCGAGCGGCTGAAGTTATACGTTCGACGGGGGCGTCATCGACGGCCTCAAGAAGGACGACTTTGATGGCTATGTATTCGGGAAGAGTGCCGTTCAGAGACCCATCTTCAGCGGTTGCCGTTACCTCAAAGGGTCCGGCGAGAATGACTTTGGAAAAGCTTCCTCGGCCCAGAGATTTCAACTTGACGTATCGAGTAGGATAACGAATCCACTCATCCTCCGGCGTCCGCCAATACTCGAGATCCTACTGTCAACATGGCGTTTACGCGTGGGAAGACGTACGAAAACTTCGTCACCCACGCTGGAAGTCCGACTTCTCGAAGCATGAACTTCCTCCCGTCTTAACCCATCCGATGACGTCGACGTGCGTCCGCTCAAATTAGAGCTCAGACTCCTCTCCCTCCTCTCGAACCCATTGCTGGGAACAAACTCACTCGTAACTCTCTTCTCGGCGGCCGCGGCGCCAGTCCCGAGGCCACTATACTTATTGCGCTGGCGGGTACTCGGCCCGAGGACCAAACTATCGAGGGACGCACTCGAGGGGAACGCCGCTGCACCGAGAACAAGTGGCGAGGGCAAGGGTGTTAGGGCGCTGGAAGGGACGAGGAGCGTTGAGCCGCTCGGCGTCAGGATGGGGGAGGAGGCGTAAGAGTCGTTTGTGAGGGAGGTGAAGGAGCGGGTGCTGGGGACGCGATTGGGGGTTGGTGTGTCGTGCGCCGTTGTTGCTGCTGTCGCTGTTGTGGCGCTGCCGCCATTGTTGGTTGTTGGCTGTGTCGGCGGTTGCTGTTGTCCGGGGAGATTGGTGGTTTGGATGCGGAGCGCGTGGTCGTGGTGGTCCAGGGAATGCGGGCCCTCGTCGCCGTCGCCCATTGGACGCGCGTTGACGGTACGAAGAGAGGTAAGATGGAAAGCTTTTGTGGAGGTGGGTCTGGGAACGACTCACTCGTCAGCGAACATTGTCGATGCGCGGCGGGGATGGTCTTGGATTGTCGGAAAAGACGTCGGGATTGTTCCCTGGAAGCTCGAGCTTTCCCCTTCCCCTTGTTTGGGATTTTAAGTAGCGGCAGGGTTAAAATGTGGTTGGTCCTGTGAGCTGGGGCCAAATGATTGTGTGCGTGGTGCAAGCGCTGCCATTGGCTGCGCTTGTTCACATGAGAGCTGGCTGTGGACACCGTGCGACGGCATCGCAGCGAAGCGCACAAGGCCTACCCCTGATCCTGCAACCCCAAAAACAGCCGTAACCAATACAATGAGGACAAGGCCTGACACCGAGAGGGCAACTGCTTCACCTGGTTCAAAATACATAATAGGGGCCCTGGCGTGATATCCGGGTGCCTGCATCGGGCCGATGAGTCATTTTGCTGCACCGGGAATTTTCCGTCGATCGGAAACTTTTCGACTCCTCGAACAACCCCGTTGATGGCCGACGTCCTCACCGTCGGCGTCCTCGGTAGCTTCTCCTCTTGTTCAATAATATTATTCTGACGCAGCAACAGCGCTTCAGGGAGCATTTTTAGAACATATCAACCATCTCAACACCCTCCGACAGTTAACCTCTCCCCCCTTCAAAGCAATAGAAGTTCGGACAGAAGAAGATCTCAAGCAATGTCATGCCCTGATCATTCCAGGCGGAGAATCAACAACAATGGCCCTCGTCGCAGAAAGAGAAGGCCTCCTCGGCCCGCTCCGTAATTTCGTCCGGAAGTAGATATCTCCCAACAATCACAGATTGACGTGGTGAGTAGACAGCGCCGACCGACCTGGGGCACCTGCGCCGGCCTAATCCTGCTCTCCGAGAAAACCACAAACCCCAAAAAGAACGGTCAAGCCCTTATCGGCGGCCTCCCCATCCGCACAACCCGGAATTACTTTGGCTCCCAAATCGCCTCTTTTGAAACGCATTTATCTATTAAACCCCTTTCAGACCCATTCCCCGCGATATTCATCCGGGCGCCCGTTGTCGAGGAAATCTACCCTCAAACGTCTGTGGTAGATGAATTTGAGGTGTTTAGTACGTTGGAGGTCCATGAGGAGGGACGTGAGCGGAAAGATTTGGTCGTTGCGGTTCGGCAGGGGCCGATTTTGGGGACTGCTTTTCATCCAGAGTTGACTGGGGATAATCGATTGCATGAATGGTGGATTAAGGAGGTTGTTATTCCTGCGTGGGATAGTAAGCAGCTTGCGATTTGATCTGAATGTAAGTTAAGATCCCCTGTGTTTCTTGCGTCGATAGATTCATGAATACCCGCCCCGTAACTAGAATCCAAATTTACTGTATCGAATAATTTTGGAGATCCTCGCATTTCCCCACTTTCGCATGAGCGATCCACCAAACGTCCTCTACGCTACGCTCGCTGGCGCCGCCATTTTTGGAGCAGCTGGCTTCATCGGCGCTGGAACGGTTGCTATCTTCAAAGGCCACTCCAACCAGTTCCGGTATTCTATCCTGACCGCGCTCAACACCGGTGTCTTTGGGGGAATATGGTTTGGTCTGCAACCCCGTCGACCATAGTTTGTTGACAACTAGGAACCCGGGCTTCTCTCCTTTACCTTCCCGAGTACGTTCATGGCAAAAGGATACGGCCGGGAGATAAGATTTTTGCCTCTGCAATTGGGTGTGGCTTGTCTGGGGGCCTGCTCAATATGTTCAACTCGCGTATTCTCATCAAAATTTGATGTTTCCTCACAATTTCTTAGGCGGGCCCAGAATGGCCATACCGGCCACAATCACATTCTCCGCCATAGGCGCATCAGGACAGTTGGTTGTCAATTACCTTGGTCATATCCTCCCGCCCATCGTTGTTGGAAAGCCGTACCGCTACGTAAGGCCTGGTCGATCGAGAGAGGACATCCAACGGGACAAATTGCACGAATACGAAGACAAATATGGCGTATTCGACACCATGGGTATTGTAAAGAAACCAGATCATGAGAAGAGAGTAAAGGTGGTTCAGCGGGAATTGGATAATTTAGATATCAAACTGGCAAAGGTGGAGGCGGAATTGGCAGCGTTGGAAAAAGAAAAGGAGGAAGATGCAAAATTGAAGCAATTGGCGGAGGAGGAACTTGTAGCTCTTGGAAAGCCAGAACAAAAGAAGGAAACTTGATACCCGGGTGATAATGGATGTAAGACGATAGAGAATGTTATGCCACTTCACAGGAACGTATGTTTGGGGGGCACGCAACTGCCTTGTAAGCTATTTTCCCTATGACCAGACAAGAAAAGAACGGAACCGGTAAGACTGCTACAAGAAAATCAGGACAACAAATGAAGATAAGTATGCCACCATCGACAGATCAAGCGAAGAGACGAAAGACAATAAGAATGCTATACTGAAAACACACAAAAACACGACAAAGGCAAATCTTTATTTGATCGTTTCCACTGTCGTGTTGCGACTCAATTCAGTGCCAGGAGACAACTTGCCAATATCCCCCACGACAACACCATTCTCCTTCCTCCAAAACCTCCTCTTCAACGCCTTATAGCCCTCCACAAAAACAATATAAAACACCACACTGGCTGCACAAAGTCCCCATTCCCACGTAATCCCCGTCATCCGAAACACAACATCATTGACCTGCGGAATATAAATCGTCGGAACCAGCGCCAAGACCCCTCCGACGACAGAAATGAAAAGTGGTTTATTGGCAAGGAGGTCCATCCGGAAAATGGATTGACGGGCATGTTTCATTTCAAATGCGTGGAGGAGGATGAGGATTGTGAGGGAGGCGAAGACGGCAGCGCGGGCGCGGTAGACAGTTTCGCAGGAGGCGTTCATACCGTGATTGCACTCCGTACCGAGATCGCCGTTACCGAAGATGTAGACGACGATGACGAAGCAGAGGAGTGGGGCCGCGCCCATGATGATCCCGTAGACGATGATGTCCGCGGCAAATTCCTTGTTGAATACGCCGGATATCACGTTGTGCGGAGGGCGGTGCATTATATCTCCTGCAGCGGGCTCCAAGCCGAGTCTAAATTAGTGGCATCTTACAAAGAGACGTACGCAAAAGCAGGAAATGCGGAGGTGATGAGATTCTCCCAAAGGATTTGGACGGGTGAGAGTGGATAAACGGGTTTCGATGATCCATCCATAAACGCAAGACCCATGACCAAAACAATGACTTCAGCACAATTCGAGGACATGAGATGCAACATGAATTTCACAAGATTGTCAAAAATTCTCCGTCCTTCTTCCACAGCACCCACAATGGTTGCAAAATTGTCGTCAGCAAGGACAATCTCCGCGGCTTGACGAGCAACATCACTTCCATTTAGACCCATGGCGATACCGACATCCGCTGCCTTGAGGGAAGGAGAGTCATTGACGCCGTCGCCGGTCATCGCGGTCAATCGATGACGTCGATGGATAGCTTTGACCATTTTCACCTTTGACGAGGGGGAACAACGAGCGACGACGAGGGGGAGTTGAGAGAGAGAATCAATTTGGGCATCTGACATGCGATCGAATTCTTGTGCTGTTATGACGGATGCGCGAGTGAGAGTAGCAGGGGTGATGATCCCGACTTCCTTTGCGATTGCTGTGGCCGTCGAAATATGGTCTCCGGTCAACATGTGCACCACAATCCCAGCACGTTGACATTCTTTCACGGAAGCAACCGATTCCACGCGGGGAGGATCGTATATCCCGACCAAGCCCAATAAAGTCATTTCCATTTCAACGGCGTCGCGAGCCAAACAGTCGGTTTTCAGGGTTCTGCTGGCAAGCGCGAGGACGCGGAGACCTTCCGAGGCAAATTCATCCATGAGGTGGAGAACATTGTCAATTTCGATAGAAGTGAGGAGTTCGCCTTTACCGTTGAAGGAACAGGCCTCAATAACACGTTCGGGAGCGCCTTTCATGAATGCTCTCTTGATGTCGTGTTCGAGGTCATGATAAATCACGGTCATGCGTTTCAGGGTGGAGTCGAAATGATGTTCTTGAATGTGATGGTAGCGAATTCCATCTTTGAAATTTTCGACGGCTTCTAGGGAGCCGACAGTGGTGGCTTTGGAGAACCCCCATTTCGCAGCAAAGATTTGCAATGCAATCTAAGTCAGATACGTGATTGAGATTTGGTACTTCAGTAGGCTCGCCAGTAGCGTCCCAATTATTGGACTGTTTCGAGATGATAGCACCGTTGCAAAGGGCACCACATCGAACAATATCATCCAAGGAACCAGATTTGTTGTCCAAACAAACCAAATCCAATTCCGAAAGAGTCAAATCGCCACCGTCACATTTCCAAATTCCGCGACCGTCCCATACCTTCCGCACGACCATCTTGCCCATTGTCAATGTTCCCGTTTTATCCGAGCAAATGTCGGTGACGCCGCCGAGCGCCTCTATGGCGTCAAGGCGACGGACAATGGCATTGCGGCGGGCCATGTGGGTGACGCCCTTGGCCATGGTGATGGTGACGACGGCAATAAGGGATTCGGGGATGATGGCGAGGGCAAGGGAGATGGCGTACAATGCGACATCGGGGTTGACCTGAAATTTCGAGATGGCGAACACAACGAGAACGAGGATGACAGCGGTGACAAAGAGAAAGTGGGCGAGTTTCGTAAGCTTAGTTTGAAGTGGTGAAGTATTATAAAGACCAAGGATCTTTTTCAAGATGACGACGAGACGTTGTTTGCGGGATTTACGCGGAGTGTCATTAGGGCGAGACGGCTTTCCCCCGGTAACTGCATCTGCAATTTTCCCGATTTCAGATTTCATGCCCGTAGCATAGACAATTCCCCTTGCACGACCCTTTGTTACGATAGTCCCGGAATACGCGAGATTGTAACAATCGCCAAGCGGGGCATCGTCGCCGTCCGCGGGGGTGAGAATATCAGTTGCCTTGAGGATGGGGAGGGATTCGCCAGTCAAGAGGGATTCATCAATTTCAAGATTGGAGGTATGGAAAAGACGGAGATCAGCAGGGACAACTTGTCCGGTTCGAAGTTCAACAATGTCGCCGATGACAATGTCCGAGGTTGGAATGGAAAGGACGTTGGCGTCGCCGAGATGACGACGGATGACGGTTGCTGTGGGGGAAGAGAGTTTGCGAAGGGATTCCATCGTACGTTCGGCACGAAATTCTTGATAAAAGCCAATTCCAACGTTTGCAGCGACAATTGCTAACCCACCAATCAGCAAGAGCCCAAAGATAGTGATGGATTGAGGAAGGCCCGATACCAGCAATGACGCCGCCTTCAGCGAAATCTTGAGTGGCAAAAGCAATTGCAAGCGCTCCGAGGAGGATGACAGTCATGGCATTGGAGACTTGCCTCCAGAGCACGGCCCAGACGGTAACCTTGCCCTGTCCCTTCAAAAGATTTTTCCCATACAAACGCAGACGAGCCTGGACAATTGACTCGTCGAGGCCGCAGCTCAAGGAGGAATGCAAATCGCAAGCCAGGTCGGTGGCATCTCGGTCAAAGGGTCTCTTTTCAAGCTCAACGACGACTCCAACATCTCCACCGGCCACCCCCAGATCTCGCTGCTGTCGGGGACGGTCGGTGGAATGTCGTATAGGCGGCTCATCGTCGTCCTCTGGGAGCTCCTGAGGAGCAAGCTGAGGGTTTGCGCAGCTTTCGTGCTTCTCATTTGCGGTAGACGCAGCCGATGAAGCAGTGTCCTGATCTTGGTGGCTTTCTTTCATTCAAGGGGGGTTCAAAGACACACAGATGGGGGGGGCGAAAAGGAGAAAAAAAAAAAGAGGAAAAGAGGGAGGGGTCACGCGGGTGAATATATATAATAAAAGTGGACTCCGCAGGAGTTAAGGGGGGGGTGGTTGGATGACGATCCCCAAGGCAGTAGAAAATGTAAATAGTAACTTTAACTCAGCATGCAGGTCGTTCCGTAGGACTCGCCACCGCGCTCAGCCCGCTGCCACAACGTGCAATGTTTTACTTATCTGATAACCTTGGCGCCCGTCTGCCGTCCGGCCCGACCGGCCCAATCCTTCACTTCCCCGCATACACAACGCAATATGTTCATCAGTGAATTTAAAATTTGGGATTCCAAACACTAAAGTATAACTTTGCAAGTAGGTCAAATGACTTCTTTTCTGGTCTTGAAATGTTGGGGCAATTGTAATTTGTAACTTTGGACGCCGGTGCGGAAGTACGGAACTAGTTGTTTCATCGTCAAATCATAATCATCCATGCTCCGAAATAAAGTTAGCTTATCAGAAAATGTTGCGTGAATCCCCCCCATGCTCGGAATTATCGCTTAACTATCATCATCCAGAAGCAATGGTAACCTAAAAATTCCCAGAAAGCCTTGGAATGTTATCGGTATCCGATCTGCGTTTCAATTTCCGTCGCTGAATGACGCTTGGACCTTCTCCGCCGGTGTAGAAACGGCCAAAAAGGCGAGAGGTCGCAGAGCATGACACGCTTTTCGACCTGCCGCAGTGGCTTTTACGGAATTTAAGGTTGGCTTAGTTCAATTGAACGGTCTCATTCCTGAATAAGCTATTACGCGTGGCATAATTTAGCACCATGCAGAAGTTGATACTTCGCACCCGGATTTTGTCCCGCTGTGGGTCTGGTACAAAAAGGTCGTGGGTCTGGTGATTCAACGATGACGCAAATTGGCATTTACTTGCCACATGGCGCTTGAGAATTAAGGTTCTCGAAACTTCATCGCTCAATCCCAAAGAAGTCATCACGCATAAAGTTACTATAATCCACTTCCATTAAAAATTATGACGTACAATGAACCAAAACGCCCTCCATCCCATGTATCAACCCGCAAATTCCAGGTATCAAAAATAATTTACTTGGTATATCATGACAAGTGGACCTACGAGGAAAGACGCAGAAGACGTTCTCGAGAGTAAAATTTACCTTGGATTGAACGTATTCCTAGCGTATTCAAGATTGTTCACTGGAGCCTGAAAACGTCATCATCTTTGAACAAGGCGTCTTTCCCTGTGTAAAAAACGATGGCAAAATCATTATGGAAGAAAATAACGAGGTCTGCAACCCAATCCTGCCGAATATCTGACTAACGTGAAAAGATAACTGTAGCTCCCGATGGAAATGGCGATCTATACCTCGCCCTCATCACCAACTCCGTTCTTAAAGACCTCCAACGCCGAAAGATCGAGCCTGTCCACGCCTACTGCGTCGACAACCCCCTCGTCCGCATCTCAGATCCAACCTTCATCCGCTACTCTTTCAGCAGAAACCTTGATATTGCTACAAAGGTTGTGCGTAAATGGCCAGCTGAGGAACCTGTAGGTCTTTATGTCTTGACAGATGGGAAACCCGGTGTGATCAAAAACAGCGAAATCTCCGAAAGGGAATGTGGTCAACGCGTCCCAAATAATGGAGATGGTGGGAACACCGTGCTGAGATTCCGAGCAGCGAATAGTGTCAACCATTATTGTTCATGAGATTTCTCGAAGGTTCTCCCCCGGTGGGCTCCCACGTCACATTGCACGCAAAAAATACCCTTTACAAAATTGACGGCGGGGGAGAAAGATTTACCCAATGGGATTTAGCTTGAACAATTTGTTTTTCCAGTGTTTGACCTTGGTCCACTTGATAAATTGAGATTGTTCGACGTTGATCGGAAGGAAGAGTTGTCGCCGCTTGAGATTGGGGCTGGTTCAAGGAGGATATTCTTATGACGTCGAGGAGGGATGCATTGTTGCAGGGGAAAAGGTGGGTTGAGGCTGCCAGGGGCATTGTTGGAGATAAGGGGAAATTAGTCCTCTTGCCGTTGGGCTTTAACACTGACAGGTTAGGTTTCTTATGCAGGGGAGGAATTGGGATTTGTGAACGGAAAGGAGATCAAAGCTCCGGCTGTTATTGTGGACAAGGCGCATTTCGATACAATGTTAAGTTGCCTGGAGATGGGTTGGAAAAAATACTCGAGACGAATGCCTTCCATAGTGATCAACAAATGCATGTGAAGACCATTAAGTAACCATTAAATTTGAGTGTTTAGACTCTGTTGATAATCTAGTAATTCAATCCCAAGCGAACTAATTCTTTGTCCTTCTCTCCCAATGAAACCAAGCCGGATGAGGAGGCAACGCGACCATACTCTGCCCAAGTCAGTTCAATCCTCCAACGTGGAAAATACCGTATAATCCGGTTTCGGTACATTCTTATCCGCAGTCCACTTTAACTCCCTCACCAAAGTAGAAATAATTGTCCCCAACTGAATTGTGGCAAATTGCTCACCAATACACCGATGTCTCCCCGCCCCAAACGGCAAATAAGGTGAATTCCCCCCTTTACTCACCAATCCAAATCCAAAATCAACTTTCTCATCGGACTCGTCGCACGACTTTCCACGCCAACGTTCCGGCAGAAATTCCTTGGGTTGGTCCCAGTGTTCGGGGTCGATGGCGGAGACGCCGGGGGCACACATGATGTAGTCGCCTTGGGGAAGGACGTAATTTGTCCCTGGGATGGGGAAGGGGGCCATTATTTTGCGGATTAGGGAGTGGAGGGGCGGGTGGAGGCGGAGTACTTCACGGATTACGTCGTTGAGGAGAATTAGGTCTTTGAGATGGTGGTATTCTAGGGGGCCGTCGCCGACGATACGTTTCTGCTCTTCGTATAGGTTCTCACTACTGGTTAGACAGGGTTTTCTTTGGGAGGGACATGTATTCGGGTTTTGCGCCGAGATGGAGCATTGTCCATGCCGATGTAGCCATAGAGGTATGCTGCCCAGCCATCAAGAGAGCGATCATCATGTGCGCTACTTCCGTATCGGTCGTAGGTCGCCCGTCTTTATATTGTTGGTTCATGAGATTCCAGATCATGTCCGGTGGGTGGTCTTCCTCCTTCATCGTGCGGCGCTGGTTGATAATCTCTCGATAAATGCTCGCCATTTTCCTCTGCGCGCAGTCTCTCTTGAAATTGGCCGGCAAAGGAATCTTGGGAAACAAGAAATTCACAGGCGTGAAACTACCGCGTCAATTGCCGCCAAATGAAGAGAGTCATGTACCCGTTATCCAAATCCTTGTATAATTTCGCGAATGATGCGTCAAAGAATTTCCGCACTTCAGGACCCTGTAAGGTCCTCGAGGCCGTGAAAATCGTAATTTGAGGAGATGTAATCATGGCATCAGCCGCTCCCGACATTCGATCCTTTCCAAAATTGGGGCTCGTTTCCAAATATTGCATCACCTCTTCGACGATAAGCGGAACATAACTTCGAAAAGCTTCTGTGGTCATCCCGAATTTGACGAATTTCTTTTGTTGCATGAGCATGTGATTCGGGCAGTCGTAGACAACGCCTGCGCCAAAGACGGGGGTGGTCAGCGAGGTATAGGCTTCTTCAGCAGAGACATGGGCCAGTTTGGCATTCAAGACGATGTCGTTTCCCCTTGGACCGAGGGCGACGTGCATGTTCCGTCCTCCCAAGACAAATGTAAAATAGTCTCCGTACTGAACGTTAGCGGGAATTCGTATAGGAAGGAGACCTTTGCTCTGGCTTTGGTGAAGAACGCGTATGGCTCCATGCCGTAGACAACCATGCTTCCGACCCATGGAAAGAGGTGGAAAATAACAGGAGGCCTGGTGGGGTCTCCAGGCAGCTGTTCCGTAAGATATTTCCTGAAGGGCGAGAAGAGGATACCAGCTGCTTGACGATGAATGAGATCCATGCGACGGCGAGAATTGTCAGAGCGTAGTAGCCGATGGGCTGCTCAGCGAACCATTGTTTCACGACTCCCAACAAACCCGTCGCGTTCTCCATCCTGGACGTGCGTTAGTAATTTATAAAATTTGGCGTCTGGCTGTCTTATGCGCGGACGAGGGAAGGCGATGAGAGGGAAATTGGCCGAGAGACGAAGGCGAGGATGAGGAAGAACGCGCGCGTGTATTGAGCTGCCGAGGAGGAGGGGGCGTGCAAATTTGGTGCGAGTCGGACTGACTGCCAAACTCGGCCACGGGTTGCCGACACGCCCGGCCCGTGCGACTGGGCGGCCACAGTGACCGACACGAAAAAGCGGCGAATTGCGCGCCGCGGGAATGGACAACGACAAGCTATTGCCTTGTCAAGCACACGCACACAAACGAACGGCACCCGCAATGGATCCTACGCTCGCGCCCGGATATGTTCCCCCAAACAACACAAAAGCCAAGACCGCGACAAAGGGACACCACTGGGCAGGCATGCGGAAGACGAACAAGGCGCGCGCGACCGGAACGCATAACTATTGCTCAGAAAAAGATGGCGCTACAAGCAATGGCGACAATTCCGCCGCAACATCGCCCTCGTCGACCCCGTCTGTCCAACGTCTGTCTTCTGCACCAGACTACCTACAGATCGATGGCAGCGCACATACGGTGAATGGAAGGCACCATCCCCGCGTTCCGAGATGGAGAGCTGCAAGATCTGCACTGAGCGATGGCGAAGGAATTGGCGGCCCTGCAGACTTGGAAGAGGTCCCCATCGGTCTAAAAAGACAGGCGCTCCAACTCGAAGACTACGCATTCCCAGATGACCGATTACGGAAGGTCATGGATGGTGCGCCTCGCGTTCCAGATCGTAAATTGACTTTGCAGACGACTCCAGAGTCCCGTTGGTCATGGTCGCCTGCGGATCGTATTCACCCATTACCTACCTCCATCTCAGACTCTTCGAAATGGCCGCCGACGCCGTCAACGAAAGCACAAACTTTGAAATCATGGCCGGCTTCTTTTCCCCTGTCTCAGACTCCTATCTCAAACCCGGGCTCGCCGCCGGTCACCATCGTGTCCGAATGTGTGAACTCGCTTGCGAACGCACATCAAATTGGCTCAGCGTCGATGCCTGGGAGGTACTGCAACCGGATTACACACCTACCGCACAAGTTCTAGATCATTTTGAGGAGGAGATTAATGTGAAACGTGGGGGTGTGAAGACTGCGAGTGGGGAAGCGAGAAGGTGCAAGATTATGTTGCTTGCTGGTGGGGATTTGATTACGTCCATGGGGGAGGCTGGGGTTTGGGCAGATGCTGATTTGGAGCATATTCTCGGGTTGTATGGGTGCTTGATTGTCGAGAGGGTGGGATCAGATGTCTGGGGCTTTCTTTTGAGTCATGATATCCTCTACAAGAATCGCAAGAATATCGTTGTCATCAAACAGTTGATCTACAATGATATTAGCTCCACCAGAGTCAGGTACGTTCCTTTCACTACTTTTATTCTCCTCTATTATCTCTATTCATCTTTGATAGACTGTTTGTTCGCCGTGGGATGTCGATAAAATATCTCCTTCCAAACAGCGTTATCAAATATATCGAAATCCATCGACTCTATTTGGTTCCTGAGCCGGTCAAATTGGTTCTGAATTAGAGCGTGCTGTAGCCTTTTTTTGTATGCTTCGTTTTTACTTTATTTTTTAGGCTTTTTGGGAAAATGTGCGGTTAGATCTTCCGATTTTTAAGAAACTTGGTAGAGCCATTAATGTTATTAACTGTCAGATCGGATGCCGATGGATTCGATGTCACGCATGGCCAATTTGACTTGGACTGCTTCACATAACATGCAACGAGACTTCACAATATTTCTGATCGATAACATTCTTTCTATTCAAACTGCCCAATCAAAACGAGAAATCATTTACTCGGATCAACTCCAGAGTGCCGCGCACCACCTATTCCGCGTTGTCAAGATCCCTCAACGCTTTCGGCGGTTTGTAGGTCTTCAAGTGCAGAGACGACAGAACAACCGTAACGGAACTAAAAATGTGAGCTGATATTCGAAACCGAGACTATACCTTAAAGCCATCAACAAAGCGGCCCAGCTGGCGTCTAATCGAACTCCAATAGGGTACAGGACACCAGCAGCAATCGGAACACCAACCATATTGTAGACAATGGCCCTGAAACCATTAGCCACACGTCAGATACGGGAGAGACGTACCAAAAGAAATTGAACTTGATTCTGCGGAAAACGGTGGCGGAAAGATCAAACAGTGTGAGAATTGTGAGCAGATTTGACGAAAGCAAGATAAACTTCGCCGAGCCAAGAGCAACATCACTGCCACTCCCAATCGCAATCCCCAGATCTGACACCGCAAGGGCAGGAGCATCATTAATCCCATCCCCTACCATAGCAACAATGGCCCTCTTGCCCTCTGTCGGCGACGATTCCTGTGCCGCAGAAATGGGCGCCGACCGACGCCACCACCGTCGCGAAACGCGTTTACCAGCCGTCCGTTGGAGCCATTGCACTTTCTCAGCCTTTTGGTGAGGGAGAACGCCTGCGATGACGTTATCCTGGCGAATACCGACTTTTGCTGCGACCGCCGCCGCTGTTGTGGGATTATCGCCTGAGATCATCCAGGTTGCTATTCCTTGTTTGGCAAGTTCTGCAATGACGAGAGAGGATTCTTTGCGGATTGGGTCGGATATGGCAAATTGAGCGATCACTTTGAATGGGGCTTCGGGGGCCTTTTCCGATGTTGTGTGGGTTTGTGATGCCATTAGGACCACGGATTTGCCCTGACACTTCCAGTCGTTGAGGGATTTGGTTGTATTGGGCGGGTAAATAGCGTTATGCTCTTCCATCCAAGCCTCGTTGCCAATGATCGCGGAAATGGATTCATTATTGACCTTCATCTCAGCGTAAACACCCATACCACCCATCTCCTCCATTTCCTCAGTGACCACTTCCATATCGGCAATCGTCGCTTCCTCGCAGTACGTTCGAATCGCAAGCGCAAGGGTATGTGTACTTGCACTTTCCAACGCATTCGCGATAGCAAGGGTCTTCGTTCGATCATCTGTAAAAAACTCGACGTCGGTCACTTTCGGTTCCCCACCCTCCGTCAGTGTGCCCGTCTTATCAAAGACAACACAATCGACCAGCGAGGCTTCCTGAAAAGCTTCTCCCCCACGTTGAACGAGGACACCGAATTTGGCAGCGAGACCCGAGCCGACGTAACAAGCTGTCGGGGCAGCGAGACCGATTCCGCATGGACACGCAACGACAAACACAGCGATGGCGAATTCCAGAGACCAGATTGCCCATCCTCCTTCATCGACGTCAAGGTAACGAGCTGGCAAGGTCCCTGAAATGCCTAGTGATAACCATATCACCCACGTTAAGATGGCGAGAAGCACAATAACAGGAACAAAATAGCCAGTCAACTTATCCGCAAACCGTTCAATTGGCGCCCGATTCGCTTGCCCCTGTCGTACGATAGTGACAATTTTATCCAGCATGGAAGATCCGCCGATTGCCTCAAGTTTAATTGTCACAACGCCGCCCAGGTTGATTGTCCCGACATACACCGGGTCACCGACGGATTTATGAACGGGGCGGGATTCGCCCGTCAGTGAGGATTCGTCGAATTTACTTGTGCCCAAAAGAATTGTGCCGTCGCCGGGGGGACTTGAGCCATTGGGGACTTTGACGATGTCACCGACTTCAAGGAGATCGGTTGAAATGCGTTCGTCGCCATTTATAGTGTCGAGGATCGCTTCTGTCGGACGGAGGCCGGCGAGCATTGTTACTGCATCAGCCGCCTTATGTTTCGTATATGCTTCCAAATAACGTCCTTTACATTAGTGCTACAGGTTCCAACAAGGGAGATGCATACCAACCAGAATGAACATTGTTAAAAACACCGTGGTATCGAAGAGAGTAGTAGAATACGACGCCTTGTCCACAGGTCCGGTAGCCGCAAGAATCAAAAGGACAATACTGGAGAAGTAAGCGACACTTGTTCCAAGGCTAATGAGTAAATCCATACTCCCAAATCTGACGAAACGTTTCCAGATTGGAACTCGACTGCCTTTCCTCCATAGCGCATGAAGTCCGTGAATTGCCCTGCGATGGAAATGATCCGCAATAAAAAATTGCACCGGCGTAGCGAGAAAGAAGAGCGTAACGACATCTCTGGATGCGTTACCCCAGATGGCGGTCTTCCAGTAAATCGCTCCTGGGTTGGAACGCGGGACGAGGGTCATGTAGACTATGCCGATGATGAAGGTTGGGATGGCGAGGATGACAGCGGCAATGATTCGCCAGAGGATATGTCGTTGTTCACGGATCTGGAGAAGACGTGAACGTTCTTCGAGGGTGATTCGTTTTTCCAGGGAGGGTTTGAGGCGCTCGGTGCGGATGCCGTCGAAGATTGCGCGGAGGGTTACGTCGGGTGGGGAGGGTCTGTAGCGGACCACGACGACCGGATCTTTTAGTGTGATGGGCGTAAAGTCGATGATTCCAGGGACGTTTTGCAGTCTTTGGATGACTTCGCTGGGGCATTCACTACGGGTTAGTCTTGAGGTTGTAGAGGGGGACATACTCGCAAAACATCCCGTCTACACGAATGCGGACAACTCGAACGTCGTTGTCTCGATTTTCGGACGGCGGGCGTAAAGGTGCGATTTCTCCCAGGTCGCAAGTGAACCCCATTGTTTCGACCGCCTCTTTTACCTTCACTGCATCATCCCTATTACTGAGAATGACGGTGCCGCTATTTGCCATGAGATTGATGTTGACGTTTTTGATATAATCTTCTTCTTGGAGACCATTGGTGATCGCATTACTACAACTGGCGCACGACATTCCACCGATATGAAACTCGAGTCGAAATTCGGTGGGATAAGAAGCCTGCGAGTACGGACGACGACGTGACATGGGACGACTCGAAACGACTTCGGCGCCATATCCAATCTCCTCAATCAACTTGGCGACTTGTTCCGGAGACATGCGATTGGCGTCATGAATGACTTTCGCGGAGTTACCGAGCACGTCAATGTCAGAAGACAGGACACCTTCCGATCGACGTGCCTTGAGGCCCTCATTAATAGCATTGGCACAAGATGCACATGTCATCCCCTGCACAACGAGTTCAGTCACGACCTCATGCGGCGAAAGACTTCGTAACTCCAGTTCATCGGAAGTATCATTCGTGGATGCATCGACCGTCTTCTCCGACTCCGACGCCTTGGACCTCAGAGACCAAAAAGAACCCGTCGGAATAAACCGGCTTTTCTCCTGCTTGGCCAGATGTTCCGATTGACAAGACTTACATATTTCGCGATGCAAGCGTTTGCGCTTCCGTGACGTCAGAGGATTTGTGAACCACCGTAGTGACGAAGGGGAGTGTGCGGCGGCACCGCCGATTTTGGGCGAGTTATCGTCCTCCGGGACTTGGACGTCAAAGCCAACCTTTTGGAGGGCATGCGCGATGGAGGCGGCAGTAACGGAGTGATCGTGACGCACGGTGACCGTGTGGTTGACGAGAGAGATGTGGACGTTTGTCTCTGGGATGCTCAATTCGTCATGGAGAGTCGACTTGACAGTGAAGATG
>Ga0335076_10003101_pt1 | contig 16647 bp, 16 predicted proteins | sample Lox_Sample_25_FD_206717 | JGI IMG/M metagenome (GOLD analysis project Ga0335076, IMG submission 206717) | Soil microbial communities from Loxahatchee National Wildlife Refuge, Florida, United States - Lox_Sample_2.5 | ecosystem: Environmental > Terrestrial > Soil > Wetlands | place: USA... | reverse complement strand
ATGCTCAAGCGAGGCAACCCCAAGCGGATCGAAAGCCTGGCCGATCTGACGCGCAAGGGCGTGCGCATCGTCAACCGCCAGCAGGGCTCGGGCAGCCGGCTCGAATTCGACCAGCTGCTCTCGGGTGCCGGCATCGATACGGGCGCCATCGACGGCTACCTGAACGAGGAATACACGCACCTCGCGGTCGCGGCAACCGTCGCCGGTGGCATGGCCGACGCCGGCTTCGGCGTGAAGGCGGCCGCGGCGCAGTACGAGCTCGAATACCTGCCGCTCCTCACCGAGCGCTATTACCTAGCCTGCCGCGCCGACGCGCTCGACGCGGCCGAGGTGGCGCAGTTCATGGCGATCCTGCGGAGCGGGGAATTCCGCGAGATCCTCGCGGCCTTGCCCGGTTACGGCAATGGCATTACGGGCGAAGTGTTCGGCGTGGACGAAGCGCTGGCGCCCGCCGGCCGAGTCAAGCCCCTTGAGCGCAGCGCCAAGCCTCAGTAAACGAGCGTCACCCAGTCGTCATCCATGCAGCGGCCGATGAACGCGGCCGCCCCCGCCTGCCCCGCAACTTCCGGCAGCAGGCTTTCGGCGGCAACACCGTGGGCCGCCATCGACTGGCTACAGGCGAAGAACTTCGCGCCGTGCTCGAGGGCATGCCCCATGTATTCGCGCACCGAGCGCTCGCGCGCCGGACCCGGATAGAGATCGTCCGCCACGCCTCTGGCGAGCAGCCGCACCGAGCGGCTGGTGAAGTAGATTTCGACCTCCACGTCCATCGCCGCCGCCGCCGCCGCATGAAAGAACGGCACGCTGCATAGATGCGGATGATCCGGATCGGCGGCCCACAGCAGGATCGCGAGGTGCCGTTTCATCATTGCTTCTCCGGGCCGTCGAAATTCTCCAGGCGCATCGCCTCCTCGAATGCCGCCCCGATCGCTGCGCCCGTCACGAGCCCTTGCGCGGCGGCCGCCCAATCGGCCACGCGCAGGCGCACCAGCCATCCCGTGCCATATGGATCCTTGTTGATCAGCGCGGGATTCTTCGCCGCCGCGTCGTTTCCCTCCACAAGCTCTCCCGCGAGCGGCGAGCGCACCGAGACCATGGTCTTCCAAAGCTCGATCAGGCCGACCGAGCCGTTCACCAAGACGCGGGTTCCCGCAGGCTTGGGCCTGAAGGAAACGAACTCCCCCGCCAGCGCCACGCCGAACGAGGTCGCGCCCAGCAGCACCTCGCCGTTGCCGAGCGCTTGCACCCATACGTTGTGCGCCACGTGATAGTGAAGGTCCGGCCGAAACGCGCAGCCGCGCACCACGATCATGCCGCCCCATCCCACGAAAATGGCGGAAGAAAGTGGGAGTCGAACCCACCAAGGAGCGTCTGACGCCCCTTACCGGGTTTGAAGCCCGGCCGCCCCACCGGAGGCGAATTCCTTCCGTAACAGCAAACTGTCGCCGCGCAGGCGGTGCGCTTCGCGCACGCGCCTCGTGTAGCCGATTCGATCGAAGTATTCGAGGATCTGTATCGCGCGCTTGCGGCCCAGGCCGGTGCGGTCGCGAAACGCGGCCGCGCGCACTTCGCCGTCCGCGCGCTCCAGCTCGGCGGCGATCGCCACCAGCTCCGCAATGGCACGCTTCGAATAGAACAGGTCCTTGACCACCTGAAAAATGTCGCCACGTCGCATGAGGCGGTTCAGCAGCGTGCGCACCTGCGCTTCGCCCGCCGCGATCTTGCGCGCGAGGTCCCTGACCCAGAGCGGATCGAAGCCGCCCGCCTCCACGAGCGGTAGCAGACGTTCGGCCAGCTGCTGCTCGGCTGGCGTGAAGCTGACCTTGTGCTGGGGCAGGTGCAGCCAGGGGCCGCTGCGCGCGATGCGCTTTTCCGCGGCCATTTCATCCAGCAGCGCAGCGCAGGCGCCCGGCGCCAGGCGCGGCAGCCACATCCTGCGCGCGCGCGAGGCGTCCGGCCCCAATTCGTCGGCATTGCGCGCGTGGTAAGCAGCGAGCCCCTCCTGCACGCCAAGCTTGATTGCTTCCCACGCCACCGGCGCGAAGCCGAAATCCGCGTCGGCCGTGCGCACGCGGCGCATCGCGTCCGGCGCGACTTCCAGCGTCCCGACATCGAGATTGAGGCTGCGCGCGAATCTTGCGAGATCTACGCCGCCTGGTTTTGCCTCCAGTAGTGCATTGAGAATCGCCTCAGGACCCTGCAATTCGAGCGCAGCGAGCTCCGCGAGGCGCTCCGGCGACCGGCGCCGGCGCGCCGGCCCGTCCGGATCCAGCACGACGCCGCCGCCAATGGTGTGCGCCGCCGACTGATCCCGCAGCACGAAGATGTCGCCGTGGCATGCCGCGTGCGGCTCGTCGAGGACGATCTGCGCAAGCGCCTGACCGCCCGGGAGCACCTCCGCAGCATCGAGCACCGCGACCCGTGCGTGCAGGTGCGCCGCGCCCAGATGCACGTGCACTTGCATCCAGTGGCGGAGCGGGCGCGCCGCATTCGCCAACAGGCGCAGGCGCACGTCCAGGCGCGCGCTAGGCGCATGCAGCCCAGGCGCTACGATCCACTCCCCGCGCTTCACCTCGTCCCTGGCGACGCCCGCGAGGTTGAGCGCGCAGCGATCGCCGCTGCGGCCTTCCTGCGCTGCCCGGTTCTGTGCGTGGATGCTGCGTACGCGCACCTTGCGGCCCGAAGGCGACACCAAGAGCTCGTCCCCTACGCGCACGCGGCCGTCGAACACGGTGCCGGTCACCACGGTGCCCGCGCCCGCGAGGGTAAAGCAGCGGTCGGCCGCGAGCCGGAACATCCCGCCCGGCGTGCGCGCGGGCCGCGCGGACGCCTCGCGCGCAAGATGCCGCAAAAGCGCCTGCACGCCTTCCCCGGATACCGTGGAAACCCTGAACACGGGTGCGTCCGCCAGGGCACGACCTGCCAGCAGCGTTTTCACGGCGACCTCGACCTCCGCAACCCGCTCCGGCGCCACGCGATCGATCTTGGTCAGTGCGACAGCGCCGCGAGCAATACCGAGGATGCCGAGAATCTCCAGGTGCTCGACGGTCTGCGGCATCACGCCGTCGTCCGCCGCCACCACCAGCAGCGCGTAGTCGATGCCGGTCGCACCCGAGAGCATGTGATGGACGAACTTTTCGTGTCCGGGAACATCGATGAATCCCATCACGCTGCCGTCCGCAAGCGCGTGGTACGCATAGCCGAGCTCGATCGAGATCCCGCGCGCCTTCTCCTCCTTCAGCCGATCGGTATCGACGCCGGTCAGCGCCTTCACGAGCGAGGTCTTGCCGTGGTCGATGTGGCCGGCGGTGCCGATCAGCACGACAAGTCCTTCAACTGATCGGCGAATGCCTTTTCATCTTCGGCGTCCAGGCAGCGCAGGTCCAGATGCAGTGCGCCGTCGCGCACGTAGCCGAGCACGGGGACCGGCAGCGAGCGGAATGCGGCTTCCAGCCGCTTCATCCGCGCGCCGCCTTTCAGCAGGGGCCGGATCGCGAAACCGACGCTCGGCAGCCGCTCCACGGGCAGCGAACCGCTGCCGATCTGGCTCATCAGCTCCACGATTTCCACCGGGTACTCCGGCTCTAGGACTGCGCGCAGCCGTCCCACGAGCCGCTCCGCCTGCTTTGACATGTCCGCGTGCGATCGCGTCAGCAGACGCAGCGTCGTGAGGCGCTGCGGCAGGCGATCCGGGTCGCGGTAGAGGCGCAGCACCGCCTCCAGCGCCGCAAGCGTGATCTTGCCGACACGCAGCGCGCGCTTGAGCGGATTCTTCTTGATGCGGCGGATCAGCTCCACCTTGCCGACGAGGATGCCCGCCTGCGGCCCGCCCAGCAGCTTGTCGCCGCTGAAAGTCACGAGATCTGCGCCCGCCGCAATCGAATCCGCCGGCGTCGGTTCCTTCGGCAGGCCAAAGCGCGAAAGGTCGACGAGCGTGCCGCTGCCCAGATCGACCGCAAAGGGCAATTGCTTCGCGTGCGCCGCCTCGGCGATGTCCATTTCGGCGACCGCCTTGGTAAAGCCGGTGACCGCGTAGTTGCTGCAATGGACCTTCATCAGCAGGGCGGTCTTCTTGCCGATCGCGCTCTCGTAGTCCTGCAGGTGGGTGCGGTTGGTGGTGCCGATCTCGACCAGCTTCGCGCCCGCGCGCGCCATGATGTCGGGCATGCGGAAGGCGCCGCCGATCTCGATCAGCTCGCCGCGCGAGACGATTACCTCCTTGCGCTGCGCCAGCGTGTTGAGCAGCAGGAAGACCGCCGCCGCGTTGTTATTCACCACCGTCGCAGCCTCCGCGCCGGTGAGCTCGCACAGCAGACCCTCGACCACGTCGTCGCGGTCGCCGCGCCCGCCGGCCTCGACGTCGTACTCGAGCGCGCAGGGTGCGGTCATGGCGGCAACCGCCGCCTCGACGGCTTCCCTGGGCAGCACGGCACGACCGAGGTTCGTATGCAGCACCGTCCCGGTGAGATTGAACACGCGGCGCAACCGCGGGCGCGCCTGCGCTCGCACACGGTCGCTCACGGCCTCGGCAAGCGGTCTTGTCGCTTTGCCCTGGCGCAGCTCCGCAAGCACCGTACGCACGGCCGACGTCACGGGTTCGTGCCCGTGCGCTTCCAGCAGCAGCCGCACCTCGGGCAGATTCAGCACGCGGTCCACCGAAGGGATTTGCGCGAGCTTGGCGGCCGGCTGGTTCATGCGGCCTGGGCCTCGTCGCCGTGGATCAGCATCAGATTCTGGCCGCTGCGCAGCTTGCCCGTATCGGACATCAGCAGGTCGAGCGCGATGCTGGCGAGGTCGTCCGCGGTCGGCTCCACCTGCGGCCCGTGCTCCATGTAGAAGATCTTCAGGTAGGTGCCGCACTCGTCGCAGGCTTCCGCCTGCGCCGCCTTCGAGCCGCCCTCTACGAAGTGGTAGTGGATGCCCTTGGTCGATTCGCAGCTGCTGCACTGGATGCGCGCCATCTGCCACTCTGTGGAGCAGACCGAGCAGTGCAGGAAGCGCAGGCCGTTCTCCGCGCCGCCCACGCGCACGATGCTGGCGACCGGCCGCGAGCCGCAGGCAGGGCATATCGTGGCCACGTCGATGCGGCCGAACGCCGCGGCACCGAGCACGTCCACCATGTGCGTCCAGTACACCTGCAGCGCAGCGCCGATGAATGGTGCCGCGCCAAGGTCCAGTCCGAGGGTGATCCCCGCGAGCAGCTTGCTCGCCTGCGCTTCGTACAGTTCGTCGCGCTCATGCTCCAGCTTTGCGGCGATGTCGCGCACCTTGCCTTCGGTCAGGGCGGCGATCCTGCGCAGCATCATCCTGAGGTTGTCGCACCAGGCCCGGTCGCGCGCATGGCTTTGCACATTGAGCGGCGGCATGGCGTGCTCTCGACACTGATCGACGTGCTCGGGCCGCGGCAGCATCACCGCCGGGAGGTTCTGCAGCGCCCAATGCTGCGTGTCCGCAATCTTCGCGACGAACTGGAGGTAGTCGCCCATCGGGTGTCCCGGAGCGAGCTCGCGCAGCCGCGCGGCGCGCCCGGCAAACAGCGCGCCCCGCTCGGGCAGCCGCAGAAACGGGATTTCCGAGCTGGAACTCTTCTCGATCTGGCCCGGTTCGAGGGCGCGCTGCACCATCAGGCCGAGACCTCCTTCGCGATGATCGTGTACTTGAACGCGTCGGGATCGAGGCTGTCCAGCCGCCCCTTGCCGGTCTCCGCCTGCGGATACATCAGGAAACCGATCTTCGGCCCCGTCGATCCGGGCAATGAGACATCGTGCGCGCGGTTGTACGCGAGCCAGTTCATTTCCCATGCGCCGAACAGCTTGCGCCGTACGGCGGGCACCAGCGGATCGGCGAGCGTGGTGGGCTGCGGCCTTTCTTCGAGCACGACCTTGCGCACGTCCGCCGGGTCCACCGGAACCCAGCCGAAGCCGGCGAGCCAGACTTCGGCGCGGCAATGCTGCGCGCGCGTGATGTTGGGTGTACCGGCACCCAGGCTGCGGTAGCCGAATTCGCTCTTCGCCACTCGGATGCCGTAGACGTCGCGCGCCGGCAGGCCCACCGACCTGGCCAGGCCGACATAGAGCGCGTTCAGGTCCGCGCACTTGCCCGTGAGGTTGCCCGCTTCCAGCATCGCCTTGATGTCGCCCACGCCGCAGCCGCGCGTCTTGGGATTGCGCTCGGTGTTGTCGACGATCCACTCGTAGATCGCCTTGGCCTTCTCGAGATCGGTGCGCGTCCCGCGGGTGATCTCGCGCGCGGTCCTGGCGACGATGCCATCGGTCGGCTGCAGCTCGGTGGCCGCCGTATAGAAGGCGTGATCGCTGGCGGGCATCGGCTCGGCCTTGACCGCCTTGGTGAGATCCGCCACCCGATCGCGCGTGGAGAAGCGGCTGGTCAGCTCTACGACCGGCGCCTTCTGGCTGTCGGGCCATTCCGCGTACAGCATGGCCGCGCCGTACCTAGGATCGTGGACGAGCCGCATGACTGTCGCATTGCCGTTCCAGGAATTGCCCACCGTGCGCTGCCAGCTTTCGTCCACGGCAGGCACCGGGATCCATGCCCGCGACACGCCCGCCGGTTTGGCCAGCTCGACGCGCGTCAGGATCTCGAAATTGCGCCATTTCTCGGTCTGCGTCGGATTGAATTCCTTGTACTGCGCGAAGGCGAAGCGCGGCAATGCCGCGAGCACGGCGGCAGAGGCAATGAATTCACGTCGTTTCATGACGAAGGATCCCCCTTGGATGGAATTGTTGCTGCTGGACGATGGATTTGTGCGGCACGCGCAACGGGAGAAGCGCGGCGCGTGCCGCGAGGCACGCGCCGCCGGATGGGATGAGATTACCGGGTCATTTCACGGTGCCAGGCAGCGTGATGCTTCTTCGCCCAGGCCTCGGACACGTCGCCGCGAATCATGGCGCGGATGCTGCCTTTGACCCAGATGGCGGCATAGATGTGGACGATGATCGTCATGATCAGCACGGTCGCCGCGAGCGCATGCAGCAGCGACGCCAGCCGGATCAGGCCGATCGGGAACAAATCGCCGAACTGAGCGCGCCAGAACATGGCGCCGGTGACGACCAGGGTGAGCACGCAGACGGCGGACACCCAGAAGACGATCTTCTGCCCCGCGTTATACCGTCCCGCCTCCGGAAGCTTTTCGTCGCGATTGCTGATCACGTCCTGCCACCGGGAGAGCCACTTCTTGTCGTTGGCGTCGAGCTTGTTGTGGCGCCAGAAGCGCACCATGGTGACGAGGAAGAACACGAACATGACCAGGCCGATGTACGGGTGCAGGATGCGCGTCCACGGCCCGCCGCCGAAGAAATTGGTCAGCCAGAACATCGACGGATGGAACACGGCCAGCCCGGAGAGCGCCGCAAGGACGAACGAAATCGCGACGATCCAGTGGTTGCGCCGCTCGCCGTCGGTGTAGCGCTGGATGGTGCGGCTCATGCCTCCTCCTTCTCGCTTTGGTCCTCGACTTCATTCGGGCCGACTTTCACGTAGTGGAAGAAGCCGAGCGCGGCGGTCAGGCCCATGCCCAGCAGCGCGAGCGGCTTGAAGGCGCCTTTCCAGGCGCTCACCATCGTGCTGATCTGCGGGTCCTTCGGCAGGCCGCTGTACTGCTGAGGCTGGTCGCCGTGGCGCAGTACGTACATCACGTGCGTGCCGCCGACGCCCTGCGGGTTGTAGACCGCCGCCTGCGCGTAGCCCCGCTCCTTGAGTTCGCCGACCCGCTTGTCCGCGTACTGCACCATGTCCACCCTGTCGCCGAACGTGATGGCGCCGGTCGGGCAAGTCTTCACGCAGGCCGGTTCCAGGCCGACCGAGACACGGTCGGAGCAGAGCGTGCACTTGTAGGCCTTGTTGTCCTTCTTGGAAATGCGCGGGATGTCGAACGGGCAGCCGGTGATGCAATTGCCGCAGCCGATGCAATTCTCCTGCTTGAAATCGACGATCCCGTTGGAGTACTGCACGATGGCGCCGGGCGCCGGACAGGCCTTCAGGCAGCCCGGATCGGCACAGTGCATGCAGCCATCCTTGCGGATCAGCCAGGAAAGGTTGTTGTCCGGGGTCTCCACCTCCGCAAATCGCATCAGCGTCCAGGTACTGGCGTTGAGGTCCGCGGGGTTGTCGTATACGCCGACGTTGCTGCCGATGTCGCCGCCCAGGTCATTCCATTCCATGCAGGCGACCTGGCAGGCTTTGCAGCCGATGCATTTCGATTCGTCGATGAGCTTCGCCACTTCCGCCGTCGAGCGCATGCTCGGCGACGGCGTGGTAGTGGCCGAGCGCGCCTGGATGTCGAGAGAGGATTGCATGGTCATGGCGTTCTCCTCAGGCCTTCTCGATGTTGACGAGGAACGCCTTGAACTCGGGCGTCTGGGAATTGGCGTCGCCGACGTAGGGCGTCAGCGTATTGGAGAGATAGCCGTTCTTCGCCACCCCGATGAAACCCCAGTGGATCGGAATCCCGACCGTATGTACCTTGGTGCCCCCGCAATCGAGCGCCTTGATGCGCTTGGTGACCACCGCGACCGCAGTGATCTCGCCGCGGTGGGATTTCACCTTGATCCTGCCGCCATGCGCGATGCCTTTCTCCTTCGCCAGCTCTTCACCGATCTCCACGAACTGCGACGGCTGGACCACTGCGTTGCTGCGCGAGTTCTTGGTCCAGAAATGGTGGTGCTCCGTGAGCCGGTAGGTCGTCGCCGCGTAGGGGAAATCCTTCGCGGTGCCGAACGCTTCCATGTCCCCCTTGTAGACGCGCGCCGCCGGATTGCAATTCGCCAGCTTGTTGCTGTTCATCGGATTCGCGGCAAGCGGAGACTCGAAGGGCTCGTAATGTTCGGGGAACGGCCCTTCTGCCATCGCCGGCGCGAACAGTCGCGCCACGCCCTCCGGGTTCATGATGAACGCGCCGACGTTTTCTTCGGGCGCGGCGTTGGGGCGCATATCCGGAATATCCGGCCCCGACCAGGCCTTGCCGTTCCAGGAACTCACGTTGCGCGACGCATCCCATGGTTTTCCGGCCGCATCGGAACTTGCCCGGTTGTAGAGGATGCGACGGTTGGCGGGCCAGGAATAGCCCCAGTTCGGATAGATACCCAGACCCGAGGGGTCGGACAGGTCACGCCGGGCGGTCAGGTTGCCCGCAGGCGACCACGCGCCGCAGTACAGCCAGTTGCCGCAGGAGGTCGAACCGTCGTCCCGCAACTGGCCGAAACCGGCAAGCTGCTGTCCGGCCGGGACCAGTACTTTGGGAGGTTCCTTGGGGTTCTTCGGATCCGGCGGCGCCATCAGGTCCACCAGCGCCTTGCCGGAATACTCCCGCAGCACTTCCTCGGGCGTTGGCTTGGCAGGATTGAAATATGGCCAGCTAAGGTTGACGATCGGCTCCGGAAGCGTCCCGCCCTCCTTCTTGTACAGGTCGCGCAGCTTGGTAAAGAGCCCCGCAACGATTTCCATGTCCACCTTGGCCTCGCCCGGGGGCGATGCCGCCGCGTGATGCCACTGCAGGAGGCGGCTGGAATTCGTGAACGACGCCGTCTCCTCGGCAAAACAGGAGGACGGCAGGCGGAACACCTCGGTCTGCACCTTGGCGCTGTCGACCTGGTTGAATTCGCCGAAATTCTTCCAGAACTCGGCCGTCTCGGTCTTGAGCGGATCGATGATGACCAGGAACTTCAGCTTCTCGAACGCCATGCCCATCTTCCGCTTGTTCGGAATGGCAGCGAGCGGATTGAAGCCCTGGCATATGAAGCCGTTCACCTTGCCCTGGAACATGCGCTCGAAAATTGCCAGCGCATCGTAGGCCGTGTCCTTCTTCGGCAGCCAGTCGTAGGCGAAATCATTCTCTTTCGTCGCCGCCGCGCCGTAGAAGGCCTTCATGAGGCTGGTATGGAACTTGGGAAAGTTCTGCCAGTAGCTCATCTGGTTCGGACGCAATGGCATCAGCGTCTTCGCCTTGAGGTAGCCCTCACGCGTTTCGTCCGCATCGGTCGGCGCGCCCATATAGCCCGGCAGGACCTCGGAATACAGGCACATGTCGGTAATGCCCTGCACATTCGCGTGGCCGCGCAGCGCATTGACGCCGCCGCCAGCGCGCCCCATGTTGCCGAGCAGCAGCTGGATCATCGCCATGGTGCGGATGTTCTGCGAGCCGACCGAATGCTGCGTCCAGCCGAGCGCGTACATGATGGTCATCACCCTGTCCTTGGACGCGGTGGAACCGATCATCTCCGCCACTTTCAGGAATTTTTCCTTGGGCGTGCCCGTCACCTTGGAGACCATCTCCGGCGTGTAGCGCGAGTAGTGCTTCTTCATCAACTGGAAGACGCAGTTCGGATCCTGCATGGTCTCGTCGACCTTGGCGAACCCGTCGGTGCCCATCTGGTAGGACCAGGTCGCCTTGTTGTAGCTGCGCTTTTCCGAGCTGTAGCCTCCGAACAAGCCGTTGTCGAATTTGAAATCGGCGTTGATCAGGAAGGGCGCATTGGTATGCGCCTTGACGTACTCGTGGTTGATCTTGTCGTTGCTCAGCAGGTAGTTGATCACCCCGCCGAGAAAGGCGATGTCGGATCCCACACGTACCGGCGCGTAGTAGTCGGCGATGGCCGCCGAGCGCGTGAAGCGCGGATCGACCACCACCAGCTTCGCCTTCCTGTGCTGCATCGCTTCCGTGACCCACTTGAAACCGCACGGATGCGCTTCGGCGGCATTGCCGCCCATGATGAGAACCAGGTCAGTATTCTTGATGTCGACCCAGTGGTTGGTCATCGCACCTCTGCCAAATGTCGGGCCCAGACTGGACACCGTTGGCGCGTGTCATATTCGGGCCTGGGTGTCGAAGGCGACCATCCCCATGCCGCGCAGCGCCTTGACCGACACGAACCCGGTCTCGTTGCTCGCCGCGCTGCTGATCAGGGCCGCCGTCGTGTTCCAGCGGTTGACCGTGACGCCCTTGTCGTTCTTCAGGACCAGGTTCTTGTCGCGGTCGGCCTTCATGTGCTTGGCAATCCGCGTGAATGCCTCGTCCCAGGAAATCTGCTTCCACTCGCTTGCGCCGGGCTCGCGGACCTCGGGATGCTTGAGCCGGTTCGGGCTGTGCACCATGTCGAGCAGGCCGGCACCCTTGGGGCACAGCGTGCCGCGATTCACCGGGTGGTCGGGGTCACCCTCGATGTGGATGATCGCCGGTTTGTTGTTCTTGGCGTTGTCGCCGCGCGTGTACATGATCACGCCGCAGCTGACGGAACAGTACGGGCAGGTGCTGCGGGTTTCGGTGGTGCGGTCGAGCTTGAAGCTGCGCACCTGCGCCAGCACCTCGGTGGGCGAGAAGCCCATCACGGCGAGGCTGGATGCCCCCAAGCCTCCGGCGCAGACCTTGAAGAACTGCCGGCGATTCATGTCCATCGCGCCCCCTTCTTCTAGTTATGTGCAAACTGGATCGTGATATACGGAAGCGCAGTGCAATGTAAATATGTTCGCGCGAGCATAGGATCGTGTTGGTAGGCTGTCGGGGCTGCACTCAGCACATATGAAGATATCTGCATATACGGACCAGCGGGTCGTGCCCAGCGGCAACCGTTACGACCGCGCCGAATGGGCCGGCGCGTTCGGCGATTTGGGCACGCTGCTGCCGTTCGTGCTCGCCTACATCGCCGTGGTGAAGATCGATCCGATCGGCATCCTGGTTGGTTTCGGGGCGTCGATGATTGCGGTCGGTCTCTACTACAAGACCCCGGTGCCGGTGCAGCCCATGAAGGCGATCGGGGCGGTGGCGGCGACCCAGGCCGCGCAGACTGCGTTCATCACACCCCAGGCCGTAGTAGCGGGCGGTTTCGCCACGGGACTCTTCTGGCTGGTTTTGGGAGCGAGCGGTCTGGCGCAGAAGCTTTCCCGGCTGGTGCCCCGCCCCATCGCCATCGGCATCATCCTCGGCCTGGGGTTCGGGTTCATGCTGGAAGGGGTGAAGATGATGGCCGGCGGCTGGTGGGTGGGCGGCCTTGGTCTCGGTCTCACGCTCCTCCTTCTGCAGAACCGCGTCGTTCCGGCGATGTTCGTCCTGCTCGTCTTCGGCGCCGTGGCGGCGCTGGCCGGCGACCCGGCGCTGGCGCAGGAGCTCACGGGAATTCAGATTTCCTTTCGCCTGCCTTCCTTTGCACTCTGCGACCTTTCCTGGAAGGACCTGGGCATCGGCGTCTTGTTCCTCGCGTTGCCCCAACTCCCTCTGACCTTCGGCAACGCCATCCTCGCCATCAAGGAGGAGAACGACCGCCTGTTCCCGGAGCGGCCAGCCTCCGAACGGACCTTCTCGCTTTCCACCGGACTGATGAACCTGTTCGGCGCATCCATTGGCGGCGTGCCGATGTGTCACGGCGCGGGCGGCATGGCCGGACACACGCGCTTTGGCGCGCGCACCGGCGGCGCCGTCGTGATCCTGGGCGTGATCCTCTGCCTCGTCGGCCTGCTCTTCAGCGATTCCGTGATCACGCTGCTGAAGATATTTCCGCTGCCGGTGCTCGGCGTGGTGCTGTTCCTCACTGGCGCGCAACTGGCGCTCGGCTCCTGCGACTTCAGCAAGCAGAAGGACGAGCGCTTTGCGACGCTGGTGACCGCAGGCTGCGCGGTCTGGAACGTCGGCCTCGGCTTCGTTCTCGGCTGGGCGGTCCTGGCGCTGCTGAAGCGGGGGTGGGTCAAGCTGTGAGAGAGGCCTTCATTCTGGTCGGCGTCCTGTGCAGCTTGGCCGGGATCGCGCAGGCAAAGCCGGTCACCGACGGCGCGGGCAGGCAAGTGTCGATTCCCGTGAAAGTCGAGCGAGTCTACGCGGCCGGCCCGCCGGCGAGCATGCTCGTGTTCGCGATCGCGCCGGACAAGCTCATCGGCTGGACGCGCGCCTTCCGGCCCGACGAAGCGGCTTTCATTGCGCCGAAGTACGGCGCCCTGCCCGAGCTCGGCAGGCTGACCGGCCGCGGCAACACCGCGAACGTGGAAGTGCTGCTGCGCGAGCGCACTGACCTCGTCGTGGATGCGGGATCCACCGCAGAAACCTACGTATCCCTGGCCAACCGCGTGCAGCAGCAGACCGGAATTCCGTACCTGCTGCTCGACGGGCGGCTGGACGCGGTGCCGGATTCGCTGCGCGTGCTGGGTAAGGCGCTGGGCGAGGAAGAGCGCGGCTCGATGCTCGCGGAATACGTCGAGAACGCGCTTCGCGACATCAAGGGAAGAGTTTCCAGAACGAGACCAGAAGAAAGGCCGCGGGTCTATTACGGACGCGGCCCTGCGGGGCTGCAAACCGGGCTGGCGGGCTCGATCAACGTCGAACTGCTCGAATACCTCGGCGCGCGCAATGTCGCCGCTGAGACCAAGGGCGGACTCGCCAACGTGTCGCTGGAGCAGGTGCTCGCCTGGAACCCCGAAGTGATCCTGACCACCGACCCGAACTTCTATGCCGCCGTGTGGAAGGATGAGCGCTGGCAGAACGTCGCCGCGGTGCGCGCGAAGCGCGTTCACCTCGCGCCGCACCTGCCGTTCGGCTGGTTCGATTTCCCGCCGGGCGCCAACCGGATCCTCGGCCTGTACTGGGCGGGCCTGCTGCTCTACCCGGGCGCGTTCCCCGCGGATCTGCGCCCGCGCATTGTCGAGTTCCACCGCCTGTTCTATCACCAGGCGCCGACGGCGGCGCAGCTCGAGGCACTGCTCGGCGAGCCGGGCGTGCTGCCGAAGTGAGCCGCGGCGCGGCGGCGTATTTCGGCGCGCTGCTGGCGCTGTGCGCGCTGGTCGCGCTTGCCTTCGCGATCGGCCGCTTCCCGGTCTCCACGGGCGACCTCGTCGGCGCGTTCGGCGCGAAGCTCTTGGGCCTTACGCATCCGCTCCCGGAGAACGTGGAAACCGTGATCTTCAAGGTGCGCGGCCCGAGAGTGCTCGCGGCGCTGATCGTCGGCGCCGCGCTCGCCGCCGCCGGTACTGCCTACCAGGGCATGTTCCGCAACCCGCTCGTGTCGCCGGACCTGCTGGGCGTCGCCACCGGTGCGGCGCTCGGCGCGGTGCTGGGCATTTTCCTGTCGCGCGATGTCTGGACCATCCAGGCCTTCGCCTTCGCGGGCGGCCTTGCCGCGGTGGCGCTGGTGTACTGGATCGGCTCCTCGGTGCCGCGCCACGACCCGCTGCTCGCGCTGGTGCTCACCGGCATCGTCATCGGCACCCTGCTCGGCTCGGGTATCGCGCTGCTGAAATACCTGGCGGATCCCTACAACCAGCTGCCGGCGATCACCTATTGGCTGCTCGGCAGCCTGGCTTCGATCAACCCCTCCGATCTTGGCGCGGTCGCGCTGCTGGCGCTGGCGGGACTGGCGCCGATGCTGCTGCTGCGCTGGCGAATGAACCTGCTCGCGCTGCCCGACGACGAGGCGCGCGCGCTCGGCGTGGACACCCGGCGCCTGCGCCTCGTGGTCATCGCGGCGGCGACGCTGATGACGGCCGCGGCGGTGGCCGTGAGCGGCATCATCGGCTGGATCGGCCTCATCATTCCGCACGCCGCGCGCCTGCTCATAGGCCCCAACTTCGGCCGGCTGCTGCCGCTGGCGATGCTGCTTGGCGCGGCGTTCCTGCTCGCGGTCGACACGCTGTGCCGGACCATCGCCTCGATCGAAGTGCCGCCGGGCGTGCTCACCGCCATGCTCGGCACTCCTTTCTTTCTCTGGCTGTTCGCGGCTTCGCGCAAGGGCTGGTGATGCTCAAGGCAGAGCGGCTTGCTTTCGGATTCCCGGGACGTACCGTCGGCGAGGGCATCGACTTCGCGCTGGCGCCGGGAGAAGTGCTGTGTCTGCTCGGCCCCAACGGCGGCGGCAAGACCACGCTGATCCGCACGCTGCTCGGCCTCCTGGCGACGCACGCCGGCGTGATTCGTCTGAATGAAAGAGCACTCCAGGAACACTCAAGAAAGGAAATCGCGCAACTGATCGGCTATGTGCCACAGGCCCACGCTGGCGCCTTCGCGTACAGCGTGAACGACATGGTGCTCATGGGCCGAACGGCGCACATGGGCCTGTTCGCATCGCCATCAGCGGCCGACCGCGACGCCGCGGGCCGCGCGATCGAAACGCTGGGCATCGCCCACCTCGCCGGGCGCCCATTCACCGAAATCTCGGGCGGCGAGCGCCAGCTCGCGCTGGTGGCACGTGCACTGGCGCAGGAGCCGCGCGTGCTGGTGATGGACGAGCCGACCTCCAGCCTCGACTTCGGCAACCAGGTGCGCGTGCTTGGCCGCGTCCGCCGCCTCGCTGCGCAGGGCATCGCGGTGCTGATGTCGAGCCACCAGCCCGACCACGCGCTGCAATGCGCCGACCGCGCGCTGCTGCTGGGCGAAGGCAGGGCGATCGCGCTCGGCGCGCCGCGCGACGTCGTCAACCCTGAATCTCTCAAGCACCTCTACGGCGTGGATGTGCGCATCGTAGAAACTACCGGCGGCGTGCATACCTGCCTTCCCGACTATGCGCTACGGCAATAAGACTCTTGGCGCCCGCCTGCGTCTCACGCTGCGCAAGGGCGTCGCCTTCGGTCCGGGCAAGGCGGATCTCCTGCAAGGCATTCGCGACAGCGGTTCCATCGCCGCTGCTGGCCGGCGCATGAAGATGAGCTACACGCGGGCCTGGGGCCTTGTAACCGACATGAACGACGACTTTCGTGCGCCTCTGGTCGAGGCCGCCAAAGGGGGCGCCGCGCGCGGCCGTGCCGCGCTCACGCCGCTCGGCGCAGAAGTGCTCGAGCGCTACCGGCGCATGGAGAAGCGCGTGGGCCGCGCAATCGCCGCCGATCTTGCCGCGCTTATGAAGCACGCTTCCTAGGTTGCGCGCTGCACTCCGTGCCGATATAGTTGTTTGACTATATCGGAGGCGCGACGGATGGCCGAACGCAACTGGGTGAACCTCGAGTCACTGACCAACTACCAGGTCGCGCCGGACGGCTCGAGCGTCCTGATGAACGCCGTCGATGCGGACGGGCGCGAGATCAGCCTCATCGTGCCGATGGGCAACCTGCAGGCACTCGCCCTCACGATGCCCGAAATGGTCACCGCCGCGCTGCGCGCCGCGGCGGGCGGAGACGAGAGCTTGCGCCTCGTGCACAACGTCGAGGCGTGGAAGCTCGAGGCGGCGGGCGTCGCGCACAACCTGATTCTCACCTTCCGTACGCCCGATGCCTTCGAAGCGTCCTTTGCGGTGAACGAAGAAGACCTTGCCGACATGCTCAAGCAGGCGCACGCCGAATCCGATACCGCCCTGGCGGCGGAATTGCACTGAAAGAAAACAATGAAGAACGCCTACGCCAAATTCCTTGCGATCCTGGGATTCTCGCTCCTTTGCGCTGCAGCGCAGGCACAGTCGACGATAGTGTTCGCCGCCGCCAGCCTCAAGAACGCGCTCGACGACATCGCCGCCCTGGCGCCCGTGAAGCCGACCATCTCCTACGGCGCCAGCTCGGCGCTCGCCAAGCAGATCGAAGCGAGTGCGCCTGCACAGGTGTTCATCTCGGCCGATCTCGACTGGATGGATTACCTCGAGCGACGCAAGCTCATCCGCGAAGGCACGCGGCGCAACCTGCTTGGCAACAAGCTGGTGCTGATTGCGCCCGCCGGAAGCAGCCTGAAGG
>Ga0335076_10003100_pt1 | contig 16648 bp, 11 predicted proteins | sample Lox_Sample_25_FD_206717 | JGI IMG/M metagenome (GOLD analysis project Ga0335076, IMG submission 206717) | Soil microbial communities from Loxahatchee National Wildlife Refuge, Florida, United States - Lox_Sample_2.5 | ecosystem: Environmental > Terrestrial > Soil > Wetlands | place: USA... | reverse complement strand
ATCGTAAGATCCTCGACTTCGGCCTCGCCAAGCTGATCGAGCCCACGGGCGAGAACGGGAACGAGCGAGTGCGGAGGGTCTGGAGCAGGGGCGGCTTCGCCGTCACCATGGCACAAGATGCCACGGCGGCTCACTTCGCGCTCGATCGTACAGGAGCCGGCGAGAGCGGCTACGGCTCAACCGCGTAGACCCGCCTCGGGCTCGAATCGACCCTCCCGCCCTTTGAATGGCTTTAGCATCTTCGTGTCACGGGTTGGTTTGTTCGGCCGTGCCCCGCTGCTCCTCGGTCGCTAATAGCTGCCACCGGCCACCATCCTGCTCGCGCTCTTGCTGGTCTCGCCCTGTCTGGGCATCGGACTGATGGGAACGATAGGCGATTCCTTGTGGGCGCGCCACGGGGCACGGGCTCTCCCGTCGGGCGGGAAGGGGTCGGGGGGTGGAACCGGCGCGTCCTGGAAGGTGGTGGGCGTCTGTGGGGCGCCCCCCGGTCGCGTGATGGGACGGGGCGGCCTGGGGCGAGCAGACGGGTCGCCGCATCGGGCTGAGGGCGGGCCGGCGGACTGGTTTTACTCCCACTCGGCCGGCACGCCCCAGCCGTCGCCGTGCTCGGAGACACGGAGCAACTCCCGCGCCGGCGGGGGTGGCGGAGCCAGTCGAACCCGACTGGAGTACCCGGCGTAGAAGAGGGTGCGGTGCTGCCCGGGGTCGGGGATGTGGTCGCTCATGCGGGCGAGCCACTCGAGCGGGTCCAGGGCCTCGAAGTTTCGTCACAGGGAGGGGTTCATGCGGGAGCGGTAGAGGACTGCCTGCTGCCCGTCGAGGTAGACGAGCTTCTTGAGGGAGTGGGTGTTTCGGACCAGGTAGGCGGCGGTGTCCTCGAGGCGGAGCTTGTCCGTGGATGCGATCGGCTCGCCGACGTGGACGGAGAAGCCTGGGTGTTTCCAGGCGAGGAGCTTCTTCACGAGCTCGGGCGAGATGGCGTGGGCCTCGACGAGCCTCGCCAGCAGGCGCTCGCGGAACAACCTCATCAGCAAAAGGCCGTCCCATTCCGCCAGAGGCCTCCACGGGCCGTCCGCGGTCTTGCCGCCGTCGGTCGTGAGCAGGTGGAGGTGCGAATGCCACTGAACCAGATCCCAAGCGGTGGCGATCGAGACCACGATGCCGGGGCGTGCCTCACCACCGACTCCCCTGCGTACGAACTCGCTCACCGCCTCGGCGGCGGCGGCCCGCCCCCAGCTCCGTGAGCAGCTCGCGCCGTCGGCGCAAGAGCGGACGCAGCAGGCGGGGGATGGTCAGGACAAGGTGGCGGCGCGCGACCTTGGCCATGTTCAGGCCGTTCCCTTCACGCGTTCCCTCCAGGATGGCCAATGCGCGGTCGGTGCGCCATCGAAGAAGTCCGTCGGGTGTACCATCCAGTCAACTACTGACGGAAGCAATCCCGGTAGCATTCCGGGGACCTTGACGGAGCGGTTGCCAGGCCAGCCGAGGCCCGACGACCTTGTGGAAGGCCCATGCACAGGCAGTGGCTGTATCTCATGGCGGTCCTCCTTCTCCTCTCGGCGCCTGCCTTCGCTCAGAGGTTCACGGCCTGGATCCGTGGCTCCGTCACCGACGCCAGCGGTACCGCGATCGCCGGGGCCAGGATCGTCCTCAAGAACGAGGAGACCGGCCTCGCCCGAACCATGACGACGAACGGTGCAGGAAACTATTCCTTCGCGGACCTGCCCGTCGGCAGCTACCAAGTCGAGGTTTCGTTCACGGGTCTCAAGTCGGTCGTCGAGACCAGGATCGCCGCCGGCCCCGCCGACGTGCGAGAGGTGAACGTCCAGCTTGGAATCGGGGAGATCACCGAAGCGGTCAGCGTCGTGGCGAGCTCATATGCGGTGAAGACGGTTGGGGCCGAGATCGCCGGGGTCACGGGCGGGGACCAGGTGCGCGAGCTTCCCCTCAACGGTCGCAACTTCCTGCAGCTCACACTCCTCCAGCCCGGCGTGACCCCGATCGAGACGCTCAACACGGTGAACAAGGGGCTTCTGGGTGGCGTCGACATCTCGGTGAGTGGCGGCTCGACCACCTCCAACATGTGGTTGGTGGACGGAGTGGACAACGTGGATCACGGATCGAACCGCACCATCCTCGTCTACCCCTCGGTCGACGCGATCGAGGAGTTCAAGATCCAGCGCAACAACTACGGGGCCGAGTTCGGCCAAGCCGGCGGGGCCCAAGTGAACCTCGTGACCAGGAGCGGGACCAACACGTTTCACGGCAGCGGGTACTACTTCGCCCGCCGTGACTCCTGGAACGCGACCGACTACTTTCTCGAGCACGCCGGGCTTCCCAGGGCTCCGCTCCACTGGGACGATCTCGGCGGGACGGTCGGCGGGCCAATCGTCAGGGGCAGGCTGCACTTCTTCCTCTCCTACGAGCACGACAAGGACTCACGGAGCGATGTCCGCACCGGGTTTGTGCCCACCGCCATGGAGAAGGCTGGGGACTTTGGCGCGGCGCCCCTCGCCGGCTGCACACCTCCGGTACCGACCGACCCGCAAACGGGTCAGCCCTTCCCCGGCAACGTGATTCCCGCGGACCGCATCAGCCCCGCGGGGGTGGCTTTCCTGAGGCTCTACCGGCTTCCGAACCAGACGCCCAGCTCGGGGTGCAACAACTACATCCAGGCCGTGGCCACTCCCATCAGCTGGGACCAGGTCGACGCCCGCTTGGACTGGACGGTCAACAGCCGAACCCGAGTGATGGTTCGCTACACCCAGGACGGCTGGAAGGCGGCCAACACGATCCTGTTCTTGGACTCGCCGTTGTCGGTCGTCGGCTCGGACTGGGAGCAGCCGAGCCGGTCGCTGGTGGCCCAGCTCAACCGGATGCTCGGCTCGAACCAGACGAACACCCTGACGTTCTCGTATTCGGCCAACAGGATCACCGCGTCCCGCACCGGGGACACGGCCGCGGTCGACGAGGTGAACGGCCTCCTCCCCACGTTCTACCCGGCGGCCGTCAAGGAACGGGGCGGCCAGGCCCAGCCATTCTTCTTCGGGGCAGGTCCCTACGGCGGTCTGGCGAGCTTTGCGCCTTGGGGGAACAACCAGAGCCTCTACGCCATCAAGGACGACTGGTCGGCGGTCTTCGGGAGGCACTTCGTCAAGGCCGGGGCCTCCTACAGCCGAAACGCCAAGAACGAGGAGCCCGCCCCTGCTTCCCTGGAATCGGTGCAGTTCGGAGCGGCTGCCGGCTTTGTCACTTCCGCGGGGTACGTCCCGGGCCTGACGACCGGCAATCCCATCGCGGACATCCTACTTCAGGGCACGGTCTACGACACGAGGGAGCTCAGGACGAACAAGAGCGTCCAGCAGCGCTGGCGGGACTTGGAGCTCTACGCCGCCGACTCCTGCAAGGTCACGCCGCGGGTCACGGCGGACGTCGGCTTGCGCGTGAGCCACCTCGAGCCCCCCTGGATGGCCGACGATGCGCAGGGGAACTTCGTCCTGTCGGCGGCGAATGCCGCCCTCGGGAACTCCCCGTGCAATGGCATGGAGTACCCGCCGGGCGCGAACCCGTGTCCCGGCCTGGGTCTCGAAGGCGGATCGGACGCCGCCAACCGGAGCCTGGTTCCCCTCGAGTTCCTCTGGGTCGCTCCCCGTCTCGGGATCGCCTGGAACGTCTCGGGCGACGGCAAGACCGCCGTCCGCGGCGGCGTCGGCCTTTTCTACCAGCGCGAGCGAGTGAACCCCTGGCTGGGGCTTGGCATCAACCCGCCCTTCTCAGGATCTGCCGCCGTCACCCGTACACTCGACTCGGCAACCCCCGTAGTCGGGGAGGTGGCCCCCGAATACGGAGCGCCCGGCGACGCGAGGGAGACGAAGGCGGCCAACGCCCACTATTGGCAGTGGAACGTCGCGGTCGAGCGCGAGCTCGTCCACGACACGCTGGTCGAGGTAGCCTACGTGGGGAGCAGGGGCCTCGACCTGCTGGGCCAGACCAACCTGAACGAGGTGCCAGTCCAGAACCGAATCGCCTACGCGCAGACAGGCGCGGCAGCCCTCCGGCCCCTCGAAGGCCTGACCCCCATCGGCAACGGCGACCTGCCTCTCTGGCAGAACAACCGGAGCTCGATCTATCACAGCCTGCAGGTCGCGGCCACGAGCCGCTTCGGCCGCGGCTCGTTGGTCGCCCTCGCCTACACCTGGTCCAAGCTCATCGCGACGGGGGCGGTGGACGCCTCCGGTGCGGGGTTCGATCCGAACCTCGCTTACACGGACAGCACCCAGCCGAACCTCGACCGCGCGCGGGGCGGTACCGATCGCACTCACATGTTCAACGCGAGCCTCGTGCTTGTCCTTCCGACTCTCCAGGGCAGGCCGTTCTTTGTGAGAAACGTCCTCGGCGACTGGGAGCTCGCGACCATCGTGCAAGCGGCCTCGGGCTACCCCGTCACGGTCACGGCAGCAGTGCCGGGGCTCCACGGCCCGGCGGGCACCGGTGGTGCCCAGCAGAGACCGGACCGTGTCGTCGGCCAGCCCTGCACGGCTCGCACTGGAGACCCCACGCAGTGGCTCAACCCAGCGGCCTTCACGCTGGACGGGTACCCGATCGGCACGAACGGTACCGCCGGTCGCAACATCTGCGACGGCCCTGGCACCTTCCAGACCGACGCGTCGCTCTACAAGAACATCAGGATGGCCTCGCGTCTGAAGCTCCAGCTGAGGTTCGAGGTCTTCAACCTCTTGAATACCGTGAACTTCCTGGGCAGCTCCCTGACCACCGGCTACAACGCGCAGAATGTCGTCTTCGACACCGGCAACCCGGCCACGGCAACGAAGATCATCAGCGCGACGCCCCCGGGCACGTTCGGGCAGCTCACCGCGGCCCGCGATCCGAGGACGGTCCAGCTGGGAATGCGTCTGACGTTCTGATGGATCCCCGGGAAGTCGCCCGTCCGCCGAGGCCTGCCCGTCCATGACCCTCGCCGCCGGTGCAAAGCTGGGCCGCTACGAGATCCTCGGCCCTCTGGGCTCGGGTGGGATGGGTGAAGTCTACCGGGCTCGGGACAGCCGGCTGGGACGGGACGTGGCCGTCAAGGTGCTGCCATCGCATCTCTCGAGCCGCCCGGACCTGAGGGAGCGCTTCGAGCGGGAAGCGAAGCTCATTTCCCAGCTCGCACATCCGAACGTCTGCACCCTTCACGACGTCGGCAGCGACGGTGGCATCGACTTCCTGGTCATGGAGCTCCTCGAGGGACAGAGCCTGGCCATGCGTCTGGCGCGGGGGGCGCTCCCGGTGGACGAGGTGCTCACCTTCGGGGCGCAGATCGCGGCCGGCCTCGCCGCGGCCCACCGCCGTGGCATCGTTCACCGAGACCTGAAGCCCGGCAACGTCATGGTGACGAGGTCCGGGGTGAGGCTCCTCGACTTCGGGCTGGCGCGGATCGCCGCGACTCCGGACCCGCCCAGCGAGCCCTCCTCGCCGACCGAGTCCCTGGAGAACGTGTCCCTGACCCGGGCCGGGATCCTGATCGGCACCCTGCAGTACATGGCGCCCGAGCAGGTCGAGGGGAAGCCGGCCGACGCCCGCACGGACATCTTCTCGCTCGGAGCCGTGCTGTACGAGATGCTGACGGGCGCGAAGGCCTTCGCGGGTGGCAGCACGACGGCCCTGATGGCGGGGATTCTCACGGCGGAGCCGGCGGCGATGGACGCGCTGGCTCCCTCCGCCCCTGCCGCGCTCCCGCGGCTCATCCGGACGTGCCTGGCCAAGGATCCGAACGATCGCTGGCAGAGCGTCCACGACATTGGGCTGCACCTCGCGTCCATCCAGGCGGACGCGGGGCAAACCCCCGGACGCGAGCAGCGAGGACGTGGGCGCCTGCCGGGAGGGCTCGTGTCCGCGGCAGCGCTCACGATGGCCGGAGTCGCCGCCCTCTTCCTGGTCGCACGCCAACCCGCGTCGCATCCGGCTCCGATCCGCTTTCGGGTGGCGCCTCCGGAGGGCCAGGCCTTCAAGCCGCTCTTCGAGACCCTCGCGTTCGCGCTCTCCCCGGACGGAACGAGCCTGGCGTTCATCGCGGAGGCCGCACAGGCGACGCAAGGGCCTTCGCGGTCCGCACACTCCTCACTCAGGATCTGGCTCCGCCGGCTCTCCGACCTGGAGGCCAAGCCGCTTCCGGGCTCGGAGGGCGCCAACTCCGTCTTCTGGTCGCCGGACGGAAGGTCGATCGGCTTCGTGGCCGAAGGCCACGTGCGGCGGATCGAGATCGCCGGCGGATCATCCGCGCCGATCTGCGACCTGCCAACCGGCACCGTCGGCGCCGGCTCCTGGGGCGCCGACGCGATCCTCTTCAGGTCGGGGTATGACCAGGCGATCTATCGGGTGTCGCCGGACGGGGGCCCGCCCACGGCGTTCATCAGGCCCGATCCTGGGCGCGGTGAGACCAGGGTCCTCTGGCCATGGTTCCTGCCGGGAGGCAAGACGTTTCTCTACGTGGCTGAGCACAAGGACGGGACCGGGGAGCTCATGTTCTCCTCCGCGGACGGTGCGGTGCGGGCGGTCGGCCCGATCACGTCACGAGTCGAGTTCTTCGAACCCGGCTATCTGGCCTTCGCACAGGACGGGGTCCTCTTCGCCCAGCGCTTCGATGCGAAGAGCGCGCAGCTGTCCGGGCCGCCGCTCCCCCTGGCCCCGACGGTCAGCTCGTTCTACAGCAACAGATGGGCGGCCTTCTCTTTGTCGCGGAGCGGGGTGCTCGCGTACGCACCGCGGGGCAACACCTCGCGCCTCGCCTGGTTCGACCGCGCGGGCCACCGGCTCTCGGAGATCGGCTCCGACGACGCCGGGAACACAGGCAGCGTCTCGATCTCTCCGGACGGTCGACGGGCGCTCTTCGACCGCACGCGACCGGAGACCGGGACCTTGGACGTCTGGTTGATCGATCTCGCCAGCGGGCTCGAGACGCGCGTGACCTCCGATCCCGACACCGAGCTCTCTCCCCGCTGGTTCCCCGACGGAAGACACATCGTGTACTCGGTCGTGAAGGGAGGTCTGCCCAGGCTCGTCCTCAGGGACCTCACGGACGGGCGCGAAGAGCCACTCCTGCCCGCAGGGCCGTTCCAGGAAGCGCTGGACGTCACGCCGGACGGGCGCTCGTTGCTGTTCTCGCAGACCGGGGGCGAATCCGCGACCTACGGCCTGTGGATGCTCCCGCTCGCGGGCCCACGGAGGCCGGAGCCCTTGTCGGTCTCGAAATACACCGAAGAGATCGGACACCTCTCCCACGACGGCAGGCTCCTGGCGTTCATCTCGGACGAGTCGGGGCAGTTCGAGGCCTACGTGGCACCGGCCGGCTCGCCGCAGGCCAGGGTCAGGCTGTCCATGAGCGGAGCCACCGCCGTCGCGTGGAGTCGCGACGGCAGAGGGATCTACTTCACGTCAAGGGACCGGCGGCTGATGACAGCGCCCATCGCCGCGTCACCTTCCCTCCGCGTGGGCACGGCGGTTCCGCTCTTCGAGCTGTCAGCGCAGGGATGGAGCACATTCGACGTAGCCCCCGACGGGCGATTCCTGGCCGCGGTTCAGGAGGTATCCGACGCGACGGAGCCGCTCGCGGTCACCTTGAACGGAATCCCGGGGCGGCAAGACTGAGGGAGGCCCCGGGAATCGACGTCCCTCCCCGAATGGACGCGATGCGCCCCGCCGCGCGGCGGTACTGACGGCAAGCCGCTGGAGCGCGTCGAGCTTTGCCGCCGGTCGGTCGTGGGCCGAAGTCTCGGGCGCGAGCAGCGTTCTGCGCCGGATCGAACCGTGGCCCGAAGGAGCCTTCACGAGGCCCATCGCAATCCCGAGCAGACCGCCGGCCACCGTCACCGCGAACGCCTCCATCACGAACTGGTTCCGAATGTCCAGCTGCCGCGCCCCATCGTCCGCCGAACCCCGATGTCCCGCGTCCTCTCCAGGACCGTCGCCAGCCTGACGTTCATGATCCCGATCCCGCCCACGAGGGCCGGGTTCTTCGCCAACGCGAGGAGTCTCCTCGGCGACGTGGCCGAGGAGAAGGACGTGGCCCTGCGTCGCTCGTGCTGCACACGGCGGCTGCCGGCGGAACCGCGTGACGCCGCTCTTGCCGAGTTCCCCGAGTTTTGACGAAGGTTGACGTCCGAGAGCTGGGCCGCGGCCGACTCTGCACATCGACCCGACGTCGCAAGGAGTGGGGGCTTCCAAGGAACACGAGGAGGACGTGATGATGCCTCGGATGGCCATGCTCGTCGTCGGCTTCGCCCTGGCCGCGGGAGGAGCCGCCTGGGCCGGGACGAAATCCCACTCGATCGACGTCACGCTGAGCGCACCCACCGCCGTGAGCGGGCACCGGATCCCGGCCGGCGACTACCGCCTTTCCTGGGTCGGAGACTCCTCGGAGGTGCACGTCACATTCGAGAACGGCCGGAGGGTCGTGGCCCAGGTCGACGCAAAGCTCGAGCGGCGTGCCGAGCGAACTCCGGACCAGGAGGTGATCTCACGGACGACGAAGAACGGCGGACAGGCTCTCGAGGAAGTGCGACTCGGGGGAGGGAAGGAAGCTCTCGTCTTCACCGTTTCCTGATCCCTCACCGCAGGTCGAGGCGCGCGAACAGCCGGACCTTCAGCCAGTCGAGCGCGACGTAGAAAGCCGCCCCCGCGCCGGCCACCTGCAGCAGGAGGGCCGGGCGGACCGGTGGCATCAGGATGCCCCCGAGGGCGAGGAGCGTGGTCACGCCCAGGCCGACCGCCGAGCTGGCCACGAGGTACGGGCCGGGCCGCGTGTCCCAGAAGTGCCCGCGCTCGCGCAGCAGGTAGACCCCCGCCTGCGAGGCGAGGATCAGGGTGGCGAAGGTCAGTGTCTGCAGCGGTCCCGGCTCGAGCCGGAGCGCGTAGCGCCCGTACAGGAAGACGCCGAGCGAGAAGGCCAGCTTGCACGCGGCGAGAACGATCGAAGCGAACAGGATGCCGCGGGTGCTCCAGCGGTTCGGGCGCCGCGAGCAGGCCATCCGGTCGGTCGAGATCGACATGGTGAGGAAGTCGTTGAGGAACATGATGAGCACCATCAGGAGGGGCGTGAGCGGCGCCTCGTGCGTCACCAGGAACCCCGCGACCAGGAGCGCCACCATCTCCATCTTCTTCACCAGCATGGCGAGGGTGTAGGTGATGGTGCGCTGGAAGACCCGCCGGCTCGTCTCGATCGCGGGCACGACGCCCCCCAGGCCGGGAGCGGTGAGCACCATGGCGGCGGCGGCCTTGGCGACGTCCGTCGCGTTGGCCATCGCCAGCCCCGCCTCGGCCTGTCGCAGCGCCGGCGCGTCGTTGACGCCGTCGCCGCTCATCCCCACCACTGCGCCGCGCTTCTGGAAGGCGCGCACCAGGCGGATCTTGTCCTCGGGGAACACCCCGGCGAAGACGCCGCACTCGAGCGCGTCGCCCCCGAGGTCGCGGTGGAGCCTCTCCGGCGGGCACACGTCGCCGGGAATCCCCACCCGGGCCGCCACCTCGCGGGCGGTGAGCGCGTTGTCGCCGGTCACCATCACCGTGCGCACCCCGGCCGCGGCGATCGCGCCCACCACCGTCCGGGAATCGTCGCGGACCTCGTCCTCCAGGCCCAGGAGGCCGGCGAAGCGTGTCGCCTCCTCGTCCCCCACCGCCACGCCGAGCACGCGCTCGCCGCGCGCGGCCATGGCCTCGGCCTGCGTCCGCCAGGCGGACTCCGGCGCGCCTCCCAGCCCGGCGACCACGGCCGGCGCCCCCTTCACGTAGCGGCGGGAGCCGTGCGGCTCCCGGTACACCGCCTCGGCCCGCTTCGTTGCCGGGTCGAACGGCACGAAGGTGATCCGCTCGGTCGCGCCTTCGGGCCAGCCGCGGCCCGCGGCCGCCCTCACGATCGCGCCGTCCACGGGATCCTGCCCAGCCGGGTCGCTGGCCAGCGCGGCGGCCCGCAGCAGGTCGTCATCGGAGAAGCCCGGCGCCGCCCAGCGCATGCTCACCGTGGCCTCGTTGCGGGTCAGGGTCCCCGTCTTGTCGCTGCACAGCACGGTCATCGACGCCAGGTCGTGCAGGGCGCCGAGACGGGTGATCAGCACGCCGTGCCGGGACAGCTCCAGCGAGCCCAGCGCCGCCGCGAACGTGAACGTGGCGGGCAAGGCGACCGGGATCGAGGCGAGCAGGATGGCGAGCAGCAGCGGTAGGACGTGTTCGAGGGACATCCCCGCGCGGTGGGCGTATCCGGTCACGATCACGACCATCCCGGCGTTGACCACGAACAGGTTGCGGACGACGCCCACGATCTCGAGCTCCTGCCGGTTGGCCGAGCCCGCGGTCCGGACGAGCTCGGCCGTCCGGCCGAAGAGCGTGTGCGTGCCCGTCGCGACGACCTGGCCGGTGGCCTCGCCCCCGCGCACCGGCGAGCCCGCGTACACGGTCTTGCCCTGCTCGACCGTCACCGCCCCGGATTCCCCGGTCAAGCCTGACTCGTCCGCGAGCAGCGAGCCCTCGTCGACCCGCACGTCGGCCGGCGCGATGCCCCCCTGCCGCAAGTGGATCACGTCGCCGGGCACGACCTCCTCTGCCGGCACCGTGGTCCACGCGCGGTCGCGCCACACCCGGGCCTCGACGTGGAGCTGCTGGCGCAGGAGAGCGAGCGCCTTCTGCGCGCGGCCCTCCTGGGCCAGGCTCACCGCCACGTTCAGCACGAGAAGGGCGCCGATCACCGCCGCCTCCACGCGCTCGCCGAGGAAGAGCTGGATGAGGATCGTGGCCTCGAGCAGCCACGGGACGGGCGCCCAGAACCCGCGAAAGAGCTGTCGCAGCGGGTGGGGCTTGTCCTCCACGACGGCGTTGGGACCGAACCGCTCCAGCCGGGCCCGAGCCTCGGCGGTGGTCAGGCCGCGGCGGACATCGTGGTCGCCCGCCACGGTCGCAGTCGCCGTCTGATCGGTCATGGGAACGAGCGTAGCCTGTTTGTGGACTCCTCCGCCGCGCGGGGGCGGAGGTGGCTCACCCGTGGCGAAGCCCTCGCGCACGGTCGGATCCGTCGGCGCGGCCGCGGCGCCTCGGGATGGCGAACCTACTCGTACCGCAGCGCCTCCACGGGGTCGAGACGCGCGGCCCGCATCGCCGGATAGCTGCCGAAGACGAGCCCCACTCCCGCCGACACCCCCACCGACAGCGCGATCGACCACAGCGTCACGATCGTCTTCCACCCGGCGTACGCCGCCACCCCCTTTGCGATCACGAGGCCCATCGCGATCCCGAGCAGACCGCCGGTCACCGTCACCGCGAAAGCCTCCATCACGAACTGGTTCCGGATGTCCACCTGACGCGCCCCCATCGCCCGCCGAACCCCGATCTCCCGCGTCCTCTCCAGAACCGTGGCCAGCATGATGTTCATGATCCCGATCCCGCCCACGAGCAGCGAGATCCCCGCGATCGCTCCCATCACGATGTCGAAGAGACGCTGTGTCTTGCGGCTCTGCTCGAGGAGAGCCTCGGGCACCGTGATCGTGTAGTCGGCCGCTCCCCCGTGCAGCCGGTCGAGCAGCGTCGAGACGACCGCCGCCGACTCCTGAACCGGAGCCCCCGCCGCCATGCTCACCACCAGCTCGTCGAGCGGCGCCTTGAGCGGCGCCCGCCCGAACCGCCTCTCCGCCGCCGTCACCGGAAGGTAGACGTCGTTGCCCGTCCCCTCCAGCGTCACCCCCTGGATCTCCCGCTTGCCGCCCCCGCCCTCCAGCACCCCCACCACGGTCAGCCACGTGTCGTTCACCTTCAGCGGCCGCCCCACCGCCGGCTCGAAGCCGAAGAGGTCCCTCCTCACCCGCTCCCCGATCACGCACACCGCGGCGTGCGTGTCCTCGTCCGTCCGGTCGAAGAAGCGCCCCTCGTGGAGCGAGAGCTTCACGAGCGCCGGGTAGTCGGACGACACCCCGAGGACGCGCGGCTTCGCCCGACCCGAGGGCGAGAGGACCTTCCAGGCCTCCACCTCGATCTTCCTCACGACGCGCTCCACGCCCGGGACCGCGTCCTGGATCGCGCTGGCGTCGCGCGACGACAGCCCGGCCGACTTCCGCCGGATCTCCGTGAGCTCGTTTTCCCGGTCGAACCGCTTGTCCTTCACCACCACGTTCCGGAGGCCCATCGCGTCGATGATCTCGAGGGCCTGGCGCTCCGCCCCCGCTCCGATCGACAGCATCGCGATCACCGCCCCCACCCCGAAGATGATCCCCAGCATGGCGAGGAAGGACCGCAGCGCGTGGTGGCGCAGGCTCTCGAGCCCCGAGGCGAGCGCCTCCCGGGGGTCGATCACTTCGCCGCCTCCGCCGCGCTCGATGCGGCCGGCCCGAGGGAACGCTTCTCGGTCGGGTCCCGTAGAGCGATCACGTCCCCCGCGGCCAGCCCCGAGTCGAGCACGACCCGCGAGATGCTCTGCCGGCCGATCTTGATCTCCACCGGGACGAAGCCGCCGCTCTGGCGCCTATAGACGACCCGCTTGCCGTCCTTCTCGAAGACCGCCCCCCGCGGGATGGCGAGGACCGAGTCTGCCTCCTCGAGCCGCACCAGGGCCCGCACCCTCTGGCCGGGCTTCATGAAGGCGGGGTCGGTCCGCGCGAGCGAGAGCGTCGCCTCGAAGAACTTCACCGGCGACTGGCCGTCGCGCGTCTTGGCGAGGGGCTCGACCTTCGACACCGTGGCCTGGTGCTCTTCCCCGGGCCGGCCTTCGATCACGAGCGGCGCCTTGAGCCCCGCCTTGAGCCCCGCCCCGTCCGCCTCGAGCACGAACACATTCGCCTCGAGATCGGAGAGGTCGGGCAGCTCCGCGATCTTCTGCGCCGGCCACATCGTGTCGCCCACGAAGGCCGTCTCGCCCCGCCAGTTCCGCTCCAGCACGAGCAGCCCGTCATGGGGCGCCTCGATCCGCAGGGACCGCAGGCCCTTCTCCGCCACCTCCACCTTGAACTTCGCCTTCCCGGCGTCGATCTCTCCGAGGGCCCGCTCGGCCGAGGAGAGCTTCCCGCTCGCTCGGAGCTTCTTCCCCGCTACGTCGGCCTGCGAGGCGTAGAGGTCGCGGTCGAGGCGCGACTCGATGATCTGGTGCCGGGAGAAGATCCCCTCGTCGGTGAGCTTGAACTTCTCCGCCCGGTCCAGCTCCTCCTTCGCGACGTCGCGGTCGAGGCCGAGCGAGCGCTCGTTCTTCTGTCCCTCGGCCTCCGCCTTGTCGATCTTCGCCCGCGCGGCGGTGAGGTCGGCCTGCCCGTCCGCGGCCTCCTTCTGCGCGTCGTAGGGGTCGAACTCGACGACGACGTCGCCCTTCTTGAGGAACGCGCCGTCCTTGGCGAGGAACGCCACCTTCTGCGCCCGGCCCGACTCCGGGGGGACGAGGACCGGGGTGGCTTTCACCGCCTTCAGCGTGCCGAGCGCCTCTACCTCGCGCACGAAGCGGCCCCGCCGCACCTCGAAGGTGGCCACCGGGTCCTTTTCGATCGTGCGGGCGAGGCCGGCCCCGACGAAGGCCAGCACCGCGAGGGCCCCGGCCAGGGCCAGCCCGCGCCGCCCTCCGAGCGGCACCCTCACCCCGCCCCTCCTCCCGGCCGGGGCGTCGCCTCCCCCGCCGGGATCGCGAGGTCGACGGGGCTGACGCGGTCGCCCTCGACGAGGCCGGAGACCACCTCGACCTGATTGCGGTTGCTGCGGCCGAGCGCCACGCGGACCTCGCGCCAGCCGAGGGCCCGGCGCGCCCACACGATCGGCCCCGAGCTCCGCAGGAAGACCGCGTCGCGGGGGACGAGGAGAAGACCGCGCAGCCGCCCGGTCTCGATCTCGCCGCGGAAGCGCATCGCCGGACGCATGAACGTGGAGTCCGTCTTCTCGAGGGTGATCTCGACCCGGTACCCCTTGAGCGGCGTGCGCCAGGAGCGCTGCCTCACCGTGCGGGCGATCCGCGACACCTTGCCCTTGAGGTCGAAGTCCGAGCGCGCCTCGAGCCGCACCGTGACCGGCTGGCCCTCGCCCACCGGTCCCCCGTCGGCCTCGTCCACGAAGCCGTCCCCCTTCATCTCCGAGAGGTCGGGCAGCGCGAGGACCACCTCGCCGAACCACACCGAGTCGCCGACCTTCTTCTTCTCGTCGCGCCAGTTGGTGCGGTAGACCACGATCCCGTCCTGGGGGGCGCGGATGTTCATCCGCTCGATCCCCTCCTCGAGGGCCTTCACCCGCCCCGCCGCGCGGTCCCTTTGCTGGCGCAGCGACGCGAGCTCGGCTCCGGTGAGGGCGCGGTTGACCTTGCCCTCGGCGTCGAGGTTCTCGAGGTCGCGCTCCCGCCCCTTCTTGTCGAGGAGCGCCTTCTCGAGCTCGATCCGCTGCTGCACCTCGGGCGGCACGTCGACCTTCAGCTGGGCCCGCCCGAGCTCGGCCCGCGCCTGCGCGGCCTGCTGCTCCAGGTCGAGGAGCTTCATCCCGAGGTCGATCTCCTTCTGCTCGACCTTCTTCTGCGCCTCGGCGAGCTCGGCCCGCTTCTCGGCGAGCTGGCGCTCGAGGATCTCCGTGTCGAGCCGGAGGACGCGGTCGCCCTTCTTCACCGCCTGGCCCTCGGGGGCGAGGAACGCGATCTTGAAGTCCACCTCGGAGACGGGCGGCACTCCGATCTCGGTCGAGCGCACCGCGGCGAGCTCGCCTTCCACCTCGACCGAGAGGACGAGGTCGCCCTTCTTCGCGATCAGCGGGCTCCCGACGTCGGGCAGCGGGCGCCGCAGCGCGAGGAAGAGGAGCGCGGCGGCCAGGACGGCGAGGACGAGCCACCAGCGCCGGGGCACCCGGGAGAGCCGCGCGCCGAGCTCAGAAGAGAGCGACACGGTCGCCCTCCGCGACGCCCGACTCGACCACGCACTCGACCGGCGTGCAGGCCGAGAGGCGCACCCTGGCGGTGGCGCCCCCCGCCCGCCGGACGACCGGCCCGCTCTTCTCGAAGCGGACGGCGCCCCGGGGCACGCTGAGGGCCTTCGGCCACGCGCCACGCACGACCTCGACCCGCACCGAGAGGCCGGGACGCATCAGCGGATCGGTGCGGGAGAGCGAGACCCGCACCGGGAAGCCGGGCCTCACCGCGGCGGCGAACCAGCCCCGTCCGCTGTCCCGGGCCACCGAGCCCACCTCCTCGAGCCGCCCCTCGAAGACCCGGTCCGGGTAGGTGTCGAGGACGCAGCGGGCCTTCATGCCGGGAGCGACCCGGCCGTGGTCCGACTCCGCGAGGGCCGCCTGGACCTCCATCTCGCTGGGGTCGGGGATCGTGCCCACGGGGTATCCGGGCCAGACCGTGTCCCCCGGCTGGAGCTTCCGTGGGCCCTCGGGGCCCCACTGCCAGAAGTTCCCGACCAGGAAGATGCCGGCCTTCGGGGCCACGAGCGACATGCTGCCGAGCGCCTTCTCGACCGCCGCCACCTCGCGGCGAGCCTTCTCCTCGGCGGCGCGGGCGGTCGCGATCTCGGAGCGGGAGGAGACGGCGTAGGCCTCGCGTTCGAGGCGGGCTTTCTCGAGCGCGGCCTTCTTCTCCTGCCACGCAGACTGGAACTTGGCCCACTCGACGGCCGGCCGCAGCTCCCGCGGCACCACGGCGTCGATCCGGGCCTTGTCGGCCTCGACCTCCGCCTTCTCGACCGCGACCCGCTTCTTCTCCGCCTCGGCGGCCGACGAGCGCTCGCGGCTCTCGCGGTCGTTCTGCGCCTGGAGCAGCTTGAGCCGCCGCTCCTCGATCGTCTGGATCAGGCGGGACGCGTCGAACTCGACGAGGCGCTCCCCTTCCTTCACCTCGGCGCCGTCCTCGACCATCCAGCGGATCTGGATGTCGCTCTCGCTGCGCGGGGTGACCAGGGAGTACGAGCGGACGGCGCGCAGCTCGCCGCCGAGGAGGAACACGTCCTCGACGGGCTTCGCCACGACGCGCAGCTCCGTCGCGGCCGGGGGCGGGCCGGAGTCGGCGCGCCCGCTCCCGCAGGCGGCCAGGAGGGCCAGGGCGGCGAGGGCGAGGGCGCTCGGGGCGGGCGACACGCCGCGAGCCGGCGAAGCCACGGAGCAGGTCCCTTCTTCTCGGACGGTCCGACGCTCCGACTATAGCGCGGACCCGTCTCCTGCTACATGCCGCGGCGCGTTCCTATTCCGCGGTCGCCTGCTCGAGGGGACCCTCGGGGCGCTGCTCAGAGGTACAGGTGGATCTGCGCGAGAACCGTCTGGTAGACGAAGTCGGTGCCCCGGGTGGCGTCGTGGTAGTAGGAGACCTCGACGTTCCAGTGGGTTCGCAGGTAGAGGTCCGCGTCGAAGGCCCAGCGGAAGACCCCTCCCGACGTGTCTCCGTAGTTCGTGCGGAGCTGCGGCGAGACCTTCAGCCAGAGGCCGCGGAAGACCTCGACGCTCGTCTCGTTCAGGAAGGAGTAGGCGGGGGCCCCGGTCGTGCCCTGCTGGAACTGGGCGTCGGCCTCGGTCCAGATGCTGAGCCGCCGGGTGGGTGCGATGCCGAAGGCGATGCCCCCGGCGCCGTTCTGGGGCGCGAGCGTCGTCTTGTCGCGGAAGAGACCGGAGAAGACGAGCGACGTCCGCGGACCGAAATCCCACTCGAAGCGGCCGGTGGCCGTGA
>Ga0335076_10003099_pt1 | contig 16649 bp, 14 predicted proteins | sample Lox_Sample_25_FD_206717 | JGI IMG/M metagenome (GOLD analysis project Ga0335076, IMG submission 206717) | Soil microbial communities from Loxahatchee National Wildlife Refuge, Florida, United States - Lox_Sample_2.5 | ecosystem: Environmental > Terrestrial > Soil > Wetlands | place: USA... | reverse complement strand
TTACCCGCACATCCACCGCCCGGTTAACCCCAACCTCTGGCCATTGCGCCGCGTGTCCGCTCATCGGCGGATGGCGACCTGCGGCCCGACGGCTACAGCGGCTATGTGAACCGTTCCAAGCGCGGGCCCGCCAAGGCCGTGTTGCTCGATGCGGCGAACCTGCTCGAGCGCACTACACGCCTTTCGGCTGCTGCAACAAGACGTCGGTCGCTACGTGCCAATCGCAAGGGAGCGGCTCGGGGTTTGCGTTGGGCGCCGCGGTGGCTCCCGCGGAAGGCCGCGCGGCGTATGCGATCGCGCAAGCGGCTATGCTTGATGCATGACCGAATCGCGCACGCCGCAGCCGACCGAAATCAACCTGCACGCCAAGTCGCGCGTGCTGGAGATTGCGTTCGATGACGGCAGGACGTTTCGCCTGCCGTTCGAGTTCCTGCGCGTCTTTTCACCGTCGGCGGAAGTGAAGGGCCACGGTCCCGGGCAGGAAACGCTGCTGGTCGGGAAGCGCGACGTCACGATCACCAGTCTCGACCCGATCGGCTACTACGCCGTGCAGCCGACCTTCTCAGACGGGCATACGACCGGAATCTTTTCGTGGAGCTATCTCTACGAACTCGGATCGACGCAGGACAAGCTGTGGCAGGAATACCTGGCGCGCCTTGACGCCGCCGGCGCGAGCCGCGATGCCGGCGATCCGTGCAACGCAGCGTTTGCGCCCGCGGCCGGCCCGTCCTGCGGGCATCACTGAATGAGCGGCGTGCCCGTCGATGCCCGTTCGGCCCGATGAGCGAATCCAAGACGACCGACTTCGGCTTCGAAAAAATTCCGGAGCAGGACAAGGCGCGTCGCGTCGGCGGCGTGTTCGACTCGGTCGCGCCCCGCTACGACTTGATGAACGACCTGATGTCGGCCGGACTGCATCGGCTGTGGAAGGCATTCGCCATACGACACGCCGACGTGCGGCTGGGCATGCGCGTACTCGATATCGCGGGCGGTACTGGAGATCTCGCGTCGCGTTTCGCGCGCCAGGTCGGCGCCACCGGGCAGGCGTGGCTCACGGATATCAACGGCGCGATGCTGCGTGAAGGGCGCAATCGCCTGCTCGATGCCGGTGTCCTCGTTCCGGTCGTTCAGTGCGATGCCGAAGCACTGCCGTTTCCGGATCAATACTTCGACGTCGTAACGGTCGCGTTCGGCTTGCGCAACATGACCCACAAGGATCGCGCGCTTGCCGAGATGCGACGTGTGTTGCGTCCGCCGGGTCGATTGCTCGTGTTGGAGTTTTCACGGGTGTGGGCGCCGCTTGCGCCTGTCTACGATGCGTACTCGTTTTCGGTGTTGCCCTGGCTGGGCAAGCGAATCGCCGGTGATGGCGACAGCTATCGGTACCTCGCCGAATCGATTCGCGTGCATCCGCCGCAGAAAGAGTTGGCGGCGATGATGGAACAGGCAGGCCTCGAGAACGTCCAATGGTTCAACCTCACGGCAGGTGTGTGTGCCCTGCACGTCGGCACCCGGTTCTGACACCACTGTCGAACGCGCACACCGCGCGGCATCGAAGGGGAATGCAATGAAGCGATTGATCGTGCTCGCGCTCGTCGGTGTCCTGGCGGCGAGTGTCGTGTTCGACGCAGACGCGCAGCGTCGTCTCGGCGGCGGGCGAAGCATCGGCAAGCAATCGTCGCAGGTACAGCAGCGCCAGGCGACGCCGCCTGCCGAGGAAGCGCCTGCTCAACAGCAGGCGGCTCCTGCACAAACGCCGGCGCCGGCGTCCGCGCCGCGGCCGGCAAGTCCCTGGACGGGAGCGTTGCTCGGATTGGCGGCGGGGCTCGGCGTCGCTGCGCTTGCAGCGCACTTCGGGTTGAGTGAAACGCTCACCGCGTTCCTGATGGCCGCCGTTATCGGGTTTGCCCTGCTCGCACTGTTCGGATGGCTGATGCAGCGTGCGCGCGGCGGATCGCCGCAGCCGGCGTATGAGAGCGCGGGAGGCGGCTATTTACCGCCGGCGCAACCCGCGCCGCTACCAGCGCCCGCGCAACGTGCGGGTTTCGATGCCGGTGCCGGCGTGCGCCCGGGATCGGCGATGGACGAGTTCGCACGCGTCGCATCGGGCGAGTCGCCTCAGCCTTGGGGCGTACCGGGTGGCTTCGATACGGACGGCTTCCTCAAGCACGCCAAGGACTATTTCGCGCGGCTGCAGACCGCGTGGGACCGCGGCGATCTGGCGGAACTGCAGGAATTCACGACGCAAGAGATGTTTGTCGCGTTGACGCAGGAATTACGCGCACGCGGCGCGCAAACCCGCACCGAAGTGCTGACGCTGGATGCAACGTTGCTTGGAATCGAGTCAACGGCTGCGGAGCACATCGCCAGCGTGCGTTTCTCCGGATCGTTGCGCGTCGATGGGGACATCGAGCAGGTGGACGAAGTGTGGAATCTCAGCAAGCCGATCGATAGCTCGGCGGGCTGGCTGCTTGCGGGTATTCAGCAGCTGAGTTGAAGGGCAACCTATCGGCGACTTCCACCGCGTGGAGCCTCTCACCTGCGATCGGTGGAGCCCGTTTTGCACGCATAACGCCAAACCGTGAGGTGAGCCGCGTCGTATCAGGAGGTGCAACCGTAGACTGCACCGGACCATTGATTCGCGACCCTCTGATCAGGCTCCCTTGCGCTTCCCTCTCGACTTTCCCTATCAAACTCCGCGCCTCCGCCTAGCACCGGTCGAAGAGTGGCACGCCGACCTGATCTGGGAATGGTCACGCGATCCGGCCTTCAACAAATTCGTGCTGTGGAGCCAGCCGAAAATTCCGCTGCAGGCCAAGCGTTTCATCGACAAGGCGCTCGACGCGTGGAAAGCCGGCCAAGCCTTCAGCTACTTCGGCGAGTCGCTCGATACCGGTGAGACGCTCGCGCGCGTCGAAGCGCGCCTCTCGCGTCGCCGCAGCGGGATCGGCGAGGTCGGCATGCTGATCGCACCGAAGGCGCAAAACCAGGGCTACGGCACGGAGCTCACCTACTTCGGTTTGTGGTTCTGCTTCGAGAACCTTGGCCTCGAAGCGGTTGCGATCGACGCCGGCGCCACCAACGGCGCAAGCAACCACCTTCTCGAGGGCCTCGGCATGCACCCGCTCGGCGCGCAGAATTTTCCGCATCCCGACGGCAAGATGGTGCCGCTGAATCGCTACGTGATGACGCGCGACGAGTTCCAGGTGCGCCACCTTCCCCACATGGAGCGGGCTGGCTACGTGCTTCCGGGCGACGACGTGAGTCAGCCGTTCGACAAGCCGGCCATTGTCGAACCGGTGGGCGAGGTGTCGGTGTTCGAGCAGACCGCCGCTGCGAACGCCGAACTGCTCTAACGCTCTCGAGCTTTACACGCCCGGCCGCGCCGTGACGGGCCTGCGGGCCGGCGCTTGCGGCGGTTTGCGACAATGCGCGACCGATCCATCGCCCGGCCGCATCCCGCTCCATGCTCGATCAAATCGCGTCGCAGGCCACGGTTGCGCTGCTAAACCATTTGCTCGCACGCGAGACCTGGGCGCGCGAGAAGCTGACGCCCTTCGCCGGCCGGCGCGCGCGCGTCGAGGCATTTCCAGTGGCCGTGCTGCTGGGTATCGCGGACGGCGGCCTGTTCGAAGTCGCGACCGGCGATCCGCACGTGACGATCTCGGTCGACAGCGCCCAGCTGCCCGCGTTTTTTTTCGATCCGAACGCGATCCTGCGCAACGTGCGCTTGAGCGGCGACGCGGAATTTGCCCAGGCGCTCTCGCAGGTGTTGCAGAACCTGCGCCCCGAACCGGAAGAGGACCTCGCCCGGTTCGTCGGTGACGCCGCGGCGGTGCGCATCGTTGCGATGCTCCGTGCGATCGCAACACAGGTGCGCGAAGGCAGCGCGCGCCTGGCGAGCACGACGGCCGATTACTTTGCAACCGAAAACCCGTTGCTCGCCACGCGCGAGGAAGCGGAGCGTTTCGGCCGCGACGTCGCCGACCTGCGCGACGCCGCCGAGCGCCTTGCAAAGCGCCTCGAGCGACTGGAAAACCGCTGACAATGATGCGTTCGCTGCGCCTCGCGCGCATCCTGGTTACGGTCTACCGGTTCGGACTCGACGAAGTCGCCATCTCAAGCCTGGAGAGTCCGTGGCTGCAGTATTTCCTGCGGCTCGTGACGCTGGGTCGCAATCTCTCGGCACCGCGCGCGGTGCGCCTGCGCCTAGCGCTCGAAGACCTGGGTCCGATCTTCGTCAAGTTCGGCCAGGCGCTCTCCACCCGCCGCGATCTGCTGCCCGCGGATATCGCCGATGAACTTGCCAAGCTGCAGGATCGTGTGCCACCGTTCGATTCCGCGATTGCTGTTCGCGAGATAGAGCGCGGCCTTGGACGCTCGATCGACGACGTCTTCCAGTCGTTCGAGCGCACGCCGGTCGCGAGTGCGTCGATCGCGCAGGTGCATCTTGCGATCCTCAAGCCGGATCCAGCGACCGGGGCCACGCGTGAGGTCGCGGTCAAGGTCCTGCGGCCGGGCATGCGCGAAGCGATCGAAAAGGACCTGAGTCTCTTGGAAGTCGGCGCCACGCTGGTCGAACGCGTGTGGCGCGATGGACGGCGGCTGCGGGCGCGGGCGGTGGTGGCGGAGTTCGACAAGATCCTGCACGACGAGCTCGACCTGATGCGCGAGGCGGCGAACGCGTCGCAACTGCGGCGGAACTTCGCGCAGTCGCGCCTGCTGCGCGTGCCGGAGATGTACTGGGACTACTGCAGCACCTCCGTCCTGGTGATGGAGCGCATGCACGGCGTGCCGGTCAACCAGGTGGACCGGTTGCGTACGGCCGGAATCGACATCAAGCAACTTTCCGCGAGCGCCGTCGAGGTGTTCTTCACGCAGGCGCTGCGCGACGGGTTCTTTCATGCCGACATGCACCCGGGCAACATCTATGTCGGCATCGAGGGCGAAGATCTAGGCCGCTGGATCGCGCTCGATTTCGGCATCGTCGGAACGCTGGCGGACAGCGACAAGAACTACCTTGCGCAGAATTTTCTGGCGTTCTTCCGGCGCGACTACAAACGCGTCGCAGAGCTGCATGTCGAAAGCGGGTGGGTGCCGGCGACCACGCGAGTGGACGAGCTGGAGAGCGCGATTCGTGCCGTCTGCGAACCGATCTTCGACCGGCCGTTGCGCGACATTTCGTTCGCGCAGGTGCTGCTGCGCCTGTTCGAGACGTCGCGGCGCTTCAACGTGGAAGTCCAGCCGCAACTCGTGCTCCTGCAAAAGACGCTGTTCAACATCGAAGGCCTCGGTCGCCAGCTCGATCCCGATCTCGATATCTGGAAGACGGCACGGCCATTTCTCGAGCGCTGGATGGAGAGTCAGATGGGCTTCAAGGGCCTCGAGGAGCGTTTGCGCTACGAGGCGGCGCAATGGAGCCAGCTGTTGCCGCAGCTGCCCCGTCTCGTCCATCAGTCGCTTACCGATACCTCGCGCCAGGAAGCGATCCTGCGCGAGCTGCGCCAGCTGCGCAGCGAGACCCGGTGGCGCAATCGATTGCTGCTCGTGGGTATCGCCGGCTTTCTTGCGCTGGTCCTGATGGTCGCCTGGGTGTTCTTCGGCATGGCGCCGCCGGGGCGCGGCTGATGACGGCGTTAAGTCGCCGCGATCCGCCGGATAGGTCGAACACGATGCTGCTGCAGTTGTTGCGGGTTGGAGCCGCCGCAAGCGTGGCGTGCTTTCTGACGGCTTGCGGCAACAGCGGAAGCGGCGGCACCTCATCGACGGCGCCGAGCCCGACCACGGCGCCGCTCATCAGTGTTGCGCCCGGGAGCCGCGCGGTCGCGGTAGGAGCAACGGTGTCGTTCAGCGTCGCGGCGACCGCGTCGCCGACGCGGTACCAGTGGCGTCGCAACGGACTCGACATCGTCGGCGCGACGTCAGCGACGTATTCGAAGGTGGTCGACCAGGTCGACGACGGCGCACGTTTTTCGGTCGTCGTCGGCAACGGCATCGGCGATACCGTGAGTGCCGACGCCTTGCTCACCGTCTATCCGGTCCCCGCGCTCGAAACGCCCTGCGCAGCCGCGGGAACACGGATGTTCAAGGTCACATCGGCGTCCGTCGAAGCGGGAGGTGTCGTCGGCGCCGTGGTCGGCGGTTGTGCAGGACCGTTGCGCACGATCCAGTGGACGCAGACGGCGGGAACCGCCGTGAGCGTTCTTTCCGACAAGACCGGTGCGATCAGCTTCGTCGCACCGTCGGCGGGAACGTACAGCTTCCAGGTCGATGCGGTCGACGCCAACGGAGCCGCCGCAACCGCAAGCGTCGATATCAGTGCAGTGCCCGCGACATCGACCACTCAGATCGCTGTGCGGGTCGACCAGGCCGTGCGCCAAGGCGGCAGCACGTCGCTGCGCACGTGGCCGACGCTGGAATCCGGCGATGCGGTGCAGTCAGTGACCTGGCGCCAGACGTCGGGTCCGGCGGTGGTCGTCGATACAAGCGACCCGTCGCGCGCGCTTTTCACTGCGCCGACAGTCAGTCCGGACACGATCCTGCGTTTTCAGGCGACGCTGGTGACGGCGCAGGGCAAGACAGCCACCGACGAGGCGATCGTCCTGGTGGAAAGCGAGGTGCAGGCGCCGAATCAGCCGCAGTATGTTTTCCAGGGCGACCAGGTTTCGCGCACCTACCCGTACAAGGCAAGCGGCCAGTACGCGTCGGTCTTGCAGCGCTGCGTCTATGCCCCACAGCTGCAGTGGGAAGATGCCGGCAAGAACACGTGCACGCTGGCGACACTGCCCTTCCTGGCGCAGGACACCGGAGGCAACGAGCCCACGGTCGCGCAGATCATGGACCGCGTCGTCGTTTCGCACGACTGGATGGGCGCCGTGTTCGAGCAGTTCATCGGCCGGTCCGACATGGTCGACGTCAGGCGATTGCTGAACGGCGTCACCGCGGTCGTGATCGGCGCGCACGTGCGGCCTTCGTTCTACTTCAGCCTGACCGGTGCAATCTATCTCGACGCGGACAACTTCTGGCTCACTCCGGACCAGCGCGACGTGATCGACGAAACGCCGGATTTCCGCACCGACTTCGATCGTGACCTGCAGTACTCCGGTGTCTGGCGCTACGAACTGAACAGCAACAACATCTTCCTGTTCTTTCCGCCGGATTCGCGTGCGACCACGCGCACGTTCGACGACCTGGTCTTGCAGACAGCCTGGTTGCTCTATCACGAGCTCGGCCACGCGGGTGATTTCCTGCCGCCGGCCGTGCGAGGCTCGCTCAATTCGGGTGCCACCGCGTGGGACAACATCAGTGCGCGCTTCAACGCGGCGCAGCTTCCATCCGACGTTCTCGCGCAGCAACTGCCGCTGACCTCGACGATCCTGCGCGGGCTGGCGCAGGTCAAATTCCTCGGCGCGACGGCGGATGCGACGCAACGTTCGTACACGCCGCAGCAGATCGGCGCATTCTTCAGTGCGGATCGCGCCAGCGACGAATACAGCTACACGACGATCCGCGAAGACATCGCGATGCTGTTCGAGGAATTCATGATGTATCGCAACCACGGCATCCGCCGCGACATTGCGATCACCGACAAGATCACGCCGACCGCGACCAGCAACACCCTGATCGTCCGTTGGGGCGAGCGCGGAAGAGATGGCGCGCCGGCGGTCGACCCGCGCGTCAAGCTCGCCGTGCAGAACATCGCGCCGTGGATCGATGCAAGCCAGGTCGATGCATTGCCACCGCCGATCGACATGCGTGCGGGCGACACGTGGACCAACAACCTGAACCTGCCGGCGCCGCCGCCGGGGACGCGTGTCCAGTCGATCACGACACCAGCGGCCCGAGCGGCGGATGCATGGTTGCTCGATCGTGCCTCGCACTGGCCGCCGGCCCATCGCGCGCCGGGCTCGCAAGGCGCCGCAGGCGGGCGCCGCTAGCGGTCTACGGCGCAGTTCATACCGCTGTTGGCGCAGCTCGTACCGGGACGGCCTCCGTTCGCGGCGCCGTTGCTTGTCCGATGGCGGATTCGCCTGCAGGATGCACGGATGCTGCTGCGCCACCGCCTCTTCGGGTACGCGTTGCTCATGCGCCCGCTGATGGCGGGCGAGGAGCAGGACGTCGATGCGGCCTACGCGTGGCTGCGCCGCAAATGGGTCTTCCTGGTTGGCGGCTATCTCTTGCTGTTGTGGCTGACAGTCTGGCCCGCATTCGCGACCGAACACGACCTTCGCTACCGGCTGGTGGCCGTGATCGGGACCCACTTCTTCCTCTGGGTGCTCATTTCGACGATCGCGACCTGCCTGGTGGGGTTTCGCTGCGTGCGCGACTGGAGAGCGTCGCTCGGGCCGGTCCAGGCGATCGTCGGAGGCATCCTGGTACTCGGGTTCGTGTTCATCTTCTACGCCGACCTCTACTGGAATCACACGTCGCATCGCTGGATGGAGGACACGTTTGGCTTCTGGTGGCTGTTCGGCGCCATGGCGCTGGTCGCGTATGGAGTTCCCGACCTGGTGACGCGCCTGCGCCGGCGCGAACGCGCGGCGGTGACGAGAGCTCTGGAGGCAGAGGCGTCAAGCGAAAAGCTGGCACGCAAGACGGCGGAGTCCGAACTGCGGCTCTTGCAAGCGCAGGTCGAGCCCCACTTTCTGTACAACACGCTCGCCAACCTGCGCTATCTGATCCAGAAGGACTCGCCCGACGCGCTGCGCATGACCGACGCGTTGATCGAATACCTGCGCACGTCGGTGCCGGACATGCGCGCACTGCGCGTGACGCTTGGGCGCGAGGCCGATCACGCGCGGCATTATCTGGAGATCATGCAGATGCGCATGGGAAGCCGGCTCGTCTACTCGCTCGACGTGCCGGAAGCGCTACGCGATGTCGAGGTGCTGCCGCTGCTGCTCCTGACGCTGGTGGAGAACGCGATCAAGCATGGCATCGCGCCGCGTGTTGAGGGCGGCGAGGTCGTGCTGCGCGCACGCGATATCGGCGGGTCGATCGATATCGAAGTTGTCGACACCGGCGCAGGAGTGCCTGCTGCAGGCAACGGAACCGAAGCGCCTTCAACGGGCGTTGGACTGGAGAACCTGCGCGGCCGCTTGCATCTCGCTTACGGCGAGCAGGTCGCGGTCGAACTGGTTCCCAACACGCCGCGCGGAACCCGCGTGCATCTGCGGCTGCCACGTGAAATGCCGCGCGGCGAGGTGATTTCGAACGCCGCCCAGATCCGCGCCACGACCGCCGAAGCCACGCGCAGTGCAGGCGTGCTGGCGCAACAGGCTCCAGGAGCGCGCCCGTGACGGCACCCACAGCGGTTGTCGCCGACGATGAGCCGCTGCTGCGCGCGCAGCTGATCGAATCGCTGCACGCCCTGTGGCCCGAACTGCAAGTCGTCGCCGAGGCCGCGCACGGCGAGCAGGCGGTACACGAAGTCGCGAACCGGCGGCCGGACATCGCGTTCCTCGATATCGAAATGCCTGGCCTGAACGGGCTGCAGGCGGCCGCACAGGTGAAGGGCCTGGCGCATATCGTTTTCATCACCGCCTACCAGCAATACGCCGTGGAGGCCTTCGAGCGCGGCGCCATCGACTACGTGCTCAAGCCTGCGTCCGAGACACGCCTGCGTGAAACCGTCGAACGCTTGAAAGGCCGGGTCGGCGAGCCGCTGCCGAGCAGCGAGGTCATGCACTCGGTGCTCGCGCAACTCGCTGCAGCGCTCGGCAAGCCCGGCGCGGCACGGTTGCGCTGGATCCAGGCTTCGGTCGGCGCGCAGATCCGCCTGATTCCGGTCGAGGACGTGCTGTTCTTCCAGTCGGACCTGAAATACACGCGCGTCGTGACGCGCGACGGCGAGTCGCTGATCCGCAAGCCGCTCAAGGAGCTGCTGGACGAACTCGATCCGCAGCAGTTCTGGCAGGTGCACCGTGGGACGATCGTCAATTCGACGGCGATCGCACATGTGGTGCGCGAGGATGACCGTTTGTCCATCGCGCTGAAGCAAGGTGACGAACGGCTCGAAGTCAGCCGCAGCTTCAATCACCTCTTCAAGAGCATGTGACCGGGCGCCCGCCGCTCCTGTGAGCGGCGCGTGATCACCCGCGCGCGGCCGATGCGGCCAGACTGATGCAATCGTCCGCGTAACCGCGCAGCTTCTTGAGCAGCGCCGCCTTTTGCTCGGCGGAAGCGGCATTGATCAGCGCCGCGATCAGTTCCGCGTTGCCACGGCGGTACTCCGCCATTCGCGCGCGCCGCTCGGCATCGGCCGGTTCGGCAAGATGAGCGAAGTAGTCACGCAGACGTCGCGCGCCTTCTTCGTTGCTCGGGCGTTCGGATTGGATCTGTCGCACGAGATGCAAGAGATCGCTGCGTCGTTGCTCGCGCTCGTACTGCCACCATGCATCGCTGTCGGGCCGCGTTGCAAGCGCCTCGCGGATCAGCGCGAGTTGCTGGGGTGAGACGTAACCGAACCACTCTTCCGCGCGCTCGACGCCGCGCTTTTCGCGCTGCTCGAGGGAATGCCGGCCGTCGGACGCCATTGCCTCGCGGCGTGTCTTGGCGTTGTCGTCCGCGAGCTTGGTGGCAAATCGCTCCACCTGGGGCGTCTCGAGTGATAGCGCGAGCGTGGCCAGGTCGGGCGCGGCACGATCGCCGATCAGTACCAAACGCCGGTTCATCTCCAGGTTGAAGGCAAGCACGTCGTCGGCCGCGACGTGCCCTTCGACCTGCTTGCTCGCCGCTTCGAGCAGATCGGCGTAGCCGCGCAACTGAGTTGCGCGATGCCAGGCGAGCAACGCGCGAATTTTTTCGCGCAGCTGCGTCTGCTGCGAACCGTTGAGATCGAAATATTTGTCGAACGTGTAAAGCAGCAGGGTGTCGGCCGTGTTGTAGCCGACGCGCACCGACGAGCAACCTGTGGCAACCGCTACGAGCGCGACAGCAAATATCCGGCGCAGCAGAGCTGCGGTGCTACGATCCTTGGCTCTCGACGGCATGCTGAATTTCATTCGCGCTTCGCTGAGCAGATGAACATCGTGATCCTGGCGGCAGGCCAGGGCAAGCGCATGCGCTCGGCCCAACCCAAGGTGCTGCATTGCCTGGCGGGTAAACCGATGCTAGCCCATGTGCTCGAGACGGCACGTGCAGTTGCCGCGGCGCACGGAACGGCGGCGCATCTGGTCGTGGTCATCGGGCATGGTGCGGATCAGGTTCGTTCGATGTTCGACCAGCAGGCGGACGTGCGGTTCGTCTTGCAGGAGCCGCAACTCGGCACGGGCCACGCGGTTCAGCAAGCCGCACCGCTGCTCGACGAGGCACAGCCCACCTTGATCCTGTACGGCGATGTGCCGCTGCTGCGCGAGTCGACGCTCGCGCGACTCGTCGCAACGGCAGGCGATGCGAAGCACGCCGGCATCGGCGTCCTCACGGTGAATCGACCCGATCCGACCGGTTACGGCCGCGTGGTGCGCGACTGGCACGGCAACGTGCTGAAGATCGTCGAAGAGCGCGATGCCAACGAAGAAGAGCGCCGTATCGGTGAGGTGAACACCGGCATCCTCGTCGCGCCAACCGGTCCGTTGAAGCGCTGGCTGGCCGGACTCTCCGACAACAATGCACAGCGCGAGTACTACCTGACCGATGTCGTAGCACGCGCGGTTCGCGAAGGTCTGCGGGTTGCGGCCGTCGCGGCCGAAGACGTCGATGAAACTCAAGGAGTGAACAGCAAGGTGGAACTGGCCACGCTTGAACGCGTAACGCAGCGGCGCATCGCCGAGCAATTGATGGCCGACGGCGTGACGCTCGCTGACCCGGCGCGCATCGACGTCCGGGGCGAACTGGTCGCGGGTGCCGATGTGTTCATCGACGTCGGTTGTGTTTTCGAAGGCAAGGTGGTGCTTGGCGACGGCGCACGGATCGGGCCGCACAACGTGATCAGCGATTGCTCGATCGGCGCGGGGACGGAAATCATCGGCTTCTGCTACCTGGAACGCGCGCAGATTGGCGCTCACGCGCGCATCGGTCCGTTCGCGCGGACCAGGCCCGACGTGACGCTCGGCGACGAAGTTCATATCGGCAATTTCGTCGAGGTGAAGAACTCGACGATGGGCAACGCCTCGAAAGCCAACCACCTTGCGTACGTCGGCGATGCCAGCGTCGGCCAGCGCGTCAATATCGGCGCCGGCACCATCATCGCCAACTACGACGGGGCCAACAAACACCAGACCGTCATCGAAGACGACGTGCATACCGGGTCGAACAGCGTGCTGGTTGCGCCCATCAACGTCGGCAGCGGAGCAACGATCGGCGCCGGTTCGACCGTCGCGAAGCAGGTTCCAGGCGGCAAGCTCACGGTCGCACGTGCGCGCCAGGCCACCATCGAAGGCTGGACTCGCCCGGTAAAGAAGCGCAAGTAGCGCGGCGTCAGAGCGCGATCTTCGGCGCGAACTTGCTGCGCCGGACGCTGAAAAACGTCCGGATGTTGCGGACGTTTGCCTGCGCGGTGAATACACGATGCACCAGCGCGTGATACGCGGGCATGTCGGGCACCGCGACCACCAGCACGAAGTCCGGCCCAGGCGAAACGCGATAGCACTGCTGTACGGCCGGCTCGTCACGCACGTGCTGCTCGAATTCCGCCTGCTTCTCGGCGCCTTGATGTTCGAGCGAGATTTCCACGATTCCTGTTAGCGCCGCGCTCAGCTTGTCAGGCGCCAGTACGGCGATCTGCCGTTCGATGAAACCGAGCTCGTGCAGTCGCTTGATGCGCCGCAGACAGGTCGGCGGCGAGATGTGGGCGCGCTCCGCAAGCGCTTGATTCGTAAGCGAGCAGTCGTCCTGAAGCAGGTTCAGGAGACGTCGGTCGACGGTGTCCAGTGGTACAGTCGATGATGTGTAATCAGATTCCATAGAAAACCAATGTATGAAATATTAGTCTCACGTGGTTGCCTCAAGAAATTTTCATTCATGATGCACGAAAATTCGGCAACCTATTTCTCGGTGTCTCTCATAAGATTCGCGCCTCATCCCGTCTTCTTGTGAGGTTTCGAGCATGTGCGGAATCGTCGGTGCAGTCGCCCAGCGCAACATCGTCCCAGTGCTGGTTGAAGGCTTGCGGCGCCTCGAATATCGCGGCTACGACTCCTGCGGCGTCGCGGTTCACGCAGACGGCGGGTTGCGGCGTGCACGCAGCGTTTCGCGCGTCTCCGAACTCAACGAGCAGGTCGAGAAGATGCCCGCCTTCACCGGCATTGCGCACACGCGTTGGGCAACCCACGGTGCGCCGACGACCGACAACGCCCACCCGCATTTCTCCGGCAAGGCCGGCACGCCGCGCATCGCGCTCGTGCACAACGGGATCATCGAAAACTACGAATCGCTGCGAACCAAGCTGCGCGACGCCGGCTATGTCTTCGAGAGCCAGACCGACACCGAGGTCGTCGCGCACCTGATCGACAGCCTCTACGACGGCGATCTTTTCGAAGCCGTCCAGCAAGCGGTCAAGCAGCTGCACGGCGCCTACGCGATCGCCGTGTTCGCGCGCGAGGAGCCGCATCGCGTGGTTGGCGCGCGTGCGGGCAGTCCGCTCGTGGTCGGCCTCGGCGAAGACGAAAATTTCCTTGCCTCGGACGCGATGGCGCTCGCCGGCACGACCGACCAGATCATCTATCTCGAGGAAGGTGACGTGGTCGACCTGCAGCTCGGCCGCATCTGGATCGTCGATGCCAAGGGCCGCTCGGTAACGCGTGAAGTGAAGACCGTGCATGCCGGCCTCGGCAGCGTCGAGCTGGGTCCGTATCGGCACTTCATGCAAAAGGAGATCTTCGAGCAGCCACGCGCGATCGCCGACACGCTCGATCCGGTCGGGGGCATCGATCCCTGCATCTTCGGCGAGGCGGCCGAGACGATCTTCCCGCAGATCGACAGCGTGCTGATCCTTGCGTGCGGCACCAGTTATTACGCCGGTTGCGTCGCGCGCTACTGGCTCGAGTCGATCGCGCGCGTGCCGGTCACCGTCGAGATCGCCAGCGAGTACCGCTATCGCACGTCCGTCCCGAATCCAAACACGCTCGTGGTGGTGGTCTCCCAATCGGGTGAAACCGCGGACACGCTGGCGGCGCTCAAGCACGCCAAGAGCCAGGGCATGAAGCACACGCTTGCGGTCTGCAACGTCGCAACCAGCGCGATGGTGCGCGAGACGGTGATGCAGTTCATCACCCGTGCCGGCGCGGAGATCGGCGTGGCATCGACGAAGGCGTTCACGACCCAGCTCGTCGGCCTGTATCTGCTTGCGAAGTGCATCGCGAAAGCGAAGGGTCGTCTGTCCGCGGATGGCGAACACGATGCCGTCAAGGCGCTGCGCCACCTGCCTGCGGCGATCCAAAGCGTGCTTGCTCTGGAACCGCACATCATGGCGTGGAGCGAAGTGTTTGCCCGCAAGGAGAACGCGCTCTTCCTCGGCCGTGGCCTGCACTATCCGATCGCGCTGGAAGGCGCGCTCAAGCTGAAGGAGATCAGCTACATCCACGCGGAGGCCTATCCCGCCGGCGAACTGAAGCACGGCCCGCTCGCGCTCGTGACTGAAGCGATGCCCGTTGTGACGGTTGCTCCGAACGACATGCTGCTCGAGAAGCTGAAGAGCAACATGCAGGAAGTGCGCGCACGCGCCGGTCAGCTTTACGTTTTCGCCGATGCCGATACACACATCGACTCGAGCGATGGCGTGCATGTGATTCGCCTGCCCGAACACTACGGCGACCTGTCGCCGATCCTGCACGTCGTGCCCTTGCAGCTGCTCGCGTATCACACAGCGGTCGCGCGCGGCACCGACGTGGACAAACCGCGCAACCTGGCGAAGAGCGTCACCGTCGAGTGATACATGGCCCAGGTTGCGCCGCTCCTCCATCCGCGCGCTTCTTTGCGCGCGGATGACAAGCCTGGTGGTTCGGGTTCCACATCCCGCAAATAGATCCGCGCGTTCATTCGCGCTTGACTTGGGAAGCTTCGCCCCTAGAATCTTTTGTGCGACGCAACAAACGTCGCGAATCGAAGATCGATTCAAGGCTCGATTCGAAGATTGATTGACCCCGGACGGAGCACCAGATGTTTGCAACCCCCACGCAATTCACCGACATCCAGAAGAGCAACCTGGACGCGCTGTACGCCCTCTCGAGCGTCGCGCTCAACACAACAGAGAAACTCGCCGATCTCAACCTCGCTGCAGTAAAAGCGGCGATGGACGAGTCGGCCGCCACCACTCAGTCATTGCTTGGCATCAAGGATGCGCAGGACGCGCTCGCGTTCGGCGGCACCATCGCGCAGCCGGCACTGCACAAGTTCGTCGGCTACGGCCGCAACGTGTACAGCATCATGAGCAACGCAGGCGCGCAGGTGCGCAAGGTGGTGGAGAACCAGCTCGCCGAAGGCAGCAGCAAGGCCGCCGAGTTGGTCGAGTTTGCGTCGCGCAATGCGCCCGCCGGCTCCGAGCCGGTGGTTTCTATGTTCAAGAACGCGGTCACTGCCTGCAACATGGCTTATGACACCTTCAGCAAGGCGGCACAGCAGGCCTTCGATGCGGCCGACTCGAACCTCGCATCCGCCACGCAGGCAGCCGTGAACGCCGTCGCGCCGGAGCCTGAGGTCGTCAAGACAAGAGCGAAGAAAGGCGAATAACCAAGCGCGAGGTTTCGCTTGGGAAAAGGGGCGCCGCAAACCGGCGCCCTTTTTCATTAAAGCTCGTCGAATAAAAGGACTCCCACAAAGGAATGAGGTCACCGGGTGCACCTCGCAACGACAGGTCGGTAGAGTCGGGACCCCTTCCCATTTTTCTCACCCGCTGTGCCCCTAGGTGCTTCGACACCCGCGATTGATTGGCGGGCATCTCTGATCGTTTGCGACGCTAATCCGTTCGGCGGGGCCTCGCGCGACCTGTCGAATCAACGTGTTCGTTCGAGTCGGGATGAAATCCCGTTGCTTATCGGATCGGCCCGTTCCAGGGGAAGGACTCATGCTGAACGGCATGCGTAACTTCGCTCAGTCCCTGCTCAATCGCGGCGCCGGCGCCGCAACACCAGTGACGGCCGACGCGGCGGCGAGCGGATGGCTGGCGCGCGAAGAAGCCATCATGGGAACCGCGATTCGGGTCGAGCTTTGGAGCGACGACCGCGCCAACGGCGAAGCTGCCATAGCGGCTGTGATGCGCGAGATGCACCGCATCGACGCTGCGATGAGTCCATTCAAGCCGGATTCCGACCTTTCGCGCATCAACCGCGCGGCCGCGCAGCATGCGGTGCCGATCAGCGCCGAACTGTTCGGCCTGCTGCAGCGCTCACTCGAGTTCTCGCGCGCATCGGACGGTGCATTCGACATCACCTTCGCCAGTGTCGGGAGCCTGTATGACTATCGCGAGGGTACCCGGCCGAGTGACGCGCAACTCGCGGCGGGGCGTGCGGCGATCGGCTATCAGAACCTGAAGCTCGACGTCCAGGCGCGCACCGTGCGCTTCGCGCGTGCAGGCATGCGCATCGACCTCGGTGGCTTCGCCAAGGGTTATGCGGTCGACAACGGCGCCGCGATACTCAGACGCCACGGCATCGCTCACGGCATCGTCACGGCCGGCGGTGACAGTCACATCATTGGCGACCGACGCGACCGCC
>Ga0335076_10003098_pt1 | contig 16653 bp, 10 predicted proteins | sample Lox_Sample_25_FD_206717 | JGI IMG/M metagenome (GOLD analysis project Ga0335076, IMG submission 206717) | Soil microbial communities from Loxahatchee National Wildlife Refuge, Florida, United States - Lox_Sample_2.5 | ecosystem: Environmental > Terrestrial > Soil > Wetlands | place: USA... | reverse complement strand
CGCGAGCACTCTGAACCTTTCGGGCGGGTCGGGCCTGCCGACCGGAGCCTGCTGCTCGAGCAGCGGCGGCAGTGGGTCGAATGCCTCGGTCGGCCCGACCGGATCGGCGGTTCCATCCTCGGCGACGCTCGGCGGCGTGAGCGTCGGCGGCACGATGACCGCGCTGCTTGGGACGTCGAATGGTCTCAAGGTCGACGGATCTGCGGTCACGCAGCCGGTCACCGCCGCGAGCTTGCCGCTGCCATCGGGCGCGGCGACAGCCGCCAATCAGACCTCCTGGCAGAGCGCGACCGGGAGCTCGGTCCCGAACAATGCAGCGCTCCTCGGCGGCAACCTCGGTGGCGTTCTGACGGCGCTGCCGATGACTTCGAATGGCCTCAAGGTCGACGCCTCGAGTGCCACCCTCAATGTCGCCAATCCGGCGGCCGGCTCGACCGGATCGGCGGTCCCGAGCAGCGCGGCCTACTTGGGCGCGAACTCGGCTGGCAACCTCACCGGGATCATTCAAGCCAACGCCTCAGCTTCGATCAATATCTCGACTGCTACGACGACCCAGCTCGTCGCGGCGTCCGGATCGACTAAGATTTATGTGACCTCCTACGGCCTACTTGCGGCAGGGACCGGCAATTTCACGTTTGAATACGGAACGGGGTCAAACTGCGGGACGGGGACGACGGCCCTGACCGGCACCTTCAATCTGACAGCGCAGGCGGGCATTAGCGAGGGGAGCGGTCTAGGCCCGATCCTTGTCGTTCCGGCCGGCAACGCTCTCTGCGCTCTAACCACTGCCGTCGTGCAGATGAGCGGCAGCGTTGCCTACACCCAATTCTGACCGCGACGGACGGACGGCAGACCCTCATGCTGAGAAAATTCTTGGTTGGCACCTCGTCCCTGTTTTTCGCGGGCGTTGCGCCGGCGCTTGCGACCTCGATCCTCTTGACGGGCGCTGGCGTGTTCATCGGCTCGGGGCCGTTGACGCCGCCCACGATCACGCCGCAGCCGTCGGCCGCGTTCGACGTCAATTCGGCGCTCGGCTATTCCAACAACGCCTTTTCGTTCACGGCCACCGGGCCGACCGAATTGCCGGCGACCCCGACCCATTCGTTCTTCGTCACTGTCGAGGGCCAGACCGATGCGATGCTCAACACCTTCAACGGGTATGAGTATCTGCTCGGCTCCGGCGCTGTCCAGGCGCCGCTGAGCCTGACCTCGGATGCGTATGGCTCGCCGCTATTCCAGTCGGTAAACAAGTACGATGGCACCGGCTTCCTGTGGGGATATTGGGCGCCGGGCGTCAATGTTGCGGTGACAACCGGCGTCCCATCGGCAACACAGGCGTCGAACATCAACTCCGGCCTTTACACCTGGACCGGGGTCGGCGGCGGCTGCGCCCGCTCGCCGAGCGGCTATTACGCCCAATATCCGGGCGCGGCGACGGCGGCCGTTGTCACCGCCGATCCCGGCTTTGGCTGCGCCACCACTCCGGCGATCGTGCCCGCTTCGACTCCGGGCCTCGGCTATCAGCAGGTTCTCTCGACCGGCGCGACCTCGTGCGTGAGCAATTCGCCGGTCGCCGGCGAAATGACGGTTACGACCGCTGTTTCAGTCGCGCATGGCGTCTATCCGGGCGGCAGCTTTGCGCTGAGCGGCTTCAGCGGCGGCGGCAACACCGGCTACAACGCCACCTATACCGCCCTGATCGGTACGACCGGGACCACGCTCGTCGGCGCGACCGCGACTGGCGGCGGGACCTGCCCGGCGAACAGCCCCGACACGTCGGGCGGCCTTGCGCTTTCCGGCTCGGGCGGCTCGGTCACCGTGCCTTCCATCGCCAACGACGTGCCCGGCGCGACTCTGACCGGGATCAACACCAAGGCCAATGCGCGGTTCTCCTGCATCCTCGGCGAATATGGCGACGATTCGCTCACCCCCGGCGTCCAGTTCCTGCGCTGCCTGAACGGCGATACCGGCGCTGATCTTTATGGTTCGCCGGCGGTTACGACGATCCTCAATCAAGGGACCAGCAATTTCACCGGCTGGGTGAACGGCATTGGCGCGAACTCGTCCAATTCCGCCGCCCCGGTCCAGGACACGACCTTCCCGGTCACCGCCTCGATCTCAACGGCCGGCGTGCTCAACGTCACCGCCAACACTTTCGCGGCGACCATTTCGATTTCCGGCACGACGGCGACCGTGACCGGAACGCCGACCGGGATCGTCGCGGTCGGGCAGACGCTCAGCGGCGGCACCGTTTCCGGTGGCACTACCATCACCGGCTATGGCACCGGAACAGGCGGCGCAGGCACCTACACCGTCAACAACAGCCAGAGCGCGACTGCGACCACGCTTGCGGGCGTCATCTCGGTCGGCGAGACCATCACCGGGCCGTCGCTGCCCAAGACCACCATCGCCTCGCTCGGAAGCGGGACAGGCGGGACAGGAACTTATAACCTGACGACTGCGCCGGTCGGGGCGCTGGCGTCGGGAACGTACACCCTCCACACCTATGCGCCGGCGCTCACCGTCACCGCGCTCAATTCCTACTCGATCAGCGCGGCGAGCTGGGCCGCAGGAACGTTCGGCTCTGCGACCTTCACCACCACCGCCGCCCACGGCCTTATGCCCGGCTCGGTGTTCACCGTCTCCGGGGTTTCGCCAAGCGGCTACAACCAGACTTATATCGCCATCGCCGGCACGACCGGATCGACGCTGGTCGGCACCGCGATCACCAGCCCGTCGGCGGTGACGCCGATCACGCTCGCCAATCCAGGCTCCTATGTTTCCGGTGGCGCGGCCACGCCCAATGTCGAGCCGGGGGCGATGATCAGCGGCGATTACGGCGGGGCGACAATCGCGCAATTCGGCGTTTTTGGCGGGACAGGGGTCGGCGGGACCGGGACCTACGCCCTCAGCGTCAATCAGAGCACCTGGACCCTCACCGCCTCGATTGCCGGCACGGCGCTCAACGTAACCACCCAGGGCGGCACCGGTTCGTCCGAATGGCTCGCCGCGGGCGTGGGCATTACTGGCGCAGGCGTCACTGCCGGCACGCTTATCTCCACGACCGTCAACGGCGGCGGGGTCAGCTCGTCCTACGTGGTCAACAACAGCCAGACCGTGTCGTCGGAAAGCATGACCACGACCGGCTCGATCTGGACCTCGGGCTCGCCGGGCAACCTTTACGCCGCCCCGCCCTATTTTTATGTGCCGCAACCCAACACCGCCGCGTACGGCGGCCAGCTCTCGACCCACACCCAGGCCAATATCGGCAACTGGATTGCTATCCTCGGCTCCGAGACCGCCGCCTTCGGCGTGAAAGAAAATCAGTGGGGCGGAAGCGCCGCCAATTTCGGCATGAACTGGGGCGTCTTTACGCAGGATTCGAGCGGCGCGCCGTCGCTGACCGCGCTGCAATCGCTGGCGGAAAAGACGACCGATTATCTCGCCTTCGACAGCGCCAACTCGATCACCGCCCATGCGCTCTACCGGCTCAACGACGCCGGAATCTGGGGCGATTCGAGCGCGGCGACCATCAGCGGCTACACTTCCGGCGCCAGCGGCGCGACCGCCACGCTCAATGTCATATCGCCGTCGTCGCCGATCTTCGGCTCGCTCGTCGGCAGCGGCACGTATTATGTCACCGGGCCGGGCATCGCCCAAGGCGCCTACGCCACCATCACCCTCACCGGATCGGCGTCCTCGACCTACACCGCGACCTTCTCGTCCGGGACCGGCCTCAACATCGGCTCATCCGGCTCTCCGGTCCAGTTCGCCATCGGCACGCAGAAGCCGCTCGTCGTCACCGGCAACGGCCTCATCGTCGGCTCTCTGACGGCTTCGGGCGGGACCGGCGTTTGCGCTTCGAACCCCTGCCTGCATGTCACCGGCTACCAGACGACGACCCCCTATTGGGCCGGCGGGGCGCATTACACCGCCTCGACCTCCGGCGGCACGCTGACGGTCGATTCGACCACTTCCGGGACGCCCGCGGTCGGTCAGCTCTGCTACGATTCGACCCAGACTTCGCTGACCGGGCCGCCGCTCCTGATCGGCGCCTATTCGGCCCCGAACGCGACCACCAACACCAATTATTATCCCTCGTTCTCCACCGACAATAACATCTACTGCACGACGACCCGCGTCACGCCGAACCAGATGATTCTGGCTGCAGGAATCGGCTATCCGGTCATGGTGACCGGCTACGCCAACGGCTCGCAAGGGGGCTTGGGCGACTACACCATCTCGAACGCGCTCAACGGCTCGGTCACATCGGGCAACATCACGCTCAGCGGCATTTCCGCTGGCGGAACGCCGTCGCCGGGACCGGCGCTGACCATCGTCGACCATGGGCCGGGCACGTCTTACGCCGTCACCAATTATCCGACGGGGAGCCCGACCGGATCGATCCCGCTCAACGGGACTTACAGCACGTCGCTTCTCGGCGGCACGCCATCGTCGATCCAAGCGCAGCTCGGCGCGACTGCGAGCGCGGCGCTGCTTTCGACCGGCGGCGCGGGCTGGACCACGCTTTCAAGCCAGAGCATCAGCGGCGGGAACTGGTCGGGGACGCTGACCGGCGTCTCACCCGGGCAATATTGGGTTGCGGTCCGGGCGGCCAACGGAACCGCTTACGCGAATCTGCCGAACGTGATCCGGGTCGGCGCGGTGTTCGACTCGACCGGCGAGGGCAACTGAGGCAATTGCGTGAGTCCGGCCGCCAGCGCCGGTTCGACCAATTACGGCTTCCTGTGGGGCGATTTCTGGGTCGGCGGCGCCTATTCGATCTTCGGCCCGGCAGTGGTCAACGATCTCAAGCCGTCATTCTTGCAAACCCAATTGGTCAACGCCTACGCTGGGTATGCCCTGACCGGCATTCTGCCCGAATGCGAGATGAACATTTCGCAGGTCTGGACGGCTCAGACCGGCCAGCCGGCGGGCTTCCTCAACATGGACCGCAACGGCTACGGGATGGCGCTCGACACGTTCGGCTACAGCAGCCAGAACCAGACCATCGGCGTCGGCGACGGTTCGACCACAACCTGGTGCTCGTCGGCGACCTATTGCGCCACCCACCCGGCGAGTGTTCTGACCTACAACGCCGCCTCGATTGCCGGCGCGGTCATCAACGGTTCGATCTCCGGGACGACGCTGACTGTGAACTCGGTCACTAGCGGCGCGCTCATGCCCGGCCTGATCCTATCGGGCAGCGGGATCACCGGCTCGCCGACGCTGGTCAATTGCATCTCGACCTGCAATTTCAACAGCACGACCGGCGGCGCGGTATCCGGCTCGACCTGGACCATCAGCTCAAATCAGGGAACAGTCGGCTCAGAGGCAATGACGCTCACCGTCAGCGGCGGCACGCCTTGGCCGAACAATTACGGCATATTCAGCGGCCTCGGGCCAATCACCAGTTACGCCGGCTACGCCGGGCAGGTGATCAATCCCGGCTCGTTCTCGCTCAAGGTCGGCGGCTCGGTCGTCTGCACCGACAATGGCGCCTTCTCCTACACCGTGTTCGCCGGCCAGTGCATCGGCGCGGGGATGTCGAGTTCGTTCATCAACTATCAGACCGGCGCATATGAGATCGTCTTCTCGTCGCCGCCGGCCAATGGCGCCGCGATCAACGCGACCTTTGTCAATCTCGTCTCCGACGCGCAGACCGGCGGCCCGGAACTGGTCGACTGGGTCGGGACGAAGGGCAATTCCAGCAGCGGCCTGTGGGCCGCCTCTTACGACAAGGCGCCCAACGGCGCCTCGGCGCATATCTTCTCCGGCTGCCCGAGCGACTGGGGGCCGGTCAACGTCTCCGGCGTCGGCTACGCCTTGTGGGCGCCGACTTATACTCAGCAGCTTGCCTATATCTATGGAACGCGCGTCCCGACTATCGCTGGCGTCTCGACGCCGGTCCTGATCGCCACCTACTGGCGCACTCTCGGCGCGGGCGACTTCGGCTCCGGCAATGCGGTCGGCAACGAGGGCTGCACCCAATGGGGAGAGGACGCCGGCGTGTCGTCGCACATGAGCGGCTATGTCACCGCAGGCGGCACGCCAACGCTGACCCTGACCTCGGCCACGACCGACCCGATCTGGGAAGGCGAGATTCTCGGCTGCAATCCGTACAGCCAATCTTGTGCGCTGCCGCTCGGGACCAAGATTGTCGCGCTGACCAGTGGCACGTTCGGAGCGAGCGGCTCGGTCTATTCGCTGACGGCGCCGTCGAGCCAGGGCGGCGCTGCGGCGATCCCGAATTACGGTTCGTCCGGCACGCCGGTCGCGCTCCTGAACGCGGTCTATTACGGCGACGCGCCGCAGGCGGGAGGAGCGCCGGCCTACTACTCCGCCTCGCTCAGCGACATCGCCATCATCTCAGGCGGTCCAGGCGTCGGCTTGAACTCGCATCCGCAGAACGGCTTCAACGGCGTGGGTCGCGTTGGACGCAGAATTGGGGCCACCGCAGCCGCTTGGCTGACCGGCGGCCGAAGCCAGACCACGGCCAACCCGCCGACCTTGTCGCGCTCGAAGAGCGCCGCAGGCGGCTGTGACAGCGCGGCGGCGGTCTCGCCCTGCTTCGACATCGGTTCGACCTATCAGGCCTCGGCGACCGCGACCTGGTCCGGCTCGACCGCGACGATCAGCGGCGGCCTCGCCGCGCATGGGCGGCCGTTCACCCCCGGCATGCTCGTCGGCTGCTCGGGCTGCAACAGCGGGCTTGTGATCGTCTCGGTGTCGGCGCCGCCGACGCAATCGAGCGTCTCGGGCGCGGGCCAGGTCGGCAACACCTTCACCTTCACCGCCTCGGGCACGATCGGCGGCTCGGGCTCCGGCACGATCACGGGCGGGTGCTCCGGAACTTCGGGGACCGGCTCGAACTGCATCGACCTCGCCTTTTCGATCAACACCGGCGGAACTTACGGCGGGACGTCCGCCGGCCTCGCCACCTGCGGCGTAAACAACATCAGCGGCACGGCGGCGCAGAACGCGATTTCCAACGGGACCTGCGTCGACAGCGGCATTGGCTCGCTGGTGCGAACATTCCGCATCGGCACGAATCTGTGGATGGGGGTCGGCGACACCAGCCTCACCTCGACCGGAAACGTCTATGACGACGGCGGCGATCCGATCTCGGCTTCCTATCGCCAGACCTCGGCCTTCACCTGCAACATCGTCGCCGCCGCAGTGGTGCAATGCGTCAAGGCCCCGGCGCGCTCCTCGGGCGTGCCGACCGGGGTCGGCCAGTGGTCGACCGGCGCGACTTACGTCTCCTACGGCGATCCGGTCACTGCGACCGGCCGCTACGGCTCGATCCTCGGCAATGTCGGCGGCCAGTCGCTGACCATCACCACCGCCGGCTCCGGCTACACCAACGGCGGCCCGTATACCGGCCAAGCAACCTCGGGAACCTGCCCGGTCGGCAGCGGGGTCGAGCCGAAGGTCGATGTCTGGGTCTCCGGCGGTGCAATCGTCGACGCCTATCCGACTTCCGTCTCCGGGACCGGAGGCAACTATCCGTATGGGATTGCGCCGACCGCGACCTGCGCCTATCCGGCGATCAGCAACACGAACTATCCCGGCATCGGCGCGGGCTCGAGCGGCGCGCTCGGCTCATTGACCGCGGTCACTATCGAAGGACTGGCGGGAATCGACACCTACAACGCCGACAATAACACCACCGGGACCATGCTCTACGACAACTCGGGCGAGCCATCGAACCCGCTGAACGCGATCTTCGCCGCCCCGGCGACCGGGACCTATTTCGAGCCCGGCCTGCCGGTGATTCCGTTCGGGCAATATTACGGCGCGGGGGTGAGCGGGTGAGGGAGATCGCCCTCATCCTCATCGCCATCTTCGCGGAAATCGGGATGGGCGCGACCGTCGTCTGGTTTTGGCGCCATCGCAATGACGGCAGCGCGGCGCCCGATTTATTCCGGCCGAGATAATCTCTCATGAGACGCTACCCGGCCGTCGCCTTCGCCCTGCTGCGTTACCCCGAGGGAGATTCCCCGTGACCCCCGCCATTCCGCGCCTCGCCTTCCTCTCCCATTTCGTCATCTGCCTCGCGGTCGCCGGCGCTTCGTTTTTCGCCTGGATCAACGGCGTGTTCCAGACGATCTGGGTCAATGATCTTTCGATGATGACGAGCGTGATCGCGGTCTTGTTCGTCGGAACGGCGCTAGGGTTGGGCTGGCAGGCGTGGCATGTCGACACCGCGCCGGAAACGACAGCCGAGTTCGGCCATCTCGCCGAGCGGCTAAGCGTCATGGCCGGGTTCGTCGGCACCGCTATCGGACTGAGCCTGCAAGCCAGATCGCTCGCCGGCGGCGCGACCTCGTTCACAGCGCTGGCGACGTCACTCTACACCACCGCCTGCGGCGGCGCGGCGGCGGCGCTGATCGCAATCCTCACCTATTCGCTCGAGGCCGGAATCCGGAGGCGGCGGCAATGAGAGACCGCAGCCCAATCTGGATCGGGCTCGCCGATCTCATGCTCTGCATCGTCTCGGTCGTTATCGTTGCTGTCGCCCCGGTCAAAGCAAAAACGGACGGCCTTAAGCCCAAGGCCGAGTACCTGATCTCCGCCGACTGGGACGTCATGCTCGACTCGGACGTCGACCTTTGGGTCGTCAATCCGTCGCGGAAGCCCATTTTCTACGGCGCCCGGCAAGTCGGCTGCGCCGATCTCGATCACGACAGCCTCGGCTTCCAGACCTCGCTTGTCCCGCTCGCCGACGGCTCGACCGTCCGCGCGGTCTCGAACAAGCAAGTCACATCGATTCGCTGCTTCGAGCCAGGTCATTGGGACATCGGAGTGAACCTGTTTTCCGATCGTGAACTCGCCGGAGGCAGGAAGGACATCAAGGTTCACGTTGAAATTGTCGGCCTCAACCCGGACGTTCGCACGGTGTTCGCCAAGGACGTGAGCCTCGATCGGATCGGCCAGACCGTCAACGTGGTGTCGTTCGAGATGGCGCGCGACGGCAGAATCACCCTCGCCGATCCCGCGCTCGAGCCGGTCACCGACGCCTTTCGGAGCAAGACGCCGTGAGCTCCTTCAACGCCTTCACGCTTACATTCGGACTATTACTCCTCAGCTTGACGCTCATGGCGGCATGGATGTTCCGCACCTCTGCCGCGCCGTTCGCCGCCAAGCTCGCCCTGCCTCTGCTTTTGACCGCGCTCGGATGCCTGACCCCCTATGAGGTCAATTCAATGCTCGGGACGCCGAAGATGGCCGAATTGGCCGCGCTGCCGGACCGGGCCGAACTCATCGCCTTCGTCGGTCTCGACAACGACAATCGCGCTGATCTCTGGCTCCGCGTCGGCGACGCGCCGCCACGCGCTTACGAGATCGACATCGACGCGGCGATGAAGAAATTGCTCCAGGACGCGCGCGAACGCGAGGAGCATGGCGGCCGGGTGCTGCTGGTCAAGCGCGCGGAACGTGCCGCCAAAGAAACCGGGCGTCCGAGCCTAACCGGGCTGACATCCCCTGATTCAGCGTACACGATCGACGATAGCGCCTTCGCTTTGCCGAACAAGTATGGGGGGATTGACCCATGACCAGAGAATCAAGGAGGCCACCCATGCCGCGCACGCTCACTATTGCTCTTGCCATGTCACTCGCGTTTGAAGGCGTCGCATGTGCGGCTCAGGGGCCACGCTCGCACGAGCGGTGCAAGGCCTTAGCGAAGATAGAGGCGGAGTTCGATGCCCAGACGCATGCCATCCCGCTGACCGCCGGGCAGTTCCATTTTATGGAAGGCGTCTACGTTGGCTCGCCATCCACGCCGGATGGCCTCCCGCCAGGCGACGGGGCGATCCTCGTCACCCATGATGGCGACAAAGACGGCATTGTCATCTGGACCCGAGGCACTCTTGCGTGTGCGCCGACCCCAGTCAACGAGAACCTGATTAGGCTTATGACAGCCGTCAAGACGGGCGAGGGCGAAGATGACGCCTCACTTTGAGGGGAGCCGGCGTAATCGAATTCGCCAACAGCAACCCGAACCTCGAGCGCGACTTCGACAGCTATCTTCGCGCGCGCAAGAAGACGCTAACACGTTGACCTAGAGCAATGCAATGAATCTCGACTACGACCGCTGCTTTGACGAAACCGAACTCTGGGAAGGGGGCTATTCCAACGTCCCTGAAGACCCTGGCGGTGCGACCATGCGCGGCCTGACCCAGGCGTCTTACGACGCCTATCGCCGATCAAAGAGCAAGTCGGTTCAAGGGGTCTGGCGCGCGACTAGCGCCGAGATCGAAGACATCTTCAAAAGCGAATATTGGGTCCCGGCGCGGTGTGCCGATCTCCCCGTCGGGCTCGACATGGTTCAGTTCGACGAAGCGATCAATTCCGGACCGCGCAAAGCGACGGAGCTGCTGCAACAAGCCCTCGGCCTCGACCCTGACGGATGGTTCGGCCTCGAGACGCTAGCAAGGATCCAAGGGCTGAGCCTGTTCTCGCAGCGAGCGCTCATTCATGAGGTATGCGCAAGTCGCGTGGCCTACTGGAAATCTTTGACAGACGAGCGAAAATTCCTGCGCGGATGGCTCGATCGCGGCAAAGATGTCGAAGCCAAGGCCCTCGCCATGTTTGACGCCTTCGTCAAATCATACAAGGCTACCGGTGATGGCAGCAGCGTTTCCCCGCGGTCCGCAGATGCAGCCAATAGCGAGTCCGCGCAACCCGACATTCGGACAATCACCGGGCTTCAACAGGCTCTTAAGATGCTCGGCTACAGTGTCGCCATCGATGGCGATTACGGCCCCGAAACGCGCCAGGCCGTCACGAGCTTCCAGATTCACGCCGGAATCGTCGCGGATGGAATTGCTGGCGCACAAACCGAGGCGGGGTTGACTAAGGAACTAAACTGCCTGCGGCTAAGCGAAGCCAAAACGATTGGATCGCGCCCCTGACCAGCGCTGAGCGGACTTGTACGCTTGCTATCCCCAAGACGCAGAGAACCATTGGCGATGTCATGAAGGCTTACTGGCTTTTCGATCCACGTCGCACTGACCTCCCGCGGGATCAATGAAAACCTGAGGGAGGACGGTATGAATTCATCGGAAAGCCCCCCCCTGGGGCTTTCTTCAGTGGGCGGTCGCGGGATTGGCGTCAGTCGGGGCGAGCGCCGCTGCATTTGGCTGGCGATTAATGACGCGTCTTCACGTCCTCGAGATCACCGCCCGGCAGCACCAGCACGAACTCGATGTGTCGCAGTCGGCCAGTGAATCTGCGCTCTTGCGTCTTGCCGAACGGCTAGCGTTGCTGCACGACGATCATTATAGGTTGCGAGAAACAATTGGCGCGCTCCCCACCCGCTCGGACATTCATGATCTGGAGCTTCGGCTTGGGGAGCGAGTGGAGGCGCTCGCAACTCGATTCGACCAGGCTTTCGACGCACGCGTTTCATGATCGCGTGGGAGTACCAACGCAAGGACATAGTCCATCAGCGCCAGCTCCAGGCATTCGATTAACTGCCGATACGTCTCGACTCTCGCACCAAGCCCTTCCGCGTAGTCCCGACACAAACATCCGAGGCACCAACGCCACACGTCCGTCCGCCCTGGTATCCTCGATGGTAGGCTATGCAAACTTCTGAAACAAATTGGGCTTGCTTTCGGATGCGAAGGAAGGACGACCCTGGTCGAGAATGGCTGGGTCCGCTTCACCGATCGGAAAAAGACGATCACAATCCAGTGTCCCTGCCAGGAAATTCTTTTCATGCACTCGAAACTTGGGGCAGAATAAGGTTTCGATGGTTTCAATTTCGGGCGCTGACGGCAACAGATGCGAATCGTCTTCATGGGCACGCCCGAATTCGCAGTTCCGACATTGTTGGAAATAGTCAAGAATGGATACGAGCTCGTTGCTGTTTATACACGCGCGCCCGCACGCGGCCGTCGAGGGCTCGCGGTCAGGAAAACACCGGTTCACGCGGCCGCAGAATCGCTTGGTATCCCCGTATTCACGCCAACTACCCTGCGCGACATTGAAGTGCAGAGGATCTTTAGCGGTCTCGCGGCGAAGGTGGCCGTTGTGGCCGCTTATGGTCTGTTGCTGCCTGGACCCGTCATAGAGGCACCCAGCCTAGGCTGTATAAACCTGCACGCTTCTTTGTTGCCGCGCTGGCGCGGAGCCGCGCCTGTTCAACGAGCAATGATGGCTGGCGATACGGACACGGGCGTAGACGTCATGCGTATGGATGCTGGTCTCGACACCGGACCGGTCGCGATGAGAGAAACCATTCGGATTCTTCCGGAGGACACTGCAGGAGACCTAACGGCCCGTCTTGCGTCAATCGCGGCCCGGCTATCGGTGGGCGCATTGCAACTAATAGATGCTGGTCTGCTTGAATTCCGCGAGCAATCGGCTGTTGGCGTTTCCTATGCGCACAAGATTGAGAGGACTGAGGTCGAAATCGATTGGAGGCAGGACGCTGAAAGCGTTCGCAATCAAGTTCACGGGTTGTCGCCTGCGCCGGGCGCTTCTTCCAAAATTTCTATTGGAGGTCGTCAAGAAGGAATTAGATTTTTGCGCGTCAAGGTGGCGGCTGGGAGCGGACCGCCCGGGACGCTCCTATCAGAGGATATGACCGTCGCGTGCGAGACGGGCGCAGTACGCGTTCTCCAGGGACAACGATCGGGAAAGGTCGTGATGAGCGGGCGTGAATTGATGCGGGGTGCGAGGTTGGCTCGAGGCGCGGTCTTCGAGCCGTCCCGTGCACCTTCAGCTGCTCCCAGAGCGCAAATTTGAGCTCCTCCTCGCTGCGTCGTTGCCCAAATGAGTCCATGACTGCTGCCAAATGCTCTACTTTCAGGCTTACGAGAACTCGGGCGCGTGGATCGCTCCTCGCACGATTAACATTGAGGCAAAGGGCCATGGGGTTCTTCGGTTCAACGGCCTGCTCCTAAATGTTACAGCGACCGCAACGACAAGTTTAACGGCAGAACGGAGGGCAACCATCAGGCTCGAGCGGCGAACCGTGGATATGTGACCGCCGTTTCCCTTCACAGCGCTTCCTATTTGGCTTTGCGAGCGATCCCCCGCCAGCCTATATCGCGTCGGTAGAACCCTTCCGGCCAATTTATGCGATCGACGGCCCTATATGCGCGTCTTTGCGCCTCAGCAACATCGCTGCCGAGCGCGGTGACTGCCAATACGCGGCCACCGTCGGCAAGTATCGCCCCGTCAACCTCGCGAGTGCCGCCATGGAAGACGAGCACCCCGGGCACTGTCTCCGCATCTTCGATTCCTCTGATTCTAGAGCCACGAACCGGTTCGCCGGGGTAGCCTCGGGCCGCCATTACGACCGCTAGCGCCGCGTCCGAATAAAACCTCGGAGCGTTGCTGGGCAGAGTTCCGCTTGCACAGGCGAGAAGAAGCGGCAGCAAGTCATCCTGAAGGCGCGGGAGGATGACCTCGGCCTCCGGATCCCCAAACCGAACATTGAATTCAATCACCTTCGGACCATCTGCGTTGACCATTAGTCCGGCAAAGAGCGCCCCTCGAAAAGGGGTTCCTCTTTCGTTCATTCCACGCAGTGTCGGCGCGACCACCTCGCGCATTACGCGTTGAATCAACGCCGGGGTCATCACGGACGCGGGGGAATAGGCACCCATCCCGCCGGTATTCGGTCCCGTATCCCCATCACCCACACGCTTATGATCCTGCGCGCTGGCGAAAGGCACAGCGGTAACTCCGTCGCACAGAGCAAAAAAAGATACCTCCTCGCCTTCGAGGAATTCCTCGACGACAATCGTCAGTCCCTCCGATCCCAGGGCCGCAAGGAGCAACGCATCGACCCCTTTCTCTGCCTCCTCCAGTGTATTGGCAACAACGACCCCCTTGCCGCCGGCAAGTCCGTCGGCCTTAACCACAATGGGCGCACCAAGCTGATGGATGTAGGCCTTTGCCTCATCTGGGTCTCGGAATCCGCGATAAGCCCCAGTTGGAATGCCGAACTCGCGGCAGAAATCCTTGGCATACACCTTCGATCCTTCTAACTTCGCCGCCCCCTTCGTTGGCCCGAAGCACGACACGCCCGCCGCTAGGAGATCGTCCCCAAGTCCGGACACGAGCGGACCTTCGGGCCCGACCACCACAAGATCAATTGATTCCGCGCGACAAAACGCGGTCACCTTTGCATTGTCGGTTAGGCTCAACGCCACAGTCTGCGCGACGGTGGCGCAACCGGGATTTCCCGGAGCAACGAACAGACTCCCTATCACAGGCGAGTTGGCGCAGGCCCGGGCGAGCGCGTGCTCGCGAGCGCCGGAACCTAGGATCAATACATTCATCGTTCGATCTCGATTCTATTTTGGTGACTGGAAGCGGTCAGCGCCTTGTTATGGAGCGGCGCTGCCCAACCGAAAGTGATCCCGAGAGATTGACTCCCGGCGCTCGATATGGCGGAGCAGCGGTTTGCCGCGGCTTCCACACGGGAGACGCTCACACACAACGTCGCCATGATCAATCTTGCTCTCGAGACGCCGAACCAGAAGTGGGCCGCTCTCGCTAGCCACCGGGGTTGGCTTTTGGGTCAGGCGGAAGCGCTATTTTCATTTTTCGAACGGAACGTCATCAACCCTTTGGGCGGCTTCTACGAACTTGACGAAAAAGGGCGGCCGACCGCTCCAGGCTACGGCCCGGCCAAGAGACCGGCGCAGTATCTCTTCGCGACGTCGAGAATCGTTTACGCCTATACGATCGCCCATTTGAAGGGTCGGCCCGGAGCTGACTTCATAATTGATCATGGTATGAGTTTTCTGCGGAACAGCCATCGGGACCCAGAGTATGGGGGCTACCACTGGAGCGTCGGGTATGATGGACCTTCAGACTCGACCAAACAGGCATATGGCCACGCTTTTTTGGCGGCCTCGAGCGCCAAGGTAGCGGGTCACCCAGACGCCGACCGGCTTCTCGCTGACGCCTCGACCGTCATAGAAGAGCGATTTTGGGAGGAGGAATTCGGAGCCGCCGCGGAGGAGTTCATTCGCGAGTGGGAGCCGTTTCATAACTATCGCGGGCAAAACTCGAATATGCATCTGACAGAGTCGTTGATGGCTGCGTTCGAAGCCACAATCGACTCCACCTACATCAGAATGGCGGAACGAATCGCCGATCTTATTGTTCGTCGTCATGCTGCCGCAAACAGTTGGCGACTTCCTGAACACTATACTGACCAGTGGATAGTAGATCGGGCTTACTCAGGAAACCCAACGTTTCGTCCTTACGGAACCACTCCTGGCCATTGGCTCGAATGGTCGCGGCTTCTGCTCCAGTTATGGGAGCTAGGCGGCCGCAAATTGAATTGGCTTCCCCAATGTTCGAAGGCGCTTTTCGACGGTGCAGTAAGGGACGCCTGGGATAAGGACGCGGGCGGTTTTTATTATACTCTTGACTGGGATGGCAATCCCCTGGTTCGCGACCGATATTGGTGGCCGTGCTGCGAAGGGATTGGAGCCAGCGCATTCCTCAACGTCATTGACGGCGACCCCAACTATGAGCGCTGGTATCGTCAGATTTGGAATTTCACCGCAACGCACTTCATCGACAGGGAGAATCGGGGCTGGCGAGCGCAGATCGACGACGCGTTGCGGCCGAGCTCAGACCCGTTCTTTGGCAAAGTAGACATTTACCACGCTTTACAGGCCTGTCTTATTCCGACTCTCCCCGCTTCAGGTAGCGTGACCAAGGGATTGCTCGACGCCGGTTCGAGTAGTCGACTATAGTCTATTTGGAGAGAAGAATTGGTACGGTTGAAGTCGAGTTCTTCGATGCACCGCATCGATCAAGGTTCGCTTGAGGTTGATTAGAACATATTGCCGACGCGACAACTAGATGTCCGACGCCTGCTCGGCCAACCCGAAAACGCCGGAAAGTCCACCTCTTTCGGGCGCAGTGTAGTGACATGCAACGCGGTCAACCAATGGATCGTCGATCGCAAAATCAGCAAGTTATTTTGGTTGTTATTCTCTTTTGCCTCATGACGCAAAAAAATGCGCATGAGCGCCAAACCCTTTACCTCGAGGGCGCAAGCGAAAGACCAGGATGAAGGGTCAAAACTGATGTGTCACGGACTTGGTATCCCCACTGGCCTGTTGCGTCAGCAGGAGGCATATTGACCTCGGCGGTTTCGGGGACGAGACGACGGCTTGAGTCGTGAACCGCGAAACGATGGGGCTCGCTTGCCAGGACGAATCTCTTCGGCGCTAGCCGACAAGACCTCCGGATTGGAGCGGTTTGAGGCTTGGACCCGAGATTATCAGCCGCTGCCGGGCGTTCCAGACGAATTCATTGATGCTGATGGCCTGAGCCGTCCTCATTGGCGACGAATGCTATCCGCGCTGGCCGAGTATGAAGCGAACGAAATCCAACTGAGTTTCGCGACGGCCGACCGCCGCGTTCGAAATCGCGGGCTGTCATACCGCGTAGCCGGTGAAAAGGACGAGCGCGTCTGGCCAATTAGCCGAATGCCCTTGCTCCTGACGGAGGACGAATGGCGCGGGATTGCGGCGGGCGTCGCTCAGCGCGCCGAGTTGATGGAGCTAGTGCTCGCGGATGTCTATGGGGAAGGCCGTCTGATCGCTGAACGTGCCTTGCCCCTGGCGGCGCTTACCGGGTCGAGGGATTACATCGCGGCAATGC
>Ga0335076_10003097_pt1 | contig 16659 bp, 11 predicted proteins | sample Lox_Sample_25_FD_206717 | JGI IMG/M metagenome (GOLD analysis project Ga0335076, IMG submission 206717) | Soil microbial communities from Loxahatchee National Wildlife Refuge, Florida, United States - Lox_Sample_2.5 | ecosystem: Environmental > Terrestrial > Soil > Wetlands | place: USA... | reverse complement strand
TTGGTCGCTGCGATCTGGGCCCGCAGGACTTCCTCCAGCTTGCGCGACAGCTTCTCCCGCACCTTGCGGCGCTCCGCGCCCGTCGTGTCCGGCGGGAGCTCGTACTGCACGGGATGCCGGAGGTGCCCCATATCGAACGGCAGCTTCTCTGGCGGGCCGAAAGCGACGTTCATCACGGGCATCAACGCGTCCACCGTCCTGGACTTCATCGCGTAGCCGTATTCCGTCAGGACGTTCGGGTTCGGGATGAGCTTTCCCTCGCTGGTATCGGCGACGAAGGTCAGGTCTGGGATGATGATGTCGCACCTGTCGATCTTCGCGAGGATCGCGTCGCTTACTCGGGGCGTTCCGGGGAGGCCCTCGGTATCGGAGTCGATGACGAGTTCCACTCCGAGCGAGCTGTCCGCATTGATGCGCGCTGTCGCCTCGTCCAGCGCCATACGGATGAGGTGCCGGTGATGGTCTTCCGGCCGGTCGCTTTGCCAGGCATAGAAGGCGACGATCCTACGCATGATTGCGGAATACGGCCCCGGCACGCCGGAAAGTCAAGCTAGTGAAGCTCGTGCTCGACCCGTGCCGGATATCCGGCTGTACAATGAATTTTCTGCGCGCTCATGTTCCTGCTCTTACGCCCAGGCTGGACGATGCGCGCCTAGATGCGCTCACTTGCTCCTAATCAACTGATCTGTCTCTATTTTTTGACTTGATCGCCGTGCGATCTCGGCTCAGATGTTGGTGCGCTGATTAGCAGCCGCCCGCGGAATCAGACGCCGCGGCCGGGCGCAATGGAACGGTCGAAACCACTGTGCTGCCAAAGTTGTTGGACGAGAGCGAGGCGGCGGCGCTGTTGCGCGTGAAGCGCGCGACCGTTCGCGGCGAGCGCATCAGGGGAAGGCTTGGCTACATCCGAGTCGGCGTGCGAATCTTCTACTCGCCGGAGCAGATCGCGGACTACCTGGAGCGACAGTCGGTACCAGCATGCGCAAGCGACGGTCAGAACGCCCCGGCCAGATCGGCGCCTACTGGCTCAGCCGGAAGCCAGGCCGAGCCGGTCGCGACGACGCGTGGTGCCGCACGTGGTACGACGAGCGCACGCGACAGACATGCCGTGTCAGCCTTGGCACGACAGACTTTCGCGAGGCAAGCCTGCGGCTCGCGGCGTGGGTCGTCAGCAACGAACGATCCGGCAATGCCGCCCCGGACCAGGTCCTGATCGAGACGCTGCTGCTCAACTACTGGAACGACCACGCCCAGCACCTGCCCAGCGCGAAGACGCAGTGGCTCGGCCTGTCGTACTGGCAGGAGTACTGGGCGAGGCGGACCGTCGCCGACATTACGCCGCACGAGCAGCGTCGGTTTCGCGAATGGCTCGCCAGGCGCGGCACAGGGGCGAGCGGGATCGATCGGATCCTGTCGGTCGGCCGCGCGGCACTCAACCGTGCACGCAAATGGCAGGAGATCGCCGAGGTCCCGCACATCTTCGGCACGATGACTGCGGAGGCGAAGCGGGCACGCGACCCAAAAGGCCGACCGATCTCGCCGGAGGAGCTGGCGCGGCTCATGGACGCCGCGCGTTCCCGGCACATGCTGACGTTCCTCCTTCTCGCGGCCAACACGCTGGCGCGTCCTGCGGCCATCCTCGAGCTCGGCCCGGCGCAGTTCGACGCGACGCACGGGCTTCTTGACCTGAACCCGCCGGGGCGGACGCAGAACAAGAAATTCCGGCCAATCGTGCCGGTCACGGCGACGGTGCTGCCATGGCTCATGCGCAACGTCGGCTCAAGCGGGCGATACGTGAGCTACCGCAACAAGCCGGTCGGCTCGATCCTGCACATGTGGCGGCTCACTCGCGCGGCGGCCGGCCTCGACGAGCGCGTAACGCCCTACTCGATCCGGCACGGGCTGGCGCGGGAGCTGAGGAAGCGTCGGGTGCCGACCGAGCAGCTCAGCCTCGTCCTCGGCCACCTGCCGTCCGGCTCGGCCGCGACGACGTCAATCTACGCGCCCTACGAGCCCGGTTTCCTGGCTGATGCCGCGGACGCGATCGAGGACGTCATGGCGGAGGTCCGCACACATCTGAAACGCGCGCAGATCGACCGGCCGGAGATCGATCCGGCGGCGCTCGCCGGCGCCGAGGTAAATCCACCACGCAAGGGTATCGGAGAGGCCAAGCGCGCGGAGGTTCGGTTCCTGATCCTCGAAGGAATCCCGCACGGCCAAGTGGTGCGCCGCACGGGCGTCTCGAGCGGCACCGTGAGCGCGATCCGGCAGGCGCTGAAGGCCGAGATGGCGGTCTACCGGAACACCGAGATGCGGGTTTGCGTGCCGTTTGCGTGCCGCGACGGCGAGGACGACGCGATGCTGAACTCGCAAGTGCCTGAAAGCATTGGTGGGCCCGGCAGGACTCGAACCTGCGACAACACCGTTATGAGCGGCGCGTTCTGACCAGCTGAACTACGGGCCCCCGGGCCTCAGGTACCAGGAGTCGGGGACCGGGAAAAGGCCGAAGCGCCGGCCCTACGTGTCGAGGAACGAGCGCAGCTTGCGCGAGCGGCTCGGGTGCTTGAGCTTGCGCAGCGCCTTGGCCTCGATCTGGCGGATGCGCTCGCGCGTCACCGAGAACTGCTGGCCGACCTCCTCGAGCGTGTGGTCGGTGTTCATGCCGATGCCGAAGCGCATGCGCAGCACGCGCTCCTCGCGCGCGGTCAGCGAGGCCAGCACGCGGGTCGTCGTCTCGCGCAAATTGGCCTGGATCGCGGCATCGAGCGGCAGCACCGCGTTCTTGTCCTCGATGAAGTCGCCGAGATGGCTGTCCTCCTCGTCGCCGATCGGCGTCTCGAGGCTGATCGGCTCCTTGGCGATCTTGAGGACCTTGCGCACCTTCTCCAAGGGCATCATGAGCTTTTCCGCGAGCTCCTCGGGCGTCGGCTCCCGGCCGATCTCGTGCAGCATCTGGCGCGACGTGCGCACCAGCTTGTTGATCGTCTCGATCATGTGCACGGGGATGCGGATGGTGCGCGCCTGGTCGGCGATCGAGCGCGTGATCGCCTGGCGGATCCACCACGTCGCATAGGTCGAGAACTTGTAGCCGCGGCGGTACTCGAACTTGTCGACCGCCTTCATCAGGCCGATGTTGCCTTCCTGGATCAGGTCCAGGAATTGCAGGCCGCGATTCGTGTACTTCTTGGCGATCGAGATGACCAGGCGCAGGTTGGCCTCGACCATCTCCTTCTTGGCCTTCGAGGCGTCGCGCTCGCCGCGCTGCACGGTCTGGACGACGCGGCGGAACTCGCCGATCGGCATGCCGGCCTCGACCGCCAGCTGGGCTATCTGCTCGCGCAGCGCGGCGACGTCCTTGCCCTGCTTGTCGACGAACTTGGCCCACTTGGTGCCCAGCTTGGCGCAGCCCTTGAGCCAGTTGGGATCGAGCTCGGAGCCGAGATAGCGCTGCAGGAACTGCTCGCGATTGACGCCGCACTGCTCGGCCAGGCGCAGGATCCGGCCGTCCATCTGGACCAGACGCCGGCTCATGCCGTTCAGATGCTCGACCAACTGCTCGATGCGCGCGGCGTTCAGGCGCACCGTCTTGGTGATCTCGACCAGCTCGGCGCGCGCCTTCTCGTAACGCTTCTCCGACGGCTTCGACAGCGGCTCGGCCTTGCGCAGCGCCGCCAGGCGCTTGTCCTGCAGCTTGGCGAGCTTGGCGTAGCCCTTCGCGATGGTGTCGAAGGTCTCGAGGATCTGCGGCTTGATCGCGGCTTCCATGGCGGCCAGCGACACCGCGTTGTCCTCGCCCTCGCCGTCCTCGCCGCTCTCCTCGCCCTCTTCCTTGATCTCGTCCTCGCCGCCCTCGGCCTCCTCCCCGATCGCCTCGATCCCGCCGTTGGCGCCGGCGGCGGCGCCGACCGTCAGGGGATCGAGCGAGGCGCCGTAGCTGGCGTCCAGGTCGATGATGTCGCGCAGCAGCATCTTGCTCTGGTTGAGCTGGTCGCGCCAGGCGATGATGGCGCGGATGGTCAGCGGGCTCTCGCAGATGCCGCCGATCATCATCTCGCGGCCGGCCTCGATGCGCTTGGCGATCGCGATCTCGCCCTCGCGCGACAACAGCTCGACCGAGCCCATCTCGCGCAGATACATGCGCACCGGGTCGTCGGTGCGGCCGATGTCCTCGTCGTCGACATTGCCGCCGACCCGGCTCTCGCCCTCGCCGACGTCGTCGCCCTGGGTGTCGGTGTCCTCGGCCTCGTCGCCCTGGACCAGCGTGATGCCCTGCTCCGACAGGTTGGCCATCACGTCTTCGATCTGCTCGGAGCTCGCCTGGTCGTCGGGCAGCGCCGCGTTCAGCTCGTCATAGGTGACGTAGCCGCGCTCCTTGCCGCGCGCCATCAAGCGCTTCACCGCGGCCGCGAAACCGTCGAGCAACGGGCCCTCGGCTTCCTCCTGGTTGGCGGTCTCTTCTGCGGAGTTCGCTACTTTTTGAGCCATTCTCGACCAGCCTTGATGTTCCCGATCTCCGCGGCGCTTCGCACCGCGCTCCGAACCCCGTCAGCGGCGCTTGCGGCGCCCCATGTCAGTCGTCTCGTCCGAGCCGGGCTCGGCGTCCTCGCGGTGGCGCAGCAGCGCGCGAAACTGGTCCCACGCCTCGGGGGTCTCAGCCTCGGTCGCGCGGCGCTCCGCCGCCATCAATTCCTCGGGGAGCAGCCGCGACACGCGACGCGCCAGCATGCCCTCCAGCCATTCGCGAGCGTCCTCCAGTGAACCGTTGCGCCGCCCGAGCCCGCCGTGACCATACGCGTCAGGTCTTAACACGTCGCTGAGCGCCACTGAAAAACCGCGCTCGGCCAAATGGTCCCGGAGCCCGGCCGAGTCAAGGCCGGGATGGCCAGCCAGGGTGTGTACGATTTCGCCCCGAAGCCTGTCAAGTCCTTCATCCGCAAAGCTGATTGCCGCCAAAGCCTCGTGGAACTCGTCGACCAGGAGGGGGTGCTGGATGAGGCTGGCGAGCAACGCCCGGGCCTCCAGGCGCTCGATGCGCGCCGCGCTCTGGCCGAGCCCGCGCGGGCGGTCCTTGCGCAGCCGCTCGGCCGGCTCGACCGGGCGGCCGCGCCAGCCCCGGCCGCCGCGCGGCGGCCGGCCCGCCGGCGCGGCCGTCGGGGTCGCGAACAGCCGGGCCTCGCGGGCCTGGAAATCCTCGGCATAGAAGCGCCGCACGTCGCGGTCGCCGATATGGTTGATGTGGGCGCGCAGCCGGACCCGGAAATCGGCCCGGCGCTCCGGGGTGTCGAGCGGCCCGCGTGCCCGCTCGGTCGCCCACAGGATCTCGGACAGCGGCGCCGCGCCGGCCAGGAGCTCGCGAAAATGCGCCGTGCCACCGGGCCGGCCGACCAGATCGTCGGGGTCCTGGCCGTCCGGCAGGGTGACGAAGCGCAGCGACTTGCCGGGCGCCAGCAGGGGTAGCGCGCGCACCGCGGCACGCGCGGCGGCGCGCTGGCCCGCGGCATCGCCGTCGAAGCAGAGGACGGGCTCCGGTGCCAAGCGCCACAGCTCGGCCAGCTGCTCCTCGGTCAGCGCGGTGCCGAGCGGCGCGACCGCGCCGGCGAACCCGGCGCGATGCAGCGCCACGACGTCCATGTAGCCCTCGGCGACGATCACGGGCTCGTGGCGCGCCGCCGCCTCGCGCGCCAGGTGCAGCGCGTAGAGCGAGCGGCCCTTGTGGAACAGCGGCCCCTCGGGCGAGTTGAGGTACTTGGGCTGGCCGTCGCCCATCACGCGGCCGCCGAACGCGATGATGCGGCCGCGCCGGTCGGCGATCGGGAACATGACGCGGCCGCGGAAGCGGTCGTAGCTGGCGCCGCCATCCTCGGGCTTCACGAGCAGCCCGGCCTCGAGCAGCACCTCCTCCTTGAACTCCTGCTTGAGGAGGTGCGCCTTCAGCGCGGTGCGGAGGTCGGGCGCGAAGCCGATGCGGAAGCCGGCGAGCTGCGCCTCCTCGACCCGGCGGCCGCGCAGATAGTCGAGCGCCGGCTTGCCGGCCGGCAGGCGCAGCTGGCTTTGGAACCAGGTGCATGCCGCCTCGACCGCCGCCTCCTCGTTGACCCGGCGCGCGCGGGCCGCCGGATCGAGGGGCGCGCTGCGCGGCACCTCGAGCCCGGCCTCGCCGGCCAGCCGCTCGACCGCCTCGGGGAACGACAAGCCCTCGGTGTTGATCACGAAGCTCAGCACGTCGCCGTGCGCGCCGCAGCCGAAGCAGTGGTAGAACGCCTTGTCGTCGTTGACGAAGAAGCTCGGCGTCTTCTCGTTGTGGAACGGGCAGAGCCCCTCGAACTCGCGGCCCTTCTTGGTCAGGCGCACGCGTTTGGCGACCACGCTCGACAGCGTCAGGCGGCGACGCAGCTCCTCGAGGAAGTCCGGCGGGATCGCCAACGGGGCTAGCCGAGCTGCTGCTTGACGAGCGCGCTCGCCTTGGCGAAATCCATCTGGCCGGCGTGGCGCGCCTTGAGCTCGGCCATGATGCGGCCCATGTCCTTGACGCTGGTGGCGCCGAGCTCCTTGATCACCGCGGCGATCGCCGCGGTGGCCGCCGATTCGTCCATCTGCTGGGGCAGGAAGCGCTCGATCACGGCGATCTCGGCGCGCTCCTTGTCGACCAGGTCGGCGCGGTTGCCCTTCTCGTAGAGCGCGATGCTCTCGCGCCGCTGCTTGATCATGCCCTGCAGCATCGAGAGGATCTCGGGGTCGCCGATTCCGTTCGGATTCCCGGCCGGGCGCGCGGCGATGTCGCGGTCCTTGAGGGCCGCCAGGATCAGGCGCAGGGTCGAGGTGGTCGCCGAGTCGCGATCGCGCATCGCGGCCTTCAGGGCGTCGTTCAGGCTGATTCGCAGCATCGCGGATCCACCGCTGACGGGGCGCACATTATGGTGATGCCGGGGCGGCGACGCAAACCCCGAAGCGGCCGGCGGGGGGCTGCTTGACCGCCCGGAGCCTTTCCCGTACACAACGCCGCAATTTGCGGTGCCGAGGTTCGCGACCGACGGCCCGGAGAGCCCAGCCAATGACCACACAAGCCACGCCGACCGGGAGGGCGCAGCCGACCGGCGCGCTGATTCTCGCCGACGGCACGGTGTTCCGCGGCCATGGATTCGGCGCGATCGGCCGCGCCGTCGGCGAGGTCTGCTTCAACACCTCGATCACGGGCTATCAGGAGATCCTGACCGATCCCTCCTATGCCGGGCAGATCATCACCTTCACGTTCCCGCATATCGGCAATGTCGGCGCCAACCCCGAGGACATCGAGACCACGACGCCGGCGGCGCGCGGCCTGATCGTGCGCGCCGACGTGACCGAGCCGGCCAACTGGCGCGCCACCCAGCACCTGCGCAACTGGCTCACCGGCCACAACCTGCCGGGGATCGCCGGCATCGACACCCGACGGCTGACCCGGCGCATCCGCGACCACGGCGCGCCCAACGGCGTGATCGTGCATGCGCCCGACGGCGCGATCGACATCGAGGCGGCGGTCGCAGAGGCGCGCGCTTGGCCCGGACTCGAGGGCATGGACCTCGCGAAGACGGTCAGCACGCGGCAGACCTACGTGTGGGATGAGACGCGCTGGCGGTTCGGCAGCGGCTACGGCCGGCAGACCGCGCCGCGCCACCACGTCGTCGCGATCGACTACGGCGCCAAGCGCAACATCCTGCGTTCGCTTGCCGGGCTCGGCTGCAAGATCACCGTGGTGCCGGCGACCGCGACCACCGAGGACGTGCTGCGGCACGAGCCCGACGGCATCTTCCTGGCCAACGGCCCGGGCGATCCGGCGGCGACCGGCGAGTATGCCGTGCCGGTGCTCAAGGACCTGATGGCGACCGGGCTGCCGATCTTCGGCATCTGCCTGGGCCACCAGATGCTCGGGTTGGCGCTCGGCGGGCGCACCGCCAAGATGGAGATCGGCCATCGCGGCGCCAACCACCCGGTCAAGGATCTGGAGACCGGCAAGGTCGAGATCACCAGCCAGAACCACGGCTTCGTCGTGATCCCCGACAGTCTGCCGCCGGGGGTCGAGAAGACCCACGTGTCGCTGTTCGACGGCACGCTCGAGGGCCTCAAGGTGACGGGCAAGCCGATCTTCTCGGTGCAGTACCACCCCGAGGCCTCGCCGGGCCCGCACGACAGCCACTACCTGTTCGAGCGCTTCATCGCCCTGATGGAAAAATCGTGAGCGCGGCGGCGCCGTTTCCGCGCGCGCCAGGCGCGCGCCAAGCCTGCGGCGCGTGGCTCGGGTTTGGCGCGGCGCCTGCGAGCGCGGCTTAAGAGATGCCGAAGCGCACGGACATCAAGTCGATCCTGATCATCGGCGCCGGGCCGATCGTGATCGGCCAGGCGTGCGAGTTCGACTATTCGGGCGCGCAGGCCTGCAAGGCGCTCAAAGAGGAAGGCTACCGGGTCGTGCTGGTCAACTCGAACCCGGCGACCATCATGACCGATCCGAGCCTGGCGGACGCCACCTACATCGAGCCGATCACGCCGGACTTCGTGGCGCGCGTGATCGCGGCCGAGAAGGTCGATGCGCTGCTGCCGACCATGGGCGGCCAGACCGCGCTCAACACCGCGCTGGCGCTCGCCAAGTCGGGCGTGCTGGCCAAGCACGGGGTCGAGCTGATCGGCGCGCGCCAGGACGCCATCGAGAAGGCCGAGGACCGCCAGCTGTTCCGCGACGCCATGGCGCGCATCGGGCTCGCCTCGCCGCGCTCGCGCCTGGTCGCCAATCTCGACGAGGCGCTCGCCGCGCTCGACCAGGTCGGGCTGCCGGCGATCATCCGGCCCTCGTTCACGCTCGGCGGCACCGGCGGCGGCGTCGCCTACAACCGCGAGGAGTTCCAGTCGGTCGTCTCCTCCGGCCTCAAGCTGTCGCCGGTCGGCACCGTGCTGGTCGAGGAATCGGTGCTCGGCTGGAAGGAATTCGAGATGGAGGTCGTGCGCGATCGCGCCGACAACTGCATCATCGTGTGCTCGATCGAGAATCTCGACCCGATGGGCATCCACACCGGCGATTCGATCACGATCGCGCCGGCGCTGACCCTGACGGACAAGGAATACCAGATCATGCGCGACGCCTCGATCGCGTGCCTGCGCGAGATCGGCGTCGATACCGGCGGCTCCAACGTCCAGTTCGCGATCGACCCGGCGGACGGCCGCATGGTCGTGATCGAGATGAATCCACGGGTTTCCCGCTCGTCGGCGCTCGCCTCGAAGGCGACCGGCTTCCCGATCGCCAAGGTCGCCGCCAAGCTGGCGGTCGGCTACACGCTCGACGAGCTCGCCAACGAGATCACCCGCGTCACGCCGGCGTCGTTCGAGCCGACCATCGACTACATCGTCACCAAGGTGCCGCGCTTCGCCTTCGAGAAGTTCAAGGGCGCGGAGCCGCTGCTCACCACTTCGATGAAATCCGTCGGCGAGGTGATGGCGATCGGCCGCACGTTCGCGGAGTCGCTGCAGAAGGCCTTGCGCGGGCTCGAGACCGGGCTCTCCGGGCTCGACGAGATCGAGATCCCGGGCGCGCGCGGCGGCGCCAACCACGACGCCGTGCGCGCGGCGCTCGCGCTGCCGACGCCCGACCGCATCCGCGTGGTCGCGCAGGCGTTCCGGCTCGGCGCCTCGATCGACGACGTGCACGCGGCGTGCAAGATCGACCCGTGGTTCCTGGCGCGCATCCACGAGATCGTCGCGGCCGAGGCCGCGGTGCGCGACGGCGGCCTGCCGGAGACCCGCGCCGGGCTGCTGGCGCTCAAGCGCCAGGGCTTCAGCGACGCGCGCCTGGCGAGCCTGAGCGGCCGGCGCGAGGCCGAGGTGGCGGCGCTGCGCCGCGCGCTCGACGTCCATCCGGTGTTCAAGCGCATCGACACGTGCGCCGCCGAGTTCGCCTCCGAGACGCCCTACATGTACTCGACCTACGAGGGCGACGAGTACGGCACGCCCGAATGCGAGGCCGACCCGAGCGCGCGCCGCAAGGTCGTCATCCTGGGCGGCGGCCCCAACCGCATCGGCCAGGGCATCGAGTTCGACTATTGCTGCGTCCATGCCGCCTACGCGCTCAAGGAGGCCGGCATCGAGGCCATCATGGTCAACTGCAACCCCGAGACCGTGTCGACCGACTACGACACCTCGGACCGGCTCTATTTCGAGCCGCTGACCGCCGAGGACGTGCTCGAGATCGTGCGGGTCGAGCAGGCCAAGGGCACGCTGCTCGGCCTGATCGTGCAGTTCGGCGGCCAGACGCCGCTCAAGCTCGCCGCGCCCTTGTCGGCAGCCGGCGTGCCGATCCTCGGCACCTCGCCCGACGCGATCGACCTCGCCGAGGATCGCGAGCGCTTCCAGCTGCTGCTCGGCCGGCTCGGCCTGCGCCAGCCGCGCAACGGCATCGCGCGCACCGGCGAGGCGGCCGAGCGGATCGCCGCCGAGATCGGCTATCCGGTGGTGATCCGGCCGTCCTACGTGCTGGGCGGGCGCGCCATGGAGATCGTCCACGACGACAGCGCGCTGCGCCGCTACATCACGTCGGCGGTGCAGGTCTCGGGCGACAACCCGGTGCTGATCGACAGCTATCTGCGCGACGCCATCGAGGTCGACGTCGACGCGGTGGCGGACGCCGACACCGTGATCGTCGCCGGCGTGATGGAGCACATCGAGGAGGCCGGCATCCATTCGGGCGACAGCGCGTGCGCGCTGCCGCCCTATTCGCTGCCCGAGCCGGTGGTCGCCGAGATTCGCGCGCAAACCGACCGCATGGCGCGCGCGCTCGGCGTGGTCGGGCTGATGAACGTGCAGTTCGCGGTGCAGGGCGACGTCGTATTCGTGCTCGAGGTCAACCCGCGCGCCAGCCGCACGGTGCCGTTCGTCGCCAAGGCGACCGGCGTGCCGATCGCCAAGATCGCCGCGCGCGTGATGGCCGGCGAGAAGCTGGCCTCGCTCGCCGCCGCGCGGCCGGCGCTGGCGCACGTCGCGGTCAAGGAGGCCGTTTTCCCGTTCGCGCGCTTCCCGGGCGTCGACATCATCCTCGGCCCGGAGATGAAGTCGACCGGCGAGGTGATGGGCATCGACGCCGATTTCGGCCGCGCGTTCGCCAAGTCGCAGATCGCCATCGGGGTCGACCTGCCGCAGGGCGGCACCTGCTTCATCTCGGTGCGCGACAGCGACAAGGTCCACATGGTCGAGCTCGGCCGCCGGCTCGCCGGGCTCGGCTTCAAGCTGATGGCGACCCGCGGCACCGCCGCCTATCTGCGCGAGCACGGGCTGACCGTCGAGCTGGTCAACAAGGTGCTCGAGGGCCGGCCGCACTGCGTCGACGCCATGCTGTCGGGCAACATCCAGCTGGTGTTCAACACGGTCGAGGGCGCGCAGGCGCAGGCCGACAGCTTCAGCCTGCGGCGCACCGCGTTGACCAACAACATCAGCTACTACACGACGGTGGCGGGCGCGCGCGCCGCGGTGCGCGCGATCGAGAGCCTGGTCGACGGCCGGCTTGAAGTGGCGCCGCTCCAATCATACTTTGTTAATCCGTTCTGACGGGGAATAGGCGACGCGGCGGAGAGCCGCGCCAGCCCGGTTTGCGTTTGTGACGACCGCGTCTGCGGGTCCGCTCGCAGAGACAAAAAGGTAATCGCCGAATGGACAAGGTTCCCATGACCGCGGAGGGCTTTGCCCGTCTGCAGGAGGAGGCGAAGCAGCTCAAGTCGGTCGAACGTCCGGCAGTGATCCGCGCGATCGCCGAGGCGCGCGCGCACGGCGATCTGTCGGAGAACGCCGAGTATCACGCGGCGCGCGAGCGCCAGAGTTTCATCGAAGGCCGGCTGTCGGAGATCGAGGACCAGATCGCGCGCGCCGAGGTGATCGACGTCTCGAAACTGTCGGGCGACGTCGTCAAGTTCGGCGCCAAGGTGCGCATCGCCGACGAGGATTCCGGCGAGGAGCAGACCTTCCGGATCGTCGGCGCGGTCGAGTCCGACATCAACAACGGGCTCTTGTCGGTGACCGCGCCGCTGGCGCGCGCGCTGATCGGCAAGACGATCGGCGACACCGTCGAGGTGACGACGCCGCGCGGCTCCAAGGCCTACGAGATCGTCGACGTCGCCTTCGGCTGACGCCCGCGCGGCGGCCTGCGGACGCAAGCTGCCTCGGGCAGCCGCGCCGAGTACACCGCGTCCACCCCTCCGATCGTTCACGCCCGGCCTTGAGCAGCCGTGAGCCGACGATGACGGGTTCGGGACCGAGGCGAAGGCTGAGGTCGCCGAGCCTTCAGTAGCCCCGGCAAGCCCGATCAAGCGCACCGGCCCGGCTTCCCTCACACTCCTCCCCGTCGCAAAAATTCAGAGACCTCTGTGTTGCAGAGTCCATAACTCTGTGATACAGAGGACTCCGTGACAGGCGATGGAGGGAGCCATGGCGACCATCGGTCTCGCGATCCTGCAACACACCCCGCCCTGGGTCTGGGGCCTGCTGGCGCTCCTGGTCGGGCTCGGCATCGTGGCGACCCGGACGCGCCGCATCCCGTTGCGGCGCGCGCTCGTCACGCCCCTGGTCTTCATGGCCTGGGGCGTCTCCAGCGTGGCGCAGCTGGCGGGCCCGGTCGGGCTGGCGGCCTGGCTCGCCGCCGGCGCGCTCGGCGTCATGATCGGGCTGGCGACCACCCGGCTCGACACCATGCCGGTCGATCGCGCGCGCGGGCTCGTCACGCTGCCCGGCAGCTGGCTGCCGCTGGCGCGCAACCTGGCGATCTTCCTGGCGCGCTACGGCTTGGCGGTCGCCGCCGCGCTGGCGCCCGCCGCGCGCGACCGGCTGGTGCTGTGGGATCTCGCGGTCTCGGGGCTGAGCGCCGGCTATTTCCTCGGCTGGCTCGGCGTGCTGGTCCGGCACTACCGGCGCGCCCCGCTGCCGGCCGGCGCCGGCCTCGTGGTGACGCGGTGAGGCCCGCCGAGACCACCGCCGATCCGGTGGTGCGCCTGCGCGCGGTCGACAAGACCTACCAGGCCGGCGCGGTCGAGGTGCAGGCCCTCAAGGGGCTCAGCCTCGACATCCCGAGCCGGCGCTTCTCGATGATCGTCGGCCCGTCGGGCAGCGGCAAGACGACGCTCCTCAACCTGATCGGCTGCATCGACGCGCCGAGCCGCGGCACGGTCGAGATCTGCGGTCAAGCGATCGGCCGGCTGCGCGACAATGCGGTGTCGGATTTCCGGGCACGCCACATCGGCTTCATCTTCCAGGGCTTCAACCTGGTGCCCGTGCTGTCGGCCTACGAGAACGTCGAATACCCGCTGCTGCTGGTCGGCACACCGGCGGCCGAGCGGCGCCGCCGCACGCTCGCGATGCTCGAGGCGGTCGGGCTGGCCGCGCAGGCGCGCCAGCGCCCCAACGAGCTGTCGGGCGGCCAAAAGCAGCGCGTCGCGATCGCGCGCGCGCTCGTCAAGGCGCCCGACATCGTGCTGGCCGACGAGCCGACCGCCAATCTCGACAGCCACACCGGCGCGTCGATCATCGAGCTGATGCGCGGCATCCAGGCCGAGCTGCGCACCACCTTCATCTTCTCGACCCACGATCCGCAGCTGATCTCGCATGCCGAGGAGATCTTCACCATCCGCGACGGCGAGCTCGCCGCGCCCAGCGCAGGAGCGCCGCACTGATGCTGTTCAAGATCGCCGTCCGCAACATCCTGCGCAACCGCCGGCGCTCCGCCGTCACGGGCCTGGCGGTCGCCGTCGGCGCCACCGCGCTGCTCGTGTTCGGTGCCTTCGAGAGCTACGTGTTCGCCGGACTCGAGACCGGCATCGTGCAGCGCCAAGGTCACCTGACGGTGTTCCGCGACGGCTATTTCCTGTTCGGCGCCGGCAACCCCGCGGCCTACGGCATCGACGACTACCAGCGCGTCATCGCGCTGATCGCCGGCGACCCCGAGCTCACGCCGCTGGTCAACGTCGTCACGCCGACCCTGTCGCTGTTCGGCATCGCGGGAAATTTCGAGGGTGGCAACGATGCCGCCAAGACCTTCTTCGGGCTCGGCGTGGTGCCGTCCGACAGCGAGCGCATGCGCCAGTGGGACGAGTTCGGTGCCAGCCGGCCCTACGCGCCCGACCCCAACCTGAGCGACGGCGAGCCGACGCGCGGCTATGTCGGCGTCGGGCTGGCGCGCATCCTCGGCCTGTGCGGCCGGCTCGCCATCAAGGACTGCCCGGCGCCGCCGGCGCTCGCCGCGGAGCCGGCGGCGAGCGCCGGCGCCAGCGAGGACTTCAGCGACCTGACCCGCCGCGACGTGCCGCCGATCGCCGCCGACACGCTGCCGCGCCTCGACCTCCTGGGCGCCACCGCGGGCGGCGCGCCCAACGTGCTCAGCCTCTACGTCGCCGGCGCCGAGGCGCAGCCGGTGCGCGACGTCGACGACAGCTTCGTCGGCATGCATCTCGCGCTCGCCCAGCAGCTGCTCTACGGGCGCGGCGAGCACAAGGTGACCGGCATCGTGCTGCAGCTGCATCACGGCAGCGACCTCGAGCGCGCCCGCGCGCGCCTCGGCGCGCTCTTGAAGGCGCACAACCTGCCGATCGAGGTGCGCGACTTCACCGAGCTGGCGCCGCTCTACAAGCAGGTGGTCGGCTTCTTCGGCGCGATCTTCCTGTTCATCGCGGTGATCATGGGCGTGATCGTGCTGTTCGCCGTGGTCAACACCATGACGATGACCGTGATGGAGCGCACCAACGAGATCGGCACGACGCGCGCGATGGGCGTGCGGCGCGCCGGCATCCGCCGCCAGTTCCTGCTCGAGGGCTGGCTGCTCGGCGCGATCGGCGCCTCGATCGGGGTCGCGGTGGCGTTCGTCATCGCGCTCGCGGTCAACCGCGCCGGGCTCAGCTGGACGCCGCCCGGCAACGTCACGCCGGCGCCGCTGCGCCTCGACCTGGTCGGCCGCGGCAACCTGGTCGCCGGCACCTGGCTCGCGCTCGTCCTGGTCGCCACCCTGGCGGCGCTGTTCCCGGCCAATCGCGCCGCGCGCCTGCCGGTCGTCGATGCGCTGCGCCATGTCTGAGCCCGCCGCCTCGCTGTCGCGTCGCGCGCTGCTGATCGGCGCGCTGGCGAGCGCGGCCGCCCTGCCGGCCCGCGCCGAGAGCCCGCAGGACATCGTCGCGGCGGCCGACCGGGTCCGCAATCCGAGCCAGCCGTTCCGGCTCACCAGCACGCTGGTCGAGTTCGTCGGCGGCAAGCCGCGCGCCCAGGACGTGCTCCACGTGTTCGCCAAGGAGGACCCGGCGAGCCACCGCTTCCGCAACCTGGTGCGCTACGTCGAGCCACCGCGCGACGCCGGCAAGATGGCGCTGCTCGACAACCACGTGCTGTGGTTCTACGACCCGGCATCCAAGGCCAGCGTGCGCATCTCGCCCCAGCAGCGCCTGATCGGCCAGGCCGCGATCGGCGACATCCTGACCGTCAACCTGGCGTCCGACTACACCGGCAAGCTGGTCGGCAGCGAGACGATCCAGGACGCCGCGCACCAGGACAAGACCTGCTTCCACCTCGACCTGGCGGCGGCGACCGACCTCGCGACCTACAACCGCGTCGAGTACTGGATCGAGCAGGGCACCTTCCATCCGGTGAAGGGCAAGTTCTATTCCGACAGCGGCCGGCTCCTGAAGATCCTCTACTATCGCGGCTTCACCGAGGCGCTCGGCGGCATCCGGCCGACCGAGGCCGTGATCATCGACGCGGTCGACACCGCGCTGGTCACCACGCTGAAGTTCTCCGACTACAGGTTCACCGAGATCCCCGAGGCCTGGTTCCAGCGCGACTACCTGCCGCGCCTCAGGGCCGAGTGATGGCGCGGCGGCGCGCGCTCGCCGCACCGCTCGCCGTCGCGCTACTCGCGTTGCCCGCCGCGGCGGCCGACGAGAACCGGGATCTCGACCTGATCCCCGATGCCGCCGGCCCGGGCGCCGCGCCGCCCGAGGCGCCGGCGCCGGTCCCCGCGGGCGATGCGCGCCAGCGCATCTTCCTGGAGAACGCGACCACCGGCTGGGCCTCGCGCGGCGGGCTGGCGGTGCCGCCGCCCGGCCAGCCGCCGCCCGACTGGCAGGAGCGCGTGTTCCTCGATGCGCGAAAGCAATGGCAGATCACGGACAGGCTCGACGCGACCTACAGCGGCCGCTTCAACCTGATGGCCGAGGACACCGTCACGACGCCGAGCCACGCCAACGTGCGCAACGATTTCCGCGAGGGCTTCGTGTCATGGGAGCCGCTGACCCGCGACTATCTCGAGCTCGGCCGCATCAACCTCAAGAGCGGCGTCGCCGCGGGCTACAACCCGACCGACTTCTTCAAGACCCGCGCCGTGGTCGATCGCATCTCGCAGGATCCCGCCAGCCTGCGCGAGAACCGGCTCGGCACCTTCATGCTGCTCGGCCAGACGATCCGCGAGGGCGCCACGGTCAGCGTCGCCTACGCGCCGGGGCTCTACAGCCCGAGTCCGCTCTACCCGCCCGTGCTGCCGAGCTTCGATGCGATGTTCGACCGCACCAACGCGCACGACCGCGTGCTGCTCAAGACCAGCGCCAGCCTGCCGGGCGACTTCGATCCCGAGCTGCTGGTCTATCACGAGGGCACGCGCTGGCGCGCCGGCGCCAACCT
>Ga0335076_10003096_pt1 | contig 16661 bp, 14 predicted proteins | sample Lox_Sample_25_FD_206717 | JGI IMG/M metagenome (GOLD analysis project Ga0335076, IMG submission 206717) | Soil microbial communities from Loxahatchee National Wildlife Refuge, Florida, United States - Lox_Sample_2.5 | ecosystem: Environmental > Terrestrial > Soil > Wetlands | place: USA... | reverse complement strand
GGCTGGCGATGTCGGCGATGAACGCGTACAGGTCGCGCTTGTCGGCGAAGTACTGGAAGAGGCTGCCCTTGGCGACACCGGCCCGCCGGGCGATGACGTTCAGGCTGCCCCGGGAGAATCCGTGCGCCCCGAACTCCGCCTCCGCGGCTTCGATGACGGCGGCGCGGCGAGCCGGGTCGACACGCGCCCATGTCACCGTCGGCAATGTGGCCTCCTAGCATCGATGACCACTGGTCATTCTACGGTGAGCCACGTCACAGTCAAGGGGATTACCCGCCGAGGTCAGGGGCGCATCGCGTAAGCGCCGTTGATCGGAAGGACGTGTCCCTTCCAGATCTGGTCGTAGCGCGCGGGGTCGTGTGCCGGACGGCGGATCATCCGCATCGCGAAGTTGGCCTGTTGGTCGGTCGTCGAGGGCTTGTCGCTCAGCTCGACCGCATAGCTGTTGAAGTCCCTGACCAGCACGGCAAAGATCTCGTCGACCAAGGTCTCATCCACATCGGACAGCGCCGCCTCTTCGAGGATGAGCTGGGCATAGGGCACGGTCGCGAACAGTTGGCCGACGGCGAAGGCGAAGTCAATGTCCTTCTGCTGGGCCGCATCCGGGGTAGCGCTGGCCAGCATTTCGGCGAGTACGTCGACCTGCTCGCGCAGCAGCGCGACGTTGGCGAGGCGGGCGAAGCTCTCGAACGACGCGCGCCAATCGTGGAAGCGCACCTTGCCCAGGCCGCCGGTGGGTCCCTGGGCGAACAGGAACGAGTCATCGGCCGCGTCGTCGCGGCGGCCGATCACTGGCAGTTCGCTGTTGGGTGCGAACAGGAAATTGGGCATGAATTTGCCGAGCAGTCCGATGTTGATGTGGACGGTGCCCTCCAGCCGGGGCAGCAGGCCGATCTCGCGGGTCATCGCCTCGAAGATGGTGTCCTTCTCGACGCCTTTGGCGGCGATGACGTCCCACAGCGCGACGATGACGCGCTCGCCTTCGCTGGTGATCTTCGCCTTGGTGAGCGGGCTGTACAGCAGGTAGCGACGGTCCTCGGCCGACGCGCTGCGCATGTAGTCAGACGCGCGGGTGGCGACCAGCCTCATCGCGACCAGGCGCACGTAGGCGTCGGTGAGCAGCCGCCGTACGTGGGTGAAGTCGGTGACGACGGTCCCGTACAGGTAGCGGTTAGACGCGTGGGTGACCGCCTCGTACATGGCGTGGGTGCACATGCCGACGGCACCCCAGCCCAGGTTGTACTTGCAGACGTTGACCGTGTTCAGCGCCGCGTGGAAGGCCCCGGGTCCGCGGTGTAATATGTCGGCTTCGGTGACCGGATAGTCGCGCAGTGCGTAATTGGCGACGTAGTTCTGCGAGTTGACCACGTTCTTGATCAGGTCGTACCGGTCGTGCTGGGAGTCGGCGGCGAAGAAGACATACTCTTCGTTTCCTGGGCTTCCGGCGATCTTGCCGAAGGTGGAGACCATCCGGGCGACGTTGGCGTTGCCGATGTAGTACTTCTCGCCGTTGGCGACCCAGCCGTGTTCCGACGGCGTCAAGATCATGTCGGTCTGGTAGACATCGGCGCCGTGCGTCTGCTCGGACAAGCCGAAGGCGAACACCTCGCCCTGCTCCAGCTGGGCGGCGGCCTTGCGCTTGGCGTCCTCGTTGTCGCTCATCCAGATCGGGCCCAGGCCAAGGGCGGTGACCTGGAAGGGGTACCAGTAGCTCAGCCCGTAAAAACCCAGGATCTCGGCGAACTCGCTGATCCGATAGGTGTCCCAGCGGCAGTCCCCGGCGCCATAGGAGGCCGGCGTCAGCAACGAGGCGAAGAGGCGCTCCCGCCCGACGTGATTCAGAAAGTCTGAGTACCACGTCCGCTGGTGGTCGTCCTGCTTGAGGCGGGCCTTGCCCCGGGTCTCGAAAAAGTCGACGGTCGCCTCCATGATCTCCCCGGAGCGACGGTCTGGGTAGCGGCGTTGCAGGTGGTTGGGGTTGAGCAGCATGAGGGGAACGTACTGCAAACGGCTCTGTTGGTGAACCGGCGTGAGCCCTAGCATCGGTGACGTGTCAGAACTAAATACCGCTCGCGGAGCCATCGATACCGCCGATCTCGGCGTGACGCTCATGCATGAGCACGTGTTCATCATGACCACGGAGATCGCGCTGAACTATCCCGACGCCTGGGGCGACGAGGAGAAGCGGGTGGCCGACGCCATCGCGCGGCTCAACGAATTGAAGGCTCGCGGGGTGGACACCATCGTCGACCTCACCGTTATCGGGCTGGGCCGTTACATCCCGCGCATCGCCCGCGTCGCGGCGGCGACCGAGCTGAATATCGTTGTCGCGACGGGGCTTTACACCTACAACGACCTGCCGTTCCGCTTCCACTATGAGGGCCCCGGCGGCCTGCTGGACGGCCCGGAGATCATGACCGACATGTTCGTGCGCGACATCGAGCAGGGCATCGCCGACACCGGCATCAAGGCCGGGATCCTCAAATGCGCCACCGACGAACCCGGCATCACCCCGGGTGTCGAGCGGGTGCTGCGTGCCGTCGCCCAGGCGCACAAACGCACCGGGGTGCCGATCTCCACGCACACGCACGCGGGGTTGCGGCGCGGGCTCGAGCAACAGCGCATCTTCGAAGAGGAGGGCGTGGACCTGACCCGGGTGGTCATCGGCCACTCCGGCGACAGCACCGACGTCGGCTACCTCGAAGAGCTCATCGCCGCCGGCTCCTACCTCGGGATGGACCGGTTCGGCATCGACGTGATCCTGCCGTTCGAGGATCGGGTGCAGATCGTGGCGACGATGTGCGAGCGCGGGCACGCCGACAAGATGGTGCTTTCGCACGACGCCAACTGCTACTTCGACGCGCTGCCCGAAGAGCTCGTGCCACAGATGGCGCCGAACTGGCACTACCTGCACATCCACAACGACGTGATCCCGGCGCTCAAGGAGCGCGGCGTCACCGACGAGCAGCTGCGCGCCATGCTGGTCGACAACCCGCGCCGCATCTTCGAGCGGCAGGGCGCTTACTAAATGACCCAGGGTGAGCCGGTGCCGCCTATCGGCACCCAGATCTCGGCGCTCGCCGCACTCGCCCCCGACGAGCCGGCCGTCACCTGCGATGGGGTGACCATCACCCGCGCCGAACTCGACCGGTCGACGAACCGGCTGGCTCGGGCGTATGCCGAGCGCGGTGTCGGCGTCGGCGACTACGTCACCATCGCGCTGCCCAACGGCATCGAATTGATTCAGGCCGCGGTGGCGGGCTGGAAGCTGGGAGCGGTACCCCAGCCACTGTCCGCGCGGCTGCCGGATGGCGAGTTCGAGGGTCTGCTAGACCTACGGGCACGCGCGCTGCTGGTCGGCCGGGACGACCCACGAGGTGAAATCCGTAGTGTGCCACCGAATTTCACGCCCGATCCGGCGTTGTCCGATGGCCCGCTGCCCGAAGCGGTGTCGCCCTGCTGGAGGTCGATCGGCTCCGGCGGTAGCACCGGGCGCCCCAAGCTCGTCGAAGCCGGCGGCGATAGCCGGCTATCCCCGGCCCTCGGCCATGCGACGGGTATGCAGGTCGGCGACGCCAACCTGATCTCGGTCCCGCTGACCCACACGACCGGCTTTACCAGTGCCGTCATGGCATTGCTGATGCGCAACCATCTGGTGCTGATGAGCCGGTTCGACCCGCGCGAGTTTCTCCGGCTCGTTACCGAGCACCGGGTTACGTGGCTGGCGACGGTGCCGACGATCATGCAGCGGCTGCTGCCTGTCTACCACGCCGACCCGGGGTGCTATGACCTGTCGTCGATCCGGCGGTTCTGGCACCTGGGTGCGCCGTGCCCGCCGGCAATCAAGCGGGCGTGGATGGACCTGCTGAGTCCCGAGATCGTCTGGGAGCTGTACGGCGGCACCGAATTACAGGCGCTGACCTTCATCTCCGGCGATCAATGGCTGAGCCATCCGGGCTCGGTCGGCTCGGTGGTCAGTGGAGAGATGAAGGTGCTCGACGACGACGGAAATCCCTGTCCGCCCGGTGTGGTCGGCGAGATCTACCTGCGGCCAAGCCCCGGCAGCGCGCCGACGTATCGGTACATCGGCACTACGGCGAAGTCCCGCGACGGCTGGGATTCGCTGGGCGATCTCGGCTATTTCGACGAAGACGGGTTTCTGTACCTGTCGGACCGCCGCGTCGACATGTTCACCGTCGGTGGCCGCAACGTCTACCCCGCCGAGGTCGAGGGGGCCCTGTCGGCGCACCCCGGCGTGCTGTCTTGCCTCGTCGTCGGCGTCCCCGACCCGAACGGCGGTGATCTCGGTCAAGTGCCGTACGCCCTGGTCCACGCGGCCGATGGAGCCGCACTGGACGCCGCGGCCGTCCAGGAGTTCCTGCGCGACCGCATCGAAGCGTACAAGGTGCCGCGCATGGTCGAATTCGTCGACACACCCCTGCGCGACGACGCGGGCAAAGCCCGGCGGTCGGCGGTACGGGACCAGGTCATGGCGCGATTGCGTCCGCCTCAGCGTCTGTGACCTGACGCGTATCGAGCGCGCGTTTCTCCCAGCGGCGCAACGCTTCTCGGCAGGGCGACTCGACCAGGGCGTAGCTGACCGCGGCGATCGCCCAGCCGAAGACCAGCGTCAACACCAGCACTTCCGCCATCCGGCCGGTGAACGGGAACGTCCCGAGCACCGGGAACACCATCGCCAGGGCCGCCAGGTGCCAGATGAACAGGCCGTAGGACCAGCGCCCCAACGTCACCATCGTCGTCGTGCCCAGCACCCGGTGCGGTGTGTCCGGACGATCCAGCACCAACGGCGCGACCAGTGCGAAGGCCACCAGGGAACCCATCGCCGTCTTCACCGCGAACTGAGGGGCGGTGCCCGGAATCAGCCCTTCCGGACCGGCCAGCGGCGAGGCCGCCACCAGATAGGCCAGCACCGCGACGACGGCCATCGGCACGCGGTGGCGCGCCAACCGATGCGGTAACCCGATGCCGCTGTAAGCCCATTCCGCCAGCAACATGCCCGCCGCGAACCAGGAGAAAAACGCCGGCGGCCAATTCAGCGGATTGATCCCGGAACCCGCAGGCGCCAAAGGCACCCAACCCCAGGCCCAGCTGAGCGCCCCGAGCACGGCGATCACCGACACTCGGGCGGTGACCGGAAGACGGCGGGCCAGCAACGCCAGAACCGGCAATGCCAGGTAGAAGCTGACCTCGACGGACAGACTCCACATCTGGGTCAGGCCGCCGGTCAAGGTGAGCGGCACATAGATCTGGGTGAGCGTCAGGTTTGCCAACCACACCGTCAGGCTGGCGTGATCGGAGTCGGGCAGCAGGGACAGGATCACCACGACCGCAACGAGATAGGCCGGCATGATGCGGACCACCCGCGAGCGCAGGTAGTGACCCGTGCGCGGGCGCGATCCCAGATCCCTTGCCGCCGCCGCATGTCCACGCCACAACAGGAATCCCGACAGGGCGAAGAAGACCGCCACTGCCAGATCGAAGCGGCCGAACAGCCTGCCGGTGACACCGCTGGAGTGTCCGGTCTGGAAGGCGACGTGCGTAACGACCACGCCCATGGCCGCGCAGGCGCGCATACCCTCCACGGCGGGCAGGAAGCTGCGGACGCCTCCCACCTGCTGCCCATCGGTCACCATGACAGTCTGCCCGTCGTGTGATGCCGAACGAATCGGGTACACCCGCGGGACCCGGATGACCGGGCAAAGTGACGATGGGTTCGTAAACCGGGGCCTTAAATACTGCTGTTAGGGTCGAACGGGTTTGCCACTGTTTGGTCAGGTCGGAGCGGGGTGCGGCCGGCGAGTTCCAGACCTGAGGGACCACTAGGAGGACACAGCAACGTGAACCGAGCAGTCATGTTGCGGTTCGCCGCATGCGGAATCATCGGACTCGGAGCCGCTTTGCTGATCGCCGCGTTGCTGCTGTCCACGTACACCAGCAGCAGGATCACCAAGATCCCGCTCGATATCGACACCACGTTGGTCAGCGACGGCAACGGCACCGCGCTCGACTCGGCGTCCCTGTCCGGTGACCACCTCGTCGTCAACCAGAACGTGCCGCTGGTGTCCCAGCAGCAGATCAGCGTCGAGTCGCCCGCCAACGCCGACGTGGTCACACTGCAGGTCGGCACCTCGGTGCGGCGCACCGACAAGCAGAAGGACAGCGGACTGCTGCTGGCGATCATCGACACCGTCACCCTCAACCGCAGGACGGCGATGGCCGTCTCGGACGACACCCATACCGGCGGCTCGGTGCAGAAGCCGCGGGCCTACGGCGACGAGAACCCGCCGACCGCGATGCCGCTGCGGCACGACGGGCTGTCCTACCGATTCCCGTTTCACACCGAGAAGAAGACCTATCCCTACTTCGATCCGATCGCGCAGAAGTCGTTTGACGTCAACTACGACAGCCAGGAAGATGTCAACGGCTTGACCACCTACCGCTTCACGCAGAACGTCGGCTACAACCCCGACGGCAAGCTGGTGGCTCCGGTGAAGTACCCGTCGCTGTATGCCGGCGACGAGGACGCCAAGGTCACCACGTCCGCGGCGATGTGGGGCGTACAGGGCGGCGATCCGGCAGAGCAGATCACCATGACGCGCTACTACGCGGCGCAGCGGACGTTCTGGGTGGACCCGGTGTCGGGCACCGTCGTCAAGCAGACCGAACACGCCAACCACTACTTCGCGCGCGATCCCCTCAAGCCCGAGATGACGCTGGCCGATTACCGGGTCACCTCGACCGAAGACACCGTCGAATCCCAGGTCAACGCGGCCCGCGACGAGCGCGACCGGCTGGCACTGTGGTCGCGGGTGCTGCCGATTACGTTTACCGCGGTCGGCTTGATCTCGCTGGTCGGCGGTGCGTTGCTCGCCTCGTTCAGCCTGCGGACCGAAAGCGCGCTGACCGACCCCGGCCTGGACCGCGCGGATCAGGACTTCTTCGGCCGCGGCGGGCTCGAGGAACCGGTGCCCGGTGCCGAAGCCGAGACCGAGAAGCTGCCCACACAGCGCCCCACCGAGCGCTCGGATGCGGCGGAACCGGGCGCAGAGTCGCCGACCCTGCCATCGGAAGAGCCACCCGATTCCGCACCACCGGAACCCCCGGGCCCTTCGGCCGGCCCGCCCGAACAGGCCTAGTTTCCCGACGTGCGCTGGACCCGGCCGGGGTACGCGCTGCTGTTGGCGCTGCTGGTGGTTGGGCCGCTACTGAGGCCCGGATATCTGCTGCTGCGCGATGCGGTGTCCACGCCGCGGTCCTATCTGTCGGATGCCGCTCTGGGGCTGACCGCTGCGCCGCGGGCAACACCGCAAGATTTCGCGGTGGCGCTGGCCTCGCATCTGATCGACGGCGGTGTGGTGGTGAAGGCGCTGCTCGTCGTGGGCCTGTGGCTCGCGGGATGGGGTGCTGCCCGACTGGTGGCGACGGCATTGCCCGGTGCCGGCGCGGCCGGCGAATTCGTCGCGATCACGCTGGCGATCTGGAATCCCTATGTCGCCGAACGGCTGCTGCAAGGTCATTGGAGCCTGCTGGTCGGCTACGGCTGTCTGCCATGGGTTGCGACGTCGATGCTCGAGCTGCGCTCTGAACCCGGCGGTGCGAGCGGACCCGGCGGGCTTTTCGGATTGGTCTTCTGGTTCGCGTTGGCCGGGCTCACCCCGACCGGGCTGCTGCTGGCCGCGGCGGTTGCGCTGGTATGCGTGACCGCGCCCGGTGCGGGCCGCCCCCGTTGGCTGTGCGCGGCGGTGACCCTGGGCGCCGCGCTGGTGGCGGCGCTGCCCTGGTTGACGGCGTCGGTGATGGGTTCGTCGTTGACCAGCCACACCGCGGCGAACGCGCTGGGGGTGAACGCGTTCGCGCCCCGCGCCGAGCCCGGTCTTGGCACGCTCCTCAGCCTGGCCGGCCTGGGTGGGATCTGGAATGGCGAAGCCGTACCCGCTTCGCGGACAACACTTTTCGCGGTGTTATCGGCCGTGGTGCTGCTGGGGATCGTGGTGGCCGGGGTGCCGTCGGTGGCGCGTCGTCCGGCGGTGCTGCCGCTGCTGGTGCTCGCGGCGACTTCGGTGCTGGTGCCCGCCGCGCTGGCGACCGGCCCCGGCCTGCACGTGCTGCGCGCGGTGGTTGACGCCGCGCCCGGGTTCGGGGTGCTGCGCGACGGGCAGAAATGGGTGGCGCTGGCCATGCCCGGATACGCGTTGGCGAGTGCCGGCGCGGTGGTGACGCTGCGCCGGTGGCTGCGGCCGGCACAGACCGCGCTGGTCTGCTGCCTCGCGCTGATCGCGGTGCTGCCCGACCTGGCCTGGGGCGTGTGGGGCAAGGTCGAGCCGGTGCGCTATCCGCCCGGGTGGGTCGCCGTCGCGGCGGCGATCAACGCCGACCCGAGGACTGTCGCCGTGTTGCCCGCCGGCACCATGCGCCGCTTCGTCTGGTCCGGTCCGGCGCCGGTGCTCGATCCGCTGCCCCGCTGGGTGCGTGCCGATGTGCTGACCACCGGTGACCTGGCCATCTCCGGGGTGACCGTTCCCGGGGAGGGCAATCACGCCCGGGCGGTGCAGCAGTTGCTCTTGGCCGGGCCGGATCCCTCCGCGTTGGCGCCGGGCGGCGTCGGGTGGTTGGTCGTCGAATCGGACAGCGCCGGTGACATGGGTGCGGCCGCCCGCACCCTGGACGCGCTCACGCCGGTCTACCACGATGACGAACTCGCCTTGTATCGGATCGGCGGCGACACCGCGAGTGTATCCGCCGGCCGCCGCCGAGCGACGGTGGTCGCACATCTGGCGTGGCTGGCGCTCTTGGTCCTGGGTGGCGGTGGCGCGGTCTTCACCGCGGCGCGGCGCTCCGCTACACCACGCCGCTGACGAAGCGCCCGGCTCGCACCGCTTCCAGCACGCTGTGCATCGCGTCGGCGCTTTGCGTCCAGGAGAACTCGCCGCTGCGTGTTTGCGCCTTCACGCCGAGTTGGTCACGCAGCACGGGATCCGATAGCAGCCGTTCCAGCCGGTCCACCAGCTCGGCGCGCGTGTCCACCAACATCCCGGTCACCCCGTCGACGATCGAGTCGGACAGCCCGCCGGAGGACCGGTAGCCGATGGTGGGCACCCGGTGCTGGGCCGCTTCGATGACCGCCAGGCCCCAACCCTCCTTGCGCGAAGGCAGCACGTGTACCCAGGAGCTTTGCAGCACATGGTGTTTGGTGACGTCGTCGACATGGCCGTGGAAGGTCACCGCGTCGGAAATGCCGAGGGCGTGCACGTGGTCGACGAGCCGTTCCCGCCACCAGCCGTCGCCGACGATGTCGAGATGCAGGCCCGGTATCCGGGGCCGCAGCTGTGCGACGACGTCCAGCGCATCCTCGATCTGCTTGTGCGGCACCAGCCGCGACAGCACCACGACGCGCGGCCTGGCCGCGCGCGGGCCGGACAAAGACTGCGCCGGCGCCTCGTCGAGACCATTGCGCACCACCGCGATGCGCTCGTTGTCCACGCCGAGAGCGACCAGATCGCGCGCCGACGGCAGCGACACCGTCAGGTACTGATTGCGCCGGTTCACCCGGGGCGACAGCGTCGACTCGACAAACCAGCCCAGCCGGCCTAGCACCGGGCCGGCCACCGGCCACTGCTCACGATGGCAATGGTGCACCAGCACCGCTACCCGCCGGCCGTACAGCAGCCGGGCAAGAAACGGCAAGCCGTTTTGGGTATCGACGACCACGTCTGGGCGGATTCGGCGCAGCGGCCCGCGCCCGAGCCGGGCCGCGGCCATCGCCAGCAGCGCCCACACGTACACCGAGTAGCGTCCACCCGACCTGTTGATCCGCACCCCGTCGACGACGTCGTGTCGTGGCGCACCGGGGTAGCGGGCGGTACGCAGCGTCACGGCCACTCCCGATGCGGCCAGCTGCGCGCCGATGCGTTGCAAGTAGGCTTCGCTGCCGCCCCCCTGTGGGTGGCCCGTGTCGCGCCAGCACAGCAGCAGTACGGAGCGCAGACCAGACATCAATCGCCCAGCCTAGCTGGCCGTAGGGTGTGGCCAGTGGCGGCTACTGACATCTTTGCGCGGCGCGCGACGCTGAGCCGCTCGCTGCGGCTGCTGTGGCAGTTCCGCTACGAGCAGCCGGACCCGGCGCGGTTTTACGGCGTATTGGCGGCCGACACGGCGGCGATGGTCGGCGACCTGTGGCTGGCCACTCATGGCGTTCCCCCGGCCGGCTGCACGCTGCTCGACGTCGGCGGCGGGCCAGGATATTTCGAGGGCGCATTCGGTGACGCCGGGGTCCGGTATATCGGTGTGGAACCGGATCCCAACGAAATGCACGCGGCCGAAACGGCTTTTGCGCGCGGGCCGGGCATGTTGGTTCGAGCATCGGGCATGGCGCTGCCGTTCGCCGATGACTCGATGGACATCTGCTTGTCGTCCAATGTCGCCGAGCACGTGCGACGACCGTGGCAGCTCGGCAGTGAGATGCTGCGCGTGACCAGGCCGGGCGGGTTGGTGGTGCTGTCCTACACCGTATGGCTGGGTCCGTTCGGTGGGCACGAGATGGGCCTGAGCCACTACCTGGGCGGCGAGCGCGCCGCCGCCCGCTATGCCCGCAAACACGGCCATCGGGCGAAAAACGACTACGGGTCGTCGTTGTTCGCGGTGTCCGCCGCCGACGGCCTGGCGTGGGCCGTGAGCACCGGGGCCTTGGTCGCGGCATTCCCGCGCTACCACCCGCGATGGGCATGGTGGCTGACGTCGGCGCCGGTGCTGCGCGAGTTCGCGGTGAGCAATCTCGTGCTGGTGCTTCGGCCGCAATAATGGAACGTGTTCTAATCCGGCTGCGCCTTGGGTAGGGTGGCGCCATGACCGACATCGAGACTCAGGCCAAGACCGAATACGACAAGCTTTTCATCGGCGGCAAATGGACCGATCCGTCGACCGACGAAGTCATCGAGGTGCACTGTCCGGCCACCGGCGAATACGTCGGCAAGGTGCCGATGGCGGCGGCGGCCGACGTCGACGCGGCGGTCGCCGCGGCGCGCGCCGCGTTCGACAGCGGCCCCTGGCCCACCACTCCGCCGAAGGAGCGCGCGGCCGTCATCGCCAACGCGCTCAAGCTGATGGAGGAGCGCAAGGACGGCTTCGTCAAGCTGCTCGGCCTGGAGACCGGCCAGCCGCCGACCTCCGTTGAGACGATGCAGTGGATGAGCGGAATCGGGGCGATGAACTTCTTCGCCGGCCCCGCCGTCGACCAGGTCAAGTGGCAGGAGGTCCGCACCGGCGGCTACGGGCAGACCATCGTGCACCGCGAGGCGCTGGGCGTGGTGGGCGCGATCGTGGCGTGGAACGTGCCGCTGTTCCTCGCGATCAACAAGCTGGGCCCGGCGTTGTTGGCCGGGTGCACGGTGGTGCTCAAGCCGGCCGCCGAAACCCCGTTGAGCGCAAACGCTTTCGCGGAGGTGTTCGCCGAGGCCGGACTGCCCGAGGGTGTGCTGTCGGTGGTGCCCGGCGGGATCGAGACGGGCCAGGCGCTGACCTCCAACCGCGACATCGACGTGTTCTCCTTCACCGGCAGCTCGGCCGTCGGCAAGGAGATCGGCCGGCGCGCAGCGGAGATGCTCAAGCCGTGCACCTTGGAGCTCGGCGGCAAGTCGGCGGCCATCCTGCTCGACGACGTCGACCTGGCCGCCTCGATCCCGATGCTGGTGTTCTCCGGGATCATGAACACCGGGCAGGCCTGCGTGGCCCAGACCCGCATCCTGGCGCCGCGATCGCGCTACGACGAAATCGTGGACGCGGTAAGCAATTTCGTGCAGATGCTGCCGGTCGGCAAGCCGGACGACCCGGCCGCCCAGATCGGTTCGCTGATCTCGGAGAAGCAGCGCGCCCGGGTCGAGGGCTACATCGCCAAGGGCATCGAGGAGGGCGCGCGGCTGGTGTGCGGCGGCGGCCGTCCCGAGGGCCTGGACGACGGCTTCTTCGTGCAGCCCACCGTCTTCGCCGACGTCGACAACAAGATGACGATCGCCCAGGAGGAGATCTTCGGGCCGGTGCTGAGCATCATCGGATATGACACCGAGGACGAGGCGATCAAGATCGCCAACGACTCCGCGTATGGGTTGGCCGGCAGCGTGTGGACGACCAATGTGCCGCACGGCATTGAGGTTTCGGAGAAGATCCGCACCGGGACGTATGCGATCAACTGGTACGCGTTCGATCCCTGCTGCCCGTTCGGCGGCTACAAGAACTCCGGCATCGGCCGCGAGAACGGGCCGGAGGGTGTCGAGCACTTCACCCAGCAGAAGAGCGTGCTGATGCCGATGGGCTACACCCTAGAGGGGTGACCCCTTCCCCGACCGTGCGGCCAGCTTCACGCTCGGCGGCGCTAGCGGCCCTGGAATCGGGCCTGCCGCCGCTCGATGAACGATTGCACGCCCTCGGCGGCGTCCTCGCTGGCGAACAGCTCGACGACGGCGGGGCGTAGCCGCTCGATGGCCGCCGCCTCGCCTTCCTGACGGGCCAGGTGCGCCGAGGCGAGCGTGGCCCGCACACCCAGCGGTGCGGCGCGTTCGGCGATGGTGTGCGCGATCTCGCGCGCCCGGGCCAACGCCGCCGCCGCATGGTCGGCCACTTCTTGGACGAGCCCGATGCGGTGCGCCTCGGCGGCATCGAACTCGTCGCCGGTCAGCAGCCAGCGCATGGCATTACCCCAGCCCGCCTCCCGCGGCAGGCGGATCGTCGCGCCGCCGAAGGGGTAGATCCCGCGTTGCACCTCGAGCTGGGTGAATCGGGTTCCTGCCGCCGCAATGCGAATGTCGGCGGCCAGCAGCAATTCGATGCCCAGCGTCATGCACCAGCCTTGCGCGACCGCGATCAACGGGGTGGTCCATGGGCCGTCCAGCCGCCAGGGGTCCCGGCCGTCATCCGGAACCAGCCTCTGCCCCGTCGCGACGCCCGGGCCCACGTCGACGAGATCCAGACCGGCGGTGAAGTGATCGCCGTGCGCAAACAGCACGCCTGCCCGCACCGACGTGTCGGATTCCAACACCGCGTAGGCGCGGGCCAGGTCGGCGAGCATCGCCCGGTCGAACGAGTTGCGTTTATGCGGCCGGTTCAGGCCGATCAGCAGAACATGTCCATCGCGCTCGAGGGACACGGTGCCCAGCGTCGGTAACTCAAGATGGGGTCCGGAAGCACCTGAAGCATTAGCCATTGTCAAAGTGAATCGCAGCCCCACGGATTATGCAAAAGAGCATAGAAACCAGATTGTTACCATCCCGCCTACCAGGATCGTTGGCGGCGCCCCTACGGCATTTACCGTGTTGCTCGGCTTAGTTAGAGGATAAAACTTGCTTACTGGACCGGTGCCTCATATGATCCTTATCATAATCATGGGCCGCACACAGGCCGGGAGAAAATCATGTGGATCATCGAACTCAACGTCGCCGGCTATCACCTCACCCGCGAGATGCCTGACTTGAAGCGCCGGTCATTCCGGTTCAGCCCCCGCAATATCCACTGGCCGGTACCGCGTCACTCGCACGCTGCATGACGCCGGCCAGATCAGGAACCACAGTGCCGACTGTCACCGACACCGTGCGGGGCACCGCTCCCACGAAACGCTGCGACACCAAGAAAAAGATGCTGATCAGCGCCGCCGAGGTAATGCGCGAGCGGGGTGCGGCCGGGGTGACGATCGACGAGGTGCTCGCCCGCAGCGGCGCGCCACGCGGTTCGGTCTACTACCACTTCCCCGACGGCCGCAATCAGATCCTGGCCGAGGCGCTGCAGTACTCCGGTGATTCCATCACCGCCATGATCGATGACGCCGCCGGCCGGGGCGCCAAGGCGCTGCTGCGCGAGTTCATCGAGTACTGGGAACGCTTACTGACCGACGGCGACTTCACCGCGGGCTGCCCGGTGGTAGCGGCGGCCATCGGCTCCGATAGCGAACCGCAGCTTTCCGGCGAGGCCGGCGTCATCTTGGGCCGCTGGTGTACCGCCTTGACCCAGGCATTCGTCAACGACGGCTTCGACGAAGACGACGCCGCGTCGCTGGCGGTGATGTCGATCGCGGCTATGGAAGGTGCGATCGTGCTGTCCCGGTCGACGTGCTGCGTACGACCGCTGAGCCAGGTTTCCGAGCAACTCGAATTCCTAATCAAGGCAAGGGAATTCGTCAGTCGCAATGGAATTCCCGGCAAGCCGGACGGCTCGCCCAATCAGACGTAGCCGGGGCGAGCGTCAGTCGCTGGCCGGTAGCGGCTTGACCTCTTTGAGCGCAAGCACGGTCGCCCCGACGCTCAGGCTTCCCGCGCCCGGCTTGGTCACCAGCACCTCGGCGCCGGTTTCGTCGACGTAGCGCTTGCCCATCACGGTGCCGTCGGAGAACGCCGGGTCGAGTTCGCCCGACCGCTCGGCGCCGATGGCCACCATCGGCGCACCACCGCAACGCAGGTCATCGAGGCTCTCGGCACTTCTGACGACGATGACCTGGGTGTCACACACCTGACTGGCCAGGCGGGTTCCGTTCTTGATCATGATCTGTGTCCTCTGCTTACTTCTCGGCCGGTGCGGCGCGTAGCTCTTCGACAATCTCCCGGCGAAGCACCTTGCCCGTGGGCGTGGTTGGCAACTCGTCGCGAAAGACTACCCGGTCGGGCGTGCGCGACCCGCGCAATGTTTTACGGACGTGCTCGCGGAGTCCTTCGGGGTCGGGGTCGCGACCGGCCGCCGGCACCACCACCGCGATGATCGCCTGACCCCACTGCGGGTCCTCGACACCGACCACGGCGACGTCGCGCACGTGTGGGTGCTCGATCAGCACCTCCTCCAGCTCGGCGGGCGCGATGTTCTCGCCGCCGCGGATGATGGTGTCGTCACTGCGCCCGCCGATGAACAGGTAGCCCTCGTCGTCCAGCATCGCGATGTCTTTGGTTGGGAACCAACCGTTCTCGTCGAGCACCGAACCGATCCCGGTGTAGCGGCCGGAGACCTGCTCACCCCGCACGAACAGCTCGCCGGTTTCCCCCGGCGGCAGCACGTTGCCGTCCTCGTCGCGGATCTGCAGCTCGATGCCCGGCACCGCCTGCCCGACCGATCCCAACCGCTTGGCGACGTTGGCCGCCGACGCGGACTGCGCCTCGCGGTGGTCGTCGGGGGTCAGCACCGCGATCGTCGAGCTCGTCTCCGTCAGCCCGTAGGCGTTGACGAAGCCCACACCGGGCAATAGTTCGAGTGCCCGGCGTACCAGCGGCAGCCCCACCTTCGAACCGCCGTAAGCCAGGTTGCGCAGCGACGGCAGGTCGTGACCTCCGGTCTGCAGCGCCACAACGATTCGGTCAAGCATGGTGGGCACCACCGTCGCGGTGGTCACTTGTTCGGCGTTGATCAGCCGCACCCATTCGTCGGCATCGAAGCTGGGCAGGTAGACCATCTTGCGGCCGGCGTACAGGTTCGACAGCGCTGCGCTGATCCCGGCGATGTGATAAGGCGGCACGCAGATCAGCGCGGCATCACTCGGCGCGGCGGCCTCGAATTCGACCGTGCCGGTGACATAGCTGGTCAGGTTGTTGTGCGACAGTTCGACGGCCTTGGGCTGGGACGTGGTGCCCGACGTGAAGAGCACAATTGCGACCGACTCCGGATCGGGGAACTCCGCTTCGAAGTCAGAGGCCGCGCTGCCACGCGCGGCCGCCAGGAATTCGTCGGTGGTCATCAGCCGCTGCGACGCATCGCCGAGCATGTCTCGGTAGCGGCTGTCGACGATCACCACCGGATCGGGCAGCCGCTTGATCAAGGCCTGGAGACCGTCGGCAGAAAGCCGGTAATTGAGCGGGGTGAACGGTAGCCCGGCTCGTGCCGCGGCGAAGATCAGCAGCGGCAGCATCGCACCACCGGTACCCACGTAGACCACGTGCTTGGCGTCGGATCCCGCGATGACGCCCGCGCCGCCGTCGGCAAGATCGCTGAGCTGCTGCGTGGTCAATCGCACGTCTTCGGACACGACGGCCGTGCGATCTGGGTTGCTCGACGCAGCCATCTCCAGCAGCAACGAAATGCTCATCCTCGATCCTTCTGGGGACAAACGGGGATCCCCGCCCCTTTACAAACTGAGGCCATAGTGTAACCGACACCGAAGGTGCGTTGCCGGGAGCCGTCATTCCCCGGCGGTCCAGGCCGAGAGTCGGGGAATCCAGCGCGGAACGTTGCGCCGGTAGTCCTCGTACTCACCACCGAAGCGCCTGACCAAATGGGGCTCTTCCACCAATGGTATGACCGTCGCCTGCAGCGCCAAAAAGACCGCGAACCAGAGCAGCAGCGCGCCGGAGGCGGTAACAGCGGCCTCCCCGAGCAGGATGCAGAGCACGCCGGTGATCATCGGGTTGCGCACGTGTCGGTACGGCCCACGTATGACGAGGTGGACCGGTTCTCCCATGACTCGACCTATCCCAAGCGTTCCCTTGCCCACGCGGTCGAACAGCGTCACCGTCCAGATCAGCATGCCCAGGCCGCCGGCGATCAGTAAGCAACCGACGGTCAACAGCCCCACCGCCGGCGTCACACCGAGGTGCGGCGTCCGCACGCCGGCCGGGATGACGATCAAGGCCGGGATGACGAGCGCCATTGTCATCGGGAAAAGCAGGAAAGACATGAGGTGT
>Ga0335076_10003094_pt1 | contig 16667 bp, 18 predicted proteins | sample Lox_Sample_25_FD_206717 | JGI IMG/M metagenome (GOLD analysis project Ga0335076, IMG submission 206717) | Soil microbial communities from Loxahatchee National Wildlife Refuge, Florida, United States - Lox_Sample_2.5 | ecosystem: Environmental > Terrestrial > Soil > Wetlands | place: USA... | reverse complement strand
GACCACGGGGACCGAAGACCCTCACCGTCGCCCCCAGGGCGACGAGGGCCGGCCCCAGGCTCGACGGGCTCACGAAGTAGGCCGGACCGTCGTTCCCGAGGATGGCGTGGTAGCGGTTGTCGCCCTCGAGCGGCATCGACCGGCCGCCCGCGTCCCGGCCTAGCAGGCCGAAGCCGGACCGGTAGTACCAGCACCGCGGCCGCTGGCAGAGGTCGCCGCCCACCGTCCCCATGGCGCGGATCTGGGGGCTCGTAACCCCGGAGACGGCGGAGGCGAGGGCGGGGTAGCTGCGCTGGACGGCGGCGTCGTCCGCGACGTCCTGGAAGGTGGCCAGGGCGCCGAGGCGAAGGCCGGTGGCGGCGTCGAAGCGGATGCCGCGCAGCTCGGCCACGCCCTTGATGCTCACGAGGCGCCGGGGCGTCACGACGTCGTCCTTCATGAGCGAGAGGAGGTCGGTCCCGCCGGCGAGGACGCTGGCGTCGCTCCAGCTCGTCCCCAGCAGGGCCACCGCCTGCTCCTTGGTCGCGGGGCTCGCGTATTCGAAGGCACGCATCAGGCCCGCCTCCCTTCGAGGGCGGCGAGGACGCGGCGCGGCGTGAGCGGGATGTAGGGCACCCGGACGCCGAGGGCGTTCGCCACCGCGTTCGAGATGACCGCGCCCGGCGAGACGACCGGGGGCTCGCCGAGGCCGATCACGCCGCGCTCGTCGTAGCCCTTGCCCGTCATCATGTGCACCACGAGCTCGCCGATGTCCATGAGCCCGGCCAGCTTGTAGAACTCCATGTTCGGGTTGAGCATGCGCCCGGTGAGGGGGTCCATCACCTTCTCCTCGTAGAGCGCGTACGAGATCCCCATGATGAGGGCCCCGTAGCACTGGCTCTCGGCCAGCTTCAGGTCGATGATGAGCCCGCAGTCCTGCACGGCCACCATCTTGTTGACCCGCACCCGTCCCGTCTCGGCGTCCACGGAGACGTCGGCCATCTGGACGCCGCCGACCCCGCTGTTGAGGAGGGGATGCTGGCCCTTCGGAGTCGAGCCCCGCGCCGTGACCGGCACCCCGCCCAGCTTGGCGCAGGCCTCCGCCCAGGGGAGGCTCCGGGCCGGGTCGGCCTTCACCCGGACGCGGCCTCCCGCCGCCTCGAGCTCGGCGGGCGTGACGCCGAGGGAAGGCGCCACCTTCTCGAAGAGCTTCCCGAGGACGTCGGTCGCCGCGATCCGCGACGAAGCGGAGACGCCGCCGATCGTGGTGCTGCCGCCCGAACCGCCCGAGGTCGGGTAGAGGCTGTCGCCGATCTTGAGGTCGATCGCCTCCAGGGGCAGGCCCAGGGTCTCGGCCACTACGATCTTGATGCAGGTCCTCGTCCCCGTCCCCAGGTCCTGGCTGCCGAGCTTCGTCTCGACCGAGCCGTCGGGCTGGAGGGTGACGTCGCAGTTGCTGTCGTGCCCCCGCCCGCCCCAGGTGTGGAGGGAGAGGCCGAGGCCGCGCTTCAGAGGCCCGGCCGCCTTGTCGCCGCGCGGGTGCCAGCTCTTCCTCCACCCGATGAGGTCGGCCGCAACCTGCAGCTCCTCGCGGTAGATGTCGGCGCGGACGCCGGTGAGGGCGATGTTCTGCAGCAGCAGGTCGAGGGGATCCCGGCCCATCCTGGCGGCCAGGTCCTCGAAGGCGCCCAGGGTGACGACGCAGGCCTGGGGATGGTTCGGGGCGCGCCAGGCCCGGGAGCTCCCGACGTGCGTCGAGATCGACGTGTGCTGGACGCGCCGGTTCGGGATGTCGAGAACGTACGGGATCGGCGGGCGCCCCCCGCCTCCGACCCCTCCGCTGCCCCAGCTGTCCGACTGCCACGCGGTGATCGTCCCGTCCTTGCGGGCGGCGATCTTGACCTTGGCGAAGGTCGAGGGCCGCGTGCCCGCGATCGAGACCTCGGCGTCGCGCTCGAGCATCATCTTGACCGGCCGGCCCCCGGCCTTCTTCGAGAGCTGGGCGGCGACGATCGTCCACCGGTCGGGCCCGAACTTGCTGCCGAAGCCGCCCCCGATGTGGTCCTGCCGGACCCGGATGTCGCCCGCCGGGATGCCGAGCGGACCCGCCATCTGGGCCGCGATGCCCGAGACGTTCTGCGTGGAGATGTGCACGAGCAGCTTCCCGTCCGCGTCCCACTCGCAGATCGCCCCGTGCGCCTCCAGGCAGCAGTGGGACATGACCGAGGCGCCGTACTCGCCCTCGGAGACGAAGTCGGCCTCGGAGAAGGCCCGGTCGGGCTCGCCCTGGACCTGCTCGCCCGCGGGCTTGGCGTTCGCGCCGGCTCGCTCGAGGCGCTCGTCGTCGACGAAGTGCGGAAGCTCCTCGTACTGGACCTTGACCGCCCGCGCCGCGTCCTCGGCGGTCGGCTCGTCCACCGCCGCCACGGCGGCGATCTCGTCCTTCCACCAGAAGACCTCCGTCCCCGGGCCCTGGACGACCTGCACGGCCTTGACGCCGGGCAGGGCCTCGGCGGCGCTCGTGTCGACGCTCACCACCCGGCAGTGGGCGAAAGGAGAGCGCACGATCTTGCCGTGAAGCAGCCCGGGGCGGCTGACGTCGTAGGTGTACTTCGCCCTCCCCGAGACCTTGTCCGGTCCGTCCACGCGCGAGATGCGCTTCCCGATCAGGGTCCTCTTCTCGGCGGCCGGCCAGGTGTACTCAGCCACGGCGGGTCCCTCCTCCCTGGGCGCGGGCGGCTTGCGCCACCGCGCCCCGGATGCCCGCGTACGTCCCGCAGCGGCAGAGGTTGCCGCCGAGGCCCGCCCGCACCTGGTCCGGCGAGGGATCGGGGTGGCGGTCGAGGAGGGCCTTGCAGGCCACCACGAAGCCCGGCGTGCAGAACCCGCACTGCTGGCCGTCGTTGTCGACGAAGGCCTGCTGGACCGGGTGCAGCTTCCCGCCCGCGGTGAGCGACTCGACCGTGGTGATGGCCCGCCGCTGGGCGTCGATCGCCAGGACCGAGCAGGCGTAGACCGGCTTCCCGTCCATGAGGACGGTGCAGGTGCCGCACGTCGCCCGGTCGCACACGCGCTTGGCCCCGGTCAGGTCCAGCTCGTGCCGGAGCGCCTCCAGCAGGGTGACCCGGGGCTCCACCTCCACCGTGCGCGCCTGGCCGTTGACGTCGAGCGTCACCTGGACCTTGCCCGGACCGTAGACCGGCACCTCGGCGCCGGCGGCCCGGACGAGGCGCGGCCCGAGGACGAGCGGCGCCGCCAGCGGGATCCCGGAGGCCTTCAGGAACGTCCGGCGGTCGAGGCCGCTCCTCGCGCGTCGGCCCCCGCCGTCCTCGTCGTGCATCATGCCTTCTCCTCTCGCGCCGGGCGTCTCTAGGGCAGCGGCGTCTCGCGCAGGGCCATCGGCCGTCCGCAGCAGACGCAGGGGCCGGGCGCGTACGCGACGACGTTGCAGACCTCGCAGAAGTAATCGACGTCGCAGAGCCGGCCGTCGCGGACCGAGCGGACCCTGATCGTCTCGAGCTCGCCCGACGAAGCCTCGCGCGCGCGGACAACCAGCTCCCGCTCCCGTACCCGCTCGTCCGCGAACATGGCGGCGAGCGGGTCCCCGGGCCGGAAGGGGCGGACCTCTCCTCCGGTCATCTCCAGGGCAAAGCGTGACGACGCTCCGCCGCACCGCTGCACGCCTCCTTCCGCGTCCAGGCACACGACGCGGCCTCGCAGGTCGACGACGGCGTCCTCGCGGGCTGCCTGGAGCCGGAGGCGAGCGTGCCCCGGCGCGGTTACGGTGAGCGTGAGGGCGAGCAGGCCTCCCACCGCCATGCCGACGACTCCTTTGTCGCAGGGTCCTGATACCAGTAGCTACCCCCTCGCCGGCGGGTCTGTCAAGCTCCTCGCCCCGCACGCCCCATCGGTCCCCCGTTCCCGGAGGGTGAACGCGAGGAGTTCCGTTCCCCCCGGCGTCGCGGTAGGCTCGGGCCCTGAGAAGAGGGACCATGGCCCAGCACGCACGCGTCCGGGACTTCATGACCAGGCAGCCCGTGACGCTCCGGGACGACGACCTCCTGCGCCAGGCGGTCGAGATCGTCATGGTCCGGAGGATCCGGCACATCCCGGTGCTGGACGGCAGCGGCCGACTCGTGGGGATCGTCACCGACCGCGACGTCCAGGGCACGCTGCCCAGCCCGCTCTCGGCCGCGGCGCCCGAGGAGTACGAGGCCCTCCTCGAGACGACAGCCATCTCCCGGATCATGACGAGGGACGTGATCACGGTGAGCCCGGACGACTTCGCCGCGGAGGCCGTGGAGACGCTCCTGGCGAGCCGCATCGACGGCCTGCCCGTCGTCGAGGGCGGCCGCCTCGTCGGGATCTTCACCGTGCGCGACGCGCTCCGGGCCTACCTCGAGGTGCTGCGGGGAGCCGCGCCGCGCTGAAGGCGAAGGAGGGGGGCGCGCCGCGCGGCGGAGACGGCTCTCGAAGGCTCGCGCCGCCCCGCCCTACTCGGCCTTCGGCAGAGGCGGCGGGCCGTCGGGAATGTACGGCTTGTAGACGGATCCTCGCGTCTTGCTCTCGAACTCCGCCCGCACCGCGGCCCGCGCCGCGGGGTCGTCGAAGAGGTCCACCATCGTCGCGGCCAGGGTCTTCGCCGCCATCATCATCCCCTTGTGGCCGATCGACATTCCCCCGGCCGCGACCACCGGCCACGCATGCCAGGGCACGCTTCGTGGTGCGGTGGTCACCGACACGTGCAGCGTGGGCACGTTCCAGCTCACGTCGCCCACGTCGGTCGAGCCGCCCTCCTTCTCCTGCCCCTCGAGGGGAGAGATCGCCCCGTCCATGCCGGTCGGCTCGACGCCGGCGGCCTTCTGCAGGGCTCGGGCGAAGGCGTCCTCCTCGGGCGTGTAGGCGATCGGCCCGAGCCAGCGCAGGTTCGCGTCGAGGAGCCGCGCCCCCGCCTGGTTGACGAGGATCTCGTAGTCGCCGCCCTGCACGGTGAGACGGCCCTCGACCCCCGCCATCATCGCCGCGCCCTCGGCCACCTTGCGCAGCCGCGCGAGGAGGTCGTCCACGCTCGTCCGCTCGAAGTCGCGGGCCCAGATCCACACCTTCGCGTGGTCGGGCACCACGTTCGGCACGTCGCCGCCGTCCGGGATCACGTAGTGCATCCTGACCGTCGGCTTCACGTGCTCGCGCATCATGTTCACGCCGTGCGTGAACAGCTCGGCCGCGTCCAGGGCGCTCCGGCCGTTCCAGGGGTCGAAGGCGGCGTGGGCGGCGCGGCCGTGGAACTCCACCATCATGTCCACGATGGCCTGGCCCCCCTCCGTGTCGGCGCGCGTCTTGTCCTCGGGATGCCAGGCGAGGGCGACGTCCACGTCCTTGAAGAGGCCCGCGCGAGTCATGTAGGCCTTGCCGCCGACCGCCTCCTCGGCCGGCGTGCCGTAGAAGCGCACGGTGCCGGGCAGCGCGCCCGTGGCGATGAGCTCCTTGACCGCGATCGCGGCGCCCAGGCTCGCCGCGCCGAACAGGTTGTGGCCGCAGCCGTGGCCGGGAGCGCCGGGGCGGAGGGCGGCCCGCTCGGGGACGGCCTTCTGCGAGAGCCCGGGCAGCGCGTCGTACTCGCCGAGGACGGCGATGACCGGCCGCCCCTCGCCGAAGCTCGCGACGAAGGCCGTGGGCATCGCGGCGACCCCGCGCTCGACGCGGAAGCCCTGCTTCTCGGCGTAGTCGGCGAGGAGGGCCGCCGAGCGCGTCTCCCGGAGGGCCGTCTCGGCGAAGCCCCAGATCTGGTCGGCGATGGAGACGAGGTCGGCCCGGCGCGCCTCGACGGCCGCCACCGCAGACTGCTTCTTTCGGAGGTCTTTCGACACGGGCGGCGCGGGGGCCGCGAGAAGGGCGACGAGGAGGAGGTTCAAGGGCAACTCCTGTGGCAGAGGGCATTCTAAGCGATCGGCGAGGGCCGCCCCGCAGGGATCGGGGTGCCCGGTCCTCGCGGGGGTCGCCGGCTCTCCGCTTGACACGGCAGGGAGTCGCGGGCCCGTCCACCTGATACGATGGAGATGGGGCGATCCTCACGGGAGGAGCCGGGGCGTGCGCTCGAAGCTGCGCGTGGCCGGTATCGTGATCCTGGCGTCCGTCGGCGTCTTTCGGCCGGCGTGGGCCGCCGGACCCAGCACCTCTCCCGACCCGTCCGCCGCCGCGAGCGAGCACCCCATCCGCGATGAGGCCGACCGCGCCGCCGAGGCGGTGTTCCTGGCCCACCTGAAGCCCTGCCTGCGGGCCGAGCACGAAGGGCTGCCCTGCTTCCCGGTGAGCGTCGAGGAGGAGGGGCCGCGCTTCTCCGTGGCCGGGGCGCTCCAGGGATACCGGGGAGTCGGATCTCCCGCTCCGGGTCCGCCCACCCTCGCGGAGACCCAGGCCCGGATGCCGGCCGTGCTCCACTCGGCCAGCGGTGGCCCCAGCTTCGACCCCGTCTGCGCCGTGAAGGGCCTCGTCCGCAAGCTGTCGGGGAAAGCCACCGACTACTACCTCTACCGGACGTGGGGCTCGCGCGGCGAGCAGCCGCTGCTGACCGATCGGCCCCTCGACCCGAAGGCCTACGCGAAGGACGCCGCCTTCCACTACGAGCTCGTCGGAAAGTTCGGCGGCGAGTGCGCGGCGGTCGCCGCCTGGCGGCTGGCCCTGAGACAGGCGGCTGCGCCCGCGCCGCTCGCAGCGGCGGAGTGGAGGCGGCCCGCGGACCCGAAGCCGGCGTCCCCCTGACGCTTCGCGCTATGCTCTCGCCGCCGGACCCCACCGAGGAGGCGCCATGTCCGAGAGAAGCCTGGGCCGACGGGACTTCGCGAAGCTCGTGGCGGGAGGAGCTCTCGTCCTCCCTGCCGTCGCTTCCGCCGCGGACGCCCAACCCGCCGGATACCCGCCTCGCCCGGCGAAGAAGAAGGCCCTCTTCGTCTACGGCGGCTGGGAGGGGCACGAGCCGCTGAAGTGCCGCGATCTCTTCGTGCCGTGGATGCGGGGGACCGGGTTCGAGGTCGTCGCCTCCGATAGCCAGGCCCCCTACGCGGACGCCGCCCTCATGAAGACGATCGACCTCGTGGTGCAGATCTGGACGATGGGCACGATCGCGAAGGAGCCGCTCCGGGGGCTGCTCGACGCGGTGAAGAGCGGAACCGGCCTCGCCGGCTGGCACGGCGGCCTCGGGGACGCCTATCGCCAGGAGACGGAGTACCGCTACATGGTCGGCGGCGACTGGGTCGCCCACCCCGGCGGAATCATCGACTACGAGGTCCGGGTCACCGACCACGAGGACCCGGTGACGGCCGGCCTCACCGACTTCAAGGTGAGGAGCGAGCAGTACCTGATGCACGTCAACCCGAACAACAAGGTGCTCGCGACCACTCGGTTCTCCGGGGCGGTCGATCCCTGGATCGACGGCTCGACGATGCCGGTCGCCTGGAAGAAGGTCTACGGAAAGGGCCGGGTCTTCTACACGTCGCTCGGCCATACCGCCGACGTCTTCGACATCCCTCAGGCCAGCGCGATCGTCCAGCGGGGGATCCTGTGGGCGAGCGAGAGCCGGTACGAGCCGACCCCGAACCTCGTCTCACCCGCCTATCCCCGGGGCTAGAGAGAGCTCGCCCGCACCGGCGCCGGCGTTCGCCGCGCGCCCGGCTGGCGGACGCTCACCGCTTGGATCACCGGATCCATTGCGCAGGCCGCCCCCCGGGCGCGAGTCTCTCGGGGAGAGGTGTGGTCATGAGACTGCTCGCGGCGGTCTTTCTGGGCGGCGCCCTGGGCGCCGCGCCGGCCCTGGCCCAGGGGCCCCCGGCCCCGGCGGCTCCCGTCCCGGCGCTTCCGGCCAAGGCTCCGGCGGCCAAGGCTCCCGAGTACGACGTGAAGGCCGAGGTCACGATCAAGGGCGTGGTCGAGGACTTCCACGAGTCGAAGATGCGCGGGGATCATCCCGGGCTCCACGTGATCCTCAAGACGGAGACGGAGACGGTCGAGGTCCACGCGTGCCCGGTCCGCTTCATGTCCGAGCTCGAGTTCAAGATCGAGAAGGGCGACACGCTCACGGTCGTGGGCTCGAGGCCCGAGGCGGGAGGGGTCGTGGTCGCCCGCGAGATCACCAAGGGCCAGACGAGCCTGACCGTGCGCGACAAGAAGGGCGAGCCCGTCTGGACGGGGCGATAGCCCGGCCCGAGGGACCTCGATCGAACGCCTTCCCGAGGGTCGAGCCGGACCTGAGACGGCCGATCCCTCGGCTCCCGACGGCGGGCGCGCCCCGGGACGGCATGCGCTAGACTCTCCCTCGGAGACGCCCTTGTCCGACGACGAAGCGCCGAAGACCGCCTACGAGCTGATCCTCGAACGCCTGAGGAAGAGGGACCGCGACGAGGGCGTCCCGGACCGCCCCGTCACCGAGGAGCAGAAGGCCCGCATCGGGGACCTCCGGAAGGTGTACGAGGCGAAGCTCGCCGAGCGGGAGATCCTGCACCAGTCGGCCCGGCGGAAGGCCGCCGACCCTGAAGCGCTCGAGAAGCTCGAGGAGGAGTACCGCCGCGACCGCGAGCGGATCGCCTCCGAGCGCGACCGCAAGATCGGCGAGGTGCGTTCGGGGAAGGCCTGAGCCGCACGGCGGCGGCTCAGATGACGGTGCCGTCCGGCACGACGCCGCCCTTCGGGACGATCACGATCCCGTCCCGGATGTAGTAGCCGTCGCCGTCCCTCTCCTGGACCCCGGCCTCGTTCGTGATCCGGACGCCGCGGCCCACCCGGGAGTTCTTGTCCACGATGGCCCGCTCGATGAGGGAGTCGCTCCCCAGGCCCACCGGGGGGAGGCCCTTGGCCTGCGCGCGGTCGATCTCCTCGAGGCTCTCGTAGTAGTCGGCGCCGAGGATGAGGCTCCTCCGCACCCTGGTGCCCGGCCCGATCCGGCTCCGGATGCCCACGACCGACCGCTCGATCTCGGCTCCCATCAGGATGCAGCCCTCCGAGACGAGCGTGCCCTTCAGCGAGCAGCCCTCGACCTTGGTCGCGGGCAGGAAGCGGGGGTGGGTGTAGACGGACCGCACCGCGTCGTAGAAGTCGAAGGGCGGCATCGGGTCGCAGAGCTGCAGGTTCGCCTCGTAGTAGGAGCCGATCGTCCCCACGTCCTCCCAGTACCCGCGGTGGAAGTGGGCCTGCACGCGCATCTCGCCGATGGCCTTCGGGATCACGTGACGGCCGAAGTCGACGAGCTCCGGGTCGGCGATCGCCTTCTCGAGGGCCTCGCGCGAGAAGAGGTAGATGCCCATCGAGGCCAGGAAGCCGCGGCCGTGGCCGGGGATGTCGGACTCGAGCGCCGACAGGTGGTCGGCCCTCGGCTTCTCCTCGAAGTGGACGATCCGCCCCTGGCGGTTCACGAGAAGGATGCCGAGCCCCGGCGCCTGCTCCGCGCTCACGGGGAGGACCGCCACCGTGGCGTCGGCCACGTGCCTCCGGTGGGTCTCCAGCATCTTGCGGAAGTCCATCTGGTAGAGCTGGTCCCCGGAGAGGATGAGCACCTCGCGGCTGCGGTGGCTGCGCACGTGGCGCAGGCTCTGCCGGACCGCGTCCGCGGTGCCCTGGAACCAGTCGGGGCTGTCGTCGGTCTGCTCGGCGGCCAGGGTCGAGACGAAGGCGCTCGTGAAGATGTCGAACTTGTAGGTCATCGACAGGTGCTTGTTGAGGCTCTCCGAGTTGTACTGGGTCAGCACGAAGATCCGGCGCAGGTCGGAGTTCAGGCAGTTGCTGACCGGGATGTCGATGAGGCGGTACTTGCCGGCGATGGGAACGGCGGGCTTGGAGCGCTGCCGCGTGAGCGGGAAGAGGCGCGTCCCGCGGCCTCCGCCGAGGATCACGGCGAGGCAGTCGTTCATGACGCGGCGATTCTCCCACGCCACCGCGCGGCGGAGTCAAGAACTCTGGTAGGCTCGATGCTGATGACGGACGCCGTCCCTCCCCGCCGGCCGAGCCTCCCGGTTCGCGCCGCGGCGGGGGCGTGGCACGTCCCGGCGGGCTTCGGCTTTCTGCTCCGCCGGCCGGCGCTCTGGCCCTTCGCCGCGCTGCCCGCCGCCCTCGCCCTCCTCCTGACGTTCCTCGGCCTGGTGCTCGGGGTCTTCGCCGGGCCCAGGCTCGAGGCCCGCTTCGCTCCCTCTCCGGGCAGCGTGCCGGTCTGGGTCGAGCTGCCGGTCGGCCTCCTCCTCTGGGTGGCCACGCTCGGCTCGGGCGTCTTCCTGGGCCTCGGGGTCGCGCTCGTCCTGACCTCTCCAATCCTCGAGCGCCTCTCGCGCCAGGTCGAGGCGCGGGTCCGCGGCCGCGCGGCCGACCGGGGCCGGGGCCTCGGCTGGGAGGCCGGCCAGGCCGTGCGGGGCTCGCTGCTCTTCCTGGCCGCCGCCCCCGGCGTCTTCGTGCTCGGCCTCATCCCGGTCGTGGGCCCGTTCCTCTCCGTGGTGTGGGGGGCGTACGCGGTCGCCCTGAACATGACCGACCCGGCCCTGACGCGGCGCGGCCGCTCGTTCGCCGAGAAGAGGCGGTGGCACCAGGGCTGGCGGGCGGAGAGCATGGGCTTCGGCCTCGCCGGGATGGTCGCGCTGCTCGTGCCGTTCGCGAACCTGCTGGTCGGACCGGCCCTCGTCACCGGCGGAACGCTCCTGGTGCTCGACCTCGAGGACCTGGACGAAGACGGCCCCCGGCCGGGCGAGGGCGCCCGGCCGGGTCCCTGAGCCGCGGCCGGGAGGCCGCGGGCCGCTCTACATGCTGATGCCGGCCGAACGGTGTCTCGTCCGCGTCTCCGGCTTGGCCGGCGTGAGCTTGAGATCGAGCGGCCGGCCGTCGCGCTGGACGGTGACGGTCGTCTCCTTGCCGCCCTCCGCCTGATCCACCGCCGCGCGCAGGTCGTCGCCGGCCGCGACCGTCTTCGGGCCGAGCTTGAGGATGACGTCGCCGGCCTTGACGCCCGCCTTGGCCGCCGGCCCTTCGGCGTCCACCGCGGCGACCAGGACCCCCGTCTTCCCGGCCAGCTTGAAGTAGGAGGCGAGCTGCTCGCCGATCTCCATGTACTCGATGCCCAGCTTCCGCGGCCCTCCGCCGAACATCCGGAAGACCATGTCGTGCCCGTCGTCGCCCCTGAAGCTCCAGGCGGGAGGCATGGGCGGGTGGGGCGCGTGGGGCGGGGCGGGCGCGCCCGGCGCCGCGGGAGGCTCGGGCGGCTCGGGCGCCTGCAGATCGAAATCGAAGTCGTGCGGGCCCGGGAAGCCTTCGCCGCCGAAGACCTGGACGCGGCTCCTCCCCTCGGCGAGGGTCGCCGTGAACCTCTGGCTCGCTCCGCCCCGCGTCACCTCGATCGCCACCGACCGGCCGGCCGGTGTCTCGCCGACCAGCCGTGCGAGCTGGGTCGCGCTGCGGACCGCCTCTCCGTCGAATCGCAGGATCACGTCGCCTTCCTTGATCCCGGCCTTCTCGGCGGGGCTCCCCTCCTCGACCGAGCTCACCTTCGCCCCGCGGAGGTCGCCCTCCGTCTCCTCGAGCCTCACGCCGAGCCGGCCCCCTCCCGAATGGCGGACGACCACGCGCTTCTCGACCTTCTCGACGTCCTTGTCCTTCTCCCCGGCCCGAACGTCGCCCGGCCCGAGGGTGAGACCCGCGACGAGGATCGCGGGCACGCCCACGGCCAGAGCGGCCAAACGCTTCATTGGACCTCCTTGGGTCTCGACCGTCTCGCCCTTCAGACGCCGACCGGGGTGCGAAAGTCGGCTTTCCCTGTCTCTCGATCGACTCGCCCGGAGGACCGGTCCCCGACGGGAAGCCGGCCCGGGGCCGGCCGCCGCTCAGTGAAGCGTGGAGCGGCCCTTCGCGCGCTCGAGGGCGTGGAACTCGAGGATCTCGAGGAGCCGTTGGGCCCGCGCCTCGACCGTGTCGCACCCGAGGAGCGAGAGCTTCTCGACCGGCAGAAGGTCGAGGCCCTGGGCGAGGCCGTTGACGAGGGTGGCCGGCGGAACCTCGTCCCGCAGGTGCACCGCGGCGCCGTCGTCGAGGCGTCCCAGGGTGGCGAGCACGCGCTCGCGCAGCTCGACGAGGGAGGGGCCGTCCCCCTCAGGGTCGGGAAGCTCCTCCACGGCGGCGAGGCGGTAGGGCTCGCCGTCGTGCTCGGCGAGCACGCGGAAGCGCGATCGCCCGAGGAGGACGATGTTGTACCGGCCGTCGCGCAGCCTTTCCTCCTCGACGATCGTCCCGGAGCACCCGAGGGGGTAGATCGGCGGCCGTCCCTGGTAGTCCCCCTCGAAGCCGGGCTTCAAGAGCACCATGCCGATCGTGCGGCGGGATGCGAGCGCGTCCTCGACCATCTTCCGGTAGCGTGGCTCGAAGACGTGGAGGGGCAACGGCGCCCCCGGGAAGAGGACGACGTTCGGCAGCGGGAAGAGGGGGACGAGACTGCTCAGTGCTGCGGGCCGCCCTCGCCGTCGCCGGCCTGGAACGAGTGCCCGCAGCCGCAGGTGGACTTGGCGTTCGGGTTCTTGATCGCGAACCCGCCGCCCATCAGGTCCTCCTTGTAGTCCACCTCGGCGCCCTCCAGGTAGCGCAGGCTCATCGGGTCCACGATGACCTTCACCCCCTCGGCCTCGATCACCTGGTCGCCGTCGGCGATCTCGTCGAGGACCATCCCGTACTGGAAGCCGGAGCAGCCGCCCCCCTGCACGTAGATCCGGAGGCCGCCCTGCGGAAGGCTCTCCTTCTCCTGCTCCAGGATCCCCTTCACCTTGGCGGCGGCGTTCGCGGTCAGCGTGATCATTTGCGGCGGCTCCTTGCTCCGGACGACCCCTCGAGGGGCCCGGCTGATACTTTCATCCTAGAACATCTGGACTATTTTGTGAAGTATGGCACGGCCCGCGCGAAGCGCGGGGTGTTCTCGCTGTCGGCTCCGCCCCGTGGGAAGCCAAGCCCTATAATCCCGCGTTCGGATGCCCACTCCCCCCTCCGCGTTCGCCTCCCTTTCCCCCGACTCCCTCCTCGAGAGGGTCGCCGCCTCTGGCCTCCGCGGCCGCGGCGGGGGCTGGTTCGAGACGGCGGGCAAGTGGCGCGCGGTGCGCGCCGAGGGTGGCGAGCCCTTCCTCGTCGCGAACGGCGCCGAGGGCGAGCCGGGCTCGTTCAAGGACCGCTACGTCATGCGTCGCCGACCGGCCGACGTCGTGGCCGGCCTCGCCCTCGCCGCCCGGGCGATCGGCGCTCGCGAGGCGGTCGTCTTCCTGAAGGGCTCGTTCGAGCGGGAAGCGGCGGCTCTTGCGAGCGCCCTGGGACAGGCGTCGCTCGACGGCCTCGCGGTGGAGGTCCGGCACGGCGACGACGGCTACGTCACCGGCGAGGAGACGGCGCTCCTCGAGGCGCTCGAGGGGCGCCGGCCCTGGCCGCGCCCCAAGCCGCCCCTGCCCGCCGCGGTCGGCTACCGCGGCCGGCCGACGCTCGTCCAGAACGTCGAGACGCTGGCGCGCGTCCCGGCGGCCGTCGCCGACCCCGAGGGCTTCCGGCGCGGCGAGACCACGCTCGTCACGGTCTGGGGCGACGTCCGGCGTCCGGGGGTTCTCGAGGTGCCGCTCGGAACGACTCTGCGGAGGCTGATCGACGGACCGACCGTCGGCGCGAGCGAGCCCGTCGGCCTCGTCTTCCCGGCCGGCCCCGGCGGGGCGCCGCTCCGCCCTTCCGAGCTCGACGTGCCCCTCGACCCCGTGGAGCTGCGCGCCCGGGGCAGCGCGCTCGGCGCCGGGACAGTCCTCGTGGTCGGAGCGTCGGCCTGCCCTCTTTCCGTCGCCGCTTCCGTGGCCGGCTTCTTCGAGCGCGAGAACTGCGGCCAGTGCCCTCCGTGCGCGGTCGGCACCGCGAGCCTCGCCCGGATCCTGCGCGCGGTCGAGTCGGGCGGCTCGCGCACGCGCGACCTCGGCGACCTCCACGACGTGGCCGGCTTCATGTCCGGCCACGGCTACTGCGCGCACTGCCGCACGGCGGCCGCCGTGGCCACGGGCCTGGCGCGCTCGCTCGCCGAGGCCCTCTCGGCCCACGTGAGGGTCGGCTCCTGCCCGTGGCCGGAGCGCCGCCACCCTGATCCCTTCGCCCCCGGCTCGCCCGAGCGCGCCGCGGTCGAGGCGTCCGTGCGGGAGCAGCTCCATTGAGAAACGACCTCGTCGTCCTGATCGCGGCCACCGTGGTCTCGTACCCCCTGGGCCTCGCCCTGGGACAGCCGTGGCTCCTGCCGGTCCTGAACGCGCTGCCCGCCTACCTCGTCCTCGTCCACCGCCTGCGCAAGGGCGAGCGGGGCGGGGCGGTGCGGGCGACGCTCTGGTGGGCGGCCACGGTCGCGGTCGTCGGCACCGTGGCCTTCGTGTGGTGGCCGGAGCCCCTCGGCCGTCTGGTCGTGCACGGGCCTGCGTACAAGAGCGAGATGTTCCGCTGGATTCGCACCGGGCACGGCACCGAGGGCGACATCCGCCTCTTCCTGCCCGAGCACCTCGTCCACCTCGGCGCCTTCCTCGTGGTGGGCCTCGGCACGGGCAGCGCGGGCGCCATCCTCATGGGGGCCGTCCTCATGAACTACATGTCGTACTACGTGGCCTCGCTCGCGAAGGCCGGCGTGCCCTCGTGGGCGGTCACGCTCCTCGGCTGGCAGCCGTGGGCGATCGCGCGGGTGGCCGCGTTCGCCACCCTCGGCGTGCTCCTGGCCGAGCCGCTCCTCACCCTCGTCTTCCCGTCCGCGAAGGAGCGGCTCAAGGCCACGACGCGCGCCGCCTACGTGGTGGCCGCGATGAGCGGCCTCCTGACCGACTGGTTCCTCAAGTTCCTCCTCGCCCCGACCTGGGGCCGGTGGCTGAGGGCGCTCCTGCCTTGAGGGGCAGACCGAGCCTCGCCGGCCGGCCGCCCTGGTGCTACGATCGTCCCCCGGGCCGCGCGGGTGAGCGCCCGGCCCCCGGCCCGCCTGTGACCACGAACAAGGAAAGGCTTCGACCCATGAAGAACGCCGCCCGCCTGACCCTCGCCCTCGCCGCCCTCGTTCTCGCCGCCCTGCCCTCCGCCGCCGCCGCCGACGCGCCGAAGGTCGTCGGCACGTGGGACGTCGTGGCGAACACGCCGAACGGCGACATGCCGTCCGTCATCACCGTCAAGCAGGTCGACGGCGCGCTGAAGGCCACGATCGAGATCGACGGCACGCCGCGCACCGTGACCGACGAGAAGCTCGAGGGCGACGTCTTCCGGATGAAGGTGCAGTACGAGGGCGGGGTCTACGACATCGAGGTCAAGGTCGCGGGCGACGCGTTCGAGGGCACCTGGCAGGGCGGGGGCTACTCCGGCACGCTGAAGGGGAAGCGCCGGCCGTAGGACCGTTGGAAGAAGGCGCGCCGGTCGACCCCGAGGAGGCCCGGCTCCGGCCCACGTACGCGGTCGTGAGCCGGGGGCGTCTCCGCGCCAACCTCGCCGCGGTCAAGGCCCGCGCGGCGCCGGCGCGGGTGATGGCGGTCCTCAAGGCGAACGCCTACGGCCACGGCCTCGAAGCGGTGGCCCGGTGCCTCGCCCCCCAGGCCGACGCCTTCGGCGTCGCCCTGGTGGAGGAGGGGATCGCCCTCCGGCGGCTCGGCATCGGGAACCCCATCCTGGTGATGGGCGGGATCTGGACCCGGCAGATCCCACTCTTCCTGGAGCACGGGCTCACCTTCACCGTCCCCTCGATCGCGCGCCTCCGCGACATCGAGGAGGCGGCCGCGGCTCACGGAGCCACGGCGGACGTCCACCTCAAGATCGACACCGGCATGGAGAGGATCGGGGTCCACCACTACAGCGCCGAGGGGCTCCTCGAGGCAGCGGCGCGCTCCCCCCACGTCCGCGTGGAGGGCATCTACACGCACTTCGCGAACGCCGACGCCGAGGACCTCTCCCACGCCCGCCTGCAGCTCGAGCGCTTCCACGAGGTGCTGCGCTTCTACGAGCGCCGCTCCCTCCCGGTGCCGGTCCGCCACGCCGCGAACTCGGCGGCGCTCCTGCGGATGCCCGAGTCGCGCCTCGACATGGTGCGCCCCGGCATCCTCCTCTACGGCGTCCATCCCTTCCCCGGCGCGGCCCACGCGGTCGAGGTGAAGCCGGCCCTCTCCTGGCGCTCGCGGGTCGTCTACTTCAAGGTTGTCGAGGCGGGGAGCCCGGTCTCCTACGGCTCGACCTGGAAGAGCGACCACCGGGTCCGCCTCGTCACCGTCCCCGTGGGCTACGGCGACGGCTACTTCCGCAGCCTCTCGAACCGGGCGGAGGTCGTCCTCCGCGGCCGCCGTTACCCGGTGGTCGGCCGGGTCTGCATGGACCAGGTCATGGTGAACATCGAGTGGGGCGAGGCGTGGAACGGGGACGAGGTCGTCCTGATCGGCGAGCAGGCCGAGGCGCGAGTCACCGTCGAGGAGCTCGCCATCTGGGCGGGCACGATCCCCTACGAGGTCCTGACCGCGATCAACGGCCGCGTGCCGCGGATCTACGAGCCCTAGCCGGCGGCCCGCCCCCACGCGGCCAGGATGCGGTCCATCGCCGCGTCGACCTCGGGACGGACGACGTAGCGGGCGGGAAGGGCGTCGAACCAGGCGATCGTCCGCCGGATGCCCTCGTGGAAGGGGATGGTGGCCACGAAGCCCGGCACCAGGCGCTTC
>Ga0335076_10003093_pt1 | contig 16669 bp, 15 predicted proteins | sample Lox_Sample_25_FD_206717 | JGI IMG/M metagenome (GOLD analysis project Ga0335076, IMG submission 206717) | Soil microbial communities from Loxahatchee National Wildlife Refuge, Florida, United States - Lox_Sample_2.5 | ecosystem: Environmental > Terrestrial > Soil > Wetlands | place: USA... | reverse complement strand
GTCCACGACCACCTCAAGGCGATGCGCGGCCCGCGAGAGCTACAGCGAAGTGATCCTAGCGAAGGGTGACGGCGCACCGAAGGGCGGCGTCAACCTGCTCCGGAGCCTACTTCTGCCAGCGGACGCCCGGCGGCGGCGCAATGTCGTAGGAGGGGTCGAGGAGGTTCCGGACGTAATTGCGGAACGGTCCGGGGAGGTGGTCGTACTGGCTGTCTCTTGCATAGATGGTGACTTTGCCCGCGTGCAGGATCGCCGCACACAACGAGCCATCATAGACCTTGACCCATAGGGTTGCCTCCTCGCTACCTCCCATGTGCGGCGCGAGGCCGGTCAATACGAGATAGCCATCGATGAAATCGATTGGGCCTCTGGTAGCAAGGTTCCTTTTTAGCAAGGCAACGTCCATACCGACCACCTGGTTCAAGGCCTCCTTGACTTGTGGATCGTCTAGCAAGGCGTCGTTGTTGTACGTCCCGACAAGCCCGATCAGGTGGCCGAGCTTGCCCTGTTTCCAGTCAATATCTTGGGCGAGGCTAACGGCACTCAGGACGACTAAGGCGGCTGCGATGGTGACCCGAGATATGTCCTTCACGCCAATGTCCTCCTCGTTCCGAAGGCTGTGGCAGAGTGGGCGAGAGCTATAGCGACGTGATCTTGAGGCTGGCGAAGGGCTGAAGACCGGGGGCCGTCCGACGTCATAAGTGGCAGGTTGGATCGGTGTTAAGTATGGGAAGCCCTCAAAAAGAGGGCGGAAACGGGAAGGAAAAACGCCATGCCAACCTACGTCACGCTTATGAAGTTCACCGGGAAGGGTATTGAGCACGTACAGGACACGGTCAAAAGGCACGAGGCTTTCAAGAGCGGAGCCAAGAAGCGCGGCGTGACCCTCAAGGAGGTCGTCTGGACTCCAACGACGGTTCGCTCAAGACTTACGTGACTTGGGCCGCCATTGGGCTCGGAGTCATTTCCGCAGTACTGTGGATCGCGGCCTCCGTCGCGCGGGTAGCCGCTAGGCCTCGACTCGACGAAGAAGGGGACGTTTTGCTCTCAAGAGAAGGCGTCGACTTTCTTGAGACAGCGAGGTGGCAGACGTTTTGGAATGCGTGGGCCGCCGGTTTTGCCGCGCTTGCGGCCTTCGCCCAAGCGTGGGCGGCCTGTCTCCACTCCGCGCCTACAACACCGCTATGATCACGATCTCCATCACCCTCGACGGCCCACCTTCCGACACTACCTTATCCTGGTGGGCTTCTTGGGTATGTCGTGGTGGTGGTGTAGGCGCTCGATTGCCTCTTCGAGCGATATTTTGACTTTCACGTCGCCGGAAGACATCTTGATCAGCACCCCTCCCGCTGCTCCCGCTGCCTCCGCAATGGCCTCGACAAGCTCAGGGTTAATGGCGACCTTGCGTCCGTCCGCCCTCTCGAAAACTCGATACTCCGGCATTTCGCGCTTCTCCCGCAGTTGTGACCCTGATCGCTATGCGAGTCGCACAGGCGCGAACAGGGGGACCGAGGCCAGGCTCCCTCTTGTCCACACCGGCTGCTATGACGAGCATCCGCCCGCGTCCGCGCACCTCTCTTGGCCAAATATTGGAACCATCGACATAACCCATTGGTTTTTCTAATCTACGTTCGCCTGTCAAAGGAGCTGGGGCCGGACGGGGTCAGGGTCAACGCCATCCGCCCGGGCCTCGTCGACACCGAAATCCACCTGAGCGGCGGCGCGCCCGACCGGGCTCACACCCTCGGCGCGACCGCCCCGCTTGGACGTCCGGGCACGGCGGAGGAAATCGCCGAGGCGGCTATATGGCTGATCAGCGACGCCGCCTCCTACGTGACCGGCGCGCTCATCGACGTCGCCGGCGGACGCTGAATCGAGGCGCCAGCGCTAAGCGCCCAAAGCGATCAGGGAAAAACCGGCGTGATGAAGATCGCCAGCGCGACCAACTGGCCTATAGTGAAGGCCGTAGTGCGCAGGGGCTGGCGGCCGGCGATGTAGGCCGTCATGTGGCCGATCCGAACCAGGATATAGAGGACGGCAAGGACATCGGCGATCCGGCTCGGACCACCGACCATGTGGGCGACGATCACCGCGGCCGCGAACCACGGAAATGTCTCGAGGCCGTTGAGGTGCGCGCCGTAGGCTCGCAGCGATCGCTCGGCCAATTCGCCCACATGATGGCGCGGTTGGATCGGGTCGAGACCCTTGACGTAGCTGAAGGGGACGTAAGGCAAAGTCGCGGCGATGAAAATGCACCAGATGGCGATGGTCATGAGAAGTCTCCACATGTCGACCAGCAGCGGGTTTGCGATCCGCTCCGCTCTGCCAATTCCGTTTGCGAAACGCCGGAGCTTTAATAGCCGAGCGCCGCGAGCAGCGTCGCGCCGGTCATGAAAATGAGGATCAGCGAGCTTGGCGTCCACAGCGTCGCCCGCAGGTCGTGGGTCTGCGCGGTGAAATAGGCGGCGAAGTGCAGCAATCGCATGACGACAAAGCCGTAAAACAGGCAGCGCGCGAGCCAGAGCGATGGGTCGGTCAGCACATAGAGCATGCCGGCGACGAGAAAATACGGCACGCTTTCGAGATCGTTGAGCTGGATGCGCCGGATGCGGTCGACATAGTCGTTGGGCTCGAGCTGCTTCGGGCTCGGCTCCGGATTGAGGGTCGTCCTTCTGATGTCCTCGGGCGAGCGAAAGCCGGCGTTCGCGTGCATCATACGAAAGACGGTCAGCCACGACATGCTGACGGCCTTGAGGATCATGATCGTTGCGGCGATCACGTAGGCGGCGAACACGGGGTTGTCGAGCGTCAGCTTGTTCATGCGGTCGATCCAACTTCCTCAGGCCGCAGTCCGACGGCGGCATGACGCGCTCCTTTTGGTTCCACGAGCGCGGGCCGTGGTCAAATCCTGAGCCCAGCGCGCCGCAGCCCTTCGACCCGCCGCTCGAAATCCTCAGCCTGGCGAAAAGGCTGGACTTGTCGACGGCGCTCGATCGAATAGTCGGGCTTGATCCGCATGACCTCGTCCCACGCCCTGCGTGCGTCCTCGGTCCGTCCAAGCCATCCGTAGCAGGACGCGAGCAGCGCGAACGCGGTCTCGGATTCGGGGTTTCGCTTGAGCCGTCGCTCAAGCGCGTCGACCGCGAGCGCATAGTCTCCGAGCGAGAAGCGAGCGTCGGCGAGGAATTGAAGCGCAATGTCCGGGTAGTGCGGGTCGAGCTCCATCAGCGCGTCGAGAGTGCCGATCGCGGCCGCAGGATCGCCCGCGTAGATCTGGACCGCGATCAGAAGGATCATCAGTTCGCTCGAGTTCGGCGAAAGGGCGAGCCCCCGCCGCGCTTCCGCCTCGGCCTTATCGAGTTCACGAGTCCACGAGTAGGCGCTGCCGAGGGCGAGTCGGGCGGCTGGGTCTTCCGCATCCATCTCGACCGCGCGCTCGGCAAGTTCGCGGCCGAGCCTCAGGGCGCCGGCGGGGTCAGCGCCAAATCCGTTGGCGTAGTCGTTGAACAACGTGAAGGCCGAAAGCGCGTAAGCCGCGGCAAACTGCGGGTCGATGGCGATCGCGGCGTCGGCGAGCTGGCGCGCGGCCATGTTGCCGGCGCGGGTGAGCAACATGGCCTGTTCGCGGCTCCTAAGCAGCAATTCGTACGCCTCGACGCTAGCCGCGCGCCTTCGCACCAGCCGGTCGCGTTCGCCTCTGGTGAGCTTGAGCTTGAGCGCGGCCACGATCTCCCGAGTGAGTTCGTCCTGGATGTCGAAGATGTCGGTTAGCTCACGGTCGAACCGGTTAGCCCAGACATGTCCCCCGTTCAGAGAATCGATGAGCTGCGCCGTCACCCGGATGCGGTTTCCAGCCTTGCGGACGCTGCCCTCGAGCACGTAGCGCGCGCCGAGGTCGCGGGCGACGACGGGAATTGAAACGGCCTTATCCTTGTACGTGAACGAAGAGTTGCGCGCGATCACGTGCAGTTCAGACAGCTTCGAGAGGTCGGTGATGATGTCCTCGCTGATGCCGTCGGAAAAATATTCCTGCTCCTTGTCGCCGCTCATGTTCTGAAACGCGAGCACTGCGATCGACGGCTTTGCGGCGGAATTCGGCTGGTCTGCGGATCGTCGCGACAAGGCGCGATCGACTGGCGCCGCACCGGCGGCGCCGTTCCCGGCGACGCCGATCGAATACACGCGAATCGGCTCGGCGATGTTCTTGAGCCGCGTTTCGCCGAGGTCGCTCGCAGCGAGGTCCAGCCGTGCTTTCACCTGACGATAGGCGTCCTCTGACAGGCAGATCGCGCCGGGCGCGGCGACGCCTTCCAGCCGCGCGGCGATATTGACGCCGTCCCCCATCAGGTCGCCGTCGCTCTCCTCCACGACGTCGCCCAGATGAACGCCGATGCGAAAGTCGATGCGCGCCTCCGCCGGAACGCCGACGTTGCGTTCCGCCATGCCTGTTTGCAGCGCGATCGCGCAGCGGACGGCGTCGACGACGCTGCGGAATTCGACGATCGCGCCGTCCCCGGTGCGTTTGACGACGCGCCCATGGTGAAGGGAGACAGCCGGATCCATGAGATCGCTACGGACCGCCCGCAGCCGGGCCAGAGTCCCCTCCTCGTCCGCGCCGACGAGACGGCTGAAGCCGACGACATCCGCGGCGAGTATAGCGGCAAGCTTTCTGCTCTCGGCCATTCTATCCTGAGCCAGCAAGCAACACTCGCAACGCGTTTGCCGGGGAGGTCGCGTCGCCCGCCTCGCTGGTTTCTTTCGTGCGTTGGAGGTGAAAGTAGGGCAAGCACATCACCACGGCAAACAGCCAAGAGGGGACCCAACTTCCGCTCGTCGGCGCCGCCGGGCGCCCGTCAGATCCGCCTTTTCGGCGGCGCGGCGGGCAACAGATGTCGAACGATTGGCCGCCTTCTCCCGAGCGCCATATAAGACGTTGATTTCCAACTGAAAAATGATATCGATCCGCCGCCATTCGATTGTGGCGCAGTCCCGCGGAATCGGCTAAGGAAACGATAAATCCTGAGGCTCTCTTTTGACTGACATCCGCGACCCCCGGTCCGGCCCCGAAGGGCCGGCCGACATCAAGCCGGTCTCCATCCTCGACGAAATGAAGCGCAGTTACCTCGACTACGCGATGAGCGTGATCGTGAGCCGCGCGCTGCCCGACGTTCGCGACGGCCTGAAGCCCGTCCACCGCCGCATTCTCTACTCGATGCACGAACAGAACTTCACGCCCGATCGCCCCTACAACAAGTCGGCGCGAACGGTCGGCGACGTGATCGGCAAATATCATCCGCACGGCGAGCTTGCGGTCTACGACGCGCTGGTGCGCATGGCGCAAGACTTCTCGATGCGCGCGCCGCTGATCGACGGCCAGGGCAACTTCGGCTCGGTCGACGGCGACCCGCCCGCGGCGCAGCGATACACCGAGTCGAGACTCGCCCCGGTCGCCCTCGCGCTACTCGACGACCTCGACACCGACACGGTCGACTTCAGGCCAAACTACGACGAGAAGGAGGAGGAGCCGGTCATCCTGCCGGCGCGCTTCCCGAATCTGCTCGTCAATGGCGCGAGCGGCATCGCCGTCGGCATGGCGACCAACATCCCGCCGCACAATCTCGGCGAGATCATCGACGGCCTGCTGGCGATGATGGACAAGCCCGACATTGCCCTCGACGAATTGATGGAGCTCATTCCCGGGCCCGACTTCCCGACCGCCGGGGCCATCCTCGGGAAGGGCGGCATCCGCGCGGCCTATGCGACTGGCCGCGGCTCGATCGTCATGCGCGCCAAGGTTGCGGTCGAGGAGCTCCGCAAGGATCGCGAGGCGCTGATCGTCAGCGAGATTCCCTACCAGGTCAACAAGGCGACGCTGATCGAGCGGATCGCCGAACTGGTGCGCGAGAAGCGGGTCGAAGGGATCGCCGATCTGCGCGACGAATCCGATCGGGAAGGCATGCGCATCGTCATCGAGCTGCGGCGCGACGCCGTCGCCGACGTCGTGCTCAACCAGCTCTGGCGCTTCACCGCCCTGCAATCGAGCTTCGGCACCAATATGATCGCGCTCAACGGCGGGCGGCCGGAGATGCTGACGCTCGCCGATATGCTGCGCGCCTTCCTCGACTTCCGCGAGGACGTGGTCACCCGGCGGACCAAATATCTGCTCATGAAGGCGCGCGACGGCGCCCATATCCAGGTCGGGCTCGCGATCGCGGTCGCCAACATCGACGAGGTGATCCGCCTCATCCGCACGTCGCCCGACTCCGGCGCCGCCCGCGCGGCCCTGATGGAGCGGTCATGGCCGGCGCGCGACATGGCGCCGCTTATTACGCTGATTGCCGATCCGCGCCACGCGCTCGACGCCGACGGAGCGATCCGCCTCTCGGAAGCGCAGGCGCGCGCGATCCTCGAATTGCGCCTCGCGCGCCTGACCGCGCTCGGCCGTGACGAGATCGCCGAGGCCCTCAACCGGCTCTCGGCGGAAATCGCCGACTATCTCGACATCCTGAGCTCGCGCACGCGTCTGATGAGCATCATCCGCGACGAGCTCATCAAGGCGAAGGCCGACTTCGCCACGCCGCGCCGGACCGAGATCCTCGACAGCGACGCGGACATGGAGGACGAGGACCTCATCCAGCGCGAGGACATGGTCGTGCTGGTCAGCCACGGCGGCTATATCAAGCGCGCGCCGCTTTCGACCTATCGGGCGCAGCGCCGCGGCGGCAAGGGTCGCGGCGCGATGGCGACGCGCGAAGAGGATTTTGTCGCCAGGCTGTTTGTCGCCTCGACCCATCAGCCGGTGCTGTTCTTCTCGTCGGCCGGACAGGTTTACAAGGAGAAGGTCTGGCGGCTGCCGCTCGCAGCGCCGCAGTCGCGCGGCAAGGCGCTCATCAACCTCTTGCCGCTCGAGGCCGGCGAACGCATCACCACCATCATGGCCCTGCCCGAGGACGAGGCGACCTGGGAATCCTATGACGTGATGTTCGCAACCACCCGCGGCACGGTGAGGCGCAACAAACTCAGCGATTTCACCCAGGTCAATCGCAACGGCAAGCTGGCGATGCGGCTCGACGAGGGCGAGCAGATCGTCGACGTGCAGATCTGCTCGGACAAGGACGACGTGCTGCTGACCGCCGCGCGCGGCCAGTGCATCCGCTTTCCAGTCGACGACGTCAGGGTGTTCAAGGGCCGGGATTCGATGGGCGTGCGCGGAATCGCGCTCGCCGAGGGCGACAGCGTCATCTCGCTCGCGATCCTCAATTCCTTTGACGCGACCCCGGCCGAGCGCGCCGCCTATCTCAAGCAGCGCCGCGCGGCGGCCGAGGGCGAGGCGGCGGAAGAGATCGAATCCGAGGCCGAGAGCGAGAACGGCGCCGAGGCGAATGGCTCGGCGCTGCTGACGCCGGAGCGGATCGAGGCGATGGAAAAAGCGGAACAGAAGATCCTGACCGTGTCCGAAAACGGCTACGGCAAGCGAACCTCTTCGTTCGAATATCGTCTGACCGGGCGCGGCGGCAAGGGCGTCGTCGCCATGGCCGTCAACGAACGCAACGGCTCGCTCGTCGCTTCGTTCCCGGTCGCCGACAATGACGAGATCATGCTGGTGACCGACGCCGGCCAACTTATCCGGGTCCCAGTCGAAGGCATCCGCATCGCCGGTCGCGCGACCCAGGGGGTAATCGTGTTCGACACCGCTGTCGAGGAGCGCGTGGTGTCGGTCGACCGGATCGGGGAAGCGGAAGACGAGGAGGACGACTAGCCCTTCAAAAGGCTCAGAAGCGGAGGCCGAAACCGCCCGTCATAGGTTCGCCCGGCGCATCGCGCCCGACCCGAATGCCAAAGCTGCTCTTTGGCTCGACCGGCGAATCGGCCTCAATCGGCGGAAATTGCGAGATCGCAGCCTTCTGAGCGCCCACTGGCGGCGCGTAAGGGTCAGAAAAGCCGACGCTGCCGAGGCCGCTCGAGGCGGCGACCCTGACCGTCGTTGTCTTGATCGCGTGCGCGCGAACGGCCTTCGAATGGGCGACAGTCGGGCTTTCCGCTTTCGCAGCGGCAAGCGAGCAAACGAGACCTAGTCCGACCAAGCACAGGCGTTTCATGTGCAGCGCCCTGTCTGCGCCCACCCTACCCGTTAACGGAAAGTTAACCAGATTCCGCCCCGTCGCGCAACCCGCCGCTATCTCCCGGTTGCAAGCCGGCAAGTGCGCGAGCGACGACGGTCTGCGAGATCGCGTTGCGACGGCGCCCGGTTGGGCGCGCGTCCGCTTCGGGTCGCACGAAATCACGGGCAGGCGCCCGGCTCAGGCGATATTCCGCGCCCTCTCCCCGGCTTGCCCCGGGGACGCTAGGATCGCCCGCCCCGACGCCCGCGGGGCGCGGAAGAGGACGCCTTGCCGATGACCCGACGCGCCCGCGACGTTGTGCTCGACATCCTGCGCGACGAGGGCGTGACCCATGTGTTCGGCAATCCCGGCTCGACCGAGATGCCGCTGATGGATGCGCTCGTCGACGCGCCCGACATCCGCTACGTCCTCGGCTTGCAGGAAGCGACCGCGGTCGGCATGGCCGACGGCTGGGCGCTCGCCTCCGGCCGCGCCGCCTTTGTCAACCTGCACGCGATGGGGGGCTTGGGCAACGCCATGGGCGTGCTGGTCGCCTCCAAGGCGAGCGAGACGCCGCTCGTCGTCACCGCGGGCCAGCAGGACACCCGGCACTTGATGACCGAGCCCTGGCTCTCCGGCGATCTCGTCGCCCTCGCCGAGCCGGTCACCAAATGGGCGAAGGAGCTCCGGCGCGGCGAGGATGTCGGCCAGGCCTTGCGCCGCGCGTTTGAAGTCTGCCGCACGCCGCCGAGCGGGCCGGTCTTTCTGTCGCTGCCGATGGACATCCTCGATCAGGAGGTGAGCCATCCAACGCCGCGGGGATCTTCGCGGCCCCGCCTCGGCCCTTCGCCCGACGCGGCGAACCTCGCCGAGACGCTCGCCGGCTTCGAACCCAACCGGGTCATCGTCCTGCTCGGCGACGATCTGGCCGCGGCCGTGAGCCAGGGCCTAGTCGCTTTCGCCGAAGCCGGCGGCTATTCGGTCTGGGGAACGCAGCTCACCTCGCGCACCGCTTTTCCCTCCTCGCACCCGTGCTGGGCGGGGGTGATGAAGCCGGATTTCGTCGACATGCGCGCCCACTTGAAGGCGGCGCAGGCGATTGTGCTGGTCGGCGGACGGGCGTTCATCGCCTATCCCTATCGCGACGCCGAGCCGGTGCCGGAGGGCGTCGCCGTGCTGCATGTCGCTGACAACCCCGCGGCGTTCGGGCGCGAGCATCCCGCCGACATGGCGCTCCTCGGCGACATCGGGCTGACACTCGAGGCGGCGGCCGGACATCTCAGACGGCTCCTCGACCAGGACGCGGTCGCGGCGCGCCTCGCCCAGCGCGCGGCGCACAGGGCCGAGGCCAGGCAGGCGACCCGGCTCGATATCCTGGCCGAAAGCGTGACCCCGCCGCTCGCGCCAGACGCGGCGGTCCTGGCGGCGATTGACGCGCTGCCGCCGGAGGCGCTGATCGCCAACGATTCCGCGGCGACTTTCGGCCGCGTCCAGGATCTCATGACGACCCAGCCCGGCCGCTACTTCTTCTCTCGCGGCGGGGTGCTCGGCTGCAGCATGCCGGCTGCGGTCGGCGCGGCGCTCGCCACCCGGGGTTGGGTCGCCTCGTTCGTCGGCGACGGCGGGGCGATGTACTCGCCGCAAGCGCTGTGGAGCGCTGCCCGCTACCGCGCGCGGACGATCTTCATCGTGTTCAACAATCGCCGCTATGGCGTGCTGCAGAACGTCGCCCGGCAGCTCGGCTACGCCAACGCGGTCGCCGGCCGGTTCGTCGGCATGGAGGTCGCCGATCCGGCGATCGACTTCCAGGCGCTGGCGGCGTCGATGGGCGTGCCCGCCACGCGCGCCGACGACCGTCACGCGATCGGCGCCGCGGTTCAGCGGGCGCTCGGCCGCCAAGGCCCGTCGCTGATCGAAATCCCTATCCGGTGATCACTGAAAGGCCCTCATCCGGCGGGCTGTCGCCCGCCACCTTCTCCCGCGGGGCGGGAGAAGAGGAGCGCCCCCTCTCCCACTTGCGGCAGAGAGCTTAGGTGAGGGCCTAGGCCCGCGCGAGCGTCGCCTCAGTCTTCGGCGAGGTCCTCAGCGTCTGGAGCACGACGCAATAGCGCTCAGTAAGCTTGAGCAGCGTGTCGAGCTGCTCCTGCGGCGCGTCGGTGTCGAGCGCGAATTTGAGCCGGATGTCCTTGAACCCGACCGGCGCCTGCTTGTCGACGCCGAGCGTGCCGCGAAAGTCGAGATCGCCTTCAGCGCTGACCTCGCCCGAACGCAGCGCAATTCCCATCGACGTCGCGACCGCCTTCAGCGTCACGCCGGCGCAGGCGACCAGCGCCTCGAGCAGCATGTCGCCGGAGCAGAGCTCGGCGCCCGTTCCTCCGGTCGCCGGATGCAGCCCGGCGACCGCGAGCGCCCGCCCGGTTTCGACCTTGCAGGCGATGCCCTCGGAATCGAGCGCGCCCTTCGCCCTCAGCGTCACCAGCCCGGCCTTCGGGTCGGCGCGGTAGCGGTCCTTGAGCGGCGCCTGAACCGCGCGCATGTCGTCGGCGTTCATGGTTCTGAGTCTCCTTCGCCTGTCTTCAGCCGGCGCTCGGCCCGGACCAGTCAAATCTCAGCGGCGCCTCGCGGAACGCGAACCGGTCGAGGTGCGAGGCGACCACCCCTTTCAGGCGCTCGACTTCTTCGCTCGCTTCGCCCTCGATCTCCACCTCAAGCGCATCCGCGCCTGGTTCGAGCGTCACCATCGCGGCCGGAAACTTGACCACGCCCTTCTTCTCCGAGAGTTCGACCTCGAGCCTGTGGCTCCAATGCTTGCAAAGCTGCTGCAGATATTTGTTGGCGCTGGCGGTCGGCACGCTGGCTTTGGCGATCGGCATGGTCGAAGGTCTCACAGTCGCGAAAGGCGGCGGTTTACTCCGAAGCCGGGTTCGGCTCAACGGCGACAGGTCGGGCCGATCCTGGGCAAGCCCGCTTGTCGCTTTCGCGAAGCCAAGCTAACTCTTGGCCGGTGAAACGCGTCGGCTTCTTCTCCGGCTCCTTCGATCCGATGACCAATGGCCATCTGGACGTGATTGGGCATGCCGCGGCGCTGTGCGACCGGCTGGTGATCGGGGTCGGCTCCAACCCGAACAAGGCCGCGCTGTTCACGGTCGAGGAGCGGCTGAAGCTGATCCGCGAGGCGGCGGCGCCGATAATGAAGAAGGCGCGTTGCGAGCTCGAGGTCATCGAATTCACCGGGCTTGCGGTCGAGGCGGCGCGCAAGGCCGGGGCGACGCTGATCGTCCGGGGCCTGCGCGATTCGACCGATTTCGACTACGAGATGCAGATGGCCGGCATGAACGGGGCGATGGCGCCGGAACTGCGCACGATCTTCCTCCCCGCCTCTTCGCCGGTGAGGCCGATCACCGCGACGCTCGTGCGCCAGATCGCCTCGATGGGCGGCGACGCGTCGCCGTTCGCCCCGCCCAATGTCGTCAAGGCGCTAAAGGCGAAATTCAAGCAATGAACCTGAGCCGCCCGGTCTCCTCAGCAACAGGCGCCCAAACGGACGATTCCGCGCACGGTCGCGCCGATCGCGCGCTGATCCGATACGGCGGCAAGTTTTCCGATTTTGTCGCCGCATCCGCCAAGGGATCGTTTATCTACGACGCGCGCGGCCGCCGCGTGCTCGACTTCACCTCGGGGCAGATGAGCGCGATCCTCGGCCACTCCCACCCGGCGATCGTCGAAACCGTGCAGCGCTCGATCGCGACGCTCGACCATCTGTTCAGCGGCATGCTGTCCGAGCCGGTCATTGGCCTCGCCGAAGCCTTGACCGCCATCACGCCGCCCGGCCTCGACCGCGTCCTCTTGCTCAGCACCGGCGCTGAATCGAACGAGGCCGCGCTCAAGATGGCGCGGCTCGCCACCGGCGGTTACGAGGTGGTCGGCTTCGCCCAGTCCTGGCACGGGATGACCGGCGGCGCGGCCGCAGCGACCTACGCCGCTGGGCGGCGCGGCTATGGCCCGCTCAGCGTCGGCGGGCTGGCGATCATGGCGCCGAACCTTTATCGCCCGTCGTTCGGGACGCCGTCGAGCTACGACTGGCGGGCCGAGCTCGACTACGGCTTCGATCTCATCGACCGGCAATCGACCGGCGCGCTTGCGGCGTTCATCGCCGAGCCGATCTTAAGCTCGGGCGGCATCCTCGACCTGCCGCCGGGCTATCTCGCCGAGCTCAAGAAGCACTGCGAAAAGCGCGGCATGATGCTGATCGTCGACGAAGCGCAGACCGGCCTTGGCCGCACCGGCGCAATGTTCGCGTTCTCGCGCGATGGGATCGTTCCGGACATCCTCACCTTGTCCAAGACGCTGGGCGCCGGGCTGCCGCTGGCGGCGGTCTTGACTTCCGCCGAAATCGAGGCGCGCTGCCACGAGCGCGGCTTCCTGTTCTACACCACCCATGTCTCCGACCCATTGCCGGCGGCGGTCGGCCTGGCGGTGCTGGAGGTGATCGCGCGCGACAAGCTTGAGAAACGCGCTGCCGAGGCGGGAAAACGGCTGAGGAAAGGGCTCGAGGCGCTCCGCGACGAGTTCGACTGCATCGGCGACGTGAGGGGCCGTGGCCTGCTCCTCGGCATGGAGATCGTCAGGGACAAGACGTCGAAGCAGCCCGACACTGCGCTCGGCGCGCGCATCACCGATCACGCGATGGAACTCGGCCTATCCATGAACATCGTCAACCTGCCGGGCATGGGCGGCGTGTTCCGCATCGCTCCGCCGCTAACCGTCAGCGACGACGAGATCGACCTCGGGGTCACCATCCTGCGCGACGCGGTGCGCGGGGCGCTGAGGGGTTAGCGGGCCTGGGGGGCGCCAAGTATGCTGGCGATCGGTGTCGCGTGAGGCCGAGGACAGCGACTCTATTGCCCGGGCGCGGCCGCCTCCGAGGCAGGGCAATTCAAATCAGGCTGCTGCTGCAACGGCGGCGGGCAAACGGATGGGCGAAGAACGTTGGGAAGTGCCTTCGCCAGCCACGCCAGTGCGGCATCGGTTCCGGCTCCCTCCCTCGGCGCGTTGGGGTCTCCATCACGGATCGCATCAAGCAAGACTTCGGTCGCCGATCCCGCTGCAGTTGGATAGGCGATTACCTTCGCGAGCATTCCATCTCGATCGGCCGCCGGCGTTAGCGCCACGAAGGCTCGAGCCCATTCGGCCGCTTCGTTATCTCGGGAGGCCCATGCCAGTGACGCAGCCGCGGCCTTGGCAGCTTTCGCTGCCTGCGCCTGGGTCAGCTTCTCTGCTAAGGCCTGGAGTGCTTTCGCCAGCGCTTGGAGCCCATCGGGATCGGTCGTCTCGCCCATCTTCTTGAGCACTGGATCGAGCGCCAGGCCTGCCTCCGCCCCGGTCAGCTTGAACGCAAGCGCCTGGAGGGCCTGCCCCAGCGCTTTGGGATCGGTCATCCGACCGATCTGCTTGAGCAGCGGCTCGAGCGCCTGGCTTGCCTCCGCCTCACTGAGCCTCGCCGGCAGGGCCCGGAGTGTCTGGGCCAGCGCCTGGAGCGCGTCGTCGTCCTTCGTCTCACCGATCTGTTTGAGCAGCGGCTCGAGCGCTTGGCTCGCCTGCGCCTCGCTCAGCTTCGGCGCCAGAGCCTCGAGCGCTGGGGCTTGAATCGCCGGTGCATGGTCCACGAGCTGGTAGTTGTTGTTCGCCTCGCCCCATCTACTATTGAGCAGGCGCTCGAGCGCCTGGCTCGCCTGCGCCTCGCTCAGCTTGGGCGCCAGGGTCCGGAGCGCCTGCACGAGCACTGAGAGCTCGTCGCGATATTTGTAGTCGTCGCTATAGATCGTCTGGTCGAGCTGCTTGAACACCTGGTCAAGCGCTTGGCCCGTCTGCGCCTCGCTCAGCTTTGCCGGCAGAGCCTGGAGTGTCTGGACCAGCGCCACGAGCGCGTAAGCCTCGGTGCTCTGACCGATTTGCTCAAGTACGGGCTCGAGCGCCTGGTCCGCCTGCGTCGCGCTCAGCCTCGACGCCAGAGCTTGGAGCGCCGGAGAAAGCGTCCAGAGATAGTAGTACCTCGTCTGACCCGAACCGCTTTTCAGCAAGCGCTTGAGCGCCTCGCCCGCCTGCGCTTCGCTTAGCCTCGGAGCAAGAGCCTGGAGCGCCGGGGCCCAGAGGACGTCGCCATCGGCTGTCTGGCCGATTTGCTTGAGCGCCAAGTCGAGCGCCTGGCCCGCCCGCGACTCGCTCAGCTTGGGCGCCAGAGCCTGGACCGTCGGGGCCCAGAGGACGTCGACATCGGTTGTCTGTCCGATCTCCTTGAGCACCAAGTCGAGCGCCTGTCCCGCCTGCGCCTCGCTCAGCCTCGAGGTTAGAGCCTGGAGCGCCGTCACTGACTTGGGCAGCCCCTGGAACTCGTTGAATTCGGTCCTCTGGCCGATCCGGTTCAGCAGCTGTTCGAATATCTGGCTCGCCTGCGCCTCGTTCAGCTTAGGCGCCAGAGCCAAGAGGGCTTGGGCCAGCGTCTGGAGCGCGCGGACGTCAAACGCCCGGCCGATCTGCTGCAGCAATGGTTCAATCGCTTGGCCCGCCTGTGGCCCACTCAACTTCGGAGCCAAAGCGTGCAGCGCCTGGGCAAGCGCATAGAGCGGGGCGAGATAGGTCGTCTGGCCAATCTGGTTGAGCAGCGGCTCGAGCGCACGTCCCGCCTGCGCCTCGCTCAGCCTCGGGGCAAGAGCCTGGAGCGTCTGGGCGAGCGCCTCGAGCGAATAGGCGTCAGTCCCCTGGCCAATTCTCGTTAGCAGCGGGTCGATCGCTTGGCTCGCCTGCGTCTCACTCAGCCTCGGAGCAAGAGCCTGGAGCGCCGGTGTCAGCGCCAGCAGCGCGAGAGGATCGGTTATTTGGCCGATCTGCTTGAGCACCAAGTCGAGCGACTGAGTCGCCTGCGCCTCGTTGAGCTTCGGAGCAAGAGCCTGGAGCCCTTGGGTCAGCGCCTGAAGCGCGCGGGGATTGGTTGTCCGGCCGATCTGCGTGAGCAGCGGCTCGAGGGTCTGGCCGGCCTGCCCCTCGCCTAGCTTGGACGTCGGAGCTTCGAGCGCTCGCGCCAGTTCTTCGAGCGTGTTCGGATCGGTCGTCTCGCCGATCTGTTTGAGCACGACCTCAACCGCTTGGCCCACCTGCGCCACACTTAGCTTCGAAGCCACAGCTTCAAGCGCCCGGAGGAGCGCTTGAAGCGTTTTAGGATCGGTCGTCTGGCCGATCTTCGCGAGAAGAGGCTGGAGGAGGCTTTCCGTTTCCGCCAAAGACGGCCTCAGCGGCCCCAAAGCGCGCGAAATCTGAGCAAAGCCCGGAGAAACGCGAACTGTTTCTCCGGGGCTCTCGTCCAGGATAGCTAAGAAATCGAGCTTGATCGGCTTGCCAGCAAGGGCAAGTTTCCAGAGCGCGCTCCTCGTTTTCTCGCCTTTCCCAGCGCGATCCAGCCAAATAGGTCGATGGAACACCCGCATGGAAGACGCATGCGTGAGACGTGTTTTCCTAGCCCGGCCGCTGACAGCGTAGGCCGCCGCAGAGCCGAGCGCGGCTACAGACCCCGCTCCTTCCTCAGCCGCGCCCAGTATTCGAGCCGCTTGCGCACCTCGCGCTCGAAACCGCGTTCGACCGGCTCGTAGAGCGTGTGGCGGCCGATCGCATCGGGCCAGTAGTTCTGGCCCGAGAAGGCGTCGGGCGCGTCGTGGTCGTACTCATAGTCGGCGCCGTAGCCTTCACGCTTCATAAGCCGGGTCGGGGCGTTGAGGATGGTCTTGGGCGGCGCGGGCGAGCCATGCGCTCTGGCCAGCGCCTGCGCGGCCCCGAACGCTTTGTAGACCGCGTTCGATTTCGGCGCGGTCGCCACATAGACGACGGCCTCGGCGATCGCCAGTTCCCCCTCGGGCGAGCCGAGAAAATCGTAGGCGTCCTTGGCGGCGCTGGCGACGACGAGCGCCTGCGGGTCGGCGAGCCCGATATCCTCGGAGGCCATCCGCACCACCCGCCGCGCGATGTAGAGCGGGTCCTCGCCGGCGTCGAACATGCGCGCAAGATAGTAGAGCGCGGCGTCGGGATCGGAGCCGCGCACGCATTTGTGCAGGGCCGAGATCAGGTTGTAGTGGCCGTCCTGCGCCTTGTCGTAGATCGGCGCCCGCCGCTGCACCACCTCGATGAGCCGCGCCTTGTCGAGCGTCTCGCCCGCGCGCGCGGCCCGCCAGACTTCCTCGGCGAGGGTCAGCGCTGCGCGGCCGTCGCCGTCCGCCATTCCGATCAGCGCCTCGCGTGCGCCAGCGTCGAGCGGCAGCGGCTTCCCCGCCAGCCGCTCGGCCCGCTCGATGAGCGCCGCCAGCGCCTCCGGCCCAAGCGGGCGGAACACAAGCACGCGGGCGCGGGAGAGCAGCGAGGCGTTAAGCTCGAACGATGGATTCTCGGTGGTGGCACCGATCAGGGTGATCGAGCCGTCCTCCATCACGGGTAAGAAGGAATCCTGTTGCGCCCGGTTGAAACGGTGGATCTCGTCGACGAACAGCAGCGTCCCCTGCCCCTGCGCGCGGCGCCCGCGGGCG